>Ga0316225_1002492_pt1 | contig 15256 bp, 10 predicted proteins | sample TBH18015metaG_FD_206010 | JGI IMG/M metagenome (GOLD analysis project Ga0316225, IMG submission 206010) | Freshwater microbial communities from Trout Bog Lake, Wisconsin, USA - TBH18015 | ecosystem: Environmental > Aquatic > Freshwater > Lake > Hypolimnion/Profundal zone | place: USA: Wisconsin... | reverse complement strand
GGTGTGCGAAGAGGCGAGAGATATGGCGACGACAACGGAGGGAATGGTCGGCCCATTATCGCGCGGTGGTCGGAGGTTGCGCATCTTAGTCGCGATCGCCAGCTACGGAACGAGAAATCTCGAACTGCTAAAGTCTGTCATAGCCCGCTACCAGAGCCTGATCGATTTTGAGGTGGACATCACTGTCGTGTCAGAGTCGCCGAAGAATCCGGGCTCTGGAGTAGAGGTCGTGGTCGGCCTGCCGATCCGGAACCCATGGTCCTTGCCCTTCGCGCACAAGCAGGTGTTCGCGAGATGCGCCGACCGATACGATCTGTTTATCTATTCTGAAGACGACATCGGCATCTCCGAGGCCACAATTCATGCGTTCTTGCGGATCTCGCAGGTGCTAAGACCCGATGAGATCGCAGGGTTTCTACGATATGAAACGGATAAGACCGGCGATCGTCACTTCCCGGACTTTCACGGTCCTTTTCACTGGGACCCCCTCTCGGTGTGCAGGCGGGGAGAATACACGATCGCCGGGTTCAGCAACGAGCACGCCGGCTTTTACATCCTGACAAATACGCAGCTGAAAGCGGCAATTGCGTCAGGCGGCTATCTGCGAGAACCGTGGTGCGGGAGGTACGGAATGCTGGAGACAGCGGCGACGGATCCCTATACGTGTTGCTCGTTTCGCAAGATAATCTGTATTTCCGATATCTCTAATTTTCTGGTCCATCACCTCTCCAACAGGTATGCGGGGCAGGTCGGCTGCTCGGCATCTGCCTTTGATGAGCAGATCCGGGTATTGCTCGCTATCGGATCGGGCCAGCACCCGGCAACGAGCCTGCTCTCTTCGGAGCCTTCCGGTAGCGGCATACGCTGGGCAAAGAGATATGACGACCCGCCTGACCGCCGGTTGATGAGTTGCGTGCCTGCCGAAGCGAAGTCGATTTTGTCGATCGGATGCGGGTACGGAGCGCTTGAGGCAGCGCTGCTGGAAGATTGCAAGGTCGTGACAACTCTTCCTCTGGATTCCGTTTGTGGTGCAATCGCGACCAGAAAGGGCATTGAGGTGGTGTACGGGACTCTGACACAGGGCCTTGACGCGCTACGAGGACGGCGGTTCGACAGCATTATCGTGCCGGATCTTCTCCACCTGTTGAAGGACGTCTCGAGCTTGCTCTCTTGCTGCGCTTCGTTGCTGCGCACTGGAGGGGCGCTACTGCTGGCCGGCCCAAATTTCTGGTATCTGCCTACGGTTGTAAACCGATTTGGCCCTTGGTCGAAACAACCCGGAGGGCCAGCTTTCGACCGATCGGGCATTAACGAGATCAGCCCTTTCACCTTGCGCCGACGGTTGAAGCGCTTCGGACTGCGCGTTGAACCCGTTGTGTGGCGCGATCCCGTAGCCCGAGTCTCGTTAAGCGGTTCGCTCAAAAGCGAGCCATGGCCAATCCGGTTGCCAAGAGTTGCTTGGAATCAATTGAAGCGAACGGCTGTTTTGAACGGCAACGACGCTGATCCGGCGCGCCTCCCTCACCAAGCGCTAAGCTTTTTCGGTTGCGTAATGGCAAAGACGTGGATCTTGCGGGCACGGAAGCTTTGACATAGGGCTGGCAAAACATGCCGATGCCAGCCTCCCGAGTCCCCCGGCGCGATTAACCGTTTGAGCACCTTGCATCGCCCGAAAAGGAATGCGACCTGCCCCGATTCTGCGACGAACCAAACCTTCCGGACTGGAATGAAACTGAGCATTGTAATCATCTGTTGGAATGACTCCGAAGTAATCCAGAACTGCCTGGAGTCAATCTACCGGGAAACAAGCAGCATCGAGTTTGAAGTCATTGTCGCCGATAATGGATCAACGGATGGTTCGCCCGGGCATATTCGAAGGAGCTTTCCCTCGGTTCGAGTTGTTGAAAACAATGCGAATCTCGGCTTTTCGCGGGGTAACAATTCTGGAATTCGCGTTGCACAGGGCGAGTATATCCTCATTTTGAATCCCGATACGATTATTCTGGACCGTGCGCTGGAGAAGCTTGTCGCCTTCGCCGACGAGCATCCGGAGGCCGGGGCCTTTGGCTGCCGCGTGTTAAACGAGGACGGCTCTTTCCAAGATCCGGCTCGGCCGACTCCGACAGTGTCCGGTCGTTTGATTGCTGCGCTCTACCTTCGCTGGCTTGGACGGATTTCCGAAAGATTTGTTTCTGACCTCTATCCAGGCTGGGATGGCCTAAGCGAGCGCTATGTGGGGTCACAGTCCGGGTGCTGTATTTTGCTGCGGGGTGACCTGCTAAAGCGTCTCGGGGGATTCGATGAGCGTTTCTTCTATCACTGCGAAGAGACGGATTTGTGCCTCAGAGTGTGGAAGGCGGGATCGGTCGTATTGTTTTACCCCGGAGCAGAGATCATTCACAAGGGTTGGCAGGGCCGGCAGTTTCCGATTCGCTTCATGTTGGAAACCTACCGCAGTAACTATCGTTTGTTTTACAAACACTACGGTCGCAGCGGCGCTATTCGAATCCGATGTGTGTACCTTGCGGGGCTGCTTTTTCGATACAGCGGGTTCAGGCTATTGAGCCTGTTTCACAACACAGAGGCAATGAGGCACCGGCTTAAGACGTATCGAGTGGCGTTGTGGTGGCATTACCGCCTCGATCCGATTCGCTTTGTCGAAGCGGGCATAGAGCCTGAGACCGGCTACGATCCTCTGGCTTCAGCCCCGCAATTGTTCCAGACATCGTAAGCTGCCTATGCTGATAAAGCCTCACGTTTCGGTCATCGTTCCCACCCATAACCGCAGAGATCTGCTATTGCGCCTGCTCGAATCTCTTCTTTGGCAGGATTTCGCTAAGGATGCATTTGAAATTATTGTGGTTTGCGACGGCGATACCGATGGGTCGGGCGAGGCCGTGGCGGACCTCGCACTTCGACACCCGCGCTTACGGCTTATCGCACAAACCCAAGGCGGTCCGGCAGCGGCGAGAAATGCCGGAGCCAAGGCCGCGCGAGGGCAACTGCTGGCGTTTACCGACGACGACTGCGTTGCGTCTCGGCACTGGTTGACAGAATTGGTTTGCGCGCTGGAGTGCGCAGGTACGGTGGCGGTGCATGGCCGGACGATCACGATGCCTTCCTTATGTACGCCATTGACGCATCAGATTGAAAGCAATCCAAACGAATTCGTGGCGCCCAGCTGCAACGTCGCGTATCGGCGCGATGCGTTCGAAGTGGCAGGTGGGTTTGACGAAGGCTTCTCCTTTCTAAATGAAGACGTGGACCTCGCCTGGAGGGTCGCTGCTCTAGGGGCGTTCCGATACGCGCCGAATGCGCTGATCGTCCACCCGCCGCGGCCGGAGTCCTTCAAGAGAGCTGTCTCGTGGGTGCGAAACCTGGAAAGCGAGTTCTTGCTATTCGCTAAGAATCCGGCCGCCTACCGAAAGTATCGCGGAAGCTCGCCATGGATGACCATCTACTGGAAAATCCTTGTCTGCTGCAACTATCAGCAAGCTAAAGGAGTCGTTAAGTATACGCTTTACAGGGGGCGGCCTGACCAGTCGCTCATCCAGGCAGCCTTGATTGTCGCCCGCTCCTGGCTGCTGGTCTCCCTGTTTCCGCGATTTCGAAGGGCTGCAAGAAAGTGCCGGCTGCATGAAACGCCGCAGCTTCGAGCCTTGGGGACCGCCAGAGAAAAGAGAAACGAACAAAATACGTAACCAACAAAATTTTGGCGGCGCTTGGGACTCAAAGTGAAACCATGAAGATACTCGTTTTCTCAGACAAACTCGACGTTGGTGGAGCGCTGGTTAATGCGATCGAAAGCGCTGGCGCCCTCCGCGATCTTTACGGCCATGACGTAACCTACTTTGCAACCCCCGGGCCCCTGCTCGATCTGGTAGAGAAATGCCGACTCCGGTTTATACCCGCACCGGAGTCTCTGGTGCTTCCGTCTCCGGCGCGGATGCGAGCGCTACGCGAATTGCTCCTGCGCGAGAGTTTCGATGTGATCTATGTCTGGGATTGGTATCAATGCCTGGACGCCTACTATGTCGCTCACCTCTGGATGCGCGTTCCAATGGCGGTCACCGAGATGTCGATGAGCGTTCCTCAGTTCTTGCCGAAAAGTTTGCCGACAACCTTCGGGACGCCGGATCTGGTCGACCAGGCGAGGGCTGCGGGACGTCAACTGATCTCGCTGCTGCTGCCGCCTGTGGATCTGGTGGCGAATTCGCCTGGCGCGGTCGCCGCCGATCCGGTCAGGGAGCGCTACGGTCTCAAAAGCAGCGAGGTAACGCTGGCGATTGTTTCCCGCCTGGCAAGCTGGATGAAAAGCGAAAGCGTCCGAAGGGCGATCGAGGCGGTCGGGACGCTCGGAGGGCAGTATCCCCTGCGCTTGGTAGTTGCCGGCGACGGCGATGCCCGCGGACAGCTCGAACAGCTTGCCTCGGAAGTCAATTCCGCCCTTCAGCGCCCAGCTGTCGTATTCACCGGTTCGCAGCTTGACCCGCGCCCGGTTTATGCCGCAGCGGATATTGTCCTTGGAATGGGAGGGTCCGCGTTGCGCGGGATGGCATTCGGCAAACCCGTCATCGTCATTGGCGAAGAAGGCTTTTCCGCTCCGGTCACGCCCGAAACCGCTAAGTTTTTCCAATATTACGGCGTCTATGGAACCGGCGGCGGCGATCGCGATAACTCGCGCCTTACCGGTCACATTCGAGCCCTCGTCGATTCGCCGGAGGCTCGCAGGAGCCTCGGAGAGTTCGGACGTCAGTTTGTCGTCGAACACTTTGACCTTAAGAAGGTGACTGCACAGATGGATCTCCTTCTTCGCGGGGCCGCGGCTCAAGCGCCGCGCTTCCGTACCGCCGCAGTCGACGGACTGAGAACTGCCGCGATTTGGGTTAAGCAACGCCGTTTTCTACCTGCGCGCTGGGGGCTTTGCCGGGCGCTATTTCCGAAGCCGGTGCAATACACCATGCCTTGCGACGCCCTTGACAAGCCCTGATTCTCCGACGCAGGCGACAAAAGCCCAGCGCCCTGTATGACTACCAACTCTCCAGCAGCGGCAACCGAATCGCGGCACTCCGCTTCTGAACAATCCGATGCCCGGCGGACTCCGACGTATCGCCAGATAGTGAAGTCATCGGGCGTCATAGGAGCGGCGTCACTCGCAGGCATCGCCCTTGGAATTGTGCGGACAAAGGCGATCGCACTCATTCTCGGCCCAACGGGCATCGGGCTGATGGGTTTGTACGGCTCGATTGCTGACGTCGTCCAAAGTGTTGCAGGCATGGGGGTCAGCAGCAGCGGAGTGCGCCAGATTGCCGAAGCAGCCGGGTCGGGTGAAGAGGAGCGAATCGCGCGCACCGCTACCGCCCTCAAGTGGATTGCGCCGCTGCTTGGACTAATGGGCGCTTTGACGCTGCTCCTGTTTTCGCGGCGCATCTCGCTACTGACCTTCGGCACCAAACACCACACCCAGGCCGTTGCCCTGCTATCGCTTGCAGTCCTTTTCACGACCATCGCCGGCGGTCAGGCGGCGCTTGTTCAAGGGATGCGCCGGATCGGGGATCTCGCGCGCATGAGCGTTCTGGGCGCCATCGGGGGCACGGCGTTTTCGATTCCGCTAGTGTATTTCTTTGGCGAGAAGGGGATCGTGCCCACACTCATCTGCGTGGCGGCGACGACCATCGCGACTTCCTGGTGGTTTAGCCGCAGAATTAAGATTCCACGCATCACACTTCGGTGGCGTGAACTAAAGCGGGAAACATTCGGGCTTTTGCGGCTCGGAGCAGCGTTTATGGCAAGCGGCTTTCTCGCTCTGGGGGGCGCCTACGCTATCCGAATTATCATCGTTCACAAGATCGGTCTCGAAGCTGCCGGCTTCTACCAGTCTGCATGGGCTATTGGCGGCCTTTATGTGGGGATTGTTCTCCAGGCGATGGGCGCGGACTTCTATCCCCGCCTTACAGCAATTGCGAAGGATCACCATGAGTGCAACCGCCTTGTAAACGAACAGGCGCACATCAGCCTTTTGCTGGCGGGCCCCGGCGTCATCGGAACCCTAACCTTTGCGCCCGTAGTAATAGCGCTTTGCTACTCAACGAAATTCGGGGCTGCTGTGGAAAACCTGCGCTGGATTTGCCTCGGAATGACTTTGCGCATAATCGCCTGGCCGATGGGGTTCATTCTCCTGGCAAAAGGCGCGAGCACTCTATTCTTCCTAACCGATGTCGCCGCGACCGCCGTCCACATGAGCCTGGCGTGGCTCCTTATAGCGAAATTCGGTCTGAATGGCGCCGGGACAGCCTTCTTTGGATTGTATATCTGGCACGCGCTCCTAATTTACACAATCGTCCGACGCCTTACCGGGTTTCGATGGTCTGCGGAGAACCTTCGCCTTGCAGCCATGTTCCTTCCGCTTGTCACGCTCGTGTTTCTGCAGTTTTACTGGCTGCCGTTCTGGCTTGCCACCGGAATCGGGGCCACAGCCCTGCTCATTAGCGGATATTACTCGGCCCGGGTTGTGCTCTCTCTTGTCGCGATGAAGCACCCACAATAGAACGATGCAATCGATCCCCGACAGCAACAGGCGAACCATCGCCGCAGTACATGGCCTGCAACCAATTCAAGAGGATCCAGCCTTCGAACTGGACCTTTCACGGCATCTCAAGACCCATTATTCGCAAAGCGCCCTCCTGGAGCATTACTCCCGGTTTGCAAATGGCGAAGGTGAGCTGGACCGCTTGATGAGAAGAGCGATCTGGCGGGCCGTGGCTCGCAAGTTCGGCTTTGGGGTGACCATCGCACCCGGCGTCGGATTTAAGCACCTGGAAACCTTTGAGATCGGCAACGGCGTCTTCATCGGCGCCCAGGCCTATATTCAAGGGCGCTTCGATGGGATTACACGAATCGGCGATCGTGTCTGGATTGGACCCCAGGCTTACCTGGATGCGCGACACTTGATCATGGAAAGCCATGTCGGTTGGGGACCCGGGGCAAAAGTCCTGGGATCGTCCCATCTAGGCGTGCCGCTTGACATCCCGATTATCGAAACCGAATTGCAAGTTAGGGCAGTCCATGTCGAGGCCTGGGCCGACATCGGGACGGGAGCTATTCTTCTGCCGGGCGTTACAGTGGGCAAAGGGTGCATCGTGGGCGCTGGATCCGTCGTGACCAAGGACGCTCCCGCCTTTTCGGTCGTTGCCGGCATCCCGGCGCGGTTCTTACGCTGGCGGAGTGGGCAGGATTCGCCGACTATTCCGCCAGAACAGCCGAACTCCGACAAGCTTCCGTAATTAGACATGAGTCAACTCGAAGGATTATGAACATTCGATCAGGTATCGCTATTGTATTATGGGTATGGTTGCAGCAGTCGCTGTATACCGTTCAGGCGACAACGATATCGCTTTGGCCGGCAACCAGCGGTCCAAGCCTCGTCGATTCGGGACCGGACAATTCGGTGGAGCTGGGAATTAAGTTCCAGTCGGACGTCGCTGGAACAGTTACCGGCGTTCGCTTTTACAAAAGCACGGCTAACGGAGGAACACACGTTGGCAATCTTTGGACCGCCAATGGCACCTTGATGGCAAGCGGAACGTTCACCGGCGAGACCGGGTCCGGTTGGCAGCAAGTTAATTTTGCCCAACCGATTTCCATCTCGGCCAGCACACAATACATCGCCTCGTATCATGCAGGCGCCGGGCACTACAGTGCCGACCTGAATTACTTTACCACGACCGGTGTGGACAATCCTCCCCTGCATGCGTTGACCAGTCAAAGCAGCGGCGGCAACGGCGTGTTCGTTTACGGATCCGGCAGCGTCTTTCCAAATGCCGTATATAAGGACATGAACTACTGGGTGGACCTGGTTTTTCAGACCGGAACAGGCCTGGCAATTACCCAGTCGTCCCCGGTAATGGGAACGCAAAGCGTTTTGTATTCTGCCTCACTTCTGGCAACCGGTGGCGTCACGCCATACACCTGGACTATCTCGGCGGGGGCGCTGCCTCCGGGCCTCGTCCTGAATCCCGGCAGCGGCTTGATCAGCGGCACGCCCGGCGTAACCGGAACCTTTTCGTTTACTGCTCAGGTGACCGACTCAGGCACCCCTGTTCAGATTGCATCGGCCGCGCTGACGATCGTCATCGGGCCGGTGCTGGCTGCTTCCGACCTTTGGACCTCCGCAAGCGTGCCCACAGTGGCAGACAGTGGGCCGGATTCAGCGGTGGAGCTCGGCGTGCGCTTTCACAGCGATATCGCTGGAAACATCAACGGTATACGCTTTTACAAGTCGCCCCTCAATACGGGAACCCATGTGGGAAACCTGTGGAGCGCCTCCGGAACGCTCTTGTCAACGGCGGTCTTTGCCAGTGAATCCTCCTCGGGTTGGCAACAAGTCAGCTTTTCGAACCCCGTGGCGATCAGTGCGAGCACCGACTACGTGGCCTCATATCACGCGCTGAACGGCCACTACAGCGCGGACCCAAACTATTTCGCATCGAAGGGAGCCGATAATCCACCACTTCATGCGCCTGCCAATGGAAGTGGAGGCGGAAACGGTCTCTATGCTTACGGCGCGGCCAGCACTTTTCCAAGTAAGACGTGGAGCGCTTCTAACTACTGGGTGGACGTTGTATTTCAATCGGGGACGCAGACCACAGGAAGCATTCCGACGGTAATCAGCGTAAACCCGGTTCCCGGTGCAACTGGAGTCGGCGTCGCCACAACGCCAAGCGCGTCGTTTAGCGAAGCGATGAATTCCGCCAGCATCAACGCAAACACAATTCTTTTGCGCGATGCATCTGGCAACGCGATTCCCGCGTCGATAGCGTACAGTTCCGGCGGGTCTATGGCAACGCTGAGCCCATCGGTTTCCCTGAGTCCCGGCAACGCCTACACCGCGGTGGTCAAGGGCGGCCCGGCGGGCGTTGCGGACCTTTCGGGAAACACCATGAATGGCGACTTCTCATGGAGCTTTACGACGAGCGCTAGTTATGGCGCCAAGGGAGGCGGCCCGGGGGGACCGATACTCATCATTAGCGACCCATCTAATCCGTTTGCCGAGTATCTCGCCGAGATCTTGCTCACGGAAGGGCTTAACGAGTTTGACTTGAAGAACATTTCAACGGTATCGCCCGCCACGCTCGCAGCTTATGACGTTGTGGTGTTGGGCCAGGTGTCTCTGTCGGCCGCCCAGGTATCGATGCTGACCGATTGGGTAAACTCGGGGGGCAATCTCATCGCCATGCGCCCAGACAAGCAACTGAGCGGACTTCTTGGCCTCCAGGACGCGGGAGCAACGATCGCAGAGGGATACTTGCTTGTGAATACAGGAAGCGGCCCCGGCGCTGGAATTGTAAACCAGACGATTCAGTTTCATGGCACGGCAGACCGGTACACGCTCGCGGGCGCGACCAGCCTGGCCGATCTTTATTCCAGCGGGAGTGCCGCGGCGGGCAATCCCGCCATCACCCTGCGGGCGGTTGGCACAAGCGGCGGGCAGGCAGCCGCCTTTGTGTACGATCTCGCCCGGTCGATCGTCTACACGCGCCAGGGCAATCCGGCCTGGGCTGGCGAGGAGCGCGACGGCTTGCCGCCCATTCGCTCCAACGACCTGTATTATGGAAATGCGAGCTTCGATCCGGAGCCGGATTGGATCGACCTTAACAAAGTTGCGATCCCACAGGCCGACGAGCAGCAGCGCTTTCTGGTGAATCTGATTACGCTGATGAATTCCTCGCGGCGACCCCTGCCGAGGTTCTGGTACTTTCCCCATGGAAACCGCGCGGCAGTTGTGATGACCGGCGACGACCATGCGAACGGGGGCACGACAGGCAGGTTTGAGGAATACCTTTCATTAAGCTCAAGCAGCGGCACCGTGGCAGACTGGACGGCAATCCGCAGTTCGTCTTACATTTACCCGAACTCACCGCTCAGTAACGCAATGGCAGCCGCTTACAATGCGCAAGGATTTGAGATCGCGCTGCACTTGAACACAGGTTGCTCGGATTATACCCGCACGTCTCTGGATTCCATGCTGGTAAGCCAACTGAGTCAGTTTACAGGCGCATACCCCAGTCTGCCCCCGATGGTGACGCACCGAACGCACTGCATTGCGTGGAGCGATTATACCGTAATGGCGGAGGAAGAGTTGCTTCACGGCATTCGAATGGATTGCAATTACTACTACTGGCCCCCGGCATGGGTTTCAGACAGACCGGGCTTGTTTACGGGCTCCGCCATGCCGATGCGGTTTTCGATGATCGATGGCAACACGATCGACATCTACCAAGCCGTTACGGAGATGACGGATGAATCCGGGCAAACGTATCCCAAGACCATCGACGCCCTCCTTGACGCGGCGACGGGACCGTCCGGAGTTTGGGGCGCGTATGTTGCCAACATGCATACGGATTATGTAAACTCGCCGGGATCGGACTGGATCATAGCGTCCGCCATCTCGCATGGAGTTCCGGTAATCTCGGCGCGCCAACTGCTAACGTGGTGCGACGCGCGATCGAGCTCCGCTTTTCAGGCGGTAGGATTTGCGAGCAATCGGCTCTCCTTTACGGTGCAGGCAGGTTCGAAGGCGGTCGGTTTGGAGGCGATGGCCCCAATTCCCAGCGGGCTTAAGGTGACCGCAGTCACGTTGAACGGCGGTTCAGTTGCCTGGACTCTAAGGACAGTCAAGGGTGTCCAGTATGCAGTTTTGCCGGCGCAAAACGGAAGCTACCAGGTTAGCTATGCGGCGGACACGACTCCTCCGTCAGTGGTGTCGCTGACGCCCGGAAACACTCAAACCGGCGTATACCGGGATACGCCGGTGGTGTGTATATTTAGCGAGGCGCTAAAGGCTTCGACTGTCAACGCGAACACGATTACGCTCTACAACTCAAGCAATGCGATCGTTCCGGCGACGGTCGCGTATAACGAGTTCAACTTTACAGCCACGCTGGTGCCAACGAGTTCGCTGAGCGCATCGGCAACGTACCGGGCCGTGATCAAAGGCGGAGCGGGCGGCGTCTCGGACATAGCCGGTAACAGCCTTGCAAGCGACTTCACAAGTTCATTTACCACCGGGACGGCTACCAAGCCGTATTCGCTCTTTGGCACCACAAACACGCCAACGGTTGCGGCGGCAAGCGACACAAAAGCCATAGAGGTCGGGACACAGTTTAGCACCGCGACTTCGGGATATATTACGGCTGTGCGCTTTTACAAGGGTGCCGGCAATACCGGGACTCATATCGGCAATGTGTGGACTTCCGGAGGAACACTGCTTGGATCTGCTCACTTCACGAATGAAACGGCTTCCGGCTGGCAGACGCAGCCGCTTGCCACGCCTGTGGCAATCAGCGCCAACACGATTTATGTTGTTTCGTACCACACAACGTCGGGCCACTATTCCGCCGATAACGGCTTCTTCTCCATCGGGTGGACCAACTATCCGATACGCGCCTTGGGCAACGGGGAGAACGGGAGCAACGGAGTGTATACGTACAACGCAAACAGCGTGTTTCCATCAACCGCCTCCAGTTCAACCAACTACTGGGTGGATGTGGATTTCGTGACCAAGCTTTAGGTGTGGCCCGCGCGGGAGCGTGAACGGTTGCGGCGGCATTCTAATGCTACGCAACCGTTTCGCTGTTGCAAGGTTGAGAACGCGTCAGGGGGCGGGACGCCAACCCGCATCGGCCCACAACTCCCCGCTTACCGCAGCGTTGGTGACCATGAAGCAGATGGCATCGGCAATCTCGGATGGCCGAATGAGCCGCTTCAACTGCGTTTGCGGAAGAACCTTGTCGCGAATGTAGTCGTCTCCCAGCGCGCGCACCATTGGCGTATCGGTGAAGCCGGGGTGAATCACACTACAGCGCACGCCGTAATAGATAGCTTCGGCCATCAGGGTGGATGCGGCGCCTTCCAGGCCTGCTTTGGTGGAGGAATATGAGATCTGACCGACGTTTCCGATGGAGGCGATCGACCCGAGAAAAACCACCGCTCCTTGCAATCCTTCTTCCGGTTGCCAGCGTTTGAGTCCGCAACGAATTCGTTCGCGCGCCACTGCGGCAACCAATTCGACGGCCCAGTAGATCGGCGCGATCATGTTGACCTCCACGACCTTGCGGAAATCTTCGACCGGATAGAGGACCAACTGTCCGGTCTCCTTGTTCTGGCGCACGGCGAGCGCGTCTTTGGTAATTGCGGCGGCGGGCACGCAGATGCGTGGAACGCCGGCGCGCGATTGGATGTCGCTGTAAACATGCCGGCGAAAGTCGGGATCGGTCGTATCCCCGCGATAGGCCACGGCCATAAGCCGTCCGGTCTGTTCGTTAACCTCCCGCGCCACCTGTTCGACCCGTTCGCTGAAATCGACTAATGCCAACCCCGATGCGCCGCGCCGGGCCATGTCCACGGCAATAGCCTGCCCAATTCCACCCGCCGCACCTGTAATCACTGCCACATGACCTTCGATTGTCTGAAGGCCCCTTGCTTCCTCTGCATCCGTCTTCATAATGGAGGTTACACCCGCGCCGCGACCTTGCACCCTGATTTTGTCACTGAGTTCTTGCCGGTTAGGAAATTTCAAGTACGGTCCGCTCCTAATGCCTCCTGGCGTCAAAAAGTCTCGGCGGCGACCGTTGCCGCTCCCTTCCCCCAGCTTCGCCGCGCGCTGGCTGCGCCGACGCAACGCAGTAGTTCTCTGGTGGCTCACCCTGCTGCTGCTGGCAGGGATTGCCGCATATCCGGTCGGTGCCGCGTCCATTCGCACGGCGGAGATCGTTCTCGCAGGCGCATTGCTGGCGGAGTCTATCGGCCTGGGTTGGCGTTATCCTTGGCTGCGCTGGACGCTGCTTGCCGTGTGTGGGATTGCCGGATTTTTTCTCGCAATGCCGGGACGCCAGCGCTTTGACCGCATGGAATTGCGCCAGGCGACCGTGGAGGCCTTGAAGCGTTACGATGGCGTACGCTATTTTCGCGGCGGGGAAAACCGGTTGGGTATGGATTGCGCGGGTTTAGTTCGTCGGGGCGTTATCGATGCATTGTTTATCGACGGACTGCGTCATGCGAATCCGGTGCTGGTCCGTCGGGCTCTGGCGCTATGGTGGCAGAGTGGCGGCTTGCGCGAATTGCTCGGCGGCGCCGGAGGGAAGGCCGAACGGCTCTACGAAGTCAAGACGATGGCAGGGATGGACGATTCAAGGTTGCACCCCGGCGACTTTGCGATTGCGTTGAATGGAGCCTGGGCCGGTTCATTCTTGGGGAATCATACATGGCTGTATGCGAGCGCCGAGGCCGGCAAGGTAGTGCAGGCAAACCCGTGCGCCGCGCGGAGTACAGCAGCGCAGACGCCGGCGACGGTGCTGAGATGGCGGCATTTGGAAGTCGAACAGCTCGTGGGCCGGCGGCGTGGGTTGCAATAGGGTTCACCTTGATTCAGCAGTTGAAACCACAGATTAAGTGGCTCTTTTTCATCTTTGCAGACGTGATTTCAGGGCGGAAGGCCCAACGGCACTGGGAGCCGTACCGGGTTGTGATGGGCCTTCAGCCCAAGCCCTTGATGCTCAGAGACCTAGGCCGTTGGCCTAGGCTACAGTGTGGTCGCACCTTCGGCGCTGAGAGCGCTGCAAGATGAAAAAGAGCCGATTAACTGACTCAAGCTGCCGCTGAATTAGACGAACAGCAGCACCAAAGCCGCAACAGACACCAAAGCGGCAATCGCGACGAAAAACGTCCATGCGAGCCAGTAGGCACTGAGAACCAGCCGCAATGGCAGGCACGACAGCGGCGGTGCGGAACCGGCGCGGTTCCTGCAATCACGGCAAAGGAGTCCAGGGCTCGGAACCCGGCACACGCCCATCCGATAGCCCGCCACCAAATCGCCTGCGCCATACACCAATCCTGGGCGGTCCCCCAGAAGTGCCACTCGCAACGCTGGCGCCAATGCAAACATCGCCGAAGTAACGGAAGCCGCCGCCCCCGCGGATGTCAGGTAAAGGAGGGTCGATCGGCTCAAACCTCCTGAACACGAGGTCTTCCCATTGCCGGAATTCCGAGCGCTTCCAGGCGCCTGGGGGAAGCGTTCGTGACCAGGGCGTCAACCTCACTCCATTCCACCAAAAAGACCGGGGCCTCGCGTCCGAGCTTCGAATCGTCCAGGCAAAAGACAGCGGCGGCGGCGGTTTCCAGCAGCCGTCTTTGAAACGCGACCACCTCCGGCTGTGAGTTCCAGAGGCCGCGCGCATCGGCGGCCTGCGCGCCCATGAATGCAACATCGAGCTTGTAGAATTGCAGCGCTTTGCCGGCCATTTCTCCGATGAGCACAGATTGGCGCGGCAGCAGTTCGCCGCCGAGCAGATGCATCCGCAGGCGGGGCGCCGCGGACAGGATGTCCGCCACCGGCAGGCTGTTGGTGACCACCGTCAGCGGTTCGACAGGATTCCGCACCAGTTCCTCGGCGATAGCGTAAACAGTCGTGCCCGCATCGAAATAGATCGTGCTGTTGGGGCGGATCCACCGGTGCGCCCTGGCGGCAATGCGCGCCTTCGCCTTTGCCGCCTTTTCGCGCCGTTCGCGAAACGAAGCGAAGCGGTGGTTGTGTTCCACGAGCGCGCCGCCGTAGGTGCGGACGAGCTGCTTCTCGGCCGCCAGCGCGCACAGGTCGCGGCGCGCCGTGGCCTCGGAGACATCGAACTGCGCGCAAATCTCTTGAAGAGAAGCGTGACCATGCTGCTGCATCCAGGCGGCGAGTTGCTGCCGGCGCGCATTGACGATGTGGAGGGGAACCTTCACGACTGGCGGTTATTATCTCGCGGAGGTTATGACCGAGGTCAATCGTAAAATGAGGCAAACCAACTTTCTCCATCGTCTATCCTGTTAATCATCCTAATCCTGATAATCCTGTTGAAATTTCCTCCGGCTTCGGTCTGTGGCAACGCCAAAAATCCTCGCAGAACTGCGCGATTTCCTAGGATCAGACCTTCTGACCTCTACCTGGAATGGACGTGAGACCATTCGGAGCGGCGAAGCCGTGGCGCATTGTGGTCGCGCCAGCGTCTTATAGGACTGCGGCGAGGCCTGGTTGCCTCCACGGCGACGAACCGATGGGCGCAGGAAACGCTTTAGGTAATTCCTGAGACCCAGCCGCTTCGAAAGCGGTGGAGACTCCTTTCCATTACCCACAAGTTTGCAAATCGGGCGCAGGAGTGAGAACGGAGCCCCGAGCGTTGTCATCCTGAGCTTGCGAAGGATCTCACGAGGCGATCCC
>Ga0316225_1002483_pt1 | contig 15280 bp, 13 predicted proteins | sample TBH18015metaG_FD_206010 | JGI IMG/M metagenome (GOLD analysis project Ga0316225, IMG submission 206010) | Freshwater microbial communities from Trout Bog Lake, Wisconsin, USA - TBH18015 | ecosystem: Environmental > Aquatic > Freshwater > Lake > Hypolimnion/Profundal zone | place: USA: Wisconsin... | reverse complement strand
GGTGCGCCGTGCTTTTGGAGGCCCGGCAGGAGGCTGGAGCCTCCGGGAATACTGCATTCCCAGGCAGGAGCCTGGGAACGAGCGCGCGTTACGAGAGCCTCCAAGCTTAACTTAATGGCAGTGGGGCGTTGCCCTAGGCTCCTATGGGGTCGCGCCGTTGGCGCTGAACGCCCGTCCCCAACCGGCAGGTTCATTGGCAGACTTGCAGGCGGCCAAAGCGCGGCGTTGATTGGTGGGCAAGAACCTGCGTCGCGCCAGCTTCCGGGGAGCGCACGCGCCCTTGCGTGTGGCCTTTGGCGCCCTCGCCAAAGGCATCTTCGCGGCTGATCGCGTCGGCAGCGCAAAAAAGTTCGCGTCGGTGAGGGCGGCGCTGTCAGCTTCGAGAACGGTGAATGGTGACATAACGCCGGCTGGCCTGCCGTGAGATCCTTCGCAAGCTCAGGATGACAAATAATATGGGCCGCTCCGGTTTCCGTGCTCGGCTTCCAGTTTGTGGGTAATGGAAAGGGCACTTCACCGCAGTCCACGAACCTCCTTTGCCGTTTTGGGTTCACCAATTTCGGACCGTGCCGGAGTTGGGCTCATTTTCATTCTTCAATCCGGCCGTTATTTCCAGAAGAGGTCAGGATGTCTGAGTTTGTATCGACGCTCACCCGATGGGTTAAGAACGAGAGCGAAAAGTCCTCTTAATCATCTGCGCATTTCTGCGGAAGCGTGCTCCCATCGACCCAGTCGCCGGCTGCCAGGAGCTGGCGGGGTATCGCCGGAATGCCGCGGTGGTTGTTGTTGATCATGGAGATGAGCATCTCGGCGGCAGCCCGCCCGATTTCCTCGGCGTTCTGGTTGACGCCGGCGTCCGCTTTGCCATCGAGCACGCTCAATGCGGCGAGTCCAACGTTTCGAGGAACATGGTAGCCGACCGTATCCAGCATTTCGTGAAGCGATGCGATCACGGTGATAATCGCATCGGGCTTATGCTTTTTCAGCCAGGCCAGCAGAAACATTGCGTCTTCAGGTGGACTGCTTTCGCTCATGAGGCGGGACGCCTGCGTTACTCTGCGTGGCTGCGGTTTATTTCACCGGGCCGGCAGGTAGAACCGGGTGCAGGGACGGGTGAATCGGGACGCAAAAGAGATCGCCCATGGTGCTTTCGATCACCTCGTTGTAGCCCAGCCTGTGAAACTCCTTCAGGATGCCCTCCGCCCGGTCCATGAACCCGTTGCGGTTCACATAGACGGCGGCGAATCCGAAAGCCTCAATGTTGCGGATTACGTCGGGAAAGGACTGCTGGGAGAGTTCCTTCTGCCAGTTGAGCCAGGGCCTCCCCTTGATGCCGCCGAATGAAAACCGCAGTTTGCTGGAGTGAATGTAAGGCCGGAAATGATCGTAAGAAGGCATGCCGGGAGCCGGCGATTCCGGGTTTTCCATGATCGGGATCTGGAAGACCATTGCTGCGGCCGGGAGGCGCGCTTCGATTTCCCGCGTGAATTGCCGGTCGGAATCGACCACGCGCGCATCTTCGGCCAGCTTGGCGGCGGTGGTGATCGGGGGCGTCTGGTCCCAGAGCGCCAGCAACGCGCAGAACCCCGCCGCGCACATTCCCATTTCCGGATCCAACCGTATTCTGGAGATGCGTTTCAACGCGAAGAGCAGGAGGATTGGCAGGATGAAGATGCTGTAGCGGGTGGTGGAACGGAACACGGTGATTCCAATAATGCCGAGCAGGCAGTTGATGCCGCCCACGCACGAAAAAGCCAGAATCCAGAGCACCTGCCAGGCTTCCAGCGGGAGGTTGCGCCCGCGCTCGTTCTCGACGACCAACCGGCGCACGGAAATCACCGTCAACCACACCAGCGCGGCGATTCCGAGAATGCCAAGGTAACACGATGGCGGCACCTCGCTTGGAAATGCCACCATTTTCGGAAATGACATGTCGTATTCGCGTCCGGGTGATCCGTAATACGCCAGCCCGATCCGGCCCAGCAACGGGTGATTCTGCGGGGGAATCAGCAGATCGACAAACTTGAGCGCCGAGAACTCCAGCCATTTGAATTCGCGTACGATGGCGCCGTGATTCGGCCCATGGGTGAGATGGTAAAACAGCGAATTCAACTGCATGAAAACGGCGCCGCATGCGGATGCCGCCACGAAGCCGCAGGCTTGGCGCACAGGCGTCCACCCGACGCGAAAATATTGGTAAAACGCCCCCAGCAGCGCAAGCTGCAGGAACATGCCGGTGTAGTAGGGATTCTGCATCCCAATGAAGAAACTGGCGATCAGCGAAAAGAGATAGCGGCGGCTGCGCAGCTCCCCCATTTCATTGCGCGTGATCCACCCGGCAATGAGCAGGCAGAGCGGGATATGCCAGTAGTTGGTGACATTGATGTGGTGAAGCGACCGCGCAAACGCGAACTGGGAAAATCCAAAGACAAAAGCCCCCGCGAACGCCCACCACCATTTGCAATCCAGCCATCGGGCGACGATGTAAAAACAGACGCAGGCCAGCACCTGAGAAAGCATGATGGCGAAGTTTGCCGCCGCAAACAGGCCGATGAACCGTGCCAGCACACCCGGCAGGTAAAGCTGCCAACCCTCAGTCAAAGGCACATCGCTGACGGCGGCATAGTATGGCGCCGCCAGACGGGACACGTTTCTCGGAGCTAGAATGCCGAACTCTCCTTCCTGCGCCCCCTTGATATGCGCTAGGAAACCCATTGCGTCCCCGTCGGCCCCTTTCATCCCGTATTCCAGCGGAACGTTCCAGGCTGCCGGGGTGAACCGGCCCATAAGCCAGCACCAAAGCCCGACTGCAATGACCACCAGCACCGCTATCCGCAGCAGTTCGTCCTTCAGCGGGGCAGCGGGAGTGCGTTCGGGATGAGCCGCCGCAATCGTCGGCGAGGGCATTTCGGGTTCGGCGACGGCAGCAACCGTCTCAACCGATGAGGTTGGCGTTTCGTCCGAGGACAGAGACGTTTCTGTCGAAAGGATTTCGGGCTCGATAGGTGGGATATTGCTCATTTCTTGGAGGAATTTTGCAGCGGGGAACCATGCGCTGAAATCGGGCCGGCGCCAGCGGATAGTTTCTGAAGCGAAGACTTTCCGGAGGCGGGGCTATGCGCCATCGCCATGACGGCGAAAAGGAAAACAGCCGCGATAGCAACGCCGAGGCACCACTTCAGTTCGTTGGTGTCGCAGCAAGGCTGGGCTGTTTCAGATTCCGCAACCGCCGCCGGAGGGGCGATTTCGACAGGCGCCGCCGCCGTATTGGGCGCAGGCGCCGTTGGTTCCTCGACAGGCTGAGTTGGGACGGGCCGGAAGACCGGAGCAGCGGCCCCCTGCGGAGCCGCGCTCTTCTTCGGACTCTTCCTCGATCGTTTTGACATACCCGGCAAACTCCACCGTAAGCTGCGAACTTCGCAAGCCAAATCCGTCCCTACCGTGGAAAACAGGAGTCGCTCGCGCGCCTACTTGGCAAGCGCCGCGCGTATGTCGTCGAGTTGTCCCGCGGATCCGAGCTTCACATTCTTGGCGGCAATGAACTTCGCGTATTCGTCCATGAAGATCTTGCCTGGAGGACGGAAATCGAACTCGTTCGGTTTGTCCCGGAAGAATTCGCGGTGAACGCGCGTCCAGACCAGGCGCCCGTCGGTATCGATATTGATCTTCGTCACGCCCAGCTTTGCAGCCGGGAGGTACTCGTCTTCATTAACCCCGCAGGCGCTCGGATCGAGGGTGCCGCCGGCGGCATTGATCCGCCGCACTTCGTCCTTCGGCACGCTCGAACTGCCGTGCATTACCATTGGCACCGGAGGCAGCCCGGCTGCCGCGATATGCTTGGCGATCTTCTCGATCACGTCGAAATGGAGACTCTGCTGGCCCTTGAATTTGTAGGCGCCGTGGCTGGTGCCGATGGCGGCGGCCAGCGAATCGCACCCGGAGCGCTGGATGAATTCGAGCGCTTCATCGGGATTGGTCAGGCAGGCGTTGCCTTCATCCACCGCGATGTCCTCTTCCACGCCGCCGAGCATGCCGAGTTCGGCTTCGACGGAAATGCCCTTGGCGTGAGCGCGTTCGACCACCCGCTTGGTGATCTCCACGTTTTCGTCGAAGGAATGGTGCGAGGCGTCGATCATCACCGAGCTGTAGAAGCCGGAGTCGATGCAGTCATAGCAGGTTTCCTCGTCGCCGTGGTCGAGATGCACCGCGTAGATCGCTTCGGGGAAGATCTCGTCCGCCGCACGGATGACGGCTTCGATCATGCGCTTGTCGGAGTACTTGCGGGCGCCCTTGGAGAGCTGGATGATGAAGGGCGCGCGGCTGTCGATGCAACCACGGAAGAGCCCCATGGTTTGCTCGATGTTGTTGATGTTGTAGGCGCCGATGGCGTACTTCCCATAGGCGAGTTTGAAGAGTGCGGCAGTGGTAACGATCATATGTCCCGCAGGAACTATCAGCTTCCCCGCCGGGGGTGCAAGAGCAAAGCGAAGGCCAACGTGCAAACGGGTGCAGGACAGATTTCTTCCGTGGAGTACAAGCACCCCCTCTCGCGCTCTCCAGTCCCGATAATCCTGTTTAATCCCGGGAATCGTGTTGAAACTTTTTCCAGCCCCATCGCGCCAACCAGCCGCAGCACACAGCGGAGCGTGGGCGAGTTGACTTCCGAGCGTGGAGCAAATTCAACAGGATTTTGAGGATTAACGGAATTTTGCGGTTTGGAGGGTTTCGGGGGCGAAAAGCGACAGCCTTCGGGGGAGCGAATTCGCGACAGAACCGGAAGTTCGTTTCGGCGAGACGCCGAAACCAGCAGGCGAGACGTCCGCGCTCCCCTGAACTCCCCTGAACTGGCGGCTTCGACGCTCTTTCCCTCATTCCCAGGATTGACGAAGCGCGCCAACGGGATATTCTCTGGGGCAACAGCAGGGGAGCCGGCACGGCTGAGAGTGTCCTGCGCGCCGATGTGCGTGCGGGGCAGACCCTTTGAACCTGAAACGGGTAATGCCGTCGAAGGGAGTACAACCGCTCAGCCATGCCCGTTTTCCGGCATGGCTTTTTATTGAACCATGATCGCACCGACCAATTCTCTCGAACCGCACAGCAGCGACACCCTGCCGAACAGCCGGCGTGTCTATCTTCAGGGGACCATTTACCCTGACGTGCGCGTGCCCATGCGCGAAATCGACCTTTCGCCGACTCAGCGGCCCAACGGACGCGTCGAAGTCAACGATCCGGTGCGCGTGTACGATTGCTCCGGGCCGTGGGGCGATCCCGCGTTTATCGGCGATCCCACCCAGGGGTTGCCGGCGATGCGGGAACCGTGGATTCGCGCCCGGGGCGACGTGGCCGAGTACGAGGGCCGCGCCGTGCAGCCGATGGACGACGGGTATCTTTCCGGGGTTCACGCGGAGTACGCCAGTCACGCGGAGAAGAATCGGCTCGTGGAATTTCCGGGGCTGCGCCGCAAACCGTTGCGGGCGTCCGCCGGACATCCGGCCACGCAGCTTTGGTACGCCCGGCAGGGAATTGTCACCCCGGAGATGGAATTCATCGCCATCCGGGAAAATCAGGGGTTGGATAAGCTGCGGTCCAGAGATTCGCTGGCGCGGCAGCATCCGGGTTCGGCGGAACGATCCGATGCGCCCGGCGTGTTTGCGCGGTTTCCGCAGGCGATTCCGCCGGTTATCACCCCGGAGTTTGTCCGGGACGAAGTGGCCCGCGGACGTGCGATCATTCCGGCCAACGTCAACCACCCGGAACTGGAGCCGATGATCATCGGGCGCAATTTCCTGGTGAAGATCAATGCCAATATCGGCAACTCCGCCGTGGCATCGAGCATCGAGGAGGAAGTGGAGAAGATGCGCTGGGCAACCAAATGGGGGGCCGACACGGTGATGGATCTTTCCACCGGCAAGAACATCCACGCCACGCGCGAATGGATTCTGCGCAATTCGCCGGTTCCTATCGGCACGGTTCCGATTTATCAGGCTTTGGAAAAGGTGGGGGGGAAAGCCGAGGAGCTTACCTGGGACATTTTCCGGGATACGCTCCTCGAGCAGGCCGAGCAGGGCGTCGATTATTTCACCATCCACGCCGGTGTGCTGCTGCGCTTCATTCCGCTGACTGCGCGGCGCTTGACGGGGATCGTCAGCCGGGGCGGCAGCATTATGGCGAAGTGGTGTCTGGCGCACCACAAGGAGAACTTCCTTTTCACGCACTGGGACGACATTTGCGAAATCATGGCCGCTTACGATGTGGCGTTTTCCATCGGCGACGGTCTGCGGCCGGGTTCGATCGCCGACGCCAACGATGAGGCGCAGTTTGGAGAACTGGAGGCGCAGGCGGGGCTCACCCTGCGCGCATGGGATCGCGGAGTGCAGGTGATGAACGAGGGGCCGGGGCACGTGCCGCTTCACATGATCCATGAGAACATGGTCAAGCAGTTGGAGTGGTGCCACGAAGCGCCCTTCTACACGCTCGGGCCGCTGGTGACAGATATAGCACCGGGCTACGACCATATCACCAGCGCCATTGGCGCCGCGGCGATCGGTTGGTACGGGTGCGCCATGCTTTGTTATGTGACTCCGAAGGAACACCTGGGGTTGCCCACGAAGAAGGACGTCAAGGATGGCGTGATCGTTTACAAGCTGGCCGCACACGCCGCCGATTTGGCGAAGGGCCATCCCGGCGCGCAATACCGGGACAACGCGCTTTCCAAGGCGCGCTTCGAGTTTCGTTGGGCGGACCAGTTTAACTTGTCGCTCGACCCCGAGACCGCCCGGGAGTTCCACGACGAGACGCTGCCGCAGGATGGCGCGAAGTCCGCCCACTTTTGCTCCATGTGCGGCCCGCATTTTTGCAGCATGAAGATTACCGAGGATGTGCGCGCCTACGCCGCGGAACAGGGGATTGCTGAAGGGGAGGCGTTGAACCGCGGCCTGGAAGAGAAGGCGCGGGAGTTTGCGCAGAAAGGCGGGGAGGTTTACGCAGAGGGTGAGGTGTGAGAGGGGGTATAGGGCTCTATAGGCCCTATAAGCTCTATATCGCCAACTTTGACCATGCCGCCCGCCCAACCGACCCGCCAGATTCTCTCCGACGCAATTGAAGAGGTGCGCGCGGTGTATACTACGCTGGCGGCCCGCCCGGTGGACCGCCAGTGCTCGTTCAGCACCGAATGTTGCCAGTTCAATATCACCGGGCGCACGCCGTATCTCACCAAGGGCGAAGCGCTGGTGGCGGCCCGCGGCGTCCGCGCCGCCGGACGCAAGCAGTTGCCCGAGCGTGACGACGGCGCCTGCCCGCTGCTGCATCAGCGCACCGGAAAGTGCATTATCTATGCAGACCGCCCGTTTGGTTGCCGCACTCATTTCTGCGCGGGGGCAGGCGGCCCCTATGCGCGTGCGGACGTTCTCGACCTCATTCGGCGGCTGGAAACTGTGGACGCCACCCTGGGCGGCAACGGCGCGCGCGCCCTGCCCGGCGCGGTGACGGATGCGTTGCGCGGACGATAACGAATAAGGGCCGGGCCCCGTTGCTGTCATCCTGAGGAATCCCAACACGCGTTCGCGTGACTTTTTGTGCGGGGATGAACATGGGCACCTCCTTCGACGACGCCCACAGCGCCGAAAAATCGGGCTTGCCCGGGAGATCGAGAACTCGCAGGCTGGCAACCATTATGGAACAGCCAGTCTGTCCGCCTCCGCGCCGCCTTGCGATTCTGCTGATCGCATGCGCTTTTCTGCTCTCATGCGAACGAAAACAGCCCCAAAGTGCGGCGCCTGACCGGGAGGGCGCGAGACGGTTCGCGTCGCAAACCGGCGACGGGCGCACACCTGCCGCTCCCATTACCGTGGAAGTTCCGCCGCCGGCGGAAGACGCACAGGCTGCTGAACAGCCAGCCGCGGAAAGATCGAATCCGGCCTGGGAGCAGCGAGTCGAGCAGGTGTTTGCCTCCAACCTGCCTCCCACGCAAACCGCGTCGGTTCTCATCGCCCTTTTCCCCTCCGCCCCCGTCGCAAAGCGCGCGGAGTTGGCGGGACGAATCGCCGCCGTGCTGCCGGATGACGACTACGGAAAGATCGCTCCCCTTTTGATGAACCCGGCCCACGGCGCGGAGGCGCTCAACACCCTGTTCGCAGACCTGGCGATGCGACCCGAAACGGCCCGACTGCCGATCCTGTGCAACCTCGCGCTAATGCCCAATCACCCGTTGGCCGAGCAAGCCAAAGCGGCGTTGGGCTTGAATCTGGGCCAGGATTACGGCAACAATGACAATCAGTGGAGACTGGCCGTTGACCGGCGCCTGAAGGACCTCTCGCAGCACTAATTCCCGAACCTGATTAATGGGATTCGGACGCAGCTTTCAAAGGATCCCACGTGTCGTTCATAGGTTCAAATTACCCACGATCCGCAAGCCTTCCAGCGTCAGATTTGGGTGAATCTGCTGCACCTCCAGCAGGCGTTCGGCGATCAGCTCCGCGTACCCGCCCGTCGCAACGACCTTGAGATGGCGGCCCGATTTCAGTTCCCGCCCCAGTTCTTCGAGAATCTGCCGGATCAGGCCGCGGTAGCCGTAAACCGCGCCGGCCAGCATCGCTTCGCGGGTCGTTTTGCCGATGGCGGTGACCGGTTCGCTCAGGTCAATGCGCGGCAACAAGGCCGTGCGCTGGTAGAGATAGTCGGTCATCGCTTCCAGACCGGGCGCGATCACCCCGCCGACATAGGTCGGGCCGCTTTCCCGCATGGCGAGGACATCGAACGTGACCGCGGTCCCGAAATCGATCACCACCACGGGCGCTCCGTAAAAAACGGCGGCGCCCGCCGCGTTTGCCAGCCGATCGGCACCGATGCTGGCGGGCTCCGGATAATCGATGCCGACCCCAAGCGGAATCTTGTGGGTCACCTTCACCAACCGGGGTTTCGCAAGACGCCGCTTTTTCCCGCTCATGGCGGCGACGAACTCTTCGACCGCCGAAACCGCCCCAGGGACAACGCTCGAGAGGATGACCCCTCGAAAGACGCTTTTGCCGACGGCCTGCCGGAGCGTCGCCGCGCTCAGCTTGGGCGTGGGAATACGGGCGACCTTGCCGGCGATCGCATCCCGCGTCGCCACCGCCAACTTCGTAAACGAGTTGCTGATGTCGATGAGGAGCAGGTCGGGAATGGGCGTAGCCATGATAGTGACGCGGAGAGCGCACGATTCTCCGCGTCTTCTCTAGCAAAACGTCGGCGGACGCGCAACAGCGGTTAGAGCAGGCTCGCGACGAGCGCTTTCTCTTCCTTCAGCTCGCCGACGCTGGCGTCAATCCTGCCGCGGGAGAATTCGTTGACCGGCACGCCCTGCACGATTTCCCAATCCGAGCCGTTGGTGCGGACGGGGAAGGAGGCGATGAGGCCCTTTTCGATCCCATAGGAACCGTCGGAGCAGACGGCGACGCTGCTCCAGTCGCCCGCCGCGGTCGGCGTGGTGAGGGAGCGAACGGTATCGACCACGGCGTTGGCGGCGGAAGCGGCGGAGGAGGAGCCGCGCGCCTTGATGATGGCCGCACCGCGCTGTTGCACGGTGGGGATGAAGACGTCCTTGAGCCAGGCTTCGTCGCCGATAACTTCCGTCGCGGGCTTGCCGTCGATTTTCGCGTTGAAGAAATCCGGATACTGCGTGGCGGAATGGTTGCCCCAGATGGCCACGTTGGTGACTTTGCTGGAGTGAACGCCTGCGCGCTGCGCGAGTTGGCTCTTGGCGCGGTTTTCGTCCAGGCGCGTCATGGCAAAAAAGCGGTTGGCAGGGATGCCCTTCGCGTTGTTCATGGCAATGAGCGCGTTGGTGTTGCACGGATTGCCCACCACGAGCACGCGCACGTCGGCGGCGGCGCTGGCTTCGATCGCCTTGCCCTGGCCGATGAAAATCTTGCCGTTGATGCTGAGCAGGTCGCCGCGTTCCATACCCGCCTTGCGCGGGACGGAGCCGACGAGCAGCGCCCAGTTGACGCCGCGGAATCCTTCATTGAGGTCGGCGGTCGCCACGATGCCGCTGAGCAGCGGGAAAGCACAGTCCTGCAACTCCATGACAACGCCCTGAAGCGCGCCGAGCGCCGGTTCGATTTCAATAAGGTGAAGTTCGACCGGTTGGTCCGGGCCGAACATGGCGCCCGAAGCGATTCGGAACAGGAGTGAATAGCCGATCTGGCCGGCAGCGCCGGTAACAGCAACTTTAACTGGTGTTTTCATAATTGGGGGCGGATTAAAGCCATTGTTGACGCCGGGGGAAAGCAGGAAGTTGCCCGAGGGGTGGAGAATCAGCGTATCGGGGCGAACCTGAGGGGGGGGCGGTTGGACGAAACCCGCCAGAACCCACCGCAGAAAACGCCGGTTGTGGACGTTTCTTGACGCCCGGCAAGCGAAATTGGCGAATGCCGCCGGGCTCAAAGTGAAACCGTAAGGGCTTGCACCCATGCCGCTTTCGGAAGGGCGAAAAGCCTCCGGAGCCGCAGCAATAAAGGATTGGAGCGCCATGCGGGTAGCCGGTGAAGTTCTCCATGCGCGGAAGCAAGGCGGCAAAGGGCGAACGGTACGGGCGCTTACATTCCATTCGTTGAGGCATAGCTTCAACTCTGCGATGGCGAACGCTGGTATCCCTCAAGAGGTCCGAATGAAGCTGACGGGCCATTCATCAGCAGAGATGAACAAGGGCTACACGCACTTGGACTTGGACCCCTTACGGGCAGCGGTCAATGTGATTCCCGGACTTTCCAAGAAGAGGGCGGAATAAAGCGAGACGGTCGCCGGTGACCACCCTGTGAAAATTTTTGCACAGGCAAGGTTCGAATGCTGCATCGTAATGTCTCCACCAGGAGACATCATCTCCAATCTCCACGTCGCGGTTGCAATTCTCGCTCTGGTAACCGGAGTTTTCCTTCTGCTCGGCAAGTAAACCGTTGCAGCAGTGAGCAGAATAAAAAGTCGATCCTGGAGGCACCAAGGTTGACGGTCATGGAGAGAATCACACCCCGATTCGTCCACGATCATTCAGTATGCCGTCCAGAATCGACGAGCACGATGATGCCCAATTTGGGAATGCAGCGCAATCGGGGCGCACCCTGCTCTCTTTACCGATCAAACCCTTGGCTGTGGGGTGGCACCAAGGCAAAAAAAGGAGCGTCCAATCTCGGGAGGCTTCCTCCGATTGAACGTCCTCACAATGAAATCGTGGGTGACCGAAGATTGGGGGGCAATAAGGGCAGTGAGATCAGACAACTCCACTTCGCCCTACGTATCGGATTGCCCTGATCGGTGCCCTGGATTAAAAAGGAAAAAAGCAGCATGCCCCATGACCTTACGTGAACTCAAAGCCCAGACATCCCTTGGCGAGGACAGCCGTCGTCAGTTCAAGCAGGACGTGACGAATCCTGATGCCCTGGCAGCAGAAATGGCGGCTTTTTCCAACAGCGAAGGTGGGATCATTTTCCTTGGCGTGACGGATGATGGTCAGTTGCTGGGATTCACGCCGGAGGATATTCGAAGGCTCAACCAGTTGATCGGCAATGTGGCGGCGCAGCACATCCGGAGCCCGTTGACCGTTCAAACCGAGAACGTGAAATTACCCGGTGGCAAGGTGGTGATCATGCTGACGGTCCCAAAGGGATTGGACAAACCTTATTTCGACAAGAACGGCGTGATCTGGCTCAAGTCGGGTGCAGACAAACGGCGAGTGAATTCCAAGGAGGAACTGCGGCGGGTTTTCCAGAGCGTGGATCAGTTTCACGCGGATGAGTTGCCCACCAAGGCGGGCATCGAGAAACTCGACAAATGGCGCTTCCGCGATTTTCTGCAAGAAGCTTACGTGCAGGAGTTTCCTCAATCGGCAGCTGATTTGACTCGTCTGTTGCAAAACATGGACTTGGCCACCGATGACGGACATCTGAACTTGGCGGGAGTGCTGCTCTTTGCAGAACGTCCAGAGTGGATCAAGCCACAGTTCATTCTGAAGGCGATCCGTTACCCTGGAAACACTATCCACGCCACAAATTACGTCGATACCGAGGATTTCTCCGGACCGTTGCGCAAAATATTCGATGGAGCCATGGCCTTCGTGATGCGGAACCTGCGCAAAGTGCAGGCCGGACGCGGGGTAAATGCGCCGGGCACATCCGAAATTCCACCGTCGGTCTTTGAAGAATTGCTGGTGAATGCGCTCGTGCATCGCGATTATCTCGTGAGCGCGTCCATCCGATTGTTCATTTTTGACGATCGCATTGAAATCATCAGTCCCGGTCACCTCCCCAACAATCTTACGGTGGACCACATCCGGTTGGGGATTTCCAATATTCGTAATCCCATTCTCGTTTCCTACGTGGCCAAAGGGATTCTGCCCTATCGGGGATTGGGTTCCGGCATTAAGCGAGCCTTGGAAGATTGGCCCGAAATCAGCTTTACGGATGACCGGGACACCTGCCAGTTCACCGCAGCCGTTCACCGAAAAGCAGCAATCGATTCGGAGGAAAACGGGGAAGTGCGCGGGGAGAACGAGAAAGGCCTTCAGAAAAGTTCGGAGAAAAGCCTTTTAAGTTCGGAGAAAAGTTCGGAGAAAATCCTCCAAATTCTGAAGCAGTCACCCGAACTGGCTGCAAAAAACCTCGCGGGAATCCTTGGTATTTCGCCCCGCGCCGTTGAAAAGCAGATCGCCAAGCTGCGTGACGAGGGGTTGTTACGTCGAGTTGGCCCCGCCAAAGGTGGCCACTGGGAAGTCAATTAAGATCAGGCATCATAGACAACCGCTGACACGTAGTGGGGCAACCAGATTTCTGGCTCCCAAACCGCCTACTGGTCCCATGACGTATCCGGATTGGCCAACCGGTTCATATCCAATCGAAATCGGATTGCCAATCGTGGGCGACCGAAGATTGGATGTCTTCGATAGAATGCCCTCGATGGTCAAAGGAGCGCAGCCTTCCAGCCGGTTGTTCACGTAGATGGGGTTTCCGTCGCCTGCATTTGCGAGCACACTTGATGGTAAAGCAAAAGGTAGGCTAAGTCTTCGGCGGAGAGACCCACCACCCACTTTACCTTGTCCCACACTTCCAGTTTCCTCACGGCATGGAGCGGGCAAAAGTCGGGATTAACCGTGCAACGAGGGCAATCCAAGGTCAAAATCATTGCTTCAAGACGGTCCAGGCGGATAGGACTCATGACGTAAATTTTAGTTCTTGGGGCGGCGATGTCGGAACAAGACGCTGAATTTAGAATCGAAAGAACAGGAAAAAATGGATTCGTCACCCGGCGCCTTGACCACCCGGCACATTTTGATCATCATCCGCCCATGGCTCGAAAGAAAACCAGCCTGATCGAGGACCTCTTCGAGGCACTCCATGAGCTTTTCATGGTGGTGCCGAGTTGGACGTGTATCCCCATTGCCGGGATCATGTTCTTTGCCGTGAAGCTCGGGGTGATCTGGTTTGCCGCCGCAGTTCCGCCTTTCGTCGGGGTGAGCATCTACGCCAACAACATCGCTGGTTTTGCCGCTGCCGGGGTCCTACTGGTTGGAGGAACGGCAGCAATCAAGAAGGTTGAACGTCGTCACTTGCTCAGAAGGCAGGAGGGGATCGGGACGATTCGGACTCTCAGTTGGCAGGAATTTGAACTTCTGGTCGGTGAAGCCTACCGCCAACAGGGTTACCAAGTCACTGAAACCGGCGGTGGCGGTGCTGATGGTGGGATTGATCTGAAACTCGAACGGGCGTCGGAAGTGGTGCTGGTTCAGTGCAAGCAGTGGAAGGTTTATAAGGTCGGGGTGAAGCCTATCCGTGAGCTTTTTGGTGTCCTTGCTGCTGAAGGAGCGACAAAAGCGATTTTTGTCACCAGCGGCGTATTTACTCAGGAAGCCCAGACCTTCGCGGAAGGAAAACCGGTGGAATTGATTGACGGCGAGGCTCTCGAAAAGCTGATCACTTCGGTTCGGGGTGTCAAACCGGCACCGGCTAAACATCTGGTAGCGGTTGAAGTCCAACCATCACCGGCAAGTAAAGAAGTGCCAGCGTGTCCTTTCTGCGGATCAGCAATGGTTCTGAGAAACGCGAGAAAAGGAGCCAATGCCGGTTCACAATTCTGGGGGTGCCCAGGTTTTCCAAGATGCAGAGGGACACGTCAGACAAATCAGGTGACAGCGTGACGTTTCGCGTGTTCACCATAGAGGCCTGTGCAATACCTTCCTGAAATTCAGTATTCCATCCTGCCACCTCCGCTCACTCCATGAAAAGCACACGCTGGGTAGTCATCGATACTGAGACAGACGGCCTTTACGACCCAATCCACGTCGTTGAATTATCCGCGCAGTTGATGAACGGATGGAAACGAGAAGGAGAGCCTTTTCGCATGTTGCTGAATCACAACGTTCCCATCCCATCAGAGGCTGTGGCGGTTCACGGCTACACGCGGGAATATTTGAGGAAACACGGGAGAGATCCACGCTGTGTCCATGAAGCCTTTCGGGAATATGCACGCGACCACCCCTTGGTGGCCCACAATCTCAGTTATGATTGGAACCGTTGCCTTTTACCAGAATGGGCGCGAATTGGCGTTCCTCAAATTGGGCAACGTGGATTTTGCTGCATGATGCTGGCCCGCCGATTGGTGCCAGAGACTAAGAATCACCGCCTAGAAACCCTCAAACAGTGTTTTCGGCTTTCGGCCAGCCAGAGCCACCAAGCCTTAAACGATGTCCTGACTGTCGTGGAGTTGTTCGAGAAAGTTTACCGGCAGCGCTTAGAACAGTCCGGACTCGACACCTTCAAGTCGATTGCGGCATTCGCCAAAAGAACGCCAATTTCCAAGTGCTGGGAACACATCCGGAAAGGTTCTTTGCAATCTGGGAAGAGGTGATTTTACGCCAGAAGACGGTTTAACCTAAGAATTGCTCTGGCGGATTCACCGCCCGTGATACTCCGTAGAGTGTCCCCGGTGCGTCTCCCACTCCCCGGCATATCTCTTCGCCAATGCCAGGTCATCGATCACCAGCAGATTCTCCGCGTTCTTCTCTTCCGCAGCCTTGGTGACCTTCACAGACATCGAAGCCTTCGAAGGCACCTGTTACAAAGCTGCCGGCTGGGAGCCATGTGGTATGAGCAAGGGATTTGAGCGCAAACACCGGGCCGACTTTTACCGCAAACACAACCGGCCCAAGAAACTCTGGATCAAACCGCTCTCGCGCAACACGCGCGCCATCCTGTGCTCGACCGACGTGGCTGCGGCCTACCGCGCGGGAATCGAGCGGCAAAGCCCCGAGCGGATG
>Ga0316225_1002469_pt1 | contig 15347 bp, 24 predicted proteins | sample TBH18015metaG_FD_206010 | JGI IMG/M metagenome (GOLD analysis project Ga0316225, IMG submission 206010) | Freshwater microbial communities from Trout Bog Lake, Wisconsin, USA - TBH18015 | ecosystem: Environmental > Aquatic > Freshwater > Lake > Hypolimnion/Profundal zone | place: USA: Wisconsin... | reverse complement strand
ATCAAGGCAGCGAAGGCGGGGCAACTGGCGAAAGAGTATGCCGCGCTGACGAGTAATCGCCTGTCGGATGACGCGATAGACACGCAGCATCGGGCAGATTTGACGGCGAAGTGGACGCAGTTAAACGCCTCCTGCCCGTGGGTGTCCGGTTGCCCGGTTCCGGCGCAGGCGGCGTTACTCGATTTGTCGTTTCAGGTGGGAGCGGAAGAAGTGAAGCGGGGATTTCCGAAGCTCTGCGCCGCCTGCCAGGTGAACGATTGGGCGACGGCGGCGCAGGAGGTTATCGTTCCGGCGGCTCAGGCTGCGCGGAATCAGTGGCGTCAGTGGCAGTTGGCGGCGTGCGCTTCGCAATAAGTGACATTTCGATTTCCATGCCCGGTTCGCACCTCGGCGGCCGGCGGATCACTTGGGCGGCCATAGCTTGCAGGTTCATCGGTTGGTCAACCCATTCCGCAATCAGCTTGGCGGAGGCAGCGGGGTTATCCAGGATGTTCTCGAACGAGAGCCGCTTTACCGTGGCGCCCGCGCCCTCCAAACTGCGGACAGCGGCGGCGGTGTCGGCCCAATACGAAGATGCGATCGCCTTCCATGCGTTCGACGGGATTTCAATACCGGCGATGGCTCGGAGAAATTTCACCTGTGACCGCGCTTGCTGATTGCGGTCCCGGTACAGCCATATCGCCAATACGCCGTGAAGGTCGCTCCACGCTGTAATCTGCGGGTCCAGCACCTTGACGGCTTTCCCGTGGACCAATGGCCTCAGAGCGTCCTCTGTGCGCGAAAACCCGACCTCGGACGGCTCGAACGCCGGATAATCCCCGAAGACCGGATACCCGCCCGCCTGAAGCATCTGCATGACCAGCGAAGAACCGCACCGGCCATGCCCGCAAACAAATACCGTTTTACTCATTTAAGCGTTCGCCTCTTTCTTCTCGCTTCGTTTCGTTATCTTTCTGAAAACACGGTGCTTGCTTATTTAAGCGTTCGCCATCAACAACATCTGCGGGCATGAGCGGCCAGCTGTCAAGGAATACTTGACAGCTCAAAGGCGCAATCGGAGACATCGCCAGTGTCCGGCACAATCGTCAGGAACTCCCGCGTCTTAATCCGCCGCAGAGCCGAAACGAGCATCAGTATTTCCGAACTCTGGTTCGTTTCCCGGCGGGTGGCCTGGCAGACCTGCGAGATGCGGTCGCCGAGATGCCACAACAGGCCGTAGCCGGGATAGATTTCCATGTCGGACTCGCTTATCAGACCTTCCGGCACCAGAAAGAACCGCTCGCAGCCCATCCCGCGTTCGCCAGTCAGTGTCGATTTGTCCTTGTTCCGCAGGAAGTCAGATCGGCTGACCTTGCACTCCACCAGGATTGAGCCTCCGGCCCGCCAGCCGATTGCATCCGGCGTTTCCCATGCAGCGGTGACCATTTCTGACAGAACTACGCTGCACCGCTTGGTGTTCGTGAGCCAGCGAACGGCGGCCTTACGCAGATCCTCGTGGGTCATAGAGCCTTCCCGGCGTGGGAGCGGGGGAGTCATGCCGGAAACTCCCGCACTCTAAGTTCTTCCGGCCATTCCGAAGGATCGGCCCCGGAGCGGTCCTTCAGTCGCAGGTAAGCCTCGCCAGCGTGGGCACTGATCCCGACTCCTACCGGCCAACTGAGGATGGTTTCTTCAGCCGCTAAATATGGCTGCGAACCCATCTGCTTTACGAAACACGCTACGCCAGCTTCGCGGCATTGCTCGACGGTTTTCCGCGCCCACGCCACATTGAAAAACCGCGCTGCCGGTCCTGACTCACCGCCGACGATGATCTGGTCCAATCCAGACATATCTGAATGGTTCGTAAACCCACCGCGTTTGGCCCCGAGTTCAGCAAAACGTCCAAACGCTATGACGCCGTATTCGTTCCAATAGCCGCGACGTAAAACATCGACGCGATGCCCTTGTTTGTTTGGCCACTCGATACTTGTGAAATCCACCGGACCCAACGCCGGTTCATAACTGACAAACCGCTTTGCCGCTGGCGTCTGGAGCAGCAACGGTATCCGCGCATCGGCAGTCGTCTGGTCTTCGACGGAGACACCGAGCCAGACGTTTGGAAGCGGGCCTTGTCCCTGAAGTGGACGAGGAGCGTATTTCTGAAACTCCGGGTATCCTAGCGTCATGGCGATCTTGTCCCGGCAATAATCGTCGTTCGCCCATTTCAGCATCCGTTCCGGCCTTTTCGTCAACACCTGATACGTGATATGCGGCGTCAGGGCCATCACGGCGAACACCCGGTCGATGGCTTCGTCAGGCAAGTCTTCGTGGAACAAATCGCTCATCGAGTTGACGAAGACGCGCTTCGGCTTCCGCCAACTCAGCGGCTCCAGCAGCTTCGACTCGATCAGCTCAACCGGCTCCTTCCAGCGCGGGCCTGATGGTGTCATCACGGCGAAAGGTTTCCCGGTAGTCGGTGAGTTCAGCCCCGGCAGACCACGCGCGGAAAGGCGCTCCGCGTAGCAGTTCTTGCAACCGGGGCTGATCCGAGTGCAGCCACGAATCGGGTTCCACGTCTCGTCCGTCCATGCGATGTCAGTCTTTCCCATCTGTCTTCTCTTTCGTGCGTCGCATTCAGTATTTCTTCCCGTTGGCGGATTTTCGGTGCTCGATGCTGTGGTCTATTCGTGTGGCGTTGTAGGCCATCTTCTCCTGATATGCGGCCTCCAGATCGAGCCCCATTCCGGCTCCGATGTCGAAGATCCGAATAATGGCGTCCACAAGCTCAACCTCGAACATGGCCCGGTGGGGCAGCTTGTCATCCATAAGGTTCTTGCGATGGCCCTCCATAGCTTCGCTGATTTCGGAGTGGACCAGGCAAAGCAGTTCGCCCACGTTGCGCTTGATTGGCTCCCCCGTTTCGATGTGCGTCCACCACTTCTTGTTCGCTTCGTGGACCTCGGCGGCATAGCTGTTCAGTGTCTTCATTTCGGCTCCTTCGCTTCCCACGTCGGGCAGTTGGTAACGTGTGGCAATATGCCGCATTTACTAAACGCCATTTCAGCATTTAATTCGCTAATGCACCACGGAAAATTTTCCACTCGCGGCACGGGCCACTCGCACCATCCCTCTTTACGCCCATTGATTTCCCCCTCTTTCGTCATCTCAAACCTCGCCCACTTGCAGGTCGCGCAGCCGCGCTGTTCAGGTTCCGCCATCAATTTCCTCCCATTCCTCGCCCGACAATAATTTCAATAGCCATTGCGACTACTACCACAATGACTATTACTATGAACCAAAACGGGACGTAGATTGTCATTTCGATTTCATCCTCGGATGGTTGCGTAAGAAATCACAGGCACGTTCAAATAATTTTTTCTCCTGAAGTCCCTCCCGCATACGCTCGCACATCTTGCCCATTTTTATTGATACCCGACGGTACTTTCTCCTCGCCTTGCGACGATCCTGCATGGTCATAGTATTCATTTCGGCTCCTGAATCGAGTAGCCCGCATCGGACAGCGGCATCCAGTCGCTCATCCCAGAACCTTCCTTTTGCGTCTTTATCCAGCAGAGTTTCTTGCCGTTCAAATGTTTGTCTAGCGAAGTGTCGGCCCAATCGTAAAGCCGCGACATAAGTTCATCGAAGTCATAAACGTCAATGTCCGCACAGCATGACATATAACGAAACTCATCAGACAGACTTTCTTTTTCGCGATCATTTGATTTAGCCGACGCAGGAAGGGTTAAGGCGTCTAACCTGTCTGCGATTACGCCAGCGAGTTTTATGTAGTCATCCCCGAGCGAATGATACTCAGGAGCAAGATTCAGTTCAGTCAACCAATGAGCCATCGTCGTTATCCTTTCGCCTTCTGCGCGAACTTCTCGGCACCGTACTGCCCCTGCGTCATCTCCACAATCTGAGCTACGGTGTACGTTTTGCTGAGATCGTGTCCAGCCGCCTCGACGAACATCTTCACGCCCGAAGCGCACGCGCCCGTGACGGCACGGTAAATGCCGATCCACTCCGCGCCCGTAGCTTCCTTCGGCAACTCACCGTCAAACTTGGCGACGTGCTTATAGACAAGGGATTCGCGGGCCTCTTTAATCGTCTTCCCGTGAGCAGTTGTACCGTTTTCGTCGCGGACCACATAGAGAACATCGCCGTTATCGGCCTTTACTTTCTTGACGTTGCCCTTTGCCGAGATGACGCGGGTGAATACGCCATCGGAAAGATCGACCTCCACCCATTTACCGTCCTCTACGATGTACCAGCAGTTCGGCTTCAGTTTTTTCCCATCGACAAGATCGGCCTTCCCGCCAACTGGTTTGTATTTTTCGTTTTCGACAACGTACTCAGACGCCATTAAAAGGTTGCCAATATCGCCACTCACCGCAGCACGATAGCCAAGCGCAGACGCGGCGCTGAAGTTCCCGGATGATGCGGACGTGCTGCCGTTGCCGGAGGATGCGGACTTGCTGTAGTCGCCGGAGGATGCGGACTTGCTGCCGTAGCCGGAGGATGCGGACTTGCTGTAGTCGCCGGAGGATGCGGACTTGCTGCCGTAGCCGGAGGATGCGGACGTGCTGGAGTCGCCGGAGGATGCGGACTTGCTGTAGTCGCCGGAGGATGCGGACGTGCTGCGGTCGCCGGATGATGCGGACGTGCTGCGGTCGCCGGATTTCTTTTTTTCAGCGTTTTTGTAAAACTCTTCAAATCCTGTAGTCGCAAGAGCGAATACGTCGGCCATGCCGTCGATTACGAGTTCTGCCTGAGTCTTTTCGTTGTTCATTTTCGTTATCCTTTCACCAGCCATGCGACTATTGCAGCAACAAATGCAATCAACATCGTCAGTGCGATTCTGGTAAATCTTGCCCTTCTTGCTGCGGCTCTTGCTTCAGCTTTCTGATTCAAAAGCCGAACCATGTTTTCACCCCTGCGAGTGATTGACCGAGATAGAGCATCATCACTCGATGCGCAGATCCTATAAGTTCCTGTGTTCATTTTCGTTATCCTTTCGCCAACACTATTCATATCCCGCGCGATTCAAACCAAGACCTGTCGTTATTGATAGGGTTTGCCATGGGGTGTTTCAGACAGCGGAGAATTCTATCATCTTCCGTGTCATTTTTTCGGCTTTTCCCTGACACAATAATTCGGGTCATCTTTGTTGATGTTTCTCCCATAAGCCAGCAAGAATGGTGTTGCGACCAGCAAACCATTCTCCATTTGATAACTTTTTTCATTTCACCAGAAAGTAAACCACCGCGCCGCCGAGCACTCCCGCCGCCAGCGAGGCGCACGCCAGCGTAGTCCTGAGCAGTGCGCAGCGACGGTGCATCACCCATAAGCGATACTCCAGCGGATCGTGTGGCGGATCAGCCGGGATGATGACGCGCCATTCGCGCCGCGCCAGCGCAATATCGTCAGGCGTCCAGAGTTGGCTCATGGATTCAATACTACTCTACCGCCGCATGTACCGCAAGCGAAATTTCTGTGATAAATTCCCACCATTGAGCATCGGATTCTCGTTCCCAACAGTTCTGGCACAATTCGCCGCCATTCCCATCAGGCCATCCTTCCGCCGGTGCTTTACATTTAGTGCATCCCATCGTGCTGCTCCGATCTTTCGCATTCATCGAATCGGGTTAATGCTTTCATGTGCCACAGGGCTTCGTAAGTCCCGCTAACCCCATATCGGTTTTTGGCGATTTTGAGCCAGCTTTTGATTGGTCCGCGTTTCATACGTTCGCTCGATGGATCGTTCTTAACCGCTTTCAAATCATCGGAATCGTAATACAGCATCAGCACGCCGGCGGCGTCTTCCTCGATAGCCCCGGTTCCCCGAAGATCGTTCATTTCCAGTTCCGTACGGCGTTCCGTGGCGTTGGTCCTGCTCACCTGAGATACCAGAATCAACGGTACGTCCAGTTCCACCGCGATTTCCTTCGTTGCCCTGCTGATAGCTGTGAATTTCTCGTATTCTGATTTCTGTTTTCCGGTGGACCCCATCAGTTGCATGTGGTCGATAATCACCAGTCCAATGCCCGCCTGTGCTTTCATCCGTTTGGATTCTTCAATCAAAAATTCAGGTGTCACGCCAGTTTTGGTTGTGCAGTACATGGGGGCGCGGGCCAATCGTGAGGTGGATTCGCGTAATGCTTCCTCGTATTCAGCCAGCAATGCAGATCCCTGATCCATGCGCTTGAGCCTGCGATATGCCGATAAATCGACCCGCGCCTGAATCGCCGCCATCCTTTGAAAACAATCCCGATATCCCATCTCCATCGAAAACATCAGAACCGAGGTCCGCTGCGATAGGGCCGTCCCGGCAAATTGGAGGGCCAGCGATGTTTTTCCCTGCCCTGATCGTGCGCCGATTACATACACTTCCCCGTTCCGTAATCCGCCTAGTTTTTTCGTCAGACCGGGGAATGGCGTCGGAATTCCCTCATTCTCCAGACTTTTCCAAAATCCGTCATATCCGCCGGCCTCGTGTACCGCCTGCCCGAATGACCGCAGCCATTTGTCGTTCTCGTGCGGGATGGGAGCTTCAAACTGGAATTCCGGGTTCCAATCCGGTGCGGATTCATACAGGGCCAAAAGGTCATTTCCGGTCCTTCCAGAGGCCAAAAAATCGGAAACATCGCCCTTGAGCGGTAAATCCGGTATCTCGACCAGTTTTAAATTGGCCGCTGTTGGCGCCAGGAGCCTCGCCACGGCCTCCGCGTGCTTCCTCCCTACCTCGTCGTTGTCCGCGAGGATTGCAACGCGTTTAGCGGCGAAATACGGAACAAGCTCTGGTTTGAAATTTCCGGCTCCGCCGTTGTTGCAAGTTGCCACCAAACCGACCCGCTCGAGCGAATGCACGTCTTTCTCGCCCTCGACGACGAAAATCAGGTCGCTGGTGGCAAATTTCGGGAGCCGGTACGGGACGAGTGGCACGTTTCCGAGGCCGAAATCCCATTTCCCTGGATGGTTCCGAGTCGGGCGGCGTTGCAAAAACCGCTTCTTGCCATCCGGCCCCGGCGTCTTCCGCACTACCTGGTACAGCAAATTACCCTCTGCGTCCGTGTAATTGTAAGTCGCCACGTAATCGCGTTCCTGCCAAATCGGCGCGGGCCTGCCCACAAGTCGGAAGACTTCAGCCTTGGCCCGAATGAAATCACACGCGGCAAGTTCCATTTCCAGCGAAAAAACATCCCATCCCCGATTGCATTGCGAATGGCAGAAACTTTGCCCGGTTTCCACATCCACGGCAAAATTCATGTCTTTGCCGCCATGCACAGGGCAGGGACCACGAACCGATCCCTGAATCCGCCGCAATCCCGGCACGCGAGTGCGGTAGTACGTTTCGATTTCTGGCTTTTCGATTTGGATCAAAAGTCATCTCCGATCAGGCCGGGATTCGGTTGCCCGCGATGTTGCCCCGGCCATGCTTCCGGCTGGCTGGTATCCGGTTCATCGAAGAACCGATGCGATTGAATTACCGGGCGCGGTTCGTCTTCCCATCGCCTGTTATTCAGCCAGGTGCTTGCGTGGATCGGATGGTCCATCGCCAAAATCCGAGCCGTCCAGTTTTCCACTCCGCGAACCACTGCATCGCGTTCCTCGGGTTTGATCTTGCGTGCGGCTTTCTCGGCAGCGGGTTTGTTTTCCTTCACCGGCCAAGCCTTCCAAAAAACCTCCGCAAACCAAGCGGCGGTAGCCGCGCGTTGTTGTTGTTGTTTTGGAGTAGCAGAAGCAGAAGCAGAAGGAGAGCATTGCGATTGCATTGCCAGTGCATCTGCGGTCGCATTGCCATCGCATGAGTCTGGCATATGCAGTGGCATAGGTGTTTTGTTGAGCCAACGGGACTTAGCCGACAATTTTTGTTTAGTTGAGAATTCGATACTCGCTTGTCTTTGCCTTTCTTGTTTTTCATTTCTCCACCGTTTTCCGTCAAAAAAAAACGATTTTTTTACAGAATTCCAGAGTTTTTTCGTCTCAGAACGGCCTCCACCAAGTACCTTGTGAAGCTGTTCCAGGTGCTCCGGTAGTCCATCATTCAGCCATGCGTAGTTCAGGCACGTGACGTAAAATCCCCGTTCCGCGAACGTCATCAATAGTACGGTTTCGTCCGTTTCCCAGTCTTTCGGGTACCACTGGAAAGATGGCGATTTGCTCATTGCTGGTCCTCTGTACCGTGGTCTAAGCCCTGAATTTTGTACTTGGGCAGGCCCGCTTCATAGATCAGTTGCAAGGCCGTGGCGAACAGGAATTTGGCCTCTTGTGGTCGCTGTTCGTCGGGTAGGAAGCCGCTGGATTTCCATGCTTTCCGTAACGCCTTTTTTAAAGCAAACGGAATCATGGAACTATGGTCCTTGCACATGAATCCACCTGATGCTTTCCGGCACCCCGGAACATGGCAATGCGATGTTTTTGTCTTCAGATCAACCTCACACCCCGATTCTTCGGAAGGTGGCCGGGACCGTCCTCGGGGTTGAAAAGGACGATCCCTGTAATGCCAGTCCCGCGTCGGAGCTACCCGACAAATTTACTATACCGAAAAACTAGTCTTTTGCAACGGCTGTTTCTTTCGATTCGCCCTTTGCCGTGGCTATCAATTCCGGGCCGAGTTGCCGACGGTATTTGTTGACCAGTTTCAGGCCAAGCGCGGCCTGCCGTGGGTTAAGATGCGCTCGTTCGGCCAATGAGTGTCCAATAGCGACATCCATCTTGGAGTAGCCGACCCCGTTTAACGCTCTGGCCAAGTCCTCGTCCATGTCGGCCAGAAGACGAAGCCCCTTATGGATTGCTGTAATCTGTTCGGGCTTGAGTGTTTCGGCTATAGCCTGAAGTTTATCCTGCGTTGTTCCTTCCGTAGCGGCCCGGTGGCGCGTGGGGATAACCGGGGTTTCCGGTTCCTCCTTCATCCTATCTAGGGCGCGGTCTATGATTTCCTGTTTCTCAATCAGCACCTTTGCCATGCGTGCGCTGAGTGAGCCTTCCAGTACCAAGTGCTGCACCAGAACGCTATCGGTTTGGCCGATTCTGTGGCAGCGGTCCTCAGCCTGCGTCATGTTCCCCGGCACCCAATCCAGTTCCGCAAAAATTACATGGGCGGCTGCGGTTAGGGTGATCCCGACGCCGGCGGCTTGAATGTTCCCGACGAAAACCCGGCATTTCGGATCGGATTGAAACCGATCCACATTGTCTTGCCGTGTCTGCATCGGTGTATCCCCGGTCAGTTGCACCGCGTCGATGTCCTCGGCTTTCATGGCGTCCATAATCGCTTTAACTACATCTTTGTGGTGCGCCATTACAACAATCTTGCCGCCGCCGTCATTGAGTGCCTGTATGATGTGCTGGCAGGCGTAAGGCACGGTTGCCATCGCGGTATCGTGTCGAAGTTTGCTCATTTCCGTAAATGCTGCAGTGGCGGCGGTCCTAAGCATTAAAACGGCGGCTTCGTATTCTTCCTTACTCCCGGCTTTGGCAAGTTCTGCCTGGACACGTAAGTTTTCGATTTCGCTTTCCTGCCGTTCCCAGGCTTCCATTTCGCGGGCGACATATTCGCTTGCTCCGTTCGCCGGGATTTCGATGATGCAACGGCGTTTCGCGGGAAGCTCCGTCAGTACGTCGGCTTTCAGACGCCGGATCATGATGTTTTCTCGTAGCGAGTCTTGTAATTGATCGAGATGACTGGACCCGGTAAAATCCCATCCAAATCGCGTCTGGTGTCCCGCGCAGAACCGGATGGCGTACTGGAAAAAGTTCTTGAATTTATCCGGCGCAAGCCAGTGGAAAAGTCCGTAGCCTTCTATCGGTCGGTTGGGGATTGGCGTGCCGGTAAGTGCAACCTTGCGGCGGGCCTGTATGCCTGGCGTCGGTTCGCACTTGGCCTTTTTCGCGGCGTAGTCATCAATTCCGAAAACCACTTTGGAACGGCGGGCGTCTTTCGATTTCAGGTAGTGCGCTTCGTCCGTGATAACTAAATCCCACGTGGTGCCGTATAATTTCTCGACGTGTTTGTGGAGTACGTCGTAATTGATGATGGTAATGTCAGTGTTTTCCGGCCAATCGGTTCCGTTCACGATTCCGATAGTGCGGGGCGTGATTAGCCAGCGATCCATTTCCCGCTTCCAGTTCAGCCGGAGACTGGCAGGGCAAACCACCAAAATTCTCTTGATGCTGGTATCGGCGTTGACGATGCCGATGGCCTGAATTGTCTTCCCGAGGCCCATTTCATCACCAAACAAAACATTATTACGGCCAAGCGCAGCTGCTATCCCCGCCCGCTGGTACGGGAGATACGTCAACCCTTCAGGGCACGGTAAGTCAACGTTGGCCGTTGCGGCTCGTGATGCTTCGATGCGTTCGGCCTTGGCTGCGGTTTTGGCGGCGACTTCTGCGATGATTGTGTCGGTGTCGCTGAGTTTGGCGGCGATGGCTGCGTCCGTGGTATACCAATGTTTCCGCGCCGCATCCCAACGGAATCCGGCACCTTTCGGTATTTCCCTCTGATCGTAGCTGCATCGGGCGACAAATCGGTTGTCGATCTTATCGACTCTGATTGCTGTTCCCATGTCCACTATTATTGCTCCAATTGCGGCACGATGCAAGCGGAAAATTAGCGTCCGGTGATCGTCCGTCCAGATATTGATAATTGTTGGCTGGCGTATGGTTAGGAAGTATCCGGCGTCCGGTGTTCGTCCGGTGAGTATTTTTCGGTTGCATTTTATCCGCAATGTGCTACGCTTGCGGTATGGCGAAATCAAAAGAGGCCGCAGAGGCCGTAAAATTCTCCCTGTTCCTTTCCCCGGACGTGCATCATGCTTTACGGATGGCGGCAGCTACGGATGCCATGTCCATGACGCAAAAGGCCCAATCGTTACTGCGTGATCTACTGCTTCCGGCAAAAAAGAAACCCGTTCGGTAGGTCGTTTTTTGTTGCGTTTGTGCCGCAACCAGAGTAAAATAATAGCAGGAGTTGGGTGGCATGAAAAAGGCGGCAAGCCGCAGGACGCGAATGGTATCGCGTTCGATTCAGCCGGTGACAATCGTTGAGCCTGAACCTCGTAAGATGGTCGAAGTGACTCGGTCATTCAGTTTCAAGCTGAATCTGGGCAATTACGAATCGGCGGATTTCTTCTGTTCGCAAAAGGCTCAATGCTCGCCAGAACAGGTCGATGAGGTGAGCCGAGACTTGTACGAATTCTGCATCGACCAAGTACAACAGGCAATCAAGGATTTCAAAGCACGCCGCGCAAAGGCACGGCAGGGAAGGGATAAAAAGGTAAAGGTATGGCAATCGTAGCAACTAAAGGCGCGAATTATCCGGTCTGCCCGAATGGTTCGCACATGGGAATCTGTATTGATGTTGTGGATCTTGGTATGGTCAAGTCCACGTATGGCGACAAGACCAAGACACAGCATAAGATTCGCATCATCTGGCAGACGGGTGAACTGCGGGATGATGGGAAGCCTTTTCAGGTTAGCAAGCGGTACACTCTGAGTCTGCACGAGAAATCGACGTTGCGTAAAGACCTCGAATCGTGGCGCGGGCGTCCGTTCACCGATGGCGAGTTGGAAGGGTGGGACGTTGAATCTGTTCTTGGCGCGGGGGCGATGCTTTCCGTGGTCCAGAACGCCAGCAATGGTAATATTTACGCCAATGTCGCCGCGATCATGAAGCCGCCGAAGGGGATGCCGCTGCCGGAACGCGATATGTCGTATGTGCGGGTTCAGGACCGCCCGACTGATGCGGAAGCGCAACCGGGTCCGGATTTGGGTGAATGGCAGGCCGACGATGACTCTGTTCCGTTTTAACCACGATGAGCACGCGAAAGACGAGGATTGACAAGGGCGTGCCGAGGGTTCCGAAGGCGACCATGCGGGAAATAATTCTGGACCAGTACACGGCCCTGACTCCTGAAGATCAGGACCGTGTACTGGAAGATTGCTCGCTGATTCGGCGCACGATGCGGTTGACAAGGCCATGTGACGAAAATCGTCCAGACGGCGCGGTGCCGATTCCGTTGGGCGAACGCGATTCTGGATAGGGGAGGGTTGACAAATGCAGTTAATCGAAACATGCCCGCACGATCTGAGGGTGATTCACCGGTTCCCCGATGGACGTATTTATCGGGAGGAAATCATGCGCGATGTGAAGGCGGTTGAGGCGGAACCGGGTCCAGCCGGGACTACGTTCTGGTTTTGGCAGAGCAGGGAAGCTCCGGTTCTGCTTGCTGGCCACTCGTATGCCTTTGGCGAGATCACACTGGAGATTGAAAGTGTCTAATTCGCTTACCCTTTACGATATTGAGCGCGGGCTCGCTGAAGCATTAGCGGCCCGCGATGAAGCCAAGACGCCGGAAGAATTGTCGGCGGCGGAATTGGCATTATCGGTGTACGCCGATCAGGAGTTGAAAAAGGCCGATGGTTACATCAATACCATCAAGGCGATGGAGGCGGCGGTGGAGTATCGCAAGGCCGAGCGGGATCGGCATGGACTCGCGGCAAAGCGCATTCAGTCCAGTGTCGATTGGCTCAAGCAGCACGCCTTGGCGGTCATGCAGGAATGGGGCGTCCGAAGGATTGAAGGGCGCACCGCCGGCACGTTGTCAGTCAGGGCGAATGGTGGGCCGCAGCCGTTGATTGTGCAGGAGGAAATTCTTCCTTCTGAGTACAAGTTGGTCACGATCACGTTACCCCAATCGGAATGGAATCACATCCTAGACGATACATCGTGGGATATACATTTCCGGCAGAATGGCGTCGTGGCTGATAACGGAGAAATCAGGCGTTGCCTTGATGCGGGCGGCGATGTGCCGGGAGCGCATTACGGGGAGCGCGGGGAAAGTTTGCAAGTGAAGTAAAAGGATTGGTCTTAGCTGTTTTTGGCATGGCGTGGCAAGTCAAGGAGAAGTAAAAAAAAGTTTGCAGAACAGGTTCCGGCTAATTCAAAACGGGCGGTGCTGCCAGTTGCGGTATAGATGATAAAGCAATTTGGAAGACTCAGCACCGTCCGAAGCCGGTTAAGACTTACATGAGATTACCAACTAAGGCACCTTTCATTGGGAATTATATACTTGACTCCCGCGTGGGAGTCATCTACAATTGAAGTATGAGCAAGTCCACGATATCCACTTTTCAGTTGTTCGCGCGGTTCCCCGATAACGAATCGGCGCGGGTCTATCTCGAAGCCCGGTTGTGGCCAACTGGAGTCACCTGCCCCGACTGCGGCGGGATGGATCGCATCACAACCCGCAAGGATGGGTTCTATCGCTGCAACGCTTGCGGCGACTTCGATTTCACGATTCGGACGAACACAATCTTTGAGCGGTCGAAAGTCCCGCTGAATAAGTGGCTGTACGCCATGTACTTGGTTGTCACGGCCCGCAAGGGAATCTCTTCGATGCAGTTGGCGAAGGAAATCGGCGTTACACAGAAAACCGCGTGGTTCATCCTTGGCCGGTTGCGGGAAGCGTGCTCGTCGCCTGACAATATCGACAAGTTGAAAGGCGTCATCGAGATCGACGAAGCGTTCTTTGGTGGCAAGGAAAAGAACAAGCACGAATCGAAGAAACTGAAGGCTGGACGCGGAGCGGTCGGCAAGGTCGCCGTCCTCGGAATGCGGGAGCGTGGCGGTCGGACGCGGGCCAGTGTAACCGAGGTCCGCACGCTGGACGCGATCCACGGCGAGATTCACGCCAACGTGGAAGTGGGAAGCCAACTCTACACCGATGACCACATGGTATTCAACGATCTGGACGGCCTGTTCTATTCGCATGAGAGCGTCAACCACAGCGCCGGGGAGTATTCGCGCGGTGCTGCCAACACGAACTCGATTGAATCGGTCTGGGCGGTTCTGAAGCGCGGGATTCACGGCGTTTACCATCAGGTGTCACCGAAGCATCTGCACCGATACATTGACGAATTTACGTTCCGGTTGAACGAGGGCGACGTGAAGCGCCATACCATGCGGCGGCTGGAATCGTTCATCGACGCCATTGTCGGCAAGCGGTTGACATATGCCAGACTCATCGCGCCAGAGGTACAGGCGTGAATGCCAGCCTACTACAACGAATTCGACGCCAAGAAAGCGGCATGGCTACGGGAGCTCATATCGCGTGGCCTGATAGCGCCGGGGGAAGTCGATGAGCGGTCAATTGTCGATGTTCGGCCCGATGACCTCAGAGGATTTACCCAATGCCATTTCTTCGCCGGAATCGGCATCTGGAGCCACGCCCTGCGACTCGCCGGATGGCCAGATGAAAGAGAAGTCTGGACCGGCTCGTGCCCCTGCCAGCCATTCAGCGCGGCCGGCAAAGGCGAAGCGTTCGACGACGAAAGGCATCTTTGGCCAAAGTGGTTTCCACTCATCGAAGCACGAAGACCTGTCGTTTGCTTTGGGGAACAAGTTGCGTCCATTGACGGACTCGCTTGGCTCGACCTTGTTCAGTCTGACCTGGATGACGCGGATTACACCTGCGGGGCGGTCGATCTCTGCGCTGCGGGCGTCGGAGCCCCTCACCGAAGGCAGCGTCTTTATTGGGTGGCCGACGCCGAACACGCCGAGCGGTGGCCCGAACAGCAAGAGCACGGCAACACATACGGGGGGAATGGACCTGGACGGCGCGGCGACTCTCGCGGGATGGGCGACACTGGCATCTTGGCCGATAACCAGAGCAATAGACGGAGAAAAGGGGCAACGGACGGAAGCCGGTTTAGCGGCAGAGATAGCACGGAAGGGTCACTTGGACGAACTGCCGAGTATTGCGCAACTCGCGGGGTGGAAGACGCCCTGCGTGCCGAACGGTGGCCGGATCAGCGGAAACACGGAGGATCTCGGGAAGCATCGGGACGGGACGAAAGCGCAGATCGGGTTGGAGAACAAAGCAAAACTGAGTGGTTGGACGACGCCTCGGCCAACGGACGAAAACATGGCGATAGATGCCCAGTTAACGGCTTTTGGCGACGGGCCGATTGGGTTCTTACTCGGCCCCAACGGGTGGGAGATCGTCCCGGCCTCAGGCCAGTTGAACGCAGCTCATTCCCGCTGGCTCATGGGACTCCCGCCCGCGTGGGACGACTGCGGGGTTACGGCGATGGCATCGTCGTCCAAGCGGCCAAAGGCTTCATTGAAGCGTACAGGAGCATAACCGAATGACCAATACCCCCAAAGAGTTAGACACGATAGCTGATGTGGTGCTTCGCTATAAACCGCGCCCGAAGACAAAAGCGTCAAAACGGCGGGCGAAGCGAACGAGGCAACGCGATGAAAAGAAAGGTTAACGGGAGTCAAGTATATAATTCCCCTTTCATTTATATTCGGTTTTCGGCCTGTTCCATGCTTCATTCGGTTGGCCGGGGATGGGACGCCC
>Ga0316225_1002451_pt1 | contig 15421 bp, 15 predicted proteins | sample TBH18015metaG_FD_206010 | JGI IMG/M metagenome (GOLD analysis project Ga0316225, IMG submission 206010) | Freshwater microbial communities from Trout Bog Lake, Wisconsin, USA - TBH18015 | ecosystem: Environmental > Aquatic > Freshwater > Lake > Hypolimnion/Profundal zone | place: USA: Wisconsin... | reverse complement strand
TCCATCACGAATCCGCTTGGCGATTGCGTCAGAGTCGTCATCCTTGGCGATACGAACAATCGCGTCGAGCGCCTCTCTGAGGTGCTCCAACGCAATTTGATCAATTGTCTTTTTCATCATCGCCACCCAGTCTCCGGTTTCGTGTCCCCGATATCATGAACACGTTCACTAGGCGATCCGTTCGGGGCGGATTCTTATGCGACCCGCCGCCGCGTCAGCGGGCGTCGAATCTCCCGAGCGGAAGTGGACTGTCCGATTGCCCTTTCGATGAGCCATCTTCCCGCAGCCTCGGCTAGCTGCGCTGGGACTGCGTTTCCGAGTGCCCGCATGCTTTCGGTCCATGATCGCGGGAAGGCATAGGCGTCTGGAAGTCCTACCAGCCGTGCCGACTCGCGAAGTGTCAGATATCGGACCGATCCATCCTGGAACCGGATCATGTTCTCGCCGCCAGGAACGCCGTGGTCGCCCGCTTTCAGCGCTTTGGCCGGCCAGTCCAGAGGGGAGCCAGTGTGGCCCGCATAGATTGTCGCCCCGTCCTGGAAGCTATGAAAATTCTTTCCGTTGGGCGATCCAAGGTCGGCAATGGCGTCGCGCAACGTGACCCAAGACTCTCCTGTCGGCGGAATAAGCTGCTCGCGTAGCCGCGCCACTGGACCTCGATGCATCCTGGGGATATCGGAGGCGCTGGGCATCTTCATACCGTGGCGATTCCAATAGCTTCCCGACACCCATTGGTCCCAAAGCAGTCTCTCTTTGCTGTGAGACGGTTTCGGATGGTCGGGATACCGTCCGAGGTCCGCTCGGATGCCCGCAATGAGGACACGACGGCGCTCCTGTGGCGCCCCAAAATCGGCGGCATTCACCACGCTTACGGATGTATGGTAATCGATTGCGGGTGGATTTGCCTTAAGTCGCTCAAGGTGCTGCAGGTGGCTCTCGCCGGCTCGGACGTCGTCCTGGACGTAGCGCAGACTGTTCTCGATCCACTCCAAATAGGTTCGAAACGTCGGCCCTGCGAGGTTTCGGACGTTTTCGAACAGAAACGCGTCGGGCAGCGCCTCATGCACGGCACGAATCGCCTCCGGCCACATGTCCCGCGGGTCCGCGTGTCCACCCTGTTTCCCGCCGATCCCGAATGGTTGACATGGTGGACCGCCACTGACGAGCGCCAGTTTGCCCTTAAACGGAGTCCATACGGTCTTGCGAACGTCCTCGTGCAGCACGCGCCAATCTTTGATGTGCTCGACACCTTTGGCGCGGTTGTATCGCACTGTCTCCACGGCGTCGTCGTTCCATTCTAGAAATGCCACGGACCTGAATCCAGCGCGAGCCAACCCGAGGCCCAGCCCGCCCCCTCCACCGAATAGCTCAATGCTATCCATGTCGGCCAACGCTTCTATCGTCGCTTTCCAACGGCAGCATCGGCCCGCCCTGTTCCTGTTCGAGAAAGCGATCAACCGCATGGCGTACCAGCCATGCGACCTTGACGCCGCGCTTCTTGGCTATCCGCTCTAAATCCATCTTTTGCGCACGGGAGAGGCTGGTCGTCACGCGTGCTGCGTCGGCTCCGTCCTTACCCATGGTCATCTCCCGCTGCATACCGCGGCACTCCGCAGCAGAATCGTTGTGCGCAGGGTCGCTCGGGTGAGAACAAAAAGCAATCTAAACGTTAAGCTGGCCGGACGATTCGGCGAGAGGTCGCATTACTGGTGGTTCTGACCTGGTGGTTTGGTGCCCCTTACTCCGCCGCCGCCGGGACCATCGCCCGCGCCCACAATTCCGGCTTCAGCTCCTCCTCCCGGTTCGGGAAGAACAGCGCGCAGCCCAGCGTCACCACTGAGAACCCCGACAGCAGCATCGTCACCGCCGCCACACTTCCGGTCCGCTCATACAGCACAGACACCACCGGCGCCGCCGCCGCCGCGCCCAGGAACCCGACGAAGAACCGGACCGAATAAATCCGAGCGCGCAGCGCCGGAGAAATATAGCGGGCGGCCATCGTCTCGTTCACCGTCACCTGCCCGAAGATCGAGGCCGCGACAGCCCCCGCCAGCGGCAGCACCAGCCAGCCCTGCGCGAACGACAGCGCCAGCATCGCCGGCGCCAGCACCATGCTGACCGGCAGAAAGACCCGCTTCAGCGTGTTGCGGTCGATCATCCGCCCCACGGAAAACTGCGTCAGCGCCCCGCACAGCGTCACCAGGAACGCCGCCAGCCCGACCAGCGGCAGCAGCGTGGCATTCCCCGCCAACCGCTCCTGCATCAGCTTCGGCAGCAGGATCGTGTACGCATTGAACACCAGCCCCGAGGACATCGCGATCAGCATCAGCACCACAACCGCGCGACGCACCAAGTGCGGCGGAATGGCCGGGAACGGCCGCGACCCGACATGCGTGCTGGCCGCCGCCAGCGGTGTCCGCATCCACAACACGCCCGCCACCGCGCACAGCACGCCGGGAGCCACGAACGCCGCCCGCCAGCCGATTTGATTGGCCAGGAACGCCGTCACAACCGGAGCCAGTGCCACGCCCAGATTGCCGAACACGCCGTTCACCCCGATGGAACGGCCGGGTTTGTCGCCGGCTGCCTCCACCAGCATGGTCGTGCCGATCGGGTGATAGATCGCGGCGAATGCGCCGGCACCCGCCAGCGCCACCGCCAGCATCACGGGAGAATGCGCGAAACCGGCGCCGATCAGGCTGCATCCGGTTCCCAGGAAGAACGCCGTCATCAAAATCTTCCGCCCGAAGCGCTGCGCCAGCCAGCCCTGGGGCAGCGACAGCAGACCGTACAGTACGAACATCCCCGTCGCCAAAGCCAGGATCGGCCCGTATGTCTCTCCGAACGCGCCGCCGGGAACCGCCATCGCCAGCACGGCGGTCGGCAGGATCAGCAGGCTGTAATGGGTGAACGTGTGCGCCGTATTGATGAATACGATCTGCCGGGCAGCAGGCGTCATAACCGGGTTTCCTTCGCTTTAGCGGGACTGTAGGCTGTCCCTATGGCGATGTCTGGCCAAATTCTGTCGTGGACCGGCCAAACCCGGTTGCAACCGTTCGAACAGGCGCCTCGCCCGGTCGCCGGCTATGCGCACGATTACCAATCCGGCCACGACACCGGCCTGCACCGGCATCCGCGCGCCCAACTGCTGTTTGCCACCGCCGGCGTGATGCGCGTTTCGACCGAACCCGCCACGTTCATCGTCCCGCCCGGAACCGGCCTCTGGGTGCCGGCGGACACCACCCACGCGGTGCGCATGGATGGACAGGTCCGGATGCGCGCTTTGTTCCTGCGGGCGGACGCGGCGGCCTCCGGTCCCGCGGCAACCACCGTGATCGCGGTGTCGCCGCTGCTGCGCGAGCTGATCCTGACGGTGTGCGCCGAACCCGTCGTGTGGGACCAGCGCGGGCCGATCCGCCTGGTCGCCGCCCTCGCGCTGCACGAGATCGGCCGGGCAGGGACGCGGCCGCTGTCCTTGCCCGCCTGCCGCGATCCCCGGTTGGCCCGCGTCGCGGCGGCGTTGATTGCCAATCCGGCCGATCCGCGTGACCTTGACGCGTTTGCCGATGTCGCCGGAGCCTCGGTGCGGACGCTCGCGCGATTATTCCGAGCGGAGACGGGCATGAGCTTCCAGCAGTGGCGGCGCCAGTTGCGCATGACGGAGGCTCTGGCCCAAATCGCCGGGGGCGTCCCACCCGCAAAAGTCGCCGCAGCGGTCGGATACGCCAGCGTGCCGGCATTCGGTGCGGCGTTTCGCGAGACGTTCGGGGTCACGCCGGCAACGGTGGCGCCCGGTTCGGAAAAACGACCATAAAGGCGAATCTTTCGATGTCAGCGGTGATCATATCAACGGCTGTTGACGCCGAGTCTCCGCCCGGACGTGGAAATAGCCAATCCCGGACAACCGGAGATGCTGAGAGGTGGCCTAAGCCTCGTCGCCACGGAAAAGCGCGGGGATGTCCCGATGTCCCTCGATAATGTTCACCACCTGGAACGTCGCCTCGGTGTATCGGAAGAAAATGACGTAATTTTTGAAAGCAAAGCTGCGGATATCCGGCAGAAGGTTAGGCCGAGCCCGCCCCGGCGTTCCGGGTAATGAGGCCAGTTTCGCACATTGCAGGTTCAGAACCGCCACGAAGCGTTCGCGGACCGTGATATTACCGCTTGTCCGAGCAATATAGGCCTGGATGTGCGCGAGGTCGCGTTGCGCGGCTGGCAGATATTCCAGACGGCGCACTCAGAGGCCGGACTGAGCGAGTTTGGCTGCCTCGCTGGCCAGGAAAGCCTTCAGGTCGTCCTCGCTCCCCGGGTTCCCTTCGGCGATCGACGCACTCAGCATGTCGCGCAACGCTAGCAGTTTGGCCTCGCGTTCCTCGACGAGACGCAACCCTTCGCGGACGACCTCGCTGGCGGAGCCGTAGCGGCCCTCCTTTACGATGGAAGCGATAAAGCCTTCCCAGCGCGATCCCACGGACACGTTCATCATCGGACCTCCTGCTGCAGCGGTGTTCGAGCACGATAGCACAAAATGCCCAAGATATGCCATCAAGAGTTCACCGCCCGAAATCTGAATTGGCCGTGCCGGTGTGGCTACGTCCCGCGAAATATGGCCGCGGCAAGGGTTGCCAAAACCGTCGGATTCGCGGGCGGCCGGCGCTCGGGCGACCTAACGTGAGACGTTCAGGATATCGCCCGCGACGGGGGCGCCAGAACCCGGACCGTGCCGTCTGATCGATCGCCGCGCTGAAATGCCGGCTTTGCGCGCGGAGGGGGGAGGACAAGACGCGCCGGGCGTGGCAAGATGCCTTCGTCATGCGCCAACTCTTGCTCTTACGGCACGCCAAGTCCTCCTGGGACGATCCCGCGATGTCCGACCGGGACCGCCCGATCAACGTGCGCGGCCGCCGATCGGCCGCGTCGATGCGGCTGGCGATGCGCAATCTCGGCCTCGCCCCCGACGTCGTCCTCGTCTCCACCGCTCGACGTACCCTTGAAACGCTGGAAGCGCTGGAACCCTGGGACGACACGCCCCTGGTTGAGCCGATGGACAGCCTGTACCTCGCCAATCCGTTGCAGTTGACGGCGGCGTTGCATGGCGTGGCCGAAACGGTGCGCAGCGTGCTGCTGATCGGCCATAACCCCGGTCTGCACGATCTGGCCATGGAACTCGCCGGCCCGCGCGCGATGACCGCTGGCGGCGTCAATGAAGCCACGCTCGCCAAAGGCTTCCCGACCTGTGCGCTGGCGGAGTTCGTCGTCGCCGGATCCTGGTGGGATCTGCGGGAAGGCGGCGGCCGTTTGGTGCGGTTCCTGACCCCGGCAATGCTCGAGGGCTCCGGTTTATCCTGATGGAGTTGGAACTCGCCGCCGACATCGATGCGGTCGCGGGTTTGTCGCGGCTGAAAGCATTGACCGCGAACCGGGACGGCCGGCCGCGTAACCTGGCGATCAAGATCGTCTGGCATGACAGTCCTGAACACGCATTGTTTGAAGATGGGCTGACCCTGGCGGAGCAACGCGGCGTCTGGCGGCTGGAGCGCATCGTGCCCGGTGCGCAGACCTGGTTGCCCGCGCAGCCGGTGCCTATTGTCGCCGAGGCGCCCGATCGAGACACTTTGCCTGCTCCGTTGGCGCCGCTGGCGGCCTTCGAGGGACGGCAGTCGATCAGCGTGCATGTGTTCGATGGCCACCCGGTCACGATAACCGTGGCGAAAGGCGTGTTGCGGGCTGTCACTGCCGAACAGCCGGTGGCGCGCATCTGGTTGAGTGGCGACGAACAGGCGGTGCGCCAGGCCGCGCTGATGATCGCCGAAGCCGTGCCGGTGTCGGTGCCGCTGGTGTCCCTGGCAGCCGCCGGCATCGCGCTGGCCACCGGTCGGGGCTCCGCCGTTCGGCATACCGGCGCGCCTGTATTGCCGGTCGGCACGCAGGTGACTGCCGAGGCCCTGGCGCATATCCTCGGTCATCTGTTCGATGTGATGTTGGCACATGCCAACGTGTTCCTGCTTGCCCCCGAAAAGCCGATCGAAGCCGTGCATCAGATGCGGGTCGCCGTCCGGCGTGCGCGGTCGGCGCTGTCGATATTTCGTTCGGCCGTGGCCGAGGGCGCGCTGAACGAAATCGGTGCCGGTCTGAAGCAACTGGGCGGCCTTTTAGGTCCCAACCGCGACTGGGACGTGTTCACCGATGAAACCGCCCCGGAAATCCGCGCGGCGTTGCCGAATGACGACCGGCTGGATCGCCTGATCGCCGCGGCCGGCCGGCGGCGCACCGAGTGCCAAAAGACGTTGGCCACCTATCTTGGCAGTTCGGCCTTTCGCGTGCTGGGTATCGAACTGGCCTGGTTCGCGGCGGCCGAATTCTGGCGCGCGCCGCCGGTTACGACGGATGGGTCTGACCCGCCGGCGCTGGACGCATTTGCCGCCAGGGTGTTGCAGCATCGCTGGAAGAAACTGGTGTCGGCCGGCAAGGGGATCGAGGACCTGGACATCCCGTCCCTGCACGGCGTGCGGCTGCGCGCCAAGCGGGCGCGTTACGCTGCCGAGATGTTCGCCACCTTGCATCACGGCAAATCGGCGCACCGTTTCATTCGCAGATTAAGTGTGTTGCAGCAGCGCCTCGGCGTGTTGAACGATGGCGCGGTGGCGACGCATTTGCTGGAGGAGCTCGGCGGTCCCGGCGGGCGGCACGCCTACGCCACCGGATTGGTAACCGGCTTCATGGCGGCGCGGGCGGCAAAGATACGCCCCCGAATCATCGACGCGTTCGAACGATTCAAACGGCAACCCGCATATTGGGCTTGACCGAGGGGCGTCGTATTTGGCATTGGGACACCCGGCTATCCATTGGCATGCCGTTATGTGTTGGATACAAAACTGTCGGGGGACGGGCTGTGTCTTTGAACCACAAACGACGAATTTTTTGTCCGAAACCGGGATCGCGACGATCGCGGCCGCTGTCGGCCGGCATTGTGCTGACCGCGATCGGTGGTGTGGCCACGGTTATGATCGTGGCATCGTTGTTCGTTCGCTCTTCGGATGCCCCGGCCAGGGTGCCGGCCAGCCTGCATGTCGCGGCCGAGGCTGATCGGCTGGCGGTCCTCGATGGCGATACGTTGCGTCTGGGTAATCAGGTCGTGCGTTTGGCCGGAATCGCCGCCCCGGCGCGCGGCTCGGTCTGCCGGGGTGGCGAACAGACCACGGTCGATTGCGGTTCGTAAGCGGCCAATGTCCTGGCCTCCCTGGTGCGCGGCAAGGCGGTGGAATGTGCGGTATCCGGCCACGACGCCAGGGGCTTCCCGGTGGCCCTCTGCACGGCCGGTGGCCAGGCGTTGAGCGCGACGCTGGTGCGGGACGGCTGGGCGAAAGCCGAGACCGCCGATCTGCGCGAGCCGGAACTATCGGCCCGAGCGGCCGGGCGTGGCATGTGGCGGGTGGCGCTGTAGCGGTTCAGCCGGTTTCCGCCTGTTCGCATTTCGGATGTCCTCGCGTAAAAGCGGCGGACATATCCGAATGGGAAGAAACGCATGAACCTGTATCGTCTGCTGCAAAAGCGCGCCTCGGCCGGTCGGCCCGTACGGGTCGGCCTGATCGGCGCCGGCAAGTTCGGATCCATGTTCCTGTCGCAGGTGCCGACCACACCCGGGCTGGAAGTGGCCGCCATCGCCGATCTGTCGCCCGATCGCGCCCGCGCCGCCTGCCGTAACGTCGGCTGGACCGAGGAACGCATCGCCGCCACGAGGTTCGTCGATGACGCCGCCAAAATGATCGCGTTTCCCGAGGTCGAGGTCGTGATCGAAGCCACCGGCCATGCCCCCGCTGGCATTTTTCATGCTCGCGCGGCGATCCGCGAGGGCAAGCACATCGTCATGGTCAACGTGGAGGCGGACGTGCTCGCCGGCCCGCTGTTGGCGCGAGAGGCCGAGGCCGCCGGGGTTGTGTACAGCCTCGCCTATGGCGACCAGCCGGCGTTGATCTGCGAATTGGTCGATTGGGCTCGGTCTTGCGGGTTCCCGGTCATCTCCGCCGGCAAGGGCACGAAATACAGGCCGGAATACCATGCCTCCACGCCTGAAACGGTCTGGGGCTATTACGGCCTGACCGCCGAACAGGCGCGGATCGGCGGTATGAACCCGCAGATGTTCAACTCATTCCTTGACGGCACGAAATCCGGGATCGAAATGGCGGCGGTCGCCAACGCGTCCGGCCTGACGCCAGCACCCGATGGTTTGGTGTTTCCGCCGGTCGGGACCCACGAAATGGCCGAGATGCTGCGTCCCGGCAATGCGGGTACGTTACATCACAGCGGGCAGGTGGAGGTGATCTCCAGTGTGCATCGCGACGGCAGCCCGGTGCGGAACGATCTGCGCTGGGGCGTGTTCGTGGTGTTCGAGGCGCCGAACGATTACGCGCAACGGTGCTTCCAGGAATACGGGGTGGCAACGGACTCCTCCGGCCGGGTTACGGCGTTGTACCGGCCGTTTCATCTGATCGGGTTGGAACTGAACGTGTCCATTCTGTCGGCGGCGTTGCGTGGCGAACCCACCGGCACGCCGACCGGCTTCCGTGGCGACGTGGTTTCGACCGCCAAGCGTGACCTGAAGGCCGGCGAGATGCTGGACGGTGAGGGCGGTGCCTGCGTCTGGGGCAAACTGATGCCGGCGGCCGACAGTTTGCGGTTCGGCGGCCTGCCGATCGGACTGGCCAACCGGGTGCCGCTGATCCGCGATGTCGCGTTGGGCCAGCCGGTCACCTGGGCCGACGTGCGGATCGATACCGAAGACGCCGCGTATCAGTACCGCCGTGCGATGGAGGCTGCCTTTCCGGCGTGATGGAATCAGAACGCAAAGGCACTTGATACAACTATTAAACGATATAGGCTGCCCCACAATCATGTGGGGTGGCCTTGATGCACCGTATCTTGTTGTTGCTGTTATGCCTGATTGTGGCTGTTCCCGCCGCGCGGGCCGCCGATGGCGCCGATGGCCCGAATCCGGAGAGCGTTCCGTTAAAGCTGCCGCACGCGACTGGAACCGTACTATCCGCGAACTGTCCGGCCCGCCCTCCGATCGCGGAAGGCGCTCCGTCGTCTCTTATCGTGGAACTCGACCCTGACACGCTCTGGCGTCCCCGGGGTGGGGAGGTTCGCTTCACCATCCGAAATCCGGGCGGAACGGTCGCGATCAGCAAGGTCCGGGTCTGCTTCGGCTGGAGCAGCCCTGATGGCGAAGACCACGCGGACCATGGCCTGATTGGCAGTCCGCAGGTTCGCGCGGTCACCAACACAACCGGCGCGGTCGAATATGGCGCGATGGTGCCCCTGTTGTCGCGGGTACCGGCCAGCGAATGGATGGGCCACCAGGTCAGGGCGGTATCGCAATATGTCTTCACCGGCGGTTTCACGGTGCCGGTCGCCGACATGGTGGTGGAGGTTACACCGGCCGGTGGCACGCCGGTGGTGACCACGGTGGAGGTCGGGATCACGACCGTGATCGTTGCCTCGATAATGGTGCTGATAATTGCGGGCGTGGTTACTTTCGTGATCTGGAAAATTGTTCGCTTCAGACAAATCCCGGGGCGTAATCTGCTGCTACAAGTCATTTCGACACGAGATGGTTACGCAAGCCTGTCGCAATTCCAGATCTTGCTGTGGACCGCGGTTGTCGGGGTGTCGGCAATCTACGTGATGATATTGTCCGGCAACCTGATCAACATCAGCGACGGCACTTTGGTCCTGCTGGGTATTGCCAGTGCATCCGCATTGGCGTCCCGCATTCCGACCGCGAGCCAAACGGCATCCGTGGCGCCGGCACCCGACGCATTGCCGGTGACGCCAGACTGGTCCGACCTGGTAATACCGGATCGTAGGGTGCGGGAGATCGATATTACCCGGCTGCAAATGCTGGCCTTCACTTTGATCACCGCCGGGTTTGTCCTGATCAAGGTTATTGTGGACTATGAAATCCCCGAGATACCCTCCAACTTCCTGGTACTGATGGGGATCAGCAACGGTGTCTATGTGGGTGGCCGGAGCTTACCGAGCCAGCCGAAAAACGGTGGGACCGCGCCGGCTGTATAGAGGTTAGCCCGTCCGTGACGCCGCGCCTCGGCCGATCTCGAAACTGAACAGGCGGTCCTTCCCGAGGAGAAAGACCCGCCCGCCGCGTGGAAACAGCCGATTTATGGCCGGATCCAGGACGTCCAGGCCGCCGGTGTAGGCACCGAACGCCGGCATCATCAGGCGGCGGCCGTCGAACACGAAGCAGGGGCGGCTGACCGCGCCGGTAACGGCGCGAATGGTTGCCTTGGGGTGATGGTGGCCGACGACTTCGCCCGGGATGGCGGCGCCGATGCCTTCATGGCGGAACACCATCGGGCCGGCGGCGAAGGTCGCGACCGACTCGCCGCCCAGCCCGTCCGGCGGGGTCGGGTCGTGGTTGCCCAGCACCCAGACGAAACGATGCGCCTCCGCCATGCCTTGCAGCCGTTTCTGCTCCGTTACCGGCAGCCGCCCCGAGGCCGCCGCATCGTGAAACGAATCGCCCAGAGCAACGACGGTGCGCGGCGACCACCGCCGCAGCAGTAATGTCAGCCGGTCCAGCGTCACATGCGTGTCCCAGGGCGGCAGCAACATGCCGCGCCGGGCGAACGACGAGCCTTTCTCAAGATGCAGGTCGGAGACAGCCAATAGTTTCTGCTCCGGCCAGAACAGCGCGCCCATGGGATCGAGCATCAGCCGCTCGCCGGCCAGATGGATGGGGGCAGCGGTCATGAGAACAGGTCCGGTTGGCGGCTATGTTTGGTGACGGCCGGATGAGCCGCGTAAGCGCGTGGGTCCGCCGCACCGGTCGCCTCGGCGATAATGGCTTCGGCTTCGGCCAGCATCGCGTCCTCATCGGTATCGGAACGGACGCTTTCGCGGCCGATCTCCAGCAGCACGGGGACCGCCAACGGCGACACCCTGGATAGCACCATATGCACAATATGTCCCTTTACCCGCGCCAGCATCCCGGCGATCCGCCCCACGTCGATCAGCCCGGACGCCGCATCCGCCCGCGTTGCCCGCAGCAGGATGTGATCGGGCTGATGGCGGCGCAGCACGTCATAGATCAGGTCGCTGTTCACCGTCACCTGCCGCCGCGATTTTTCCGCTCCCGGATAGTTACGCTGGATCAGGCCGGCGATCACCGCGACATTGCGAAACGTGCGTTTCAGCATGGAGCTGTCGGCAATCCACGATTCCAGGTCGTCACCCAGCATGTCTTCCGCAAACAAGGCGGCAACGTTGCGCGCCGGGCGGGCGGACCAGATGCCCAGCACGTAATCGGTCGCAACGAAACCAAGCGGCATGAATCCCGCCCGCTCCATGCGCTTCGTGACCAGCATACCCAGCGTCTGGTGCGCGTTGCGGCCTTCGAAACAATACGCGACCAGATACCAGCGGTCGCCACGCGGGAATGTTTCGATCAGCAGGTCATGGCGGCCGGGCATGCGGGACACGCTGCGTTGCAATTTCAGCCAGTCCTGGACTTGTTCCGGGAACAGGTCCCATGTGTCCGGGTTTTGCAACAAGCCGCGCACCCGGTCGGCGAGGTTGGTGGTCAACGGCATGCGGCCGCCCTCGTACGCCGGCACCATCGGGTCGCCGTCGCCGCCTTCCATGCACTCCGCCGCCGTCTCGTTGATCCGAATGAAACGTAACAACCGGCCGGCGAACATGAACGTGTCGCCAGCCCGGAGCATATTGACGAAGTATTCCTCGATTTCGCCGAGGGTCTGGCCGAAGCCGCGTTTGCCGACCAGTCGGACTTTTAGCACCGGAGCCTCGACGATGGTGCCGATGTTCATCCGGTGCGCGGCGGCGGTGCGGGCATTGCGGACGTGCAGACGGCCCTCGCTATCGCGGAACAGTTTCTTCCATTGATCGTAAGCGCGCAGGGCGTAGCCGCCGTCCTCGACGAATTGCAGCACGTCGTCGAAATCCGGGCGGGACAAGGCGGCGTACGGGGAGGCACGGGTGATTTCGGTGTAAATATCATCTGGCAGGAACGGCGCGCTGCATGCCAGACCCAGCAGGTGTTGCGCCAGCACATCCAGGCCGCCGGGACGCGGCGGGTCACCGTCCAGTTCGCGGGCGGCGACACCCAGGATAGCGGCCTCGCATTCCAGGACTTCGAAACGATTGGCCGGCACCAGAATAGCGATTGAGGCTTCGTCCATCCGATGGTTGGCTCGGCCGACCCGTTGCAACAACCGAGAAATGCCTTTCGGGGCGCCGACCTGGATCACCTGATCAACGCCGCCCCAATCGATGCCCAGGTCTAACGATGACGTTGCGACCACGGCGCGCAGGCTGCCGGCGGCCATGGCGGCTTCGACTTTACGGCGTTGCGCGACCTCCAGGCTGCCGTGGTGCAGGGCGATCGGCAGGGTGCTGTCGTTCAGTTTCCACAACGCCTGGAACATCAGTTCCGCCTGCGCGCGGGTGTTGACGAACACGATGGTCATGCCGGCGTTTTCGATGTGCGCCATTACCTTGGGCGCCGCCTCCAGCCCCATGTGTCCGGACCAGGACAGACGGCCGGCCGGCAGCGTGATGGATATCTCCGGCGGCGCGCCATCGGCGACGTCGATGCGCCGTCCCGCGCCGGTGTAGGCCTGGATGGCGTCCGGGTGCGCGACCGTCGCGGACAGGCCGACGCGGCGCGCACCAGGGGCCAGCGTTGCCAATCGCGCGACGCCCAGGGCGAGTTGATCGCCGCGCTTGGTGCCGGCCAGCGCATGCACCTCGTCCATCACGATGCAGGCCAGCGAGCCGAAGAAATCCGGCGCATCGGGTAACGAAATCAATACGGCGAGGCTTTCCGGCGTGGTCAGCAGAATATGCGGTGGGTTGGCTTTTTGCCGCGCGCGGCGGTTGGCGGGGGTGTCACCGGTGCGGGCCTCAATGGTGATGGCCAGGCCCATGTCTTGGACGGGGCGCGTCAGGTTACGGGCGATGTCAGTGGCCAGCGCCTTCAGCGGACTGATGTAGAGTGTGTGCAGCCCGGAGCGTGGGTTTTCAGCCAGATCGACCAGGCTGGGCAGAAACCCCGCGAGCGTCTTGCCGCCTCCGGTCGGGGCAATCAGCAGGACGCTCTCTTCGGCGCGGGCCGCGTCCAGCATCGCCAACTGGTGCGGCCTTGGCGCCCAACCCTGGTCGGCGAACCATTGTGCGAAGGGTTCCGGTAATGTTCTTGCCATGGAGTCAGATAAGCATGGCGGCCGGGTGCCGGCAATCAGGATTGTTGGAAGCGCCAACCCATCTCGTGCAGGCGGGTGCGAGAGGCGACGAGATCGGACACTGTGTCCTGGCTGATCGCCTCGATCACGATGCCCTTGTCGTATCCGACGTCCGACAAAGCCGTATGGATAGCGGCGAAATCCAGGTCGCCGGAGCCAATGGGATCATGCCGCCACTGACCGGCCGGTGCGTCCGACAGATGAACCAGTTGGATACGTTCGGCGAGGGTGCGGATACCGTCGGCCGGGTTTTCACCAATCGCCGCCGCATTGGTGACGTCGTAGAGCACGTCTATGACGCCGTAGTCTTCCGCGTCCAGAAATGCCTTGGCCGATGCGGCATCCGCCAGCAGCATGCCGGGGATGTTTTCCAGCAGCAGGCGCACACCGCGTGGTTCGGCCGCTTTGGCGAGACGCTCCACGGCGCCGCGATAGATTTTCAGAAGCCGGTCATCCGGTGGTGGCAGCAACCCATGTTTGCGGCCCGAATTGATCGTCACCCAGCGCGCACCGAGTTCCGAGGCCAGATCGAGAACTTTCAGATACGCCGACACCGAGAAATCGACGACCGCCTGATTGACACTGGCCAGATTTGTTTCACTGCTGGGCAGATCCACCGCCACAACCGATCCGGCGGCCTGCCGGATCGATGCCAATATCGCGCGGTCCTCGCCCCAGGGATCGAGATGCGGCGAGCCGGCCAGGAACTGAATGTCCCGAAAGCCGTTCGCGGCAAGATCCTCGGTCGCCTTCAGGGCGTCTCGGTCCCAGATGAAACCGAACGTGTGGGCGCCGAGGAATTGCATGCTATTTGCCCCTAGAAATGAATCGCCCGCTTGTAGGCGTCCAGAACAGACTCGTGCATCGCTTCGCTGATGGTGGGGTGCGGGAAGACCGTGTGCATCAGTTCGGCCTCGGTCGCTTCCATGGTGCGGGCGATGGTGTAGCCCTGGATCATTTCGGTGACCTCGGCGCCGATCATATGGGCACCGAGCAGCTCGCCGGTTTTGGCGTCGAAGACGGTTTTGATCATGCCCTCGGATTCGCCCATCGCAATGGCTTTGCCGTTGCCGATGAACGGGAAGCGGCCGACCTTGACCTCGTAGCCTTCCTCCCTGGCCTTCGCTTCGGTGATCCCGACCGAGGCAACCTGCGGACGGCAATAGGTGCAGCCAGGGATGTTGCGGACGTTCAACGGATGCACGTCTTTGACGCCGGCGATCTTTTCGACGCAGATCACGCCTTCATGGCTGGCTTTGTGCGCCAACCAGGGCGGCCCGGCGAGATCGCCGATCGCATAGACGCCTGGCTCACCGGTGCGGCAGTATTCGTCGATCAGCACATGCGTGCGATCGACTTTCACGCCGGTGCCCTCAAGGCCCAGATTTTCGACGTTGCCAACGATGCCGACGGCGGAGATGACGCGATCGACGGTGATTTCCTGCGTTTTGCCGCCGGCTTCGACCGTGACGGTGACGTTGTCAGCGCCCTTTTTGACGCTTTTAACGTTCGCACCGACCAGGATTTTCATGCCTTGTTTCTCAAACGCCTTGTGCGCGAAGGCAGAGATTTCCTCGTCTTCCACGGCAAGGATGCGCGGCAGGACTTCAACCACGGTCACCTGTGCGCCCATGTTCAGATAGAAACTGGCGAATTCGATTCCGATGGCGCCGGAGCCAATCACCAGCAGCGATTTCGGCATCATGGTCGGGACCATGGCTTCCTTGTACGACCAGATCAGCTTGCCGTCCGCCTCGATCCCCGGAAGCTGCCGCGCGCGAGCGCCGGTGGCCAGGATGATGTGGGGGGCTTTCAGGGTAGCAACGTCCTTGCCATCTTTTGTGACTGCAACGGTCTGCTTGCCGGCCAATTTGCCTGCACCGTCGAACACGGTGACTTTGTTCTTGCGCAACAGATGCGCGACTCCGCCGGACAACTGCTTCGCTATTCCACGAGACCGCTTCACCACTTTCTCAATGTCGAACTTTGGCTGCACCGCATCGAATCCAAACTCGGGCAGATGGTGCAACAGATGATTAATCTCGCTGGTGCGCAGCAGCGCCTTGGTCGGGATGCAACCCCAGTTCAGGCACGTTCCGCCGGCGCGCTCCAGTTCGATGCACGCGACCTTCTGGCCAAGT
>Ga0316225_1002441_pt1 | contig 15467 bp, 19 predicted proteins | sample TBH18015metaG_FD_206010 | JGI IMG/M metagenome (GOLD analysis project Ga0316225, IMG submission 206010) | Freshwater microbial communities from Trout Bog Lake, Wisconsin, USA - TBH18015 | ecosystem: Environmental > Aquatic > Freshwater > Lake > Hypolimnion/Profundal zone | place: USA: Wisconsin... | reverse complement strand
CTGCTATTCCCAATTAGGTCGGTCGTGATTGATCCCTGGCGCAAGATTGACAGTACCCAACATCAAGGTAAGATCGTTCATTACGGCAATACCCGATTGACGAAGTAATTTAATGCCCGAGTAGCGCAGCGGTAGAGCATCTGGTTTACATCCAGAGTGTCGGCGGTTCAATCCCGTCCTCGGGTACCATTTTTCATAAAACATCGTATATTAGCATAAATATAATCTCTTACAGAAAGGTACTACATTGGCTTTATTTCACAAACATCTTATCGTCCGTGCAGAAGTAAACGAACCTATTATGTGTCCGGAAACGGTATCTAAGACATGGATGCCAGCGTTGATTGACCGTATCGGTATGAAGATTCTGATGGGACCTTATGCTGTTTATAGTGAGATGGAGGGCAATCGTGGGTTAACCGCTGTCACCATCATTGAGACAAGTCATGTTGTGATGCATATCTGGGACGAGACTAGTCCTGCAACAGTGCAATTAGATGTCTATACCTGCGGTCCGTTAGATCCATATGATGTGGTAGAGTCGCTTAAAGAGATGGATCCAGTTCACATTGATATGAAGTATCTTGATCGTGAACACGACCTGATTGACCTGCCTGTTCCTGTTGAGTTTGAAGATTAATTAAATAGGACTTGACATCAATTTTATTTTAAGATGGAGCGCAAAATGAAAGATTTTGTATGGCAATATGTTGATATACCTGAAGAAGAAATCATTTGGCTACAAGAGTTATACTTAAAAAATCTTCATCAAGTAAATAAAAACGGAAGATTTTTCTTTCAACTGATTGATATAGGAATCACGCATTTTTTAGGTATTAATCTTTTTCAATCTGTTTTGATACAAGCACCACCTAACCTATCTGGAATCGGTGATAAACAAATCCATTTTGATGTTCCGATGATTGAAAATTCTACATTAGCATTAAATATTCCGCTAACAAATTGCGAGAAATCATCGACATTGTTTTGGGAAAGTTCAAGTCTACCTAATGTTGTTGCTACTACACAATCTCATCTGCCGGACTACCATTGGTTCCCCGCAACATCCTGCGTCAAAATAGATGAGGCTAAATTAATAAAACCTATGCTATTTGATATCACAAAATTACATAGCCCAAAAAACGAGAGTGATGAATGGCGATTATCTATTAGTTTGAGATTTGTAGAAAATCCCTGGCATTTAGTGAAAAAATAAGAGGACATTTTAGATATATTTTTGTGCAGGTTAGATATAAATATACTATCTTGTAACGAGGTTTGTTTAATGAAGTTATTACATAAAAATTTATTTGTGCTTGTTCTTTCTTGTATTATGTTATCCAGCGTTTCATATGCACAGGATCAACAAATCAATTCAGACCGTCCAGGCGTGGGGGTAGATCCAGAGGTAATTCCTATAAATACCTTTCAAACTGAGATAGGAACAGACGGATATGAATATAGATTAGGAACTGGTAATAATATTGAATTATTAAAAGACAGCACTAGTTTTGGTGCAAAGTATGCAGTTATATCAAACGACATATTTGAAGCGTCAGGTAAATTAGCCTATGATGACAATAAAGGACTTTATGCTGAGATACCAGCAAAGTATGTTATAAACAAATATTTCTATCTAGGAGGAGATGTTATCCTGTATAGAAATTCTAGGACATATGTTACAGAGTACGCATTTACTCCTGACTCCAGCTGGACTATCATGCCATCAATATATTATGATACCAAAGCAAGGGCTGCATTCTACGTCTCTTATGTATTACCTAAATATCAAAATGTTCAATTAGACGCAGGATGGAACCAAGAACCGTCCGGATTATTTGGTAGATTTGAGATAGGCATCAGTGTTGCCTTCGGATTGAAAAAATAACTTTAAATATCGGTGAAGTGTTACGGTAGCACATCAGTCTCCAAAACTGAGGGCCAGGGTTCGACTCCCTTCACCGGTGCCATTTTGTAAAAATACCGCTTGACATTCAATTCAAGATATCGTAAGATAAGGACAGTTGAGAGATCAACTATTCTTTGACATCGTTGAGAGATTGTATCGGGGGCGTGGTGAAATGGTAGACACAGCAGACTTATAGATAATTTGAGTGCCTTTGGGGAAACCCTTAGAGTAGAACTCGTCAAATTCGGTGAAACCTGTAAAATGGCAATACCGAGCGAAGCCTAAGTAGAAATACTTTTGAACGTGTAGAGACTAGACGGCGAGCACCTAAAGCATCAGTGATGGTGAAGGTATAGTCCAGACCACAAACTGCGAAGGTAGTGAAAACTATAGTGGTAAGAAAATCTGTTGCTTATGGCGTGCCGGTTCGAGTCCGGCCGCCCCCACCATAATAACGGGGCAGAAGCATCAAGGTGATGCCGCAGGCTGTAAACCTGCCGTCTTAGACATGCCTGGTTCGATTCCAGGATGCCCCACCATTTTTTTAAACGCAACAAAACAAAAATTAAATATCTATATGGAAGCGTGGTCGAGTCTGGTTTATGGCATCCGCCTTGAAAGCGGACGAACGTGATGAGCGTTCCGTGGGTTCAAATCCTACCGCTTCCGCCAATATTAATGCGGGTATCGTATAGTGGTTATTACGTGGCCTTGCCAAGGCTAGGAGGAGGGTTCGATTCCCTCTATCCGCTCCAATAATACAAAAAATGATAAATAGTGTTGAAAGGTATGACCCCTTCATTACACACATACAGGAGAATTTATGTCTAAAGTACTATTTGTGCTAAAACGTAAAGATGATTATAATAGCGATGTAGACAGTAGACACATAGGATTAAGCACAGGATTATATAATTCTGCATCATTTGTAAATCAAATGCTGAATGATGCAGGGATAAAATCCAACCTAGAAGTTGTCGTAGATAACAATTCTATTGACAGGGTGGTTACACAACACCGACCAACACATGTTATTATTGAAGCACTTTGGGTAGTACCTCAAAAGTTTGAGATACTACAAAAATTACATCCCACTGTAACTTGGATTCTTAGGCTACATAGCGAGATTCCATTCATGGCAGGTGAAGGTATGGCAATGGATTGGATAGGAGAGTATTCTAGAATACGTAATATGATTATCGCAATCAATTCGCCTAGGATGCTAAGAGAAATCCGTGCTTATTTAAAATCAATGCACAGTTGGACTGACAAAGATGTTAATAAAAAAGTAATCTATCTTCCTAATTACTATCCTCAACATTATAAAAATACTAAAATTATAAATAAAACTAAACCTACTATTGACATCAGTTGCTTTGGTGCAGTACGACCTCTCAAGAATCATCTATTGCAAGCAATTGCTGCTGTTGAATTCGCAGAGAGTATCGGAAAAAAGTTAAGATTTCATGTTAACTCTAATAGGATTGAGATGAATGGTCAACCTGTTCTTCGCAACCTTGAAAGTATGTTTAGTCATCTATATGAACACGGGCACCGGTTGATTCATCATACTTGGGCCCCTAGAGAAGAATTCATCAGGACCTGCGCTAGTATGGACCTCGGTATGCAGTGTAACTTCAGTGAAACATTCAATATCGTAGGAGCTGACTTGATCAGCCAAGGTGTACCTTTGATCGGCACTTCTGAGATTCCTTGGTTAAAGATGGGAAAAGCAAATCCAACCGACAGTGAACGTATCAGGGATGAACTTGAATTTGCGTATCGACTTCCTTGGCTTAATGTCAAACTAAATCAGACAAGTCTAACTAAATATACGAATAAAACTGCTAATATATGGAAACAAGTATTTGGAAAAAGGAAATTGAGATATGAGCGGAAAATTTTACGTACGGGTACTTGATAGAGGCGGCGAAGAACTTGTGATTGATACCTTTGAATTCAATAATCGCCGGGATGCAGATAAGTTTGCTAGAGAGTATCATCGTCTTCATAGATGCTGGATCAAGATTTATAATGAGTTCCAAGAATTGATCGAAGAGTTGATTGAGTGGATAGAAGACCACGAACCATACGCATAAACAATTTAGGAGAGTTGCCAGAGTGGCCGAATGGGCTGGTTTGCTAAACCATTGTACCCCTTCAAGGGTACCGAGGGTTCGAATCCCTCACTCTCCGCCAAACATTGAGTGGATATTATGATCAACTACAAAGAACTTGATGAAGATTTTTTGAATTTTGGTATTCAAAAAATAAATTACAAAGAATTGTTTGACTCAAACATTACAACTCCTCATTTCTGGATTGACCAAAAAGTGGAAGATATCTTTACGCCGGAAGGCCTAGATTTTTTTGCACAACGACAGATTAAGCTGCGTGAAACTACTAGAATTTTTAAATTGAAGTCAGGAATCACTTCTTTGATTCATATTGACAGCGAATATTATGACGCTGCTCTAAACTTTGTGGTTGAAGGAGACGGAGAGATGCAATGGTGTGAAGTAGACGGGCCTGCAATAGAAGGTAATTACACGCAAAGCAACTCTTCTGCTGGAAGTTACAAAGCCTTTACCGATTACACAAATCTTACCATAATAGAAAAATGGAATGGTAAATGTGCAGCAGTCAATATCAGTGTCCCGCATCGTATGATAGGCGGAAACCAAGACAGGTATTGCATAAGTGTGCGTACAGCCCAGGATCAATTTTTTAAGGATGTAATTGAGTTGATATGAACTTTGAAATAGACCCAGAATTTATAACATCCATCCCTGTAGTGACAGAGTATCATCGTGCTAAGGATCCTGCCAACCCAACTCCAGAAGAATTTATGGCTATCATAAAAGATGGCCCTATCATAGGAACCTCTTACTCAACGACAGATCATCCTGAATACGCTAAGTTAAGGGATCGTCTTGAAAAGACCGGATACATCAAGACTGAGCGTAGTTGGTGGAATGGCGATCGGGTCCTAAAAAGATTCACATTGAATGGAGTCCCGTTCAAGAAAAATGATCAATTTAGTTGTGCAGGTGCGATGAGGCATCATCTAGAATACAAAAGAAAATATAAATAGACATTCACACACAGGAGAAAAAATGAATAAGACAAATTTACCAGTTATTTTGGGCGCGAGTTTTGTACTATTTGCAATAGTAGCGAACATCTATATCACTTATATGAATTTTAAGCACCCCGAGTGGATGCTGGTTCCCTACGCAACATTTACCGTAACATAATTAAAAAAACGTTTGACATCTGTATCCGTATTTGCTATATTGAATCATAGAGATTGAATGTAACGAAGGGACGCTTCTCATGACGAACAAGCCGATCTACAATCTGAGCAAGGATATTGAGTGGGGCAAGACCGTTTGGGTTCTCTATACTGCAAACTCTAGCCCGTTCGGTCGTTATTCGACCAAAGCAGCAGCTCTTGCTGACGCTCGTGTGTATGGATTGAAAGTACAAGTTACCGAATTTCCACGCAAATTTAACTCCTTCGCATACTAAAAAATAACGCACTGGTGGCAGATTGGGAATGCGGTGGACTGCAAATCCGTTCCGAAAGGGTAGTAGGTTCGATTCCTACCCAGTGCTCCAGATAAACAAGTCGGTACCGATTGAAGTCACCTGATGACATAGGGCGGATCGGTTAAAAGAATGCATGTGTGACTGCCGATACATTATGGGAGATTAGCTCAGTTGGTTTAGAGCGTTCGGCTGATAACCGGAAGGTCACTGGTTCGAGTCCAGTATCTCCTACCAATTCTAAGGGTGCGTAGCTCAGTGGAAGAGCCCCTGACTTTTAATCAGGTGGTCGTCGGTTCAACTCCGACCGCACCCACCAATTTTTGAAAGTGAAGATAACATCGGCAATGATTTGAAGGCACTAAAAACGTTTACTTAATGATGGGATAGCTCAGTGGTAGAGCGTCACGTTGCCAACGTGAATGTCGAGGGTTCGACCCCCTTCATCCGCTCCAAAATTTTAGACGATACTATATGAAAAAATACCGGGGACGGCATATAGTATTATACATGATGAACTGCTGGTAAAACCGATAAATGCTAATCCAGCTGTGCAGGACTCATGTGTCTAGAAGTTAATGCGGAACTGCTTTGATGAGCCGCGCCTAAATAAATGTTACGCAATCAACATTTAGTTTTAAGTAGTAGATGACGTATAAATAACTTTGTAGATTCTAATCTATTAGACATCAAAGGAGACATCAATGTCAGCTATTATAAACTTCTTCAATGCTAACAAGCCATACTTTGTAGCATTACTTACCGCTGTCGCAGCCGGCCTTCAAGCGTTGGGATATTCTATTCCAGCATTTGTATACACACTGCTTGCCGCATTCGGAATCAGCGTTGTACATGCATCAATCCAAGCCGCAGCCACGAACGCTGCATCTAACGCGGCGCCAACTCCGGCAGCAAAGAAGTAATATAACGCGGGATAGAGAAGAGAGTCATCTCACTTGGCTCATAACCAAGAGACCGCCGGTGCGAATCCGGCTCCCGCACCCAATCTAGAAAATAGGGACCCTTAGTCCCTATTTTTTTGCGGCATTAGCATAGTGGTAATGCTCCAGCCTTCCAAGCTGATTAGAAGGGTTCGATTCCCTTATGCCGCTCCAAATTTATAGACAGCACTATATGGAATATATCCGGGGACGGCATATAGTGTGTTACACAGTGAACTGCTGGTAAAACCGATAAATGCCCATCCAGCTTTGCAGGACCCGTGTGTCTATAAGATAAATACAGTATGTTATTAATCGCATACCAAGGAATCTTTAATGGTCAGGACTATGAGCAAGCAAATAGCCCCGCTCAGTTGAGGACTGCCCTGAACAATGGTTTCTCTGTAGCAATTGACGCATGGAGAATAGGCTCCGCCACTTATTCAGGAAATGATCAACCGATATACCCGATTGATGACAAGTTCATACAAGGTAGCAGATTTTGGATAAATGCTAGGAACGCTGATATGGTCACGTTCCTCTCCTCACAACCAGCAAACCTCTATCCAAACTGGTTCTACTATGATGACGCTAATCCACCCGCATATGTAACGACTACGAGCGGTAAACTATGGACTTTCGGAACCGTACCTATAAACAATACGAGCGTAGTCGTCCTACCAGAAATTGATGATAGAGGATTATTCAGTACCGTAAAATTGCATTGCTATGGCATATGCAGCACTTATCTGACTTTTATCAGGAGAATGCGTAACGAAGGCGATTGGTATTAAAAATCTGGTCAATGCCAAATACTCTAAATATTTAAATGAGAATTCTTGTAGCCATACTAACTAATAGATTTCCGGATAAACTTGAACGGTGCATTGATTCTGTGAAAAAACAGACATCTGATGTTGTTGTAGTTTGTAATACACTAGATAGAGATTTTATACCACAATCTAGGTATATTGCTGAATCAAGTGATGTTACTTTTGTCGTCACTGAATCCAACGGAACTCCTGCTAAAGGAAAAAATTCAGTACTAGATTATTTTGCTAAAACTGATTATGATTATTTGTTTATCGTAGACGGTGATGATTTCTTAAATAAAGATGCGATTGGAACTTTACACAAGGTTATAGATCAGAGCCCGTGTGATGTGCTTACATTAGTATATGGTGAGCAAGCTTTAGTCGGAGATCAACAAATGTCTATCCTTGAATGGTCTACTACTGACGATTACAAACGAAAATTCACCACAAAAAAGACTATTCGCAATATAAGACCGTTATTGAAGATGAGGGAAGAATTATATCGTATATTACCGTACAATAGATTTTTGCTCATATCCAAAAAAGCACTACCTTATTTTCGTTTTGACGAGGCATTTATTGGATTATCTGAATATCATCTTTCTATAAAACTTTTACATTACACTAAAGATATCGTCTATAAAGGTTTATCTGCCAATGACATTTACGTATATGATGCTAACGATCCGGGTAACTATCGAAAGTTTATGGAAACAATTGACGGTGAAGAGTTCATTGAAAATCTATTACAATCTTTAGCCGAATATGATACATCTGGAGGAATTGATGTCATTTCAGTTGATTGATAGTAGCGTTTCACTTGATTATCTAGAACCATTCTGCAGGGCAGCAGAGAATGATCCTTCACCTGCAGCACAGAACATGGTTATACTTGATTGGGAAAAGTCTCCTGGATCTTTCCTCTATAAACTCTACGTTGACAAGATATACGACAAGGAAAATAAGGGCGGTTATCTACTTCAGATTAAAGACGGTCAGATAATATCTGGTTCTGGGTTTAGCAAATGGAATGTAGATGAGAATGTATGTCTTTTATATTCTAGGACATATGTATTGACCGAGCATAGAAACAACGGTGCACAACGGGTAGGAAGATATAGCTGGGAACAACTCAAATACATGAGAGCATATCAATATAAAGCAGGGATGATTACCTTCAATGAGTACAACGCACGGATTGTAGAATTGTTGAACGGATATAACTCTGCTGAACGAACTCACACTGTAGTAAACGGAGAATACTATAATCGTCACGGCAGAAAATTTGTACCTAGTATCACCTATCCAAAAAAAGTAAACATAAATCATACGGATCAGATAGTAGTATATTACTGTGATGATGCAAGTTACAAAGAAACTTTGTTAAATACGCTTAAGAAACATGAGATAGATTAAATGCTTTATCTTTTTACGATCTTAGGATGGATTTCTTTATTAGCGTTCGTTCCGATGGTGATATATGCCACGTATTGGCAAATCGCTATTTGTCTAATAATGTATTTCGTGTACCAAATGATCGGTGGTAACATCGGCTATCATCGTATCGCTTCTCATAGGATGTTTAAATACTCACGATGGTTAGAAATTGTTACCGTGACGATTGGCGGTTTGATGTTAAAATTTCCTGCAATTTATTGGGTAGCACAGCATAATGCACATCACGCAAAAGCGGACACCCTAGCTGATCCACATAGCATTGAGAAGAACGGTTTCTTTAAAGCAATCTTTATGATTCCTTTATGCACTAACAGCATACATCCTAAATATAACATTCATCTACTGCGTGATAAATTTTATACCTTTCAGAGAGATTATTATTGGTATATCATAGCAGCATATGCAGCAATTTTATATCTGATTGATCCTTTCTCGTTGATCTATGCATGGCTTGCCCCTTGTGGTCTTGTCCATGTTGCTATGACGATGGCAGCAACGTATTCGCATCGAGGTGGCAAACCGCATGATGATCCAATTTTTGCACTATATAGTTTCGGTGAAGGATGGCATCAGTTCCATCACGAGAATCCTAAGGCTTACAAGTTTCACCCAACGTTAGATATAACTGGAAATGTCATTGATCTAGTACGGGTTAAAAAATAGTTGATTTTTTATACAACAAGAGTATAATCTAAAAATGTATGATCAACCTATTCCAAAAACCTTAAAGTGCGAGAGCGTTATAGAAGCCACTGTGGTCAACTGTGAAAGATGCGGTGGGGTAGGATCATATGAGGTGACGACTGAGACTGACTATCATAAAAGATTTTTTGAAACGGCTCGCCAGACTTGTGATATTTGTGAGGGTGATGGTCGGATGATCATTATCCAAGAATATTTCAAAGTTATTAATCTACCTGAGCGGATTACTAGGAAGATTCCGTATAGAGAAAATGCGTACACGCAGATTGATCCGTTTCTGAAGGAAGTCTATCGGATCGCATATAAAATAGATGAGCGGGACCCTACGCTGGAGCGTAAATATCCTGATCTAAAAGCCCTATCTTATGACAATTATGATAAATTGGTAGAGGAATACCGACTTATAGAAATATTAAAAAAGTAGCATAAAAGACTTGACATCGGGCTAAAAAGTTCTTATCATGTAAAATACAAAGGAGATCGTAATGCCAGCAGTATTTTTAGTGTCGGACACACACTTTGGTCATGCCGGAGTGTGTCGCTTCACACGTAACGATGGTGTTACAAAGCTTCGCCCGTGGGACTCAGCTGAGGAAATGGACGAGTTGAATGAGTAGTTCGGAAATTAAAGGTCTTTACTTTTTTAGACAAAACTATTGGATACCTTATGGTCTTAACATCCGAGATAAACTTTGGTGGAGGTTTATGCCCGGAGTTGTGGTCAATGTCCGTTGGCCAAAAGGACAAGTAAAAGTTGGTCCTAGTCATAGAGACGGATATTCTGGGTATGGTCCCGAGTTTGAGTATGTTGATAGTGCTGATCCAAACGATCACTATCGTCCTTGGTTAGAAGAACATGTTGGCAAGCAAGGATGGGATTGGAACTGGGGTATGGGTGATATGGATGCTACTGAAAATCGCCTGACCATAAAGATTAGACAAAAACATGCCAAGTATGCTACGATAGTGGCAATACAGTGGAGTTGAAGAATACTATTTCTTATTAAGATTTGTAACTTGAAATGATCGATTATTGTGCCCAATCGGGTCGATCATTTTACACCTTTCTCCGTGCCATCTATTGAAGTTGCCCATAGACACAGATGACCCGCAATTTGGACAAGAATATTTAGGTGGTGTGATTCCTTTGTTTGAAGGGGGTTTTCCTTTTCTGGCTCTAGATATTTTAGCACTTTTTTCTGCTGATCCTTTTTTCCCTGTATTAGCAATAGCAATATTTTTTTTATGATTTTCGGATTTGGGACGGCCCTTACCAGCCGCAGACATCTTCTGTCTAGATTCTTTGGTAAGTATATTAACCCTACGGAATATCTCAACACTGGATTCTGGGTTGTGATATTTGCCGTTTAGCAGTAATGGATTACCCCAATCTTGTCTGATTGCTATCTGCTCCTGTTGCCAACACTTGACAGAATCGGAATTTTCATATATAATAGTAGCAGTAAAAGCAGTTTTTCCGTATTTCTTTATGTCATTTTTAATTCTGTTAGATGATGTAAAATAAGTGATCCAGAGATCATCTTTAGGAACAATACCCAAAGTTTGATTTCTGTATCGATACCCGTGGTAAAATTCACCGGTAAGTTTGTTGGTTATTGTATAAACATAAGCGTCAATCATATTTGCCCTTTGTTTAGTTATTTATCATTTAGGAGATGTTTATGCCATCAGTTTTTCTTTATTCAGATCCCCATTTTGGGCATCAAGGAGTTTGTAAGTTTATGCGTAATGACGGCGTAACAAAGTTACGGCCGTGGGACACCGCTGAAGAAATGGACGAACATCTTGTTAAAGTCTATAACGAGCGTGTTAAGCCAAACGACAAAATATATTTTTTAGGAGATGTGGCTATCAATCGTAAGGCTCTGGCTACCGTTCTGCGCCTGAATGGTGACAAGGTCCTGATCCGCGGCAATCACGATATCTTCAAGGATTCAGACTATACCGATATTGGATTCCGATCACTGAGGTCCTATCATGTCATGAATGGCATGATCCTGAGTCATATCCCTGTGCATGAAGCAAGTCTTGGACGTTTTGGTTGCTCAATCCACGGCCATCTCCACGCAAATCGTGTTATGAAGCCACGCGGAGTTGATGCCGAGACCGGCAAAATTCTATACAGCGACGAGATTGATCCACGATACTTCAATGTATCAGTTGAACAACTACCCGACTTTGCTCCAATCTTATTTGAAGATGTATTAAAGAAGATTAAAGAGCAAGGAGGAGAAATTGGATTTAAGAATGGGAATGGCCCCGTAATGTAGTCCTTCCTCGGGTCCATTTCGGACCTGGGCGGTCTTCGGACATTTTAGTTGTAATTCCGTTGGTCCACCATCTTGTTCCGCGAGCGTGATTGGTTTTACCTTTTAATACTGATTCTATTCTTCCTGGAGCATATCCAGTAGGGATAGGGTCAGTCTTAAAGATCATTTGCTCATCTGTTCCGTTGGTAACCCAGTATTTTTGACTGTTGATTTGGGCACCCATTTGGGCACCGCGGTTATTAAATGATAGTCGTCCTCGTTGGTATGAGGTATCGGGTGGTGTTTCGCAGAAGCATTGTTCAGTGCCGTTGTTCCACCATTTATGTTTTTTGTATTGAACGGATTTATTGACTTTTTCTATAGGCGTAAAGACATATCCATAGTTTGGTGCCAAAAATCCGTCGAAGTTTTTGCGAACTCTGATGGATTGATTAGCACAGTTTAACCAATTCATTTTTTCCAATGCTCGGATTCTGCGTAAGACTCGTGACTCCCAAGATTTTGATTCGGCTACGGTGGTAAATGTTCTACGGACTTGTATTATGTCCGGATCGCCGTAGTTTTTTCGTAATCGATTTACATAAGTTGATGAGGTAAAGTAGCGAGTCCATAATTCAGATGGGTCGCACCCAACAGCATATCTAACACCATAATAGTGTAGATCAAGTTCGGCCCAATAAAGGTAGTAGGTAAATGGAGTATTGTTCATAGTATTATTTAGCATTATTCACGGACATTTACACTTTTATACATTCTCACGCAGGATGGAAACTAAATATTACTATGAAAACACTTCGCGAAATGATGGACATTGTATTGAGATGGAATTAAGATACGAAGAGCCTAGACTAGTATTTAGGCCAGTCCAAGGTAAGCCGTTGATTTTGGAATATGCTTTGGCTTACTATCCCGAATGCTTTACTCCAACCGGTCTGAATGATAGCCATCTAGTTGAGATCAGACAATGGTGTGCAGACAATGACTGCGGTCATCTTCTTGACGGGTTTGATCCGTGGTGTCATATCGTTTTTCGTAGCGAAAAGGAATTAGCTTGGTTCTTGTTGAGGTGGGAATAAATTGCAGTAAACACCGTTCTTAAGTATTACCTAAGAACATCATGTTTAAGTATAAATACATACATAATAAAGGAAACGTAATATGAATAAGATTAGAACTACCGTCCTATGGTTAATCCTTACGACCCTTGCTATGCTTAGTCATCCTGCTTTCTCACAGGTGAATAACAAGGTAGATAACTTCATGCTAGTTGATGCCCAACATCTTGAGGCACACGAGTTACATAGATTGTCTTACACAAAGGCTATCGTATTAGTATCAACCGGAGATGGCTGTCCTATCGCACGGGCAATGATCCCTGAATTGAAAGCCCTAAAGGCTAAGTATGCTTCTCAGGGCGTAGAGATCATGATGATCAATTCTAATCTACAAGATAGCCGAGATGATATCGTGACTGAGGCTAAGGAATATAAGATTGATATTCCGATCCTCATGGATCATAATCAGTTGGTTGGAGAACAGTTGGGCGTTACCCGTACCGCAGAGGTCTTCATCATTGATCCTAAGACATGGACTGTAGTCTATCGTGGTCCGCTAGATGATCGTTCTGATTACGGAGTACAGAAGAATGCCAGCAAGAGATTTGCCGATGCTGCCCTCACTGCTCTACTAGCAGGAAAGCCTGTTCCTGCTGCGACTCAGATGTCTAAGGGTTGCTTGATTGATTTTGCATCACGGCATACTCCTAAGCAATATACATATGTCAATGATGTAGCACCTATCCTAGAATCTAAGTGTGTAGTCTGTCACCAGAAGAACGGTATCGGTCCTTTCGCGATGAAGGATTATGCGTCAGTGAAGGGATTCTCTCCTATGATCAGAGAAGTCATTCGTACTAGCCGCATGCCACCTTACAACGCTGATCCACACATCGGCAAGTTCTCAGATGACAAGCGACTATTACCCGACGAGATCACGAAGATTGTTCATTGGGTAGAACAAGGTTCTCCACGTGGCGCTGGTCCCGATCCGTTAGCAGCCAAGACATTCGTGGCTGCTGAATGGCCATTAGGTAAACCAGATGCTATCCTTGACATTCCATCTTTTACTATTCCTGCTAGCGGCGTTGTTGATTATCAACATCCTTGGGTAGTCAATCCTTCTAAAGAGGGCAAGTGGCTCAAGGCGTCAACTATCAATGTAGAGAGCCGTCAGGGCGTACACCATGTGCTGACTGGTTACATGAATGATGTGCCAAAGGCAGGGGATCCTGCTTACGAAAACAAGTGGGGAGTATCAGTAGGTGGATATGCTCCTGGTGCAGAGAGCGAGATTGCTCCTCCTAACTCAGGCTCATATATTCCACCAGGTGGAGCGATTGGTTTCCAGAATCACTACACTCCATATGGTAAGGAAGTGACTGAACACACGAGGATCGGACTCTATTATTATAAGGATAACGAGAAGCCTGATCTGATGATTCGTTCTACCGTGATCGTGAATCCGGCTATTGAGATTCCAGCCGGAGATGCTCACCACCAAGAAATGGCTTATGTGACTTTCCCACGTGATGCGTTGCTCTATGCAGCTTTCCCACACGCACACTATAGGGCAATATCTGCTGATCTATGGATTCAATATCCTAATGGCAAGCTAGAAGAACTGCTGAGCCTACCCAGATATGACTTTAACTGGCAGCGTCACTATACATTCGCGACCCCAATTAAGGTTCCTGCAGGTTCTAAGTTGATCGCACATTTCATCTACGACAACTCTAAGAACAATCCATCTAATCCAGATCCAACGATCAAGGTTACATGGGGAGAGCAATCATTCCAAGAGATGTTGTATATGCCCCTGACATATCGCTGGCTTGACGAGACAACTTCGCATCCTGTGACATATGATCAAGACATGAATAAGACTCGCATGATTGGTATGTTTGACACGAATCTAGATGGCAAGCTAGAAAAGTCTGAACTCAAGGGACAGATGGGACAGCAGCTACTCAAGTACTTTGATGTTCTTGACAAGAATCACGATGGTTATCTAGATGAGAGTGAACTCGCAGCCGCACAGTCCATGATGGGTTTCGGAAGACGCCCGAAAGTTGCTACCAAGTGAGATAACTCTTGACTTCCTTCCTAAAATAGTCTATTATTAAAATAATGAAATGAGTAGAAACACCAGAGAAGTTATATTATTGTTATTCTTCTTGACTGTAGCCTTTATCTGGTGGGTATTCTTTATCATTATATCAGTTGTATCTCACACTTTATTCATGATTAATATCGTGTGTGGTACGATCGGGAAACTATTTAAAAGGATCAAACGATGGATAAGAGTTGGACCGTAACCGTAGAAGAAGCATCTGATGGTAGTGGTGATGCCGTCATAGAATTTACTCCTGAAATGCTTGAACAGTTCGGCTGGAAAGAAGGGGATGAACTTGTCTGGACAGACAATGAAGACGGAACCTTCACACTGAATAAGATTGAAGAGACTGAATGGGTCCTAGTAGAAACCCTCTCACAACATAAGGTGAGTTATATGATTGAAGTGCCTAAGGGTAAGGCAGAATATGCGCTGGATACGGTAGCTATGGAACGAGCCAAAGAGTTCAGCCAAGAGCATCTACGTCCTACTGATATCGTTATCAATCACCGTGTTGTCACCAAAGAAGAAGCATTGGCATTAGCCGATGAGCGCAATCCATACGGTGCTTCTTGGGACGAAGAGACTAAGATCAAGAACTTTTTCACAACTTGGAAAGAACAACAGAATG
>Ga0316225_1002437_pt1 | contig 15485 bp, 11 predicted proteins | sample TBH18015metaG_FD_206010 | JGI IMG/M metagenome (GOLD analysis project Ga0316225, IMG submission 206010) | Freshwater microbial communities from Trout Bog Lake, Wisconsin, USA - TBH18015 | ecosystem: Environmental > Aquatic > Freshwater > Lake > Hypolimnion/Profundal zone | place: USA: Wisconsin... | reverse complement strand
GCCCTCCAGAAATAGAGTGCGGCCGTGGTTCGGTGCGGGGCCCATTTCACCCCCGCTTGTTGCAACTGCTCCGGTTCGGGGAGTTCGCGTTTGCCGTGGGCGATCTGGTAGCCGCGTCGGACCCCCAAATCATGCGCCGGCAGGACGTCAGGACGGCCAAGGTTGAAAATGAGAAACATTTCGGCGGTCCAGCGGCCGACGCCTTTGATGGCCGTGAGGCGTTCGACGATCTCGGTGTCGCTCAATTGGCGGCAAGCCTCCAGGCTGGGGATAGACCCGTCCAGAGCGTGGCGGGCCACTGCTTGGACGTAGCTCACTTTCGCCCGGGAAAGACCGGCGGTTCGCAGGGTGTCAGCGTCCACCGCCGCCACGGCCGCCGGGAGTGGAAAGCCCTCGTCGTCGAACAGGGCGTGGAAGCGTTTGAGGATGGTGCCGGCGGCCTTCCCGCTTAACTGCTGGTGAATGATCGCCTGCACCAGGGATTGGAACGGCGACAGGCGGCGTGCTCTCAGCGTGACGTGACCGACTCGATCAATGACTCGTGCCATGACCGGGTCTGCCTTCAAGTGTTCCATAGCCCGTTTGTTCATGCGAGGAGCATCGCCGACCGGGGGGCGAAACGCAAACGACTCTCGCTCGCCAGACCGTTCCTGAGTGTTTCCCCACGATGCCGGAGGGCGAGGTTCCACGGTCGCCCATGATTTAGCCTGGATCTTGCAAGGCCACCGCCAAGGGTGCCCGCAGTGCTGGAGCGCGGGATTCCTTCATCCGCGAGTTCCTGGGGGGCGAGCACCGCGCGGGATCGTGAGATGAAGGCATCCGTGCTCCCGGGAAGGGGGCACTTCCACGTTCGCCGTGAATGATCGGCCATGAGATGGAGAGGTCTTGCCCCAGGCAGGCCCGCGTGTTAAGGGTGAGGCAGCCACATGTCACAGAAACCTACCATAGGGACGCTGGGGGAATCGGGTTCCTCTTCCGGGGAACAGAGTCATTTCATCACCCGCCCGGTCGCCGGCTCCGGCGCTGCGGATCACGGGGCAGGTCCGGGTTCCAGGCTGAGTCGGCGCCGGTTCTTAGCGGCTTCCGCTGCCACGCTCGCGTTGCCTTCCTTGCTTTCCAGCCGGGCGTTGGGCCTGGCGGACGTGCCGCCGCCGTCGGAGCGCATCAGCTTGGGGATCATCGGCTGCGGTGGAATGGGGACGGGCAACACGCAGTCCTTCTTGCGCGAGAAAGGGTGTCAAATCGTCGCCGCTTGCGATGTGGACCAGACGCACCTGGCCGACCTGACGAAAGTGGTCAACACGCACTACGGGAACAGCGGTTGCAAAGCCTACACGCATTTTCGCGAGGTATTGGCCCGCCGCGATATCGACGCGGTCGTGCTATCGGTGCCGGACCATTGGCATGCGGTGGTGGCGGTGGAAGCGGCGCGGCAGAAGAAGGACATTTACGGGGAGAAGCCGCTGGCCCGTACAATCGCCGAGCAGCAGGCCATCGTGCGCGCCGTGCAGCAGAACCAACGGATTTGGCAAACCGGCTCCTGGCAGCGCTCGGTTCCCTTGTTCCGCAAGGCGGCGGAGATCATCCGCAACGGGATGATCGGAAAGGTCACACGTATAGAGGTTGGGTTGCCCGCCGGCCACAATGATTCCGGGAAGAGCGGCCAATACAAGACCCCGAGTGCGCCGCCCCCCGAGTTGGATTATGATACCTGGATCGGCCCGTCCAAGATGATGCCTTACATCCGGGCGCGCATTCACAAGAATTGGCGTTGGAACTATAACACTGGCGGCGGCCAGTTGATGGATTGGATCGGCCACCACTGCGATATTGCCCATTGGGGTTGCGACCTCGACCGCTCGGGTCCCTCGGAAATCGAAGGCCGCGGCGAGTTTCCCGCCGAAGACGCGGTCTGGAACACCTGCACCAAGTATTTCATCGAACTAAAGTACCCCGGGGATATCAAAATGGTCATCGCCGGCGGCTATCCCGAGATCCGCTCGGGCGTGAAGTGGATCGGCACGGACGGTTGGGTGTATGCCGACCGCGGCGTGTTCGAGGCCTCGAACGAGGAGTGGCGGGACTATAAGGATCTGCCCGAGGAACTCCGCAAGGTGAAGTTGTACCAGTCCAACAACCACCAGAAGAATTTCCTCGATTGTGTTCGCTCGCGCCAACCGGCCATCACCCCGGCCGAGACGGCCCATCACTCTTCGATTCCCGGCCATCTCGGCCTGATTTCAATGTTGGTGGGCCGTAAGATCAAGTGGGACGTCGCCACCGAGCAGATCCCGGACGATCCGCAAGCCACTAAATTCCTGGGGCGCGCCTACCGCCCACCGTGGACGCTGGGGTAGGGGACGGAACCGTGGAGTGGCGGTTTCGCTTTGGGGGGGGTGGCCGCGCAAGGGTGCTTAACTATCCCGAGAGCCCTGGAGAACGCCATTGTTTTTAGTGGTCGCTGGTAACAAAATGCCCGCCACATTCGAATTATGAAAACGTCGTCAACCGCCGGTTCCGTAAGCGGCCTGCCTGTCGTGGCCGCTCAGTCCTCGGCAGGCTTCTCCAATCTCGATATCGGCTCACCGCAATTGGCCGGTTCCGCCACGCCCGTTGAGGCCGGTTGGGACCTCATCGCCGGCGGAACGGACATTTGGGAAACCTCAGACCAGTTTCATTTTTTATGCAAGCCGGTTGCCGGCGACTTCGATATTGCCGTGCGGGTCGAACGTTTCCAGCCGGCGCACCTGTATTCCAAGGCGGGCCTGATGATCCGGGAGACCTTGGAGGCGGACAGCCCCCATTTGATGTTTGTTGTCTTTGCCGACAACGCGCCGCGAAACAACAATCTGGGCGTCTATGAGATGCAGTTTCGCTCGGTGGCGGGCGGCCCCTGCGAGGCGATTTATCCCGCCATCCGGCCCCCAGCCCCTCCGGAATTCCCCGCGGCTTATCCCAACACCTGGCTGCGGGTGGAACGGCGGGGAAATCGGTTCTCGGCCTCTGCCTCTACCGATGGGAAGACCTGGAGGCTGTATGGGGTCAAACTGTTGGCGCTGGCCAACCGGGTCCAGGTGGGCCCCGCACTCACCTCGCACGACCCGCTGCTCACGGCCCTGGCCGCGTTCCGTAACTACACCGAAGCGAGCTAACCCGCGCCGGAGGGTGTCTGGCGGGAGGCTGGCTGTTCGCCCAAAAGTCGGCACGCAACCGCTTCCAATTCGGCGGCTATCTCCTCCAACGGCACGGAGAAACGAATCTGTTTCCCCAAGTTCAGCGCCACGCTGTAGGGGTGGACGTGCAGGTCGCGAGCGCTGGTCACGGCACGCTGCTTGCCCTTCGGTTTTTTCGCTGAACGAAAGCGGCCGGGCAACGGTTCTCCGACCTTCCGCGCCTCGTTCATCATCCCATCATATAACCCCATGACAAAAGCGCTCCGATCGCCCTGGCTCACGCCGGCAATCGCGCTAAACTGTTCCAGCAGAGTGCGGAAACTCAGGGCGATGTGACCGGCGATGTCCCCCAACTTGCGAGCTGTGGCGGGCGTGGCTTCCGCCAGCAATTCGCCATCCCGATACACGCAAGGGATTTTGGTGGCGGATTCAATCGCCCATTTCACCGAATTGGCCACATCAAACTCGCTCCGAGTGAAGGAGTAAACCCACTTGGCCTGGGCCGCACGCTGGAAGCGGCCCTGAAACAGATCCGGCGTCTCGGAGGGGGCGAGACCGGTGAAGTCGAATCGAGCTCTGAGTCGAGCCAGTTTGTTTTGTGCCGAGGTCTTCTCGCCGCCGATCCCCCGTTCCGCCAGGGCCTCCAACTTCTTGAGTAAGGCTCGCGCTTTGGCGGTGGCCGGCTTCAAATTCGATTTCACGCGTACAGTTTGGCATTTCCTCCTCCGGGGTAGCAACCCGGAAACGGGCGCCAGTAAGGGGGCGCGCGCCATCCCGTTTCTCTGAGTAATCTATCGGTTCAACGTGGTCTCCAAGGCTACCACTTTCAGACCATCCACCCCCACCGGCACGACTTTCACGCCGCGCAGGGCGAACAGGATCTCCAGCGCCGTCCCAGCCTCTGAGGCCGTGAGCTCGGTTTGGGCGAACACATCGATCGGGGCCACCTGGATACCCCGAGGCGAATTCCCCTGCCACCGGCGCCCCACGAAATTGGCGTAAAGAGCGAGGGCCTGGCTAAAATCCGCTTTCTGGAGCTTCAACATGCCGGCGGGCACTGATTCCAAGCCATTGCTGACCGGAAGTGAGTTGGTGAGTGGGAGTCGCGCCCTGGCGGTCTCCGCCTCGGAAGCAGCGAGCACCAGCAGAAACTTCGCCCCATACGGGAAGGACAGGATTCCCTGGTCGGCCAGGGCCTTTTCCAGGACTTTGGCCGCCGTCACGTCGTTGGTTGCCGCGGCTTGGAGCGTCAACCGAATCTTGGGCAATGCGCCCGACGACAAAAGGGTGCGATGCGTAAACTGCCGGTAACAACTCAGCACGGTGTCCAGGGGGGCGTCCTCCAGTACCATGCCAGGGGCGGCCAGGCCCGCCCGGCTGGTGAAATGCAGGGACCTCGGCTCACCGGCCACGGAGACATCCACGATCCCCTGGTGCTCGTCGATGTGGCGGACTTCGACCTCAGCCAACCGCTCTCCTTCCCCCAAGATGAATTCCCGGCTTACGGGACGCGAGGTGAGCACTTCCAAGGAGGCCCATTTCATTTCCGCGACCTTGACCAGGCCGGAGAGCCGGACCGTGGCCGGTGGCTCCTGGCCTCGCGTGAACCAGGGGAGCAAGCAGGCCAGGATGAGGGGGAGGATCGTCGTCTTCATCGGGGGGATTAGCCAATCGCGGCACGCAATTATTCCTCTGACATCACACCCACGACTTGCGGACCATCCACATTTTGATGAGCTGAGTCAGACCGACATAGGCGACGAGGGTCACCGCCAGCAACAGCCAGAAGAGCGGCGGCAGCGGCACGAACCCGAGCGCCGAGGCCAGGGGCGAATATGGCAGCCAGGCGCCGAATCCCATGATCAGCAGCGTGGTGACGGTGAGTTGCCAACTCGCGCGAGATTGGACGAAGGGGATTAGGTTGGTGCGAATGACGTGGATGATGAGCGTCTGGGTCATGAGCGATTCGACGAACCAACCGGTGTGAAACAGGGCCGCCGCGTAGGTCGCGTCTGCTGCGGCGCCGGCCGGGAAGCGCGCGGCCAACTCGGGCGGCGCGGCCAGGGCGAGGTTGTTGCACTTGAAGATGAACCACATCATCGCGTAGGTGGTGTAGTCGAAGATCGAGCTAATTGGGCCGATGAAGACAATGAACCGGGCGATCTCCCCCATCACCCAGGGCCGGGGCTTGGTGATCTGGTTGGGACCCACGTTGTCGGTCGGGATCGGCACCTGGGAGAAGTCATAGAGCAGGTTGTTGCTGAGCACCTGGATGGGCGCCATTGGGACGTAGGGCAGCCAGGCGCTCGCGCCGATCACGCTGAACATATTGCCGAAATTGGAGCTGGCGCCCATGCGGACGTACTTGAGGATGTTGACGAAGACCTTCCGGCCTTCGAGCACACCCTCTTCGAGGACCATGAGGTTCTTCTCCAGAAGGATCACGTCCGCGGACTCCTTGGCGATGTCTACCGCGTTGTCCACCGAAATGCCCACGTCCGCCGACCGGAGGGCCGGGGCGTCGTTAATGCCGTCGCCCATGAATCCGACCACATGACCCTTGCGTTGAAGGGCCTGCACAATGCGCTGCTTGTGCGCGGGGGACAGCCGGGCAAACACATCCGTGCATTCCACCGCCTCCACCAACTGCGCGTCAGACATGGTCTCGACCTGGCTGCCGAGCACGATCTTGTCGGCCTTGATGCCGACCTCGTTGCAGACTTTGCGGGTGACCAGGTCGTTGTCGCCGGTCAGCACCTTCACGGTGACGCCATGCTGCCGCAGGGCGGCAATCGCTTGGATCGATGAGTCCTTGGGCGGATCCAGGAAGGCGAGGTAGCCGGTCAACACCAGGCTGGATTCGTCCACCTTGGTATAGGCGGCCCGCTTGTCCACCTTCCGCGTCGCCACCGCCAGCACCCGAAACCCATCCTCACTCAGGTCGTTGACCTGCTCGATCAGGTTGCCCACCAGAATCGGCTCCATCGGGAAGGTCTCTCCCTCGCTCTCAAAATGGGTGCAGCGGGCGAACACCGCCTCCGGCGCCCCCTTGGTGAGGATTTGACGCTCCCCATCCGGCCCTTCGACCACCACGGACATCATCCGACGCGAGAAATCGAACGGGATCTCATCCACCTTCGAGTACCGGTCCAACGAGAGTTCCTTATGCAGGTCCTTATGCTGAAGTACCGCGCGATCCAAGATGTTTTTCAACCCCGTCTGGAAGTGGCTGATCAGGTAGGCGTCCCGCAACACCTCGTCGTTCTCCTTCTTGAACACGTCGCAATAGAGCTCGAGGATGACCTTGTCCATCGTGAGCGTGCCGGTCTTGTCGGTGCAGAGGATGTCCATCGCGCCGAAGTTCTGGATCGAGTTGAGCCGCTTGACGATCACCTTCTTCTTCGACATGGAGAGCGCCCCTTTGGAGAGGCAGACCGAGACGATCATCGGGAGCATTTCCGGAGTCAGACCGACCGCCACCGCCAGCGAGAAGAAAAACGACTGGTGCCAGTCGCCCTTGGTAACGCCGTTGATGACAAACACCAGCGGCACCATGACCGCCATGAAGCGGATCATCAGCCACGTGAATTGCTTGACCCCGCGGTCGAAGGCCGTCTCGGGCGTTTGCCCGGCCAGCGACCGCGCCATCTTGCCAAAATAGGTCTGGGAACCGGTGGCGAGGATCACCGCCGTCGCGGAACCGCTCTCCACGCTGGTGCCGAGAAAACAGAGGTTCGGGCGCTCGATTGCCGAGACCTTCTCCCGCGGATCGCGGGCGTCGGTTTTCTCCACCGGCATCGATTCTCCGGTCAGCGTGGCTTGGATCACGAACAAGTCCTTGGCTGCCAACAACCTCACGTCACCGGGAATCATGTCCCCGGCGGAGAGTTTGACAATGTCGCCGGGGACGAGGTGCTGGAGTGGGATCTCGCGCTGCTGGCCATCGCGCACCACGGTGGCGGTGACACTGATCATGGCCTTGAGCTTGGCGGCCGCGTCGTTGGCGCGTGTCTCCTGCACGAAGCGCAGGCCCACCCCCAGCACCACCATGAGCAGCATCACCGTCCCCGCCCGGAAATCACCCGTGGCAAACGAGAGCGAGGCCAGGACGGTCAACAGAATGACCAGCGGATTGCGCACGGCCATCCAAAGCCGTTCGGTCCACCCGTGTTTCTTTTCACGCCCAACCTCGTTGGGGCCGTACTGCACGAGTCGCCCGCCGGCCTCCTCCTCGCTCAGCCCGGCGGCGGAGGTATTCAGCCCCTGCAGAACATCGGCCATCTCCTTGGTCGCGGCCCCCAGCGTCACATCAGGAATCTTGGGTTCGGTTACGTTCGAGTTTCCGGGCATACGTCTTCGTCGATTTGCTGGCCTAGTTTGGCTCGCTTCGGTCGGTGCGTCCATAGGATTTTCAGGGATCTTCTCCCGCGCCCCGCAAAGGCACAGACCGGCAAGGCACAGACCGCGCTTGCCTGAGAGCCGTGGGGCGGTTAGGTTAAGCTTTGTTGGGCGGGAGTCTTCCAATCGAGTTTCCCGCTAGGACCAGGGGTTAATTGGTCTGGACACAACCGGAGTGAATATCATGAATCGAGGTTCTGCTTTCAGAGTGGCTGTCGCGTCGGTGACCAGTACGGTGTGGGGTCGGTTTTTGCCCCGGTGGGCCAGCCTGCTGCTGGCAGGGCTCGCCGGGGCCGCATCGGTCTCGGCCGCGCCCTATATTACCGGCTTCAACCAGCTCTATGGCTCACCATCCGACGGGCCTTTCCTCATCTTTGGCAGCGGGTTTTACCCCTCGACCACCCGTTCCATCAGCTTTGGCGGCGTGGCGGCCAGCTACGCCTATCCGCTCTACACCAACTCCGCGTATGCCCTCGAAACCTATGTGCCTGCCGGAGCGCCCGTCGGGCCAGTCGCGGTGGTCGTGACCATCGATGGCCTGGCGACCCAGAGCTATTGGAATTTCTATGTGGTCGGCGCGGGCCCTTATATCCACGATTTCTCGCCCGCGGCAGGCGGGGATGGGGTCACGGTTACCCTCACCGGCGAGCATTTTGCCGGCGCCACCTCCGTGACTTTCAACGGGTTGCCCGCCACTCTATCCTACATCGGGTTCGATACGCATTTTACGGTGACGACCCCCATCGGTGTGACCACGGGACCGATCACGGTCACCACCCCTAACGGCAGTTTTACCACCACGTCCAACTACTTTGCGCCGTCGATGATCTCCGGCTTTTCGCCCGTGGCGGGCGCGGCGGGAACTATCGTGACGCTCACAGGGGTGAATTTCCTGGGGGCGACGTACGTGGCCTTCAACGGTGTCCAGGTACCAGTCTCGCCCCTCAATAACACGACTCTCCAGGTGGTGGCGCCCGTCGGCGTCACCACCGGCCCGATTGCCATCATTACACCCGCCAATCCATTTGTCACGTCCTCGAATTTCGTAGTCTTGCCCGCCATCACCGGCTTCACTCCCAACGCGGGCCCGCCCGGGACCTCCGTAAAGATCCTGGGGGCCAATTTCACCGACGGAGGAGCTGTGCCGGTCGTGAAGTTCAACGGCCTCGGGGCGGTGGTGGGCGGCTTTACCGGAAACCAGATTTCGGCCACCGTTCCCGTAGGTGCGACCACTGGTCCCGTCACCGTTACCACGACTAACGGGACCGCCACCAGCGCGAGCTCGTTCTATCTGCCGCCAACCATCTCGAGCTTCACTCCGGCTTCCGGCGCGGCCGGTTCGTGGGTCCGGATCAACGGGGCCAACTTTCTGGGAGCCAGCGCGGTGTCCTTTAACGGACTTGCGGCCGCGGCTTTCAACGTCACCAATAACTCCACCCTCGGCGCGTTGCTGCCCACCGGCGTTACCACCGGTCCGATCAGTGTGACCACGCCGGGTGGCACCGCCAATAGCGGCAGCCTGTTGTTCTATGGCACGCCCGCCATCGCCAGTTTCGCGCCCCTTCACGGCCTGGCGGGCACCAACGTCGTGGTCACGGGGCTCAACCTCCAGGGCGCCACAACGGTCTCCTTTAACGGCCAGTCTGCCAGTTTCACCCTCAGCAACAACACTACCCTGTCGGTGCGCGTGCCCCCTAACCCCTCCTCCGGCCCGATCCAGGTGGTCACCGGTGGCGGCACGGCGGTCTCCGCGACCGCGTTTGTTATCGATACCAGCGATCTGGCAGTCGCCGTCAAAGCCACCGCTTCCCCCATCGCCGTCGGCGGCAACCTGACCTACGTGATCACCGTGACCAACGCGGGGCCGTACACGGCCTTCAACGCGCGGCTCGGAGACACCTTGCCGGCCCTCACCAACCTGGTTTTCCGATCGACCACGCTGGGCACCTTCTCCACCAACACCTACTTTCCCGTCCTGGTGTGTACCTTCGGTGACCTCCCCGCCGGCGGTTCTGCGGTGATCACCCTCGTCAATAAGGCCCCGCTCACACCGGGTTTGGTCACCAACATCGCTTCGGTGGCCGCCGACCTCACTGATCCGGTGCCGCTGAACAACGTGGTGACCAACTTCACCCTGGTGCAATCGCTCCCACTGCTCTCAATTCAGGAGCTCTCCACCAACCTTGTCCAAATCACTTGGCCGCCGGACCTGACCAACTTCCAGTTGCAGTTCAAGTCCCAGGCAAACACGAACGTTCCGGTCTGGACCAACGATGCTCAGGCACCGGTGATCTCCAATTTGGTCAGCGGATCGAGACTCACCGTCACCGAAACCAACACCGACGCGAGCCGTTTCTATCGACTGAAGCGGTGACCGTGGGGTGCCGGCCATTCCGGGGCCGGCCTGCGGACCTGCACGGGCTGGGATCGAGCCCTCCCGACGGACTCCTCACCGGTTCACCAGGCTCAGGGGTCTCGGGGTTAATCCACACCGATGAAGAAGAATTGGGGGGAAAACCAAAACCCAGGGGCGAGTTGGCAGACAAACCGGCCACCGGTCATGGACCTGTGGCGGGCTTAAACCAACCAGAGCGTCGACCGGGGAGCCGGCTTCGCGCCGGCACACCGCCCAACCCGGGTCCAAGCGCGGTTGGACGCCCTCTCCTGGCCTGATCGTGACTAGATCACCGTCCCGTGCGGGATAACCGCGTTCTTGGGGATGATGACGATACCGTCGCGCACGTAATAGAGCGGATGGTTCACGGTTTCCGGCTTTCCAGCGGGGGAGATGACCACGTTATCGCCGACCCGCGCGTTCTTGTCCAAGATGGTGTTTTCAATCCGGCAGTTGACGCCGATGCCGATGCGCGGGACGCCGTCCTTTTCGTGCTGCTGGATCGACTCGAAGGACTCGTAGTAATCGGACCCGAGTAGGATCACCCGGTTCAGCGTGGTGCCGGAGCCTACCAGGCTGCGGACCCCGATGATGCTGTGGTTGATGATGGCGCGGTTGATGATGCAACCGTCGCTCACCACGGCATGGTCGATCTGGGCGCCGTTGATTTTCGAGCCGGGCAGAAACCGCAGGCGGCTGAAGACGGGCGCCGCCATGTCGAAGAAATTGAATCGGGGCAACTCACTGGTCAGATCCAGGTTGGCCTCGAAGAACGCCCGGATAGTCCCGATGTCCTCCCAGTAACCCTCGAACACGAACGAGAAGACGCGGTGTTTCTCGATGGCTTGCGGGATGATGTGTTTACCGAAGTCGGTGAGTGTGTTATCGAGCAAACGCCGAATGATCTCGCGGTTGAACACATAGATCCCCATCGAGGCCAGAAAAGACTCCTCCGCCCGATGAATGCCCAGGGTGGAGTACCATTCGGGCGAGATGCGCAGGGAATCGAGCACCGCCGGGTCCTTCGGCTTTTCGACGAACCGCGTGATGCGCCGCGAGGCGTCGATCTGCATGATCCCCAGCGACTGCGCTTCTTTGCGGCCCACCGGGATCGTGGCTATGGTGATGTCCGCCTCCGAATCGCGGTGGGCCTCGATCACCTCGCGGAAATTCATCCGGTACAACTGGTCCCCGCTTAGAATCAGAATGTAATCCCATTCGTGATTCATGAAGTGAATCAGGTTCTTTCGCACGGCGTCGGCCGTGCCTTGGTACCACGAGGTGTCACTGAAGGTCTGCTCCGCGGCGAGGATTTCGACAAAACCACCGGTGAAGTGATCGAACTTGTACGCCTGCGAAATATGCCGGTGCAGTGAGGCGGAATTGAATTGTGTCAGCAGGTAGGTCCGGCGAAAACCGGAATTGATGCAGTTCGAGATGGGGATGTCCACCAGCCGATACTTGCCCGCCAGGGGGACGGCGGGCTTGGCCCGCTCCTTGGTAAGAGGGAATAGCCGTGTGCCCTGGCCTCCACCCATAATGACGCAGAGGACTTTGCTGGTGTTGAGAGTTTGACGCCCGGTGTATGACATATTGAATCTGTCGTTTACGTGTTAGCGAATCTGCCCCATTTATAGCCTCTGGCGGGGCGGTTCGGCAAGCCGCTTTTGCAGGGCCTCAAACACCACCGCCGGCGGCAGTGTCCGCAGGCATTGGAACGGCTCAGGCAACACGCAACGCGATTTCAGGCACGGGATGCAAGGAAGGTCCAGTTGCACGACCTGATCGAGTTGGCCATACGGGCCGGTGCGGCGCGGTTCGGTGGGGCCGAAGACGGCGACCAGGGCCGTGCCCACGGCGGCGGCCACATGCATCGGCCCGGTATCGTTGGAGATCATGAGCGTGCCCGCGCGGATCCACTCGACCATCTCGGGCAGCGATAGGCGCCCAGTCAAATCCAGGCACCGCCCCGGTTCGGCCCGTGCAATGGCCTCGCCCAGGCCCCGGTCATCCAGGCTCCCCAGGATGGCGAACCGCAGGTCGGGGCGCCAGGCGGCCGCCAGGCGGACGAGTTCGGCGAAATGCTCCGCGGGCCAGCGCTTGTTGAGCCAGCGCGCGCCGGGTTGGAGGAGCACCCATCGCGCCCCGTCGATCGGCCATCGTCGTTTGAGGCTTGCGGCGATGGCGGGCCGCGCGGGCAGCCAGCGGAAATCGCGCGCTGGCGGCACCCCCAGCAACGGGAGAACGCCCAGGTACCAATCCACCGCGTGCGTGTGAAAGGAGGGGCGGGGCGCTGTCAGGTCGTAGAAGCCCCGGGACCCTTCCCGCCGTTCGTCCAGGCCTACCGTCAGTTGGCCGTTGGCGATCCAGGCAAAACTCGCACTCCGCGCCAGGCATTGCAGGTCAATGACCCAGTCCAATCTTTGCTCCCGCAGGCGACGCACGTTCTGCCAGAGCTGTGACAGGTTGTCCGGGGTCGCCCAGCGTCGCCGTTCGAAGGGAACCACCCCCGCCAGGTCCGGATCTTCCTCCAGCAGTGGGGCCAGATTGGCATCAATCCACCAATACACCTCGCTTGTCGGCAAGTGTTGCTTGATGGCCCGCAGCACCGGCAGAGCCTGCACGACATCCCCGAGTGAACTGGGCTTCAGGATGAGGATCTTCACGGGTAAGGACTACCCGGAATGGACCCCGCGGCTGCGGCCAGACAGGCTTGCTCCCAAAACTCCTGTTGCCCGCCAGCCGGGCGCGGATGTTCGCCAACCCGGTCGAAAAGTCGTCCCTCCGACAAAAGTTGCGATGAAAGCTGCGACAAAGTCTTCCTTTCCCCAGAGGCGTGGGGCAAGTGCTGATTAGCGCCCGAAAGTCAGCCGTTCGGCCAAACGCGGAGGCAGGCCGGCATCGAGAATTTTCTTTTGGGCGGTCGCAATATCGTACTCCAACCGCCGCAACTCGATGGTCCCTTCGTCCAGGTCAAAGACCACATAACCGCATTTAGGGTTGTTGTCCCGCGGTTGGCCCACGGCGCCCACGTTCACAAAGTACTTCTTCCCCGCCTCCACCTTGAACTTGGAGTAGGTACCGCCGCGCACTACGCTGTCACGAATAAAGGCCACCGGCACATGGGTGTGGCCGAAGAAACAGACCCCCGTGTTCTGGTAGGTGAAGCTGGCGGCGGCGGCCAGCTTGTCAAAGACATAACCCCATCTCTGCGGGCCATCCAGGGTGGCGTGAACCATGGTGAAGCTGGTCAGCATGCGGATATATTTGAGGTCTCGCAGCCACTGGCGCTCCTCGTCCGAGAGCTGCCGGCGCGTCCAGTTTACCGCCTCGGCCGCCGCCGGATTGAACCCATCGAGCGGGGCTTCCGTGGAGCAGTACTCGTCGTGGTTCCCCTTGACGCAGGGAATATTCATTTCCCGCACCATTTTGAGGCACTCTTTGGGGTTGGCGTTGTAGCCGACAATATCGCCCAGGCAGGCAATGTGCGTGCACTTCTGCTGCTTAATGTCCGCCAGCACCACCTCGAAGGCCTCGAGGTTGCTATGAATATCCGCAATGATCGCAAACTTCATTGATCCTATCTCACTATTTCAAATCCGCGAAAACCCCCTTGGGCTTCGCTCCAGTTCACATCTTCCCCGCCGATAAAATGACCGAGGCCCGAATCACGAATCGCCTGTCGAAAGGCCTCCAATTCGGCTCGGGCGCCTTCCACCACCAACTCCACCCGCCCGTCCGTCAAATTCCGCACGGTCCCGGTAAGGTCAAAGCCAGTGGCCACCGTTCTCGCAGTGTAACGAAAACCGACACCTTGCACGGTGCCCGAATACAAAACTCGCATCCGTTTGTGATTCACATCACCATTTCCGCAACACCATGCTCCAAATGCCACCCGTTTCCAAGAGGAAAATCACTTCCGTGCGCCCGGCGGGACGCGCGCCTCATTTTCTCGCTTTTTCGGTTGCGCTCCCGCCGGCGTCCGCTAGAATGTCCTGCTTGACGTAAACTCACGAAAGTCGCTTTGAACGCTGAACTTGCAAAAAAGGCATTGGAGAAGGTTGGCAATCCCAACATTCTGGTTAATTTGATTTCGCGGCGCGTCCGCCAGCTCAATTCCGGCGCCGGCGCCTTGGGCCGGCCCCTGCTGGCCGAGGTCGGCCACATGGGCGCCGCCGACATCGCGCTAAGCGAGATCATCGAGGAGAAAATCGGCTTTGATCTGCCCGATCCCGCCGATCTCAACCGTCCTGTGGGTAAGAAACGCAAGAAGCACTAGCCGAGCGATCTTCCCGCTTCCCGTAGTTTCGAGCAGCCAGAAGACCGACCTTCTGGCTGTTCTTTTATGGCCGACATCCTCACCAACTCCAAAGCCCGTCACGATTATCACATCCTCGAGACCTTCGAGGCGGGCATCGCCCTGCATGGTACGGAGGTCAAAGCCCTGCGTGCCGGTCTGGGGCAAATCGCGGACGCCTTCGCCCGGGTAGAGCATGACGAGGTCTTCCTGTACAACTCGCATATCAACGAGTATTCCCACGGCAACCTCCAGAATCACCAGCCTAAGGCCCCGCGCAAGCTCCTGCTCCACAAAAGCGAGATCCGAAAACTGCTCGGTCTCGCCATGGTTAAAGGTAACACGCTCTTCCCCCTCTCCTTTTACTGGAAGAACGGCAAGGTCAAAGTCGCCCTCGCCGTCGGCAAAGGCAAGGCGGTCTTCGACAAGCGCGAGGACCTCAAGCAACGCGAGTCCGACCGTGAACTCAAGCGGGCCACGATGAAGTTTATGCGCAGCCGTTAGCCGCGGCGCCCCCCCCCACTGGCCGTCCGGCGAAGCAATGCATCGGCTACTCGGACGCCCTGCCGATTAGGAAATCGGCGATACCGCAGGTCGGGAAACCTGCGGCACGAGTGGGGGGCCGTTTTGCCGACTTCCAGTCGGCCGGGCCCCGGGTAGCGGTGGTGGAGGCCCGAGCACCCATCGGTGGCGCTTACGAAATGGCGACCTCAAGGGCTTGACCCGCCGTCACGATCGCGTCGGCTTCCAGCGTGATGGTGAGACGCTCTCCGGTTTGGGCAAAACGGCTGGGGACCGCGCGTCCGTTGACGATGGTCTTTACGGCCGCGACAAGCCGCAGTTCCCCCAGTGTCAAGGCCAACGTGCGAAGGCGGAGTTGGCCCCACTTGACCGCGACGGCCGCCTTGACCGCGACGGCCGCCTTGACCGCGACGGCCTCCTGTTCCTGAGTGAAAGTGCCCCAGCCTTCGGCGGTGGTGAAGGCGCATTGGAACGTCACCGCCGGAGGGAGTTGTCCGGTCCTGGGGCGATTGGCCGTCAGCCGCGGGGCGAAACCGAGGCGAGCGTTGGGGCCATGATACTCAAAGCCGCAGGCGGCCAGGTACACGCCGTAGCTCGCCATGCTCCGCGCATAATGGTCGCCGCACTCGATCTCGTTCCACGGGTTGCGGCGGCTGGGGTGGTAACGGTCATGCACGGCGCGCGTGACGGCCAAACCCTC
>Ga0316225_1002431_pt1 | contig 15496 bp, 17 predicted proteins | sample TBH18015metaG_FD_206010 | JGI IMG/M metagenome (GOLD analysis project Ga0316225, IMG submission 206010) | Freshwater microbial communities from Trout Bog Lake, Wisconsin, USA - TBH18015 | ecosystem: Environmental > Aquatic > Freshwater > Lake > Hypolimnion/Profundal zone | place: USA: Wisconsin... | reverse complement strand
AGACATATAAATATATACGTAAAACGGACATAAAAGCGCAAATAAGACAGAAAATTATATAACGTTATATAATTTTCTGTCTTATTTGCGCTTTTATGTCCGTTTTACGTATATATTTATATGTCTTTGCTAAATTATATTTAAATATATATAAAAAATTATTTTATTAGACTATTATATAGAAAATAATGTCAAAATATATGAGTGAAGAAACTATGAAGATGTTAATAGATGATAAAGGCGGTGATGAAAATTGTATACCAAGATTATTTAATATATTAGAGAGCATACAATGCGAAGGAATGAAATCAACAAGTAAATATCAAGATTTTTATGAATGTAATAATAATTTACATCAATCTTATTTTCACATGGGAGGGTCAATTGAAGGAGACCATAATATGTTTAGTAAGAATGGTTTAATTCTTTCTACAATTAATTATGTTAATAATAAAAAAATGTCACATACCATATATAATAAGGATGGTTCAATTATTTCTACAATTCATTTTGTAAATGATATTGATAAATTGTCACTTGCTATTCATAATAATCATTATGATAACATTACTAATTATCGACGACATCATAACATCGTTAACGGAATATATTATTTAATGAGTGGTAGTTTAGTAATACAACAAAGCGAAGTTTATAATAATCATCTTCTTTTTTTAAATTTATTAGTAAAAATAAATTCTATTACTGATATATATAGAGATTATGTCTGAAAATATAAGCGATATTATAATTAAAATTAAAACTGAATTAGAAGTTAATAAATTTAATGGCCGTTCTAAATTAGATTTGCTTGTTGAATTATTGCGAACTGAAAATGATTTAATAATTAAAACTGGTGAACTAGAGGGATTAATACAGGAAATTAAATATTTAAATTTCGGTAAAAGATTTGTATCTAGACAATTGGAACGAGATTTTACTTCTGAAAATGAAACAGGTTCTTAATCTTTAAAAATTATATTTAAAATATATATAAAAATAAATTATTTTGTTATTGTATTATATATATAATATGACTGAAAAATTAGATGAAACTATAAAAAATGTACAGGTTACGATAAATGATTATAATGATAAAATACAACCATTCGATGGAAAAATGAATGTTTTTTATCATGATAAATTCAAAGGTGATAAACATAAAATTGTAATTATTGAAACAGAAGTTAAACATATAAATAATTTGGTTCAAATTTTGGAAAATTCTGTAAATAAAATTAAAGAATTAATGCTAGTAATTGACGACACACAAGTTTTATATAATAGTCATAAACAAACATTTTTATTATTCACAAATTTATAATTAAATTAATAACTGTTATAATTATATATGGATAATAATATTTTTTGGTTTTACATAATTGATAATAGTTTTAAAACAAGTGGCTATGATGTAAATCATTATTTACTAGTTTATTTAACTGACGACAAATTAAAAAAAAAATTATTAAATAGAACAAATTATGAAAAAGATTTTGAACCTTATTTTAATGAAAAAAAAATAGAAGAATATTTAACTTATGTTGGCGCTAGAAAAAAAAATAGCATAAGTGATAAAGATTCATTATTTCTTAAATAATCTTTTTGTGTTCTAAATATCTATCTCTTTGTTTTCTTAAAATAGATTCTTTATTATCTTGATAGTATTGTTTTTTTTTATCTTTAAATTCTTGATTGGCGTAATGATTACGTTGATTAATTCGCATCCTTTCAAGTGTTTCATCACGTGTTCTATTTGGTATATTTTTATTGACACATTCATTATTATCAATATAAAATCGTTCTCGATCGTAAATATCTTTTTTATCATTATATTGAATTTCTTCAAGTAATTCAATTTTTACATCCCCATCACAAAATATATCATATGATGTACATTTTGATTTCTTTTTACCTTCTTCATATAATTTACCTTCATGTTTATGTATTGCTTTGCGTAGAGATAATGAATTACAAGTTGAACCATAATAAACTTTATTTGAATTCATAGAATATAATTTATATATTTTTGCTTTATTTATTATTTCCATTTTTATATCTTTTTATATATATTATATTAAGAAAATATTTTCTAATAATAAACGAATAATATTATATACCCCAAAGGGGAATATTTAAAATTATAAAAAAAATAAATTAAATAAATAAATATTAAAAATACAAATAATATATATTTTAAATGTTCCCCTTTGGGGTATCATTAATTTATATCTTCATATATTCCTAATCCTAAAATACGACGTCCTATAGCTGATATATCCGTAACTGCTTGAAATCCTTTTTGAATTAATGGATTTAATGTTTTAGTAGCTTGTGTCACATCTTGCATTATAAATGACGTTAATTCGGGAGTTAATAAATTTGACGCTTTAAGTGATGCATTTATTTGCTGTTGACAATTTAATGTATTAAATGAATATTTCCAAAATTTAGCACCTTGTAATCTAATGGCATTATTTATAAATTGATTTAATGTCAAATTAGAAACATTGTTAACTTCCATTTTTTGTGTTTTTTCTGTTTCTGATGGCACGGTTGTGGTTAATCTTGGCGTATCATTTTTTTCAAATAATAAAGGTGTATTAATTCCTTTTAAATAAATTAATAAATATAAATGATATATTTCATCACCTTTTACATTTTTTTTAAATTTACCTAAAGATAAAACATTAATTGCTGTGTCAATTGCTTTATTAATAGGTGTTCTGACAACAACTAATTTATCGATCGAATAATTACCGTATTTATTTAAAACTTTTTTGTCAGTCGGTGAAAAATCTTGTCGAACATTAATATAATCAGTTAAGTCACCTCCTTTATATTGTCCTAATTTAAATTCTGACATATCAATAATTTGAGATAAAAATGAAGGGTCTTTCATTACTTTTTTTCGTAAATGTTCCAAATCATCAATATTTAATGAATTGGCATATGCTCTAATTTTTGGACGTATTATTTCAGATATCCTTTGACTTTCCGCTATTCCTAAGCTATTATCTAAACCAAATATAAAGGCATGAATACTATTTTGAATATCTAATAAAAATGTATTTCTATAAAATTTATCTTCTTCAGATTCATCATGTGTTATCTCTTTTGATTTAGATTTAGATTTTGGTTTAGTTTTTGCTTTAGCCATTATTTTTTCAATTTCTTTGTCAAATTCTTTATCTTTTAAATTTGCCTTTTTTTCTTTTTTTGTAAATTCTTGTACTTCTTTAATTATATTACGTTGTGACTTTGCTTTAGGTTTAGTTTTTGCTTTAGCCATTATTTTTTCAATTTCTTTGTCAAATTCTTTATCTTTTAAATTTGCCTTTTTTTCTTTTTCAGTAAATTCTTGTACTTCTTTAATTATATTACGTTGTGACTTTGCTTTAGGTTTAGTTTTTGCTTTAGCCATTATCTTTTCCATTTCTTTGTCAAACTCTTTATCTTTTAAATTTGCTGTTTTTTCTTTTTCTGTAAATTCAAATACTTCTTCGACTATATCACGTTCTGGCTCATCTTGAATTGTTTTAATTACTTTTGACAAATTTGATAATTTTGATTTGACAGTTTGTAATTTGCCTTTTAATTTATCCAAGCCATCAACTAAACTTTCTTTTTGTGATGGATAATTTGACATTTCTTGTTTAATTCCTTTGATTTCATCTTCTATTAATAGTTTTTTTGCTCTTAAATTACCCCTCATCTTTATTAATGCATGTTTTTTTGTTTTAGATACTGTTTTACCTACTAGATGGGCGTTTTTATCAAATTCATTTGAGCTTATATATTTGACTGGTTTTTTTACATGAATAAATCCGTCTTTATCAATATCAAAATGTTTTGAACATTCTTTTATTAATTCTTCTTTTGAAAGATTTTTAAAATTTGTTATGGCGTATATTAAATTATATTGACGAATAAAATCTTTTATTTGTGTTATCGTAAATTTTTTTAAATCTACTTTGAAATCTGACATATCTATATTAATATAAATATAATAAATATATTTGTATTAATATATGACGAGTAAAAATCTACAACCTAATCTTAATTATTTATATGTTGGTGGCGTTTTAGTGGCTTCTGAAAAAACAATGAGCGGTTTAAAAAGTTATGTTAAAAATAATTATGAATCGCCAAAAAAAAATATAAAAGGGTATGTGATACGAATTAAATATAATGATAAAGGAACTAGTCGTATTGTTATTAATTGTACTCAAGTAACTATTACACCAAAATTAAATATTAAGATATCTGATGATGATAATTTTCAAGTTTTTACTTATTCTGAAAATGATATTAAAAATTATAAATTCAACATATCAATATTAAAAAAAATAATGCATGCCATGAAAAATATAGATGTTGAAAAATCAAAAATACCTATTTCCGATCTATTTAATGATAAAGTAGTTGAAAAAAATGATAAAGTTAATAAACATAAAATAACTTTTTTTGAATACTTGGAACCCCGTGAAGATTCCGGTTTAAATGACCATCATTCAAAAGAAACAAAACTAATTATGGAACAGATTATTAAAGAATTAAATAAAATCATAGATATGGATAAAATGATTAAAATTGAAAATCAAATTCCTTCTGATTTACTAGAAAAAATATTAAAATGGACAGAAAAAAAAAAAGAAGGACAAATTCATTATTCAGATTTCGTTAAAAAAGTAATTTATAATACATTTTTAAAATCTGAATTCAAAAAATTAAATGTTAATACATTTGATGGCATTATCGTTTCAAATTTAATAGCTCATGATTCAATGTTAAGAAATAAAACTGACAATAATGATAAATATCATATTTCAGAAACTCTCTTTAATAATGGACTTCCGCATATTCCTAAAAAAGAGATTCCTACAGAGTTATTTAAATTAATTTATAAATATCATGAATCAAGGGAATATCACGTGGGAAAAAAATAATTAAAGCAATTCAAAATGATTCAATATATTGTAAGTTTTTTTTAATTATTGTTATTTATATTTTGTCTTAGTTGTATTGCCATTTTATGCAATTTCGTATTTTTATGATTAAATTTTGAATAAAATTTGTATGTTTGTGTACATATATCACATTTTATTTCAATGTCTTTGTGTTTATTAAAATATGTTTGATTATAATCATGAACTATGGTTTTATCATATACATATTTCTTCTTTTTTTTATCTGTTATGTCGTCTTTTATATCATCTTTTGTATCTGATGACATTGATATTTTATTATCAATCATTGTTACTTTTGGTATTTGGTCACTATGTTTACATGAAATGTAAAATTTTTTTGTTTCAATTGGAATTATAACTTCGGTCATATATTAATTACTATATATTTTTATTTTCTTAAGTAATTAATTTAAATAATTAAATTATTTTTTTCATTTTTTTAATTGGTTCAAATGGTATAGGTTCCATGTATTTAAATTTTATTAATTCTTCTTGTAATTTGCCATAATTTAAATTGTATCTCATTCCCTTATTGGTTCTTTTTTTAATTATTGATGTATATTTTTTTAATTGAGTTCCGAACATAGTCGATGATGTTTCAATTTTTATTTTGTTAGTTTCTAAATATAAACTAAAATCATTAAATATACTTGATGCTGAAAACTCATCTTCATCATCTATTTTATCTGGTTTTTCATAAATCATATTTTCTAAAAATCTAGCAATAACAGGTATGTTATGCTCTTTTAAATCTTTGTTAAATTCTGTTTCAGGTCTATTATTTGTAAAATCATAATCGTCAGATTCTAATGACATTAAATAATCATAAAAGGTTCTGTCATATTTTTTCGATTCAATTTCTTTTATTAATTTTGAAAAATATTTATTATCGTTCGCAATTGTATTATTACATTCAATAGCTGTAAAACGTCTATCAGTTACAGATATTTTAATAGGATTGTCATTATTAGTTAATAATATATATGTAATATGATTTTTATTTTCATATACAGGAATACTTTTTTGATTTATTCTATTTGTTTTAGTTGTTATAGCACCTTTTAAATGTTCGACAAGGTTTATCATTTCTTTATAATTTAATTCATTCAATACACATATAATTTTATTAGCCATAGATGGGTTGAAATCACCAAATATTAATTGTGGGTCTGTATCATTAAAATAATAGTCTTTACCGATTATCTGTTCACCAAACCAATTAAAAAATATATCTTTGCCGCATCCTTCATCAGATTTAAATATAATACTCGTATTTGTTAGTTTAGAAGGGTTTTTAACTTTACGGGATAATAACATTAACACATAATCCATAACCACCTCATCGTTTCCGCATAAATTAAATAAATGTTTATATATTAACGATTCTTTAATATCTAACTCATTTGATTTTAATTTCATAACTTCAAAACCTTTAAATGTATTATAAACACCATCTGGTACATTTTGAATAGGTAAAAAATCTATTTTTTTGTAAGTTCTAATATTTTCATCTTTAAACCAATCTTCAATAAAAGATTTTTTCGTTTCATAAATTTCATGTTCTGTTACATTTGTTTTTGTATATGAAATATTTTCATATGCATTTACAAAATCTGTTTTTTTTCTTAAAATTAATTCTCCATCATCTTGATATGCATATAAAATAGGATTCATAATTTTAAAAGCTTTTTCTTCAAATTCATTTTTTTTAAATTCATAACTATTTGGATCAGTTACTTTTTTTAATTGATTTTCATCTAAAATATCAAGTAAATCTTCATTCATTTCTTTGTGAACAAGATTTATTTTAAATTCGGTTACATCATGAACATTGTTTTGTAAATCAATTATTAACTGCTTTAAATCTGTTACATTTTTTCTAGGAATCATTATTCCATCTGAACATAACGAACATTCATTATTTTTAATTATATTTTGCGATTTACAATACAAATATATACACTCTAAAATACGACATTCATATTCTTGAATATATGTTGAAAATATTGATGACTCTCTGTTGTAATCTTGTTTTCCTTTTAATATTTTATTTCGTTCAACTTCATAACATATCGCTGGATTAGATGTTATAACTACATTTTGAACATCTAATAATTGTTTTTGTAAATCAGATAAATATATATATGTTTTTGATGTTATATCTTTTTTTAAATTATTATCTTTAAAAAATTTATTTAGTGAACTGCCATATATTAAAGTTATAAATAAAGTTTTAGCGGTACATCTATCTATTTTATATTCTTTCATAACCATTGTTAATATTTTTTCTCTATTTTTGACATAATCATTAATCTTTTCAGAATTCAAACCGTTTTTCTCGCAGATTTGATTAATAATTACATAATGGCAATTCTCAATATCTATGTCAAAATAATACTCGACATAATTGATTTTTATGTCCGTTGATGGGTCTATTGATGGACTCATCCACTTACAAATTGTATGTCTTATTTCTCTTCTAGTCATCGATAATGACATGTTATTTAAAGGATTTACACGTCCATAACTCATTCCTTTCGTATGTTTATAGATAACCTTCAATAAATTATTTTTAGTTTGATATTTAATTTTTGATAATATATTTGTTTCATTCCATTCGTCTGTATCTTGAACCAAAGTTGAATTTAATATTTTATCAAGTAAAACACTATTTACCTTGTCATAACACACTATATTTTCAAATATAGATTTTCTAGCAATAATAGCAAGTCTAATTTCACTGGTCATATATAATATATTATATATTATTTTTATTTCCTTAAATAAAAACAATTAAAAAAATAATTCTTATAGGTTTTTATTTTTTAAATATATTATTGGAACGTTTCAAATTCAATAATCATCGATAAGTCTATGAATAATGTTTATTTTTATTGATAAATTTATAGACCCTACACACTACACTAAAAAAAGAGACTATGTAAACAAATTCAAATTTATGTGTATTGTGTAGGGGTAGTCTCTGACTCTATATAGGATTTGAAATGACTATATAAAAAAAAAATATTTAATTTACTATTATTTGTATTGATTTATTTATTACTATTAACTATACACTAAAAATAAAGAAAAGAGAACAAGTCAACAAAAAAAGGTCGGTGTAGAGTTTGGCTAAAAGTGTATACTTTTTTTAAAATAAATTATAAATTAAAGAAATAAACGTGTTTTATGACCCTTCTAAAATAAAATCAATAAAAATAAACGTGTTTTATAGCCCTTCTAAATTGAAAAAAAACAAAAATAAAAAATAAAAAAAAAATAAACCCTCTTAAGTACATGAATAATATCAATAATTATAGAAATTCAGTTATGGACAATAAAAAGAAGAAAATAAAGGTTTCAAACATTGTAAACGTTGTTAAGTCAGTAAATAATGATGATTTCAAGGTTTATTTTGAATAATTGAAATAATAATTTAAATGTAATATAATATATATACTATGACAAAGATAACAACATTATTGATGTTAGGGATGGGTTCAATACAGAAATCGTTGATTGAATTAATAAAGATTGACAAAAACGACTTAATAAATTTAGATTGGATATGTATTTGTCCAGAAAATATACCCGAATACATATTTAAAATAAAACCAGATTTGCATCATTGTAAACTATATTTAAAAGATAATAACATTGATGAGATACTAAATGATTTAATAAGTGATTCTGTGTTTGTGATTGATTTAACTATTGATGTCGATTCGATAAAAGTAATGAAAATATGCAAAGAGAAGAACGCTTTATATATTAATTCATCTTTGGAACAATACGAAAATACAAAACCTGAAGGTAATGACATCGAGAAAACAACGTTATATTACCAAGAAAAAGTTTTAGAGAAAGAATTATCAAAAGTAAAAGGTAAACACAAACAAAGTCAATTACATTCATTCGGCGCAAATCCGGGGGCTATTTCTTCAATAGTATATTATGGTATTTATGAATATTGTAAAAAGTATCACAAAGATAAATTAAAATTATTAAAAAAAGGAAAATTCGATATTGTGTGTCGTGAAATATTAGAAATGATTCACGTTTCAGAAATTGATACACAAGAAGTGTCAATGAAAGCAAAAAAAAATTGGATGATAAATTCATGGTCGGCTCATGGGTATGTCGAAGAAGCGCTTGATAATTCATTTTTAGCCTCTCCTATTGTATTTGACGGATATAAACGATCGAAAATAAATAAACATTTAATTTATTCAACAAAACATTCAATGGATGTAAAATGTAATTCAGTATCTGTAAATCATGATGGAAGCTCCCATTATTATGAAGGTTTATGTATAACTCATTTTGAAACGGTATCATTAAGTGATTATTTAGGAATTGGTGATTACACGCCTATAATTAGTTATGTTTATAAATCATCGCCAATATCTCGTAAGTGTTTAGATTACATGAGAGATAATAATTATAAAAAACCTAAAAATTATTATGTATTTAATCAAAAAGATGTAGTTAATAAAGATTCATTTGATTCAATGGGATGTTCATTATATTTCAAAGAAAAAGATGGAACAATGCGTGTTTGGTGGTGTGGAACCAGTTTATCAAATAATCAGACGTTAGAATTAGGTTTTGAATATTCAACATGTACACAATTACAAGTTTCAATGTCTGTATTATGTGGTATTGAATGGATTATGAAACATAGAAATGAAGAAGTTATTACGGGTGAAGAAATACCTTTTAATTATGTTATAAATCGTTGTAAACCATATTGGGGTAATTTTATATGTAAAGAAATGAATTAATTATAATCTCCATATTCATGATATAAATCATGATATGGCTTTTTATCGCTTTCGACTTTTTCAATATTTTCAACACTTTCAACTTTTTCAACTTTTTCATCAACTAAATCATCATTTATAACATCGTCGTTATTAATTTCTGAAATTTCATCATTTTTTATAGTTTTTTTTATAGTTTTTTTCTTCTCATAAGCTATTTTATGACGTTCTGACACTTTATCTTTGTTATTCTCATAATAACGATTTGATATAGTTCTATTTCTTTCGATAACATGATTATATTTATCTACTATTTCTTTATTAAATTCTTTATCGAGTTTTGAACGACTTTTAACATATTTTGTATATCCTTCTTTGGTTAAAGTTTTAAAATCACTCATATATATATATAATAAAATATATTTATTTTTAAAATCTTAATTAATATATATATAATGGAATCAGTAAGAAATCGTTCTTCACAACCTTTAAATTCTCAATGTTTTTACAATGGTAAATATGATGATGTATTAAATTATAATTCATATGAATTTAATTTTACGGCATCAACAACATCAGAGATAACAGTTTATCAATCGAATGATAAATCAATACTTTTATCCTCTGTCATTGAATATACAAACGTCGGCCATATATTAACATATTCAAATAATTTGAATAGTCGATATATTTATTTTCAAATAAAGAATATAGATGTATCAACAAATCAAACAAATTTAAATTTTACAGTATTATATAAACAGCCATTGGTAACATTAGAAGTCACAAACACAACAACACAAAATGTAAATGTTGTAAATACATTATTACAAACAAATAATAACGTTTTAAATACTTGTATTGATTCAGGAACTCTTAACGTTATTGATTCGGCATTAAATGCATGTATTGACGTGACACATAATCATTTAAATACAAATATTACAAATGCAAATTTAAATGCCATTTTATGTGATTCAACAGGAACACCTTATACAAATTCGTCAACAATGCCAATAAACGGAACCGTTAGTTGTTTTGATTCGTACGGCGGTCAGTTTCAAGTGGCGCCTACATCAAATAGTTTACAAATGGCAGTTTTTGATGGAACAGGTAATGGTCCTATAAATTCAACATCAAATGCATTAAATACATATGTCACAAATACATCGATCGATACATCAGATTCAGTGACACAAGGTTATTTAAATACATTAATCACAAATACGACAGGTCTTGCCCTTGATTCATCTATTCAAACACTTATAACACAGACATTAAATAATGGTGGTTTTTTTTGGCAATCTGAAACGGTAAATAATAATGACATGTCTCATGCAGTTAATTTAACTCAAAAGAACGCCATAATATATAGTTATTTTGGCAATGTAACGCCTACTTCTTTAACTGATGTAATTGTATTAACACCTTATTATTCACCAGATGGCATAACTTTTTATCAATCCGATGTGACCTTCTCACCCCTTTCAATTGGTGTATCCGATTTTTGTTCATCTCAAATATGTGGGGCAGGATATGTACAATTAAAAATAACAGGTTTAACTGATACATGTTTAGTATCCGCATATTTAAATCATGTTTAAAATAAAAAAAATAAAAAATATAAAAGTCAAATTAATTATATATCTCATTTATATATAATGCTCGATCCCGTATCTTTAGCCGTGGCTATTGGTGGTATATTAATAGCTTTAATAACACATATAAAACATAGTTCATGTTATGGTTTTAAAATGAATACACGAACACCGCAAATAACACCGCCGCAAACACCGCAAACACCGATAAATAGTCATGAGACAACGGCATTATTAAAAAGTGAACCAATTAAAATAAACAATATACCCCAAAGGGGAACATTTGAAAAATTAAAATATTAGATTTTAATATATTTATTTATTGATTTTTTTTTTTTATAAAATATAAATGTTCCCCTTTGGGGTATATTATTTAATATATTGATTTAATAAATTTTGAATATCATCAATAATTTTATTATTAATTAAAACATCATTATTCATATTTAAAAAATGCGATTTATGTTTTTTAGTATTTTTATGAATAGACATTTGATAAGCTTTATATTTGCCCCCACATTCACAAATTACATTTTCTGAATTTTCAACATATTTTTTAGAATAATTTTTGAAATATTCTTTTTTTGTAATATCACCTATCATTTCGAGTTTTTCGGGTATATCAATATCAATAACATCAACTATATCATCAGCCACATTACCAACTAAATTATCACACATATATATATATATATAGTAATATATAATAATATTTTTTTTTTATACATTTCTATATTTTATTATTTAAATATAATTTCATTTGAATATCAATATCTTCGCTTTTACAAATTTTTGGTTTTGAATACATTTTTTTTAATACAAGAGTAAAAACAATAACACAAAGAACTAATTTTAAATTATTATTCATTATAATATATAATATATAATAATTTTTTTTTAAAATCTTATCAATATATATATATATGTCAAATTATTTAGTAGAAAATGTTTATTATGACTGCCAAAATTATAATTCAACAGCGGGTCAGGTAAAATGTCAATCTTCCGATCAATTACTTTATCCATTATTAAAGAATTCAGATAATTATAATATAGCTCTTACAAAAGCAAAAATTCCAATCGATACAGTACCTTTGACAATGTCAAATATACCTTTAAAGACGTATCAAATAACAATAACTGACGGTCAATACACATCTTCAGCATATGTTCCTCAAATAAATTCAAATACAAATAATTATTTATATACGTCATCAAACATTCCAATTATTGAAAAATCACAATATACATCAACAGCAGTGACGCCTAATAGTTCACAAGATTTTACATCGGTTGTTCAAACTATATCCCAAATGTTAGTTGATGACTATGAAAATTATTATATTTCTGGTTCAAATAGTACGAATGGAGTTACAGATACATTATATATAATAGGACAAAATGGCGTACTAATAACAACATTAACATTTAATAATATTAAATCAATACATTTATCAGAAGGTTTAAATTTATATGTTGGCGATGATAATTCGAATGGAATAGGAACATCAACCGTTTCGATTTTTTCAAATATGGCATCTTTAAATTCTGTAAATCTAAATTTAATGACAACTCTTATTGTCGATTTTAATAATAATCCATTGACAAATATTTCATTTGTAGTTGGAGAATCAGATTATATAATTGTTGGTCATGACTTTGATATATTCACTTATTATAATTCAACAACATATGAACCTATTTCAAATCAAATTCAATCAACACCAAATATAATATCCGCGCAAATAAACCAAAATGCCGGTACATTTATAGTTTCAACATCGTCTTTATCATCCGATTCATTATTAGGAACATCATCAAATCAGATATCAGATGTCCAAACATCAACCGTAATATCTTCTGGCGCATCAATAGAATCAAAAATGACCGTTTTAAATAATGGAAATGGTTATGCAATCGGAACAGATGGAAATACATATCAAATTACATATCCATCTGTAACATATCCCCAAACATGGACACAAATTAATTCATCAATTACATCAAGGGGGATAACATCAGATGGATATTCAATATACACAATTGACGGGGGTGATACATTACAATGTTTAAATCAAGGTGGTTCAAATAATAATCAATATTATCAAATGGCTTCAAACGTATTTGTAGCGGGTAATCATATTGTTGATATGGATATAAATAGAAATAATAATATAATGTATGCCATTGGTTCAGATGCTAATTTATATAAATCTGACAATCAAATATTACCCCTAAATTTTGTATCTATTCAAAATGGACAAGCAAAAGTTTACGGAAATACAATGACCCCCGCAGTTAATGACCCAACACCCCCATTAATTACAACACATACAAATACACATAATGATATAATTGAAATGGTAAAAATTGGAGAATATTTTTACACAATTGAAGGAGCGCCAAATAATCAATCTGTAAATATTAGAAATTGTTCAGATTTTTCTCTTGTGACAACATTTTTTGTTGCAGGTACAGATAATAATTTAAATGGAATATCATATTCAGTGGTTACAAATTTTATTTTAGTATGTTCTGGTATCACGTGTTATGTGTTAGATTCGACAGGAGTACAACAATCAGTATTAACATCACCCAGTTCATTATCAATGACTTCAACATGTGATTTAAATTTTGGCGTATCGTGTATTTGTGATACCGAAAATATGTATATTTATGATGTAGGCGCATCAGCTACCCTATTAACATATGCAATTCCAAATGTTCAAACAGTTATACAAATAACAAGTGACACCGTAACAAGAATAAATGACACATCACAAATTTTCATATTATTTAAAAATTCAACAAATACATATGATGTAGTTAAAATATTATTTAATTTGTCATATGCTTCAGTTTTAAGTAATACATTAGTATACAATGATACTTTTATTTATAATATATCTTGTAATCCAGTTTGTGGATTATTGTATATGTTTTTTAGAGCGTCAACATCTATATTATTAGCATTAAATAATTATACATTAACAGGTGCCAAAGCGGTTAATTTTCAAGCAATGACCCTTGCATCAACATTTATTTCAGTATTTCCCGATCTAACGGGAACATTATCATTTACAAAATTAAATACAACTAATCCAACTTTTGCGATGAATTCTGTCGCATGTTCTATTACAGGACAAAATTTATTTGTAATTGGTTCATCAGATAATTTAATATATTCAGCCCCTCTGAGTTCGACTTTAGATTTTACAAGAGTAACACAATATATAAATGAATATGCTTATATTTCAGATTTTAAAAATGCATATACAAATGGAAATTCAACATTATATTTATATAATTTAAATAATCAAACACTTGTCACATCAGTCGTTTTAAATGGTGAAAAAGTTGAAGAAATAGCTCGCAATGTGATAAATAATGAGTATTTAGTACCTCTAACAAATGCTAATTTAATAACTTCATATAATCCGACGTCATTAGTTCAAAATTATCAATTAGCTTTAACAGACGTAAATTTGATATATGCCAAAAATGGTTCAGATATATCAGCCGGTGATTATTCAATTTATTTCATGAAACAATTAATTGATGCAATAAATGCGACTTTTGTATTAATTTACACAGAATTAAAATCACAAGGCGCATTATTACAAACAGCCCCAGTAATGACTTTAAATTATACAACAGGTCTATTAACTTTAACATATGACCCAGTTTTAGCAAATATAAATAATTCAATTGAATTTAATACGGCATTAATGACTATATGCGCTTTTTCAAATATAAGTAATGTTATAACACTTTCAGAAAGTGGTTCAATAACACAAAATCAAAAAACAATCTATAAATTTAACAGATTAGATAAATTGTTATTTGCGACAACAACTATATTTGTAAATGGAAATTATTATGGCCCCATATCATCTAATAGAGTAATTACTGATATAGATTGTCTAATAGAGACATGGATAGATAATATAGGTATAGTAATATATTTTCAACCAGCCCTATTAAGACCCTATACAATGTATTCAAATTTATCATTAGACAAGATAGATTTAAATATTTACTATAGTTACACAGATTTTACAAATTATCAATTATATTTAAATCCTCAACAAGCATTTAGCGCAAAACTAAATTTTATTAAAAAATATTAAATAAATAATTAAATAATTAAATAAATTAATACGTC
>Ga0316225_1002420_pt1 | contig 15541 bp, 18 predicted proteins | sample TBH18015metaG_FD_206010 | JGI IMG/M metagenome (GOLD analysis project Ga0316225, IMG submission 206010) | Freshwater microbial communities from Trout Bog Lake, Wisconsin, USA - TBH18015 | ecosystem: Environmental > Aquatic > Freshwater > Lake > Hypolimnion/Profundal zone | place: USA: Wisconsin... | reverse complement strand
CTCCATGTTTTGTTGTATGATTGTAGGTTCTCCGCCGGTAAGAGAGATCATGTCAACACTATCTAATTGTTTTTCTAGATTATCCTTAAACACAGGCGTCTGATACCAAGAATTGATATCTTCTTGGAAGAAGCTTTGATATTTTTTTATAGCAGACGGCATGACTTCGATTTCCCGTTGAAACTGGCTGCTGGCCTTAGGGTTGCAACTACGACAACTTAGGTTACATAGATTGCCAAATCTCAAGTCAATAAACTTGACAGCCGGATCAGTGTTTGTATCTTCAGCCTTTATATCCTTGTATATCTGATTATATGTGAGCCTGTTGCTTCTTCCGCTAAACTTTTCTGACTCATAGCATTCTTCACATCCTGCTACCAAAACCCCGTCAAGCATTTGTTGTCGCATGTCAACCATGCTCTTGCTATTGTAAATCTCTTCAACCGTGTCTGTTCCTAGATTGAAATTAGTCCCGTCGTCTTTTTTTATGTAGGTACGGGATATGCAGCATGGTTTTATGTCACCGTTTGTATCAGTAGTTAGTCCGGTCCATTGTAGTTTACATAAGGTATTCATGATAGAGTTGGAATCCTTGTTCTATGTCAATTTTAGGATCGAACCCAAAATCGCGACGTGCTGCATCAATATTTAGCGAACCCCTCAGAGGGAAGTTTTTGTCGCGATCCTTTACCTCAATCTTGCCCTTGCCTGCTATTCTCACTGCTAATTCAGCAGCCTCTAGTAGGCTCCGGCTTTGTCCACGAGTGATGTTGTACGTTTTTCCAGCAGTAGCATCGCTCAGTGACGCTCCTACGATGCCTGAGGCTACATCGTCAACATAACTAAAGTCCAAACATTCATCAGAACCGTTAACTGTTATCACCTCGTCAAGCATAGCTGCACTTAAGAACTTTGATATTACCCTATCTTTAATGTCGCGGGGGCCATAGACTGCACTAGGACGGATGATGACATGTTCAAAGCATCCGTGACGGCTATAATCTTCGACCAGGCGTTCGCCGGCAAACTTCAGGATAGCGTATAATCCTTTGGGCGAACATCTCGCATCCTCTTTGATATCATCCTTGAAGTCGCCGTACACCATGCTGCTGCTTATATATACGAATCTCTTGACCTGATGTTTGCAAGATTGCTCACACATATTAACCAAACCTTCTGTCATCGTTTTGGCGGCTAATGTAGGATCAGAGTTTACCATCTTCTGATTAGGCACACTCGCAAGATGAATGACTATTTCAGGTTTACATCGTTCAATAAAACTATCTATAGTATTGTCGCATATGTCAGCTTGATGGATCGTCCTCGTTTTTATCCTAGATAATCTTTCATCTCGTAAACGGAATAGTTCAGCATATGGAATGACACCATAGTTAGTGATGCTATTTACGATACTAACCTCATGTCCTAATTGTTCAAGTTGCCGAACAACATTGTGACCGATAAAGCCCAGTCCTCCCGTAACGAGAATTCTCATACCTATACTGCCATTGGAGCAGGTAATGCTGCATGACTTTTATATCCTATAAGTTTTATGTCATCCATAGTGAATTTATCAATGTCTTTTATTTCAGGATTTAACCAGAGAGTTGGCAGTGGATAAGGGTCTCTGGTTAACTGAATTTTTGCCGCGCCTATACTATTCAAATACAAATGAGTATCGCCAGTACTGATAATCAATTCACTTGCACTAAGATCACATACTTGAGCAATCATGTGTGTCAATAGAGCATAACTAGCGATGTTGAAGGGTAGACCGAGGAAGACATCCACTGACCTCTGATACATATGACAACTAAGCCGGTCCTTGCTGACATAGAATTGACTCATGACATGACACGGAGGCAACGCCATCTGATCAAGTTCCGCTACATTCCATGCAGTAAGGATATGTCTACGTCCATTTGGATCATTCTTGATCCCTTCAATCAGATTTGCAATCTGGTCAACTTCTGTCTGATCAACTGCTAGTCTATCGCCACCTAGATGAGCTGGTCCGAAATTTTTACGTTCAACGTGTTTATTCCAACGTCGCCATTGGACCCCGTAGACCCTTCCGAGATCACCGGAGAACTTTGAGTTGGATTCCCAATAAGCTGCTGTAGCATTTCCTGTCCATATTGTAGTATTCTTTGTATCTCTTGTGCCGTGTAATATCTCCGCGAGTCTTCTCTCATCTCCGCTCCCTTCTAAAAACCAAAGCAATTCGCTGACAACTGCTTTCCACGCTAGCTTTTTAGTTGTAACAGCAGGGAAGCCCTGAGTCAAGTCAAATCGCATCTGACGACCGAACACACTGATAGTGCCTACGCCAGTACGATCATTGCGCTCTTCGCCGTTATTTAGTATATCGTTCAATAAATCGTGATATTGTTTCATACGTCACTCGTTAATGTATTGTTCGTTTCTAGTCTGCCACCGTTCAAACATAGATTTGAAGATATGCCACAACATACCTATTCCAAATCCTCCGACATGATCCGCCCGGACTCACGCACCCGCGCCCAATCGTGGCCATGGCTCTCGTAGATCCGTCGGCTAGCCTCAAGGGCCTGCTGTGAGTTCAGTTTCATAGCTTATTCAATAACCGATCCGTTTCGGGCTGTACAGTATCCGCAATATTCTTGACATTAAGAATAAACTCAATACCCATCATCTCATCGTCAAATTCCGTGAGTTTTCTACTCAGAAATTCTTCTATTTGATCTGATTCTAACCCCTGCTTTAACAACCGTTCAATGTTGATTGTCCGTTGTCGTTTACCATGTAGTTTTACGATCAACTTCTTTAGAAATTCTACCGGAATAGTTTGTTTTTCAACACCATCAAGTAATTTTTCCCACTTCTGAATGAATTCCGGTGACATCTACGTGATAACCTTTATGCTACGATGGGGGTATTCTTGGGTCTACCTTTTGTTTTAGTGGCAACTGATGCTGCCTTTTTTACGGCAGGAGCCTTCTTTACAGGGGCAGCAGGAGCAAGTGCTGCTGCTTCATTCAATAGCCTATTTGCTTCTGCAAGTAGCCCGTTGGCCTCGCGTTGCATACGCTCTGCTTGTGCCCTAAATGTATCGGCTAGTTGGGCATCCCCTAATGCATCATTACCAGATGCTGCGATAGTTGCTGCCGGAGCATCAACCATTGCATCACGATTGCCACGCATCATGCGAGCCACTTGAGCAGGATCCTGCATACCGCGTTGATTGTCCATCTCAGCCAACCTACGGGTAGCATCTTCACCCAGCTTCATCTCGTCTAGGATCTTGTTGAGGTCACTCAACTTGATCTTCGTATTAGGTGCAGGGGTCATGACGATGAGTTCGGTCTGAACCTTCTTCAACATGCCTTCGGCGTGCAGTTTCTGTAGGATGATATGACCATCGCGGGTGTGGGTGCGATTGAATGCGTCTGCAAGATGCTCGCTGTTCTGTCCGATATCGGATTCAATGCACTTGATGATCGGATCGTGCATATTCTGATTGAGTAGTTCGGTATAGACTACCAAACACATGTGTGGTTCGCCGGGGACTTCACGAAATACAATCGCTACTTTCCTGTCTCCGTGCTTACCGATATGTCTCAAAAAACTCATTTTATTCTCCATTGTTGTAAGAGTATTTAATAAAGAAACACTATAAAGTATTTTTTATCCGAAGGTTAATTCGTAAAATACGGCTTCTTTAGGGTCTTCAAATGTTGGACACATACCAACAGCGTCAATGAAATTGGTTGGAATACATCTAGAGAACCGGCCATGTAACTTCTCTAGGATCCATACCTTTGATTCTGGTGTCAGGGGTGTCCTGGCCTGCGTGAAGTGTTTAGGATTGACCGAAAGTTCCCTATTCGTAAACCAAGTCTCTAGGTTGATGTCGTCAATTGTGTGTGTCATGACTTCTTTATAGCATATCTAATACATGATGTAAACATATTTGGGATAAATAAAGATGTAGTTCGCGGATGGCAGTCCCAACTACTCTAATGTTAAAAAGGAACATCAGCATGACTATTTATTTGTATAAGAAAACCCACAACAAAACCGGGTTGCAATATCTTGGAAAAACTACCAAAGACCCATACAAGTATAAAGGATCCGGAGAACGCTGGATCCCACATATCAACAAACACGGATATGATGTCACTACTGAAATACTACGAGAATGCCAAACTAACGAGGAAATAAAGTATTGGGGACTGCACTATAGTGCTTTATGGAATGTAGTTGAAGATAGTAACTGGGCTAACCTTAGACCGGAAGAAGGTGACGGAGGAAATACTTCTAACTGCGAAGCATATATAGCCAAACAACACTTATTCAGTCATAAAGGTGAAGATAATCCAATGTACGGTGAGCGTTGGCGTTGGACAGATGCTCAACGAGAAGCGGTTACCGGTCCTAACCATCACGGCTACGGCGGTGAATGGACCGATGCTCAACGAAAGCAACGTGAAGAAACAGGATATTATTGGTCGGGTAAAAAGAGACCATATGCTTCTCGTGACTATGATTTCATCGGAGATAAAAATCCTAATGCCAAAGCAGTTGTTACCCCGAATGGAACCTTTAATACCGTAAAGGAAGCGTCCGAATCCTATAATATAGGTCCGAACGCTCTCCGAGCAAGAATACATAAATACTCTACTGAATACTATTACGTGCGATGATCCGAATAGATAGCCCAAGTACCGAAGGGCGGGCTCGGATCAGTATCACCGTGAATGATCCAAGTTGTATCGGCATATTCAGGATCCCCCCAACTACCGAAAGGATATCCATCGGTAAATACGATCAAACGATTAGGCACGCTGCCTTCTTCCTTGAGATACTTGAAGATGCAATCAAAGTCAGTACCACCGCCACCATGAATTTGGTAGTCATCAATCGTGTCAAGGTTCTCAGAAGTGAACTCCTGCATGTTGTAGACCGCAGTATCAAAGCAAGCGACACGGATCTTGAAGCCGTCAAACGCTTCCATCATGCCAGCAACCTCTGAGAGGAACGCTTGACCTTGCTTCATAGAGATAGAACCTGACATGTCAATAAACACAGTGACATCAATCTCTTCGCCAGGATTCATACCGGGCATCACTGCATCCATGTGCCAGCCGCGACGAGAAGGACGCATCCAAGAATAATCCGACTTGATCGCAGAGGTCAGATTAGATTGAAGCAGTTCGCGCCAGGGCATGACAGGAGCAGTGAGTTCCTTGATCATGCGCTCAACACCCTTAGGGATTGAGCCGGCATCAGCAGACTGTGCTGCATTGATGATCGCCTGCCTCACTTCTTGACGGACACGCTCGCGTTCTTCAGGAGACATCTTCGGGCGGCCTTTGCCCTTCTTGTCGCTACCTTCTCCCTCATCACCTTCACCTTCACCATCCATGTGATCATCAACCATCTTGTCCAGAAGGTCTTCAATGTTGATGTACTTCACATTTTTCATGAGGTCTTCATAGATGGCTTCCGCGGCCATACCATCATACTTTGCTTCATACAAGCAACCGACAGTGGTGATGAATTCACCCACCTTGTGACGCTTGAGGTCCGCGTTTACCGCATAGTCATCAGCGATGTTCCAGATTTCAGGATCACGATTACCGCGGCGACCGATGTGATCATAAACAACGTGAAGGACTTCATGTCCGACGAGGAATTCAACTTCCTTAGTGCGAAGCATCATGATGAAGCGCGAGTTGTAATAGAACTTCTGACCATCGGTAGCAGCCGTAGAACACCATTCATCAGCGTTGATGAGTTGCATACGGGTAGCGAGATTACCGAAGAAAGAATGCTTCAGCAGCAGACCGATACGAGCAGTGACAAGACGTTCACGAGCCTCATTATCAATCTTCGGATCCATCGGACCTACGAGATTTTCAAACTTCTTGCTGCGAGAACGCTTGCGTTTATTAGGGGAAATAACATCGCTCATTGGGATAGTCCCTTTCGTTGTCATAATATTTAATATAGTCGGTTCCGAGGCGGAAGTCAAGCCTTAAACTACCTTATCCATAAAATAATTTTTTCCGGATTCCATCCAGGCTCGCATCAGGAGAATGTCAAGTTCCGAACCAGTTATTTCTTTGCCATTCAGATACCAAACTTTGGTGCCATCTGCCCTTTCAATTGCCGGCCCATCTTCACGATGTCGTTTGCCATTCAGATACCATGCTTTGGAGCCATCTGCCCCTTCATATGCCGGCCCATCTTTCCGGTGAAGTTCGCCATTCAGATACCATAATTTGGTGCCATCTGCCCCTTCATATGCCGGCCCATCTTCACGATGTCGTTTGCCATTCAGATACCATTCTTTGGAGCCATCTGCCTCTTCATATGCCGGCCCATCTTTCCGGTGAAGTTCGCCATTCAGATACCATGCTTTGGAGCCATCTGAATATTTGGTTAGAGTAGGTTGATCAGACATTTTTACTCCGATAAAAAGGGGGAGGGGAATGTCTCAAAAACCCCTCCCCCATAATAGCCAGCAACTGTATTAGTTGCCGGCTTCCACAATGTACTTACCGTACTTCTTGTGAAACTCATCAAAGTTAGACAACTGTGAGGGCTCAATCGGCAGACGATAAGTCTTGAGTGCGATCTTTGCACCCATCACCACCAACTCAGTCTCAAAGTTTGCCATGATATAAGAGAAGAAGTTATCAGCCATCTCGTGGAACTTCTTCGTATCAACACGCTTGTTATCAAGGGCGTCCTTCAGTTCATAGCACATGGAGATCGTCAGCGAATACATCGCAGAGATTTCCTTGACTTGAAGTTCCTTGACCTTGCCAGAGAGGATATCAGCAGGATCGGGCATACGGCCAGCGACCTTACGGTGAGCCATGAACTTAGTAGCGAGACCTTCACCGATAGCACCGGCAACAAGATTATACAGCGTATCGTTATCAACATCCTCATCGGCGAGCAGATCGCTCACGAAGCACCACGAACGGGGAGTCGCGAACGCACGAGACGACCCCTTCGCATCAAAGTCATAGCCATCTTGCTTAGAGAAAGACAGATAACCGACGACGTCCTTGTGAATGCCCTTGTTGACAGCCCATTGCTGCCAAGCACTGAAGTCATACCGCATCTCAAGGTGAACGAAGCGATTCGCGAGGGGCATGGGCATACGATAAGTAACACCTTTATCGCTATCACGGTTACCAGCAGCAACGATCACAACATTGTCGGGCAACTTGTACTTGCCGACCCGACGATTGAGGATCAATTGATAACCAGCAGCCTGAACAGCAGGGGGAGCAGAGTTCATCTCATCAAGGAAGAGGACGACGATCGGATACTGATCGGCAAGTTCTTGAGTCGGAAGATCAACGGGTTCAGCCCAATCCATCTTGTTGATATCTTTATTGAAGTACGGGATACCACGAATATCAGTGGGTTCCATCTGTGCCATACGCAGATCAATCATGTACCCGCCGAGTTCATCAGTAATCTCCTGAACGACTTCGGACTTGCCGATGCCGGGAGGACCCCAGAGAAAGATAGGACGTTTGGACTTGAATGCGGTAAGGATAGCCTTGCGGGCTTGAATAGAAGTGATCGTGAGATGATCAGACACTTGAGACATTTTTAAGTTCCTTTCTAAACGAGAGAGTCATCTCTCTCTATGTTCTTAATATAGCAAATCGTATTTCTGAAGTCAACCTGTTTTTTCACTTTTTTCAAAATAATTCTTTCCGGATTCCATCCAGGCTCGCATCAGGAGAATGTCAAGTTCCGAACCAGTTATTTCTTTGCCATTCAGATACCATGCTTTGGTGCCATCTGCCCTTTCAATTGCCGGCCCATCTTTCCGGTGAAGTTTGCCATTCAGATACCATTCTTTGGAGCCATCTGCCCTTTCAATTGCCGGCCCATCTTTCCGGTGAAGTTTGCCATTCAGATACCATAATTTGGTGCCATCTGCCTCTTCATATGCCGGCCCATCTTTCCGGTGAAGTTCGCCGTTCAGATACCATGCTTTGGAGCCATCTGCCCCTTCATATGCCGGCCCATCTTTCCGGTGAAGTTCGCCATTCAGATACCATGCTTTGGAGCCATCTGAATATTTGGTTAGAGTAGGTTTTTCGGTCATCAATCAATCCATTAATTTTAGCATGAGGATAAGATTACTAAGGTATTTTACTGATGTTTCAATCTGTGCGATGTACTCTTTCACCTTCTTGTCCTTGTGGGTCTGCCGTGCTTCCACTTCAAGGATGCTAAGAGTTTTCACCATCTCAACTAGATTTTCATGATATTTGTAGAGATCAGGATTGTATCGTGAGGTTCGGAGTTGCTTATACAACCCATCAACGACAGCACGAGCTTGGAGTGCATCTGTGATCTGGGTCATAGTCACACTCTAAATCACTTTTGGGTATATGTCAACCTAAAACTTGCCATCAGGTCTGGCTTGGGGAGGAATACCTGCACGACTAATCTTCCAGCCGAAACCTTTAGCACCCTTCTTCATGGTATCTGGGTGAACATCTACCGTTAACGCAGTTGAGAAACGAGGATCATTCTTTTCCTTTGCTGATGGAATATATCCTGAGGCTTCGTTAAGTTGTAGTGGTAACAGAGTTTGATTGAAATAGAGTGATACTAGCATTCTAATTTTTTCATATTGGTCTGCACTGTCCGCTAATAATACAGTTGCATATGATGACGCATGTCTTAATGTTTGTGGATATCGTAGGATTTCATTTCCCGATTTGAATGATAATGTGTTTTCATTTTTATTCAACAACTGTAGGAACTTTGGAGGAGCTTCTGCAGGGAATGCGCCGGTAACATCCTGTACATAAACCGAATCCATTGACACTATGATTGGAATAGGAATATATGATTCTCCTACTTCAGGAATAGCAGATATCTTTTCTAACGATTTTATATTGAACAATGCATCTTCATCAATACTTTCTGTTAGAATATGATCATTTAGTGCTGCTTCAATCTCTGTTAACCAGACATTCATGGGTACAGAACCATTAATACTATTGAGATGTTTTTGCCCTTCGGTTAGACTTTCGCCAGTGAAGTAAGGAGCGTACCTAACCTTTCTTGCATTTGGAATATATCCTGAGGCTTCGTCAATGTCGTCCTTGTATGGCAACCAAGGTTTGGTAGGCAGCGTGGATGCGCTAGTCGGTTTGGGTTTAGGACCTCTCCAACCCTTTTCCCATGCTACAGCACCTTGTTTTGCAGCGGTTGATGAGGGGACGCCATACTTACGATTCTTCACAAAATGGTCAATAACTTGTTGCTTGCTGGTGTATGCTTCGTCAAGTTCTTCATCTTCTGCAAAGATACTGCGTTTGAATCTTTCCCACTCTTGCTTTAAGCCGGCGGCTGCTTGTTGTTTTCTATACGCTGCGGCTGCTATCTGGCTTTGATAAGGATTAGATGTTTTTGGTTCTAGATCCTTTGCACTAATATTATATTTACGCATCAGATTTTGAATAATCCTTTCGCTAGTCTCTATCTCTTGGGAAGTCCTTCCTGAAGTATTTTGCAATTGTTTAATCTGTGCGATAGCAGAAGGTCTGTCAGTAGCTTCTTCAATGCTCAAGGATTGACCATGTAGTTTGTCCCTTAGGTCATACAAATCGTCAATTCCACCTTGTTTGCGAATAGCTTTATATGCTAGGTTTTCTGGACTGAACTCCCCAGCATCGTGCAATCCTGCCTTGCGATATCGGCGAATGATATCAATAGCTTTGGATACCCTAGCCAGATCCTTTGTCTTCATCGCTAGGTTTACTAACTGTACTAATTGCGTGTATTTCTCTTTGGTAGACATCTGATCAAAATTGGCTTTTTGCCTCTTTGGAATCCGTATCCACTTGTCATTAAGTACACTATATTCACCCAAAGATTCTACAGGTTCATTAGAGTCTTGTACATACAATTCTATAGGAATACCACGGACTTTGATATCATTGGTTTCATTGTATAGGGTTTTTTTAGCGTTGAACAATTCTTTATATACATCACTCTCGGGAAGCTTCTTCATATCCACGACCACATGCAGGTCTAGGTCACTATGAGGAGTGTACGTGAATGCTGCGTTGGATCCCGAAACAGTTATATCCTTGACATGCAAGGTCACGCCAAGATCCTCAACGAAATCTTCAGCAATCTTCAAGAGGTGTCCTCTAATTACGGGATCAAGTTTCTCGTCATGCCAAAGTTTTGGATTAAGCTTCTTATGAAACTTGATCGCATCACCTAATTTAAAATCATGAAGTTCTTGGATGTCCATACTGTATTTATCAGTAGGACATTACTCTTTCAACAGTTTATTAAAGAAGACTTCTAGATTTTCATTGAAGGAATTAGAGAGGCGAGCAGCCATACTCTTTTGTACATTTTTATTCGGAGGCTGACCTGTACCCATATCAGCATGAGTAAACACTCCATATAACCTAATAATAGTAGGATTACGTCCTGATAATTCATATACAACACTGATATCAGGAGTGAGGTGTGCCTTCATCGCTTTCGGAAGGTACTGCTTATACAGGCCTGTACTGGCAAATGGCCTATCATTTGTCCCATATGGAGCCATAGGATTTTTAGATTTAACTTCCTGAAATTCTTTGATCTTTTTTATAACATTAGGCGTATCTTTAACGGCATTCAATACCGATGCAGTCCACAATGACCCTTCAACAAACTTAACGCTATTAAGTTCGGGAGTTGTGCCCTTATTCTTAGACTTTGATGCCATTTTTTGCTGCTGCTTCATAGAGACGAGCAATCATCTCATCGCCGGTCATAGGCTCAGACCAAGGACCGTTCTTGCTCTTGACGATCTTTACAAGGTCTTCGGTCAACAGACCGGTGTCATTCTCAACATCAAGAGCTTCAAACAGAGCTTCTTCGCTGGGTTGGAGAACTTCGGTGATCTTCATGATGATATTTATCTCCGTCTCTTACATTATCAATGTAGCAAAACGGGCAACCGAAGTCAACCTATTTTTACCGTAAAATCAGATATTTGACAGAAGTGTTAGTTGATTCTGTTTCTAGGCTCAACTAACAAAGCCCAGAGGACCTATGCTGCTAAAGCAAGATCCTCATATGCTACATTATCGTTAGCATTTGTGTTTTTGGACAAATTGTCGGTCGTTCCTTACCGATAATCTCGCTCGTTCTTTCGTTGTCAATCTATACTAATTCGGCCCCATGATTGAATGCATACCATTCAAGAGCTTGGCTTTACAGGCTCGCCATGGCAATTTAGGTTGCCACCGCATGCATTCAATGGTGGAGCCGTCGGGCTCTGCCTCCCGAGTCTTGCCCAACTATTAAATTTGGTCATCAATTACAATCGTATTTATACATTAAATCTAGTAGAGTGTCAAGTTATCTTTTGCCCGTTTTCTTCAGAGAATCTGTTGACATCAAATACCAGCCCGGTTTAAACTCGTTGCTTATCGTAAAACCTAATCTAGTGTAGAAGCCCGGTATATCAGTAGACAGAACCACATCATTGTTCTTCATCTTGCTGAATCTAACTGCTTCTAGTACTATCCTTTTACCTAATCCTTGTCCCCTATGTGATTCAGCAACAGCTACCCAAGATAAAGAATAGAAATGCTGAATTGATAACATATTCATCGCAGCAAATCCTACAAGTTGGGTACCATCCTCTACTAATATATATTGCTTCGTGGGACTTTGCAGTGATACCAGAAAGGCGATCTTTTCTAACTGTATGATCTTTTGCGCTGGATCCTTAGATAAGATAGGGTCATCGTCAACGCTGAAAGACGGATAACATTGGTAGAGTAATGATTTTACCTTATCAATATCTTCTATCTTATCAACGATGCTTAGCCTTATCATGCATTACCTAATATACCAGCAGCGTTGTTGAACAATAGCTCGGTTATAGCGATCAAGTACATAGTTACCGTAGACATCGCGCACATAATAATTCTCGCATACTAGATTTGGTTGTACAACTGGAGGATAGTATCGTTCGTCATTATTATGGGTGCTATTTTCAATAATTCCACCGATAATCAATCCTCCCACTAATGGGGCTACCCATTCATTGTTACGGTGATGTTCGTGTGATTCTTGGCGTTCGTAACGCTGCTGTGCAAGGACAGGAGTAGCGATTAATGTCAACGCAGTAAGGGCAGCAACTAGAGTCTTCATGAGTGATTCTCCTTTGAAGAATGTATTATCAATATACAAGTATTTAATCTAAATGTCAATACCTTTGTGTAAATTTTTCTTTCAACCACACCCATTCAAATGACAACAATAACTTCTCATAGTTACCTTCTACTTCTTCATAGTATTCTTCTGCGTCAACTGCTCCCATGATAGACCATTGGCTGAATTCCCCTTCGGCCTTGTTAAGCCATGTATCTAACCGCATTGCAGAAATATCATCTGTTGGGTTCTTTATTACCTGATCCTTTAACTTGATTACCTCTCTAAAGGCCGCACGCCAAGTTGCATAAGGATCAGTGTTATAGTTTGCAGTTCCTGAAACCAATGGCACGACTTCATGTGGCATACTTAAGGTAAAGTCAATGCCACATTCGTGTTGAGCAAGAACAAGTTTTTTGTTGTAACATATGAGGCCTTGGTGACCATAGATCAATCCATTGACAGGATTCTTTGCGTGAAAAACGTAACTTTTGGATTCCTGCATCCGGTCCGGTTGCCAGGTCCAATCAAATTTAGGATTCACCTTCAATTTTGCAAACACAGTGAACGCCCAGGGTGTCTCGCTAGCTTCCGCCGCCGCATGATAAGCAGCAACACGCCCGTTGATCCCATCTACCCTCACGACCCTATTTTTAATGCCTCTAGTTATTTTCAGCAGATGTTCCCAATTTTCTTCTGCTCCTGCTTCACCGTTGCTCAAATAAACGATATCCATTGGATCGGAATTTACCAATGTCTTGGCCCTACCTATATACGGATAATCATACAATTCGCTATAGACATATTCTTTGGCTTCTCTAGGGACGATGATTCGTGATGCACCGGTAGTCGTGATAAGGATATTCTTATTCTCAGCCGTCCATAGATTTATCGGTTCAATGTCTGTTACCTGTATGTCTTTGTTATCTTCTGTGACGAAAACGGCATAAGGCCAATCAAATTCTGTATTGATGCTGGACACATGGGAGTCTCCTTCGGTAATGATCACCGGCGGAGGTAGCCTCTTGACACGCTGATGCTGATTGTAATTAACCTTCTCATAGTCTTCTAGCATGACCATCTCTTCAATGAGGCTGCGTAATTTATTCACATCAATCAGGAATGTATCACCGAACGCCTGCCCATCGCTAGGAAATACGTGCAACTGGTCTTTAGCGTATGGATCGCATATATAACTGAAGTCAAAGTTCTCATAATCACATATGCTAGAGCATACCCAGATGTAATGTTCTTTCTTCTCGGGTAAAGTCTTCAGTAGATTGCGGAATGTCCTTATGTAACTGTGTTCATATTTTATAGAAGTTACTGTGATGCCCTTGATATCGCTGACTGGTTCATTGCCATGATCAATCATGTATATTGGATATAGACAATCAACTGCGATTGCCCGCTTACTCTTGACAAAGTTCAACATGTTAAGATGCTCAATGATCTTGACATACTTAGTATCTTCAGGGAACTGTTCTTTATTCACTAGGAAGGTTGTGCCCCAGTGTGACCACTGTGTTCCGAATACATGTACCATCTTCTCTTGCCAAGGGCTAGGATAGAAGTCAAAGTCAAACTTACTGTAGTCTAACTCACTATTGAGTACCCAGAATAGTCTAGTATCTGACTTAGCGATGCAACGGTTGATTGTCTCTATCCAACCATTCAGATATCGTGTCTTCTGTAGTTGCGGGTAGCGTTCCTTCAACTCTGTGAATCTTGCAGCACTCTCGGGATTACTGCGATCAATAAAGAACATGCTAAGATTACTGTCAATCTCAACTGTTTGTCCTTCCACATAGTTGTATTCCTTATAGCCCATCTTGTAAAGGGGACCGTTCACGTAGTATGTGTGCGTATCCTTGCTGTATTCATTACCAAACACGTTTATATGCCTGAAGTTATTCTCATCCGGACGCCAACTGAAGTCAAACTTATCATATGACAAATCAGGGTTAATAGCCCAGAATACTTCATCAGGGTGTTCATTTACTAGATCATTTAACGTAGTTTTAATCTGATAACGATTTACTGTTGCCTTTTTAGTCTTGTCCATTCGTTCCATGAGTACAACTTCAGTTGCACCAGGCATCGTGTATCTCGGGCCGTTGTCTGCCCATTGATATATCTGAGGAGGACTATGTGGATTAGGTCTCCAACTATAATCAAATGATTCTACTGGAATAAGTGTCTTCCAATTCGTTTCTGTATTAGCAACCTTAGGTACGATGTCCGTTATGTACTTTCTATCGACCGCATCTGGCATGTGATATTCTAAGGTAGGTTCGGTCGTAGCATCATTCCATTGATTACCGAACACATAGATGTATGGAGGACTGTTTGGATCTGGGCGCCAAGTGAAATCAAAGCTAGATTCATCAACCGGGACAATGATTTTCCACTTATCCCATTCAGGGAGAAGTTCTACTGTGCCTATAGTTTTTTGTGTAACTTCGCCGCCATTCAGTGAGGTTAATTCAATAACAACACCGACATATTTTATTTCAGTCGCGCCAGGAACACGATATTCTAATACGGGACGTAGTTCTACCGGATAATGTTTAGATCCCCAACGATAGATATAAGGAGGCTCAGTCGGATCATGATGCCAGGAGAAATCAAACTTGTTATGATCTATCAGATCAAGTTCTACCCAAAGATCATTCTTGTTATTCTTGCGTTGTATAGGATCGACATCGGTGCGATATACTATTATGTCGCTGTATTTTTCTGAGCAAAGCCAAGTACCTGAATCTTTCTGATGTTGGCTGGGCCAGACATTGTTATGATCTTCGGCCCAAACATCCTCGTCGGGTAGGGAATAAAAATCGAAATCCCAATCAAAGCCCCGGTAGTCACAGAACTCGTTTATGATCCAGAAATGTTCAGTAGTACACTGATTCCTGGCGTCCGCTATATTCTCTGCAAACTTTTCTCGTGGATGGACATTGGGTTTAGCACCGTAATAGAAGACATCTCGTAGCATCATTGTATTTAAGAACAAACCTTTAAGCTGTAAAGTTTTTCAACCCCATTTAATCTTGTACCAAACACGTTCATGTAGCCAGTATAAAAATGTCGAAGCTATAGCCTGTATACTAGCAATGCCACCTGCGACTCCAATGTGTCCAGTTATTAACCAGCTAATTAAAAATGTTTCTGTTGTACTTATAGCTCTCCAGCTAACGGATTTGGCTATGCTTCTTGCGTTTGTTTCTACGAGCATACCGTCACTCCATACAGTAGCTGGAAACGGTCAGCGTCATCACGATCATTGACCATAGGTTCGCCTCGGATATTCAGGGAGGTATTCAGGAGCATAGGACATCCT
>Ga0316225_1002419_pt1 | contig 15545 bp, 9 predicted proteins | sample TBH18015metaG_FD_206010 | JGI IMG/M metagenome (GOLD analysis project Ga0316225, IMG submission 206010) | Freshwater microbial communities from Trout Bog Lake, Wisconsin, USA - TBH18015 | ecosystem: Environmental > Aquatic > Freshwater > Lake > Hypolimnion/Profundal zone | place: USA: Wisconsin... | reverse complement strand
CGGCTTTTCCGCCTCAACTGTGGGGGTCATAAGCCAGTGCCCCACGGCAAACAGCCCGCCCACCAGAATCGCGCCCAACAGGCCGATCACCAAAATCCGATATTGCTGTTGCCGCGACAAAACCTTGCCGGGCGGCAGGGGTTCGCGATTTTCAAGGTCGATCATAATGGTTTAAGGCCTGCCCGTAATGATGCGTAGCGATTGATTGGTCCGGCCCCCACCCCCCGCCGGGTTGCTTAGCCTTGGCCCCGGTATTTTTCCAGCGGAAAATCCGTATTTACCGGCTGGCCGGGGGCCAAATCTTGCCGCAAACCGCTATCGGCGATCTGTTGCAGTTGGATGACAGGGGTTAACCACGAGGCCCGCCCCCACAGGCCGGCAGCGCTAGACCAGCCCCAGATCCACCGGCGCCGCATGCGGAAAGACGCGGGCCACCTGCGCCGGGCCGAGGCCATAGAGCCGCGCCAGCAGCCCGCCCAGCATCGCCCGGTAATCGGTCAGCACCGGCAGGTCGCGGTTCTGGTTCAGCGTTTCCGGGGTCAGCAGCCGTTGCGGCCCGGCCATCCGCCCGCCCCTTACGCCTCCGCCCAGCACCCAATAGATGCTGCCGTGGCCGTGGTCGGTGCCCTTGTCGCCGTTTTCGCGGAATGTGCGGCCAAATTCAGAGATCACCACCACCGTGGTATGCGCCCAATTCGCCCCGCTCCCTTGGGCAAATGCGGCCAATCCGCGCCCCAAATCGCCTATTTTGCCCGCCAATTGCCCATCGACGCCGCCTTGATTGGTGTGGGTATCCCAGCCGCCGACATCGAGAAAGGCGAGGTTGAAATCGCTCCGCATCAAGGCCGCCACCCGCCGCGCCTGTGCCTCGAACCCGCGCGCATTGACGGCGCCGCGCCCCGATTTGACCATTTCGTCCTGCAATGCGCCGTAAGCCTCCTCGCGCACGGCAAAGCCTTGGCGCACCGCGAGTTGCGGGGCCAGCGTTTGCGCGGCGGGGCCGGCGTACATGGCGGCGATGATCGCCTCTTGGCGGGCGTCAAAGCTGGGTTTGTTGACGCTGGCCACCGCCAGATTGGGCACCTGCAAAGCGCCGTCATGAAAGGCGATGGGCACCTGATTGCTGAAGGCAATCGGGCGGCAGCCGCCCAGAACCCCCGCCAGCCGCCCCATAAAGCCCGAGCGGTAATCGCGGCTGCCCGCCACCGGCTGGCCCATTTCGATGCTGTCCTGCGTTTCAAAGTGGCTGCGGCTCATGTCATCGGTGCCGGCGAAGGGCACAAAGGCGATCTGCCGGCTCTGCCACAGCGGATAGAGGCTGTCCGCCAGCGCCGGATGCAGGCCCCAATCGCCGTCCAGCGGCAGCGCCGCCTTGGGGTTGGCGGCATCGGGGCGGGCTATGGCGATGGTGGGCCGCGCCTGATAATAGAAATCGCTGGAAACGGGCACGACGATATTCGCCGCGTCATAGGCCCCGCGCAAAAACACCACCAGCAGCCGCGCTCCAGCGGCGGCGGGCAGGGCAAAGGCGCGGCCACTGGCGGAGAGCGCCGCGCCGGCCAGACCTGCGGCCAGCAGTTGGCGGCGCGAAATTTCGCGGTTGGTCATCATGCTATCTCCCCATGAAATCGGGCGAGGCGAGGAAGAACAGGTTCCATTCCTGCGGGCTGTTGGCCTGTGCCAGCGCGGATTTGGTGGCTGGCGACAGGCGCTGGTCCAGCCCGCCGTAATAAAGCGCGCCTTGCAGCACCGGAAAGGCCGGCTGGGCGGTGACGGAGGCCGCCTCGCCCCGGAACAGCCCCGCCGAGGCCGAACCAATCGCCTGCGCGATTTCAAAGCGTTGCTCGATCTGCCCCGGCCCGTTACACGCCGTCGATTCCAGCGGATAGCCATCGGGCGTCAGATGGCCGTATAAGGGTTGGTTCAGCCGGTTCAGCCAGTTCACTACCGGCTGGGTATTCAGAATCACCCGGTCATCATAGGCCATCCGCACCGCAGAGATCACATAATGCTGCGGGTCCTTCAGCAGCGGATGCGCCAGCGAGGCGCGAAATTCGGGGCTGTGGAACACCAGGTTCAGCACCTCGGCGATGTCGCCGCCGGTCTGTGCCCAGCGCGCCGCCATGCGGCTCACCAACGCCGCCGGAGGGTGGTCGCCGACGAAAACTTGCGCCAATTGCCGCGAGACATGCGCGGCGGTGGCCGGCTGCGCGCACAGAATATCCAGCGCCTGCTGCACCTCGCCATAGCCAGACCCCTTGATGACATGGCCCAGAAACAGCTTGTCACCCATGTCGTGCCGCGCGGGGTAGAAGGCGAACATCCCCTGCCGGATCGCGCCGGCGGGCAGGCGCTGCATATCGGCATCAGGCGCATTGGGGTTCACCACGCCGACGCCGGTCAGAATGCGCGCCAGTTCCTGCACATCCTTTTGCGTATAGCCAGACCCGACCCCCATGGTGTGCAATTCCATGATTTCGCGGGCGTAATTCTCGTTGATGTGCCCCTTGGCGTTCTGGGCGTTGTCCAGATATTGCAGCATCGCCGGCGAACGCAGGGTCGCCTCCAGCAGGGCGCGGAAATGGCCCAAGGCATGCGGGCGCACCGCCTCGTCCTCATAGTCCCGCAGGAACAGGCGGATCTCGGCCTTATTGGCGAAAACGCTGAAATGGTTGAGCCAGAACGCGGTCATCTGTTCGCGCAGTTGATCGGCGGAATAGAGGTCGCGCAGGATCAGCCGCGTCTGGCCCTGCTTCCACGCTTCGGCAAAGGCGGCATTGCGGATGTCCTGCGCTGTGCGCGCGGGGCTGGCCGCTGGCTGAGCCTTGGCGGCCTCCACCTGCCCGGCAAGCTCTCGCGCCATATCCAACGTAGGGCGGTGCAGGGCCGGCATCGCGTCGATCATCGCCTGGGCCTGCGGCGGCAGGCGGTCGCTGGCGGACGGGTGCAATTCGGCCTGAAGCCAGTTTTCGGTGCCCATCGCCCGCAGGCGCGCGACCTCGCTGGTGGTGGCACCCCATGTCAGCCGGTTGACCAAGGCGATATCGGCAGGGTCGCTGTCCTTTGCCGCCGCCGGCTGAACCATCAAGGTCGCCATCACACTCCCCGCGCTCAACCAGAACTGTTTGCATTCCATAGCCTGATCACATCCCGCACTTTCACCGAATGCGTAGCACCCAATGTCTGACGGGATAATGAATGCAGGAAGCGCGTAGCCGAAAGGCGCCGCAGCTGAACGGATTGCATGTCGATTGCTACTCGGGGCCAGATTCCATATCAGCGGGGGGCAGCCCGGTCCGGCGCGGATCTTTAGCGCCCAAAATTCGGGGTGTGCGGTGGCATTCGCAGGCTATATACTGCGGCGTGCTGGCGGGCCCTCGCACTGCCTTGGCTACTCGGTCAAACTGAAATTCGTGAAATTGCGTCCTGTTGATCGCGCCACAAAGCTTGCCTCGATCAACTCGCGCCCGTCAGCATTGATGGACCTCGGCGCGCGATTGAGCACTCAGCGGTTCTGCTGATCTGCTGCCATATAGCGCAAACTCTGCCCGTGTGATAATCATCGCCTGCCGTTTTGTAGCGGTTCATGCTTCACCTGTCGCCATAATCGGCAACAGTGGTATCCCATTTTTGCTAGAATCGATGACGCGCAAAGGGGCGCAATTCGCCCCCCAACCCGCAAAATCCATTGGCGTCACCACGCCGAATACGGCCGTAGCTTGTTGAATTAATTGGTCGGGGAAAGAGGATTCGAACCTCCGGCCCCTGCCTCCCGAAGACGATGACCAGCAGCGCACACGGCAGTTTTCCGCCATACACTCAAACCAAAACAGTAACATAAAGCGCACGTGTTCGCACTGTGTTCATGGCACAAGGTTCATACTGAACTCCCAACCCCTGTCTTGCAAGAATGGGAGATTAGGGAGAGCTCGACACAAAGACCCAGACAATCCTGAGCAACAAAAAACCGCCGAAAGGGCTGGCACCCTTTGCGGCGGTCAATTCCATAGCACAGCAGCTATTCGCACCTTGTATCTGAGTGAGAATTCAGGCGCAAGCGTGGTTATGGCGGGAGGTGGCGCATGGGCCGACCCGATGGACCCTGCGCGCTCCCGCGATGCCCAGATCGCCATAGAAAACCCGGCGCGGGCGCAGGGGCGTGATGAAATCAACCGCTGGATTTGCGACCGCATCGAAATTGGCCAGATCACAGACCGCCCGACCATGGTCGCCCAACTAGCCGAGGTGGGCTTCGCCGTACCGCGCGCCGGGCAGAATTACCTCACCATCCAAGACCCCGAAACCGCCGAACGCTGGCGCATGAAAGGAACGATTTATGACGCCAACTGGACCCGAGCCGACGCGCTTGAGCGCGCGATTGCGCCAGAAGCTGGAGGATACGACGCACGAACAGGACGACTTGATCAAATCAGCGCTGGAGAGCTTCGCCAGCGATATAACGACCATATTGAACGCCGCGCGGACTACAATCGAGGACGATATCCGAAATGGCTGGAATCCGTCCGGTCAGCTCTGCGAAAGATCCATCAGAAATTGGAAGCTCATACTCAGTGGCCGATTGTAAACGTGGTGGGGGTAAATTCCGGAACTCGACCGGCAACAGAAGTGCTATTGCGTATCGGCGCTGGGGGGAAGTTGCTCAATCGGAATAATGCCGAGGAACATAAAAGGGATGATGGCAAGTTAGCACACGAGGACAGCTTAGAATTGCCACTTCCGCCAAACCCTCCACGCGGAAAGATGGTTGCGAGCGGCCTCTATCAATATGCCGACATGTTGGGTGGCTGTCAGTCGGCCCCTCCGCAAAGCAAGGCATGGTTCAAGCCTCGTGCCACCCCAATTTATCGAGACCCGGACCAGTTCTACTGGCGTTCAGGAGAAAACGACTGGGTTAATGTCATGGAGCTTGATTGCCTCTCGTGGCGGCATGGACAAGATCCAATCAGTTATGCTTATCGACATCGCTTGGCGGTAGCGGCTCCCATCTGGAAGACGGTTGGACTTCACCCATTGAGTGCCACCTTCGCGGCTTTTCCGTGTTGCTGGCGACGGTAGTTTCTTGGCATGCATATAATGACGGGAGAAAGAACCCAATTCTGGAACGGCTGACCTATTTCAACCGGTTAATCTCCGAAGCCTACTGCGAACCCCATCACCCCATCAGGCTGGTTCGCCTGATTTCGGGTTTGGAAGCCCTTTCGATGATCAGCGGCCCTGATAAGGCCCACAATTTGGCCCATCGATGTGGGGCCGCGGGAGGATGGGGGGATGCGTCTGCATATTGCGAAATTTATGATGCGATCCGCGATGCATATCGCTGGCGGAATGCTGTGGTTCATGGCGATGCGCCGTCCGAAGACGAGGTGCTTGGAGCATTTTATGCTGTTGAGAAGCGATTGCTTGACATCTATCTAGGCATGCTGGCGCTGCATTCGGGAATTGCGAATAAATTTTCTCCACAGAGTGTGGCCACTCTTCGCCGCGAATTTGCCAATCGTATCGACATGTTTTTTTGGGCGCCATCGCTGGCCATATAAGGAGCATCAGTGCGAGAGATGACTAGCAGTTCTAACAACGTAACGCGGGAGCTTCGGTCGATCCATCAGCATGTTGAACCAGTGGTATCCATTTCCGCCCATAACTCCTCCAGGCAGCAAGATAATACACTTGGCCTCCACAGCCGATAAGTCGGCATTGACCTGGGCGGCTGAACAAGGCGTGTCCATGTCCGAACTCGCGCAGATGATGGGGCATGAGGATGACCGCACTACCCAGAAGCATTACGCGCGCTATTCGCCAGATTATTTACGCAAAGTTTCAGGCGCTATAGGTCGCGCTTTCAGCAGCAAAGGTTCAATCTGAACCCCAAACCCCTGTCGCAAAGGAAATAAAAACAATGCTAAAACAAACAATTAATTGGTCGGGGAAAGAGGATTCGAACCTCCGGCCCCTGCCTCCCGAAGACAGTGCTCTACCAGGCTGAGCTATTCCCCGACCGATCATGCAACCCCAAAGGGCTGCGAGGCAGGAGGGGGCCTATAGTGGGCGAATCCCGCAGTGGCAAGTATGCAATCACCTTTGTTCCCATTATGCCGCCTCAGGCGGTTACCGCAGAAGTACAGCGATCATGGGCAGAACATGAACGACGAACGCTAGGGCCTTCAATATCTCAGAAATCACACTATACCGGCGGTTCAATCCGTAAAGGCATGAATGTGCGTCATCCAGAATATCAATACCTTGACCTGCTGAGTCAGGTTCTCGAGCGAGGCGATGAGCGCGTGGACCGGACCGGGGTTGGCACGCGGTCGTTGTTTGGGGCGATGGCGCGGTTTGACCTGTCGGATGGCACGGTGCCGATGCTCACCACAAAGCGCATCTATTGGAAGACGGCGGTGAAGGAAATGCTGTGGTTCCTGACCGGGCAGACCAATATTCAGCCCCTGATCCGCCAAAATGTTCGCATCTGGACGGACTGGCCGTTGGCGACCTATCGCCGCGAAACCGGTGAAAACATCGCTCAGGCCGATTTCGAGCAGCGTATCGCCGAAGACGATGCATTCGCCGCACGCTGGGGAGAGCTTGGCCCGGTATATGGCAAGCAGTGGCGCCGCTGGCTGGGGGCGGATGGCCGCGAATATGATCAAATCGGCGAACTCATCGAAACCTTACGCCATAACCCCTCCAGCCGCCGGATGTTGTTTCATGGGTGGAACGTAGGCGAAATAAGCCAAATGGCGCTACCACCGTGCCATATGGTTTATCAATATCATGTAACGTCAGACGGAAAGCTGTCCTCACTATGCTTCCAACGCTCGGCAGATTTGCTGTTGGGTGCGGGGTTCAATTGGGTGAATTGTTGCGCGCTTCAGATGATGATTGCACAGCAGGCTGGCCTTGAGCTAGGCGAATTTGTCTGGTTCGCTGGCGATGTTCATCTTTATTTGAACCACCTTGAACAGGCCCGCGAACAACTGACGCGTACCCCCCGCCCCTTCCCCAAAATGCGGCTTAATCGTCACGCAGCCAGCATTGACGATTATCGGATAGAAGATTTTGAGGTGGTGGGCTATTCACCCCACGCCGTGATCAAAGCGGATGTGGCGGTCTAAACTCTGCGCCGCACAAAGGCCCCGTTGCGTCATGCTATGCCGTGATCGCACGTCACTTTCACGTTGATTGCCCCCCTGAAGGCGCCCCGCTGCGCGCATCCACAGCCATTGGGCGACTTCTAAAGTTTCCGTACAGAAAGCGGCGCTGCAGTTGAAAGACACGTGCGCGCACTATGCCGAGTCCGCCCGCAATGCGTGTGAAGAAACTCCCAACTGAGTTTGCGGATCTATCGCTTGATCTGGCTGGCCAGGAATTTGGCGATGGCAGCCCCATAGGGCGGGCGCAGCGCTTTCAGCGGGCCGATATCCCTGGCGATCTGGCTGTAAATAGCCTTTTTGTGGCTGAATTCGCGAAAACCATCGACGCCGTGATAGCTGCCCATGCCCGCAGGGCCGATCCCGCCAAAGGGAAGATCTTCCTGCGCAACATGGAAGATAACATCGTTGACGGTCACGCCCCCCGCCGTGGTGGAATGCAGCACAGCCTCGCGCTCGGCCGCGTCTGTGCCAAAATAATAAAGCCCCAGCGGGCGATCATGCGCGTTGATATAGGCGACCGCCTCGGTGACGGAGGCATAGGTCATGACGGGCAAAACCGGGCCAAAAATCTCTTCCTGCATCACCTTCATGTCATCGATGGCATTGAGGATCAGCGTCGGCGCGATCTTGCGATGCTCTTGCTGGCGCAGGTCCTCGCCTTCGGGCAGCAGTTCCATCACTTGCGCCCCCTTGGCGCGGGCGTCCTCCACATAGGAAGTGATCCTGTCAAAATGCCGTTGGGTGATGATCGCGGTGTAATCGGGATTGGCCTTCAGGGTCGGAAACATCTGGCGAACCGCATTCGCCGCGCCGGCAACAAACCCATCGAGAGCCTCTTGCGGGACCATCACATAGTCCGGCGCAAGGCAAATCTGGCCCGCGTTCAAAGCCTTGCCATTCATGATCCGCGCTGTGGCCACGGCCATGTCGGCAGACCGCCCGATGATCACCGGGCTCTTGCCGCCAAGCTCCAGCGTCAGCGGCACCAGATTTTCGGCCGCAGCCCGCATCACGTGGCGCGCAACGCTGGTGGCGCCGGTAAAGATCAGGTGATCAAAGGCGAGACCGGCGAAGGCCTGCCCCACCTCTGGCCCGCCAGTGACGACAGCGATTTCCTCTGCGTCGAAAGCCTTGGCGAACATCTCCGCCATCAGCGCCGATGTCGCCGGCGTGTATTCCGAAGGCTTGATCATCGCCCGGTTCCCCGCCGCCAGAATGCCCGCCAACGGGGCAAAGGTCAGGTTTACCGGGAAATTCCACGGACTGATCACCCCGACCACACCCTTCGGTTGAAAGCGCACCTCTGCCCGCGCGCCGAACAGCGCGAGTATCCGAGGCGAGGTATGGCGCCGCTCTGGCCGGGCCCATTTGGCAAGGTTGTCACGCGCATGTTTCAGCGGCCCGATCGATGCCCCCACGTCGGTAAAGGCGCTGGCTTCGGGCGAGCGCGATCCGAAGTCGGTATTGAGCGCCTCCACGATCTGCCTGCGATGGTCGACCAGCAGACCGATGCAGCGGTCCAGCCGATCCTTGCGCAAGGCCAAATCCGGCGCCCCATCGCGCAGATGGGCATTCTTCTGCCCCGCCAGCAGCGCCTGAATAGACCTATCGGACGTGCTCATGATCATATCCTCCCCGCCGGCCAGCAACATCCTGCCGCACAGCATTGCGCCGCTGCTTATGGCGCAGATGCAAGCCAAGTGGAAAGGCAAGTTTTGGGGAACCGAAGCGGGGAAAATGACCACTCCGACCGGAATGATCAACAAGGCCTGCCGCAAAGCTGTGTTGAAAATTGTCCCATGCCATCCAAACTGGTCCTATGGCGTCACAACAAATCATGATTTGGCGTAAACGCGTGACAGGGGTTTTATCCGACAGGCACTACTTTGGACAAAAAGTTTATTAGATCTTTTAAAAACATTGATTTACAGCGTTCAATCAAGGAAGATGATACCCCGACCGGATACATGATCAGAAGCCCATCACGCGTTTATAATTGGACCTGCATGCCCAGCAGCGTTCGGTCGGCTTTCTTGCCCGTGGCATAGTCTACATGCGCATAATCTAGCGAAATTCGCGCATTATGGCCGTGGATAATGTAGTTTAACCCCGCATCATACTGGCGGTCATGCCCTGTGGTATCAGCAGGGGCAAACTGTTGATACCGCAAAACCGGCTGAAACCGCCCTGCGCCAACCTGTTGGCCAAACAGATAGGCTGCCGACAGCAAGGTTGCATTGCCTGCCCGCAAGCCGCCAACATTGTCCGTCGCGCCGGCACCGCTAAATGTGCTCACGATGTCGGTCTTGCCGCCGGTGCGGTACTGATAATAGGCAAATTCAAACGTCACCGCCCCCCCGTTGCCCACCTTGCGTTCCATCAGGCCATCGATGTTCCACGCTTTGTAATCGCCCGGATCGGCGGCTGTTCCCACACCATCGCGCTGATACATGCCCGCAACGCCCAACGAGAGCACATTGGCATGGCCGTAATAGGTGCTGCTGGTGTAATAGCCGGGGTTATTTTCCACATCCCAAAAGTTATAGGTGACACGGCCAGCCCACAACGGATTGCCCGCTTGGTTAGAGGCCCCCGCGATGCGGTTATGCCCGCGATAGGCGCCAGCGGCGTAAACCAACCGGTTATTCGCGACATGGCCCCACACCGTAACGCCAAGGTCTCGTCCAGCATATTTGGCGGGATATTGCGAAACAAGCCCCGGAAAGCTGTAGCTGCTGAGGTAAAACGGCCCGTCAAGGTTTGGGCGGTCGCTGGGGGGCAGCAACTGCCCTGCCCAGACGTTGAAATGCGGATCGAATTCCACCTGCGCATAGGCATCGAGGACATGCGCCTGACCGGTGCTGTCAGCATATTCGGCGTTCAGCGTCGCGCCGATCTGGCGTCTAACCTTGCCCGACAGATAGACCCGCGCGTTGTCGAGGCTGGTGTCAAAGGCGCTGCCACCATTGGGCGCGGCGTCGCTGGCATCACTGATGCTGGTGCGCAGGCCTGCACCAATGGTGATCGATTGATCCTCGCCCAGCTTAATCGTCTCGCCAGCCACAGCAGAGGGGGCAAAGCCCAGCATCGACGTCACAGCCAAAGCCAACGCGGCAGTCTTTGCCGCAATCGCATGGGTGGTATTCATCAAATTACTCCTGGCATTCATTTTTTATGCGGCGGCGCGCAGGGGCGTTGATGCGTGTCCGCCGACGTCGAACCGTTCCACAAGCGCGCCCAATCCATCGGCCTCCATCGCAAGGCTGCGCGAAGCAGCGGTCGACTGCTCGACCAGCGCGGCATTCTGCTGGGTAATGCGATCGATTTCGTCGACGACCGCCTCCACCTGATGGATCGACAAGGCCTGCTCTTTGGAAGCCAGCGCCAGATCACTGATCAATTTTGCCATATCCGCCGTGATAGATATGATCGTCCCCAGCGAAGCCTGGTTCTGATTGATCATTTCCACGCCAACCGTCACATTGCGAGCGCTGCCCTTGATGATGGCGGTTATATCCTTTGCTGCATCCGAACTGCGCTGGGCGAGCGCCCGCACTTCGGTGGCAACCACGGCAAAGCCCTTGCCTGCCTCGCCAGCCCGCGCGGCCTCCACACCGGCATTCAGCGCCAACAGGTTGGTCTGGAAGGCAATTCCTTCGATCAAGCCAACGATTTCTTCCATCTGGCGGCTACTGTGGTCGATTTCGGTCATCGCGGTGACCGCGCCGACCATCAATTCGCCGCTGGATGTGGCCGCCGCATGAGCATTGCGCGCAAGTCCGGTGGCATCGCTGGCGGTGCGTGCGGAATTGGTGACGGATTCGGTCAGTTCGCGCACCGCCGCAGACGATTCCTCAAGGCTCGCCGCCTGACTTGCAGTGCGCCGCGCCAGATCGGATGCCGCCGCGGCAATTTCGCCAGCCCCGGAACGGACGGTCTGCACCGATTGGGTGATCTTGCGCATCACCTCCGCCATCGTTGCTGATGTGTCGTTGAAATCATTGCGTAAGACTTCGTAGTCCTGCGGGAACGACTGCGTGATCGGCTCGCCGAGCCGGCCAGCCTTCAGGTTGGACAGGCCATTGCCCAAGGCGGAAACCACCTGACGCTGCGCGGCCATTTGGCTCTCCCCTTCGGTGCGGGCACGCGCGGCGACACTGGTTTTAATCGCCACCAGCGCCCGTCCAATGTCGCCCACCTCGTTATCGAGTTCGGTATCGGGCACTTCACGGTCCAGATTGCCATCGGCCATGTCGGCCATGGCCTGGGTCATGCGCGCCAGAGGCGCAACAACGCCGCGGCTGAGCACAAAAAACAAAATCGCCATAAAGCCGAATGCGGAGGCCAACGACAAGCCATTGGCGATCCTATTCGCCTGCTTTGCTGTATCGCGCGCAGTTTCCACTTCCATATTGGCGCGCCCGTTCATTTTAGCCTGAAATTCCTGCAATGGCGCCATGATCACGCCTTTGTTGCGATCATAATTCCCATCGAACATCAGCGTCCGGGCGCGGTCCAGATCGTGGCGGGCCACAGCATCCATCGCTGCGGATTCGGTCTTGATCAGCGCGTCGGAGTTGGCTTTCGCCTTTTCGATCAACGCCAATTCATCGTCGGGTGCGTTGAGTTCTTTCAGTTTTCCGACAACGCGGTCACGCGTTTTGGTTTCTTTCACTTCGCGCCAGTAATTATCGTAATGAATTTTTTGACCAAAAATTGCATATCGGCGCGCTTCATTGGTCAAATAATCTGAAGCGTTCGCCAAATCGATGCCCAATTGTTTGAATTCGGCCTGTCGTTCAACGGCTTTTCGTTCTACATTTGAATAATGACTTGCCTGTGCCAATGCCAAACCCGTCGCAGACGCCAAAATTATCGCCACAACATACGAAATTTTTGCCGCCATTTTGATGCGCATAATACTTCTCTCAGACACATATGATGGGCCTGATATTATCAACTCATTTGTAAATACTGTAAAATTGCGACATAGGCGATTTTGCCTATTTATTGGCTGTCGCTGACGTCACATTGCTTGAGCGCCAATGTTTGAATACACATCGGATCGGTCATCATGGTGCCTTCCGTCAGGTTCGAGTGTCGCAACCCACACCTAACCAGAAATCACGATGGCTACCTCAACCCTCGGCGACACCACGACGTGGGACACGATCAGGTCAAACCTCTGCAGCCACAATCACGAGAAGTGCCAATATGGAATTTGAAAACATCTTAGGCAGTATTTTCTTTTCATCGCGACTGACAATTGCCCGCTGCATCAAATAGACCTTCGCATTGAAATACGTGAACCCAATCGACTGCGAAGCTCTTGGGGTAATCGGCCAGAGTCACACCGCCCTGATCGTGGCTTTCGGGCCATTGACCGCCAATCGCCAGATTGAGAATCAAGTAAAACGGGCGGTCAAAGGGCGCGTTTTTGATCGCCGGCGCGGGTTTTGCCTTTTGCAGCGGATCGCGCCAGTTTTTCAGCCGGACGTGGTAATAGTTTTTGCCATCCACATACCATCTTATGTCATCGGGTGACCAATCGACGCGGTATGTGTGCCAGTCGCCCTCACTACCCTTGGGCAGCGGGAATGCCATTTGCTGCGACAGGCCCTGATAATGGTGCATGTTGCTGCCATAGTGGATGGTGCCATAGATATTGTTTTCCACGCCCCCCTCGCAGCTGCCGCATTTAACGCCCAGATTGACGGCCTCCATCACGTCGATTTCGCCCGAACCCGGCCAGGGGCCATAGAGATCCTGATCTGGCAGCAACCAGATGGCGGGCCATACGCCCTGACCAGTGGGTGATTTGGCGCGCACTTCGATGCGGCCATAGGTCAGCGAAAATTTGTCCTTGGTGGAAATTTTTCCCGAGGTGAAAGGCTTGGTCGCCGGAGCAGGTTCCTCGCCGGGTTTGCGCATGTCTTCCGAAAGAGATGGCCCGGTGGCCTTTTCAAACCGCGCCGTCAGATCAAGCTGGCCATCGTGTACCGACACATTTTCTGGCCGTTTGGTATAACATTCCCGCTCAAAATTGCCGCCGCCCCAACAGTCCTGATAAGCATGCCATTTGCTGTCATCGAGGCTGTTCCCGGCGAACTCGTCGGAAAACACCATTTTCCAGCCGTCGGTTGGCGCCGTCTGTTGCGGGGCTTGTGTGTCTGCGGCGGCGGGTATCGCACCGCCGCAGACTAAAGCACCGAGGCTGAGGAGAAATGGAAACTTTCTCATATATCCCTCGATTTCAAACGTGGATCAAAAGCGCATGCGGGCGCGCAGACCATAGGTTGTCGGGCGCGGAAGGAAGGCGACCGTACCGCCTGTCTCGCTGATGACCAAGCCACTCACCGGTTGTTTGACGATGTTGTTCACATAGGCTTCCAACCTTAGGCGGCCGTTGGGGTTGGTATAGCCACCGCCCACGTCCAAGGTCCAATATCCGGCCAGCGTGTCGTTCAACCGTCCGCGATTGGCGCTGGCGGCGACCGCGGTGCAACCCGAAACGGCATTCCCGTTGGCATCCAGAACAGTGCCCCCCGCCGCGCAAGCCGCAGCAGCATAATCCACACCGTTATAGATGGTGGCATGGCTGCTGGAGCGATAGCCCGGAGCGATCACATAATCGAACGCGCCCCCCGCCGAGGTACGGAACTTCTGCGCCAAATTCAGGTTCATCCCCAGCCGGGGTGTGCGCGGCAAGCGGTGGCCCTGAATAGAGACCTGCCCCGCATTGTCCGGGTCGACATCCGATTGAAAGCGCGAGTCTTCGATCGTTTGCGCGCCCGTCACCTTGGCCTCTGGCATCCACAACACGTTAAAGCCAAGGTTCATCTTGGCCTGCGGGATGGCGATATTGCCCTCGAAGGTCGCGCCCATGATCGCCGATTGCGCGGCGTTAAAGGTATAGTCAACGACGACAGCCCCGCCACTTGAAGGCGTCACATTCAGGAGCGCCGACTCTTGATTCAAGGTCTGCAAATCGGTGATCTGCTGATTTTTATACGCCATATAGAAGGCACTGACGTTCAGCTTTACCGGGGCACCTGCCACGGTAAAACGGTTTTTCGAACCGATTTCAAAATTGGTCACCTGCTCTGGATTGTAGGTGAGGACCGGGCCGCCGGTGCCAAGGTTGTCGTTGAAACCACCGGCCTTGTGCCCGTCGGCCACCAAGCCATAGACCATGTGGTCGGGGTTGAAATCATACTGTCCGCGCAAACGCCAATCGACGAAGTGGTAATGATCGCTGGCATTTTGCAGCCAGAACCCGCTAGGGTCTATCCCCGAGGCGTAGAGATACTGCCCGTTGGTTCCCGCTGCGCCCCAATTATAGCCGGGGCCAGCGCAATACAGGCCGCTACCCGGATTGGGCGCGCAGGAACCGCTGGGGCCGGCTGGGATCAAACCGCCGGGGAAAATGCCCGATACCGTATCGTCTACGCCAAAGGATTTGATGCCAGCAAGGTAATAGCTGAGAGCCGCCTGCTGGTTAGCCGTGGTTTCGGCGGCAGAGGTCGGAACGGTGAAATCTGTCCGGCCAAGCCCCATGAACTGAAAGCCGGGCGAGCCGATGATTGGGCCCATACAGCAATTGTAATGCCCGTCCCCCAGCAACATCATATAACGCGCGGCGACGCCGGTGCGCTGCTTTTGATCGTCGGTATAACGCAGGCCGCCGGTCAGGGCGAACTTGCTGTCGACGTGGAAGGTGGCATCGGTATAACCGGCCCAGGATGTGCTCTGGGTGCGGGTATTGAATTCCTCGCCCTGAAAATAAGCGTTCTGCGAGGCGACGCTGCCCAGAAACGAGCCTTGGCTTTCGGTGAAGTGATAACCGCCGAGGGTCCAATCGAGGCGCGAGCCCTTCAGCGCGGTGATCCGCAATTCCTGCGTGCCAGAATTGGATGCGTTCTGCGTTTCGTAATGCGACCAATCATCGGCAATATTGCCAGTTGCATCGCCGGCATTCACCGCAGCGAGGCCATTGGGGAATGCCACCTGTCCCGGAGGGGCACCAACCCAATCGGTGAACAGATGCCTGTGGCTGACGGTAAACTGCACGTTGAAGGACTTGGCGTGATAGTTGAACTCGCCCTTTTCGCCGCTGTGAACGGTGTGCTGATGCGGATCAGTGGGATAAGCATAGACATCACGCAGGTTGAGGCTGGAGACATTGACGCCAGCCCCCTCTGCGACACCGACATTGGTGCCGATGGTTCCGCCTCCGTTTTCAATTGTGTTGTCATAACTCAGTAAAAAGTCAAACTGGTCGCTGGGTTTGTACAGCAATTGGGCGCGGCCGGCAAAATTGTCCTCCCACTCTGGGCCTTTCAGCCAGGTCACAGGCCCGACATTGTTGGTGTA
>Ga0316225_1002397_pt1 | contig 15632 bp, 13 predicted proteins | sample TBH18015metaG_FD_206010 | JGI IMG/M metagenome (GOLD analysis project Ga0316225, IMG submission 206010) | Freshwater microbial communities from Trout Bog Lake, Wisconsin, USA - TBH18015 | ecosystem: Environmental > Aquatic > Freshwater > Lake > Hypolimnion/Profundal zone | place: USA: Wisconsin... | reverse complement strand
TTAAAGCAAGAGCTAACAATGCAGCAAGTAAGATTGAACGTGTCATTTTATTTCCTTAAGGGTTTGGACTAATTAAAAAGTTTTTCGATAAAAACATTTAGATTGAACTAAATAACTATACCGAGTGCCTCAAATTTTACCAGTTATTAAGAAAAAAACCAGTATATTTCATGTTTTCGTTGTGAATTATTATTATTATTTTTATTTTCTCGATAAAAGAGGTAATTTAGACCTTTTAGTAATGTAAAGCACTAAATTTTATCAATTGTATCTTTCGCAGTTTCGTAGCTAACTGATGCCTATAATGTTTCAAGCTGAAGATAGCCGGCTAAATACCAAACATATAGTTGTTGCAATAATTGAGCATCTTTATCTTCATGGGATGCGACGTAAATCCCTATTAACTGACGCTTATCTGCTAACTCCTTGAGTAATTCAGCAGGCTGTGCAGAGAATGATGCAACTTCCCCATTGAGAAAGAAAGAGTATTGATTGTCTTTACTAAAAAATAGCATTTGACTTTTAAGATCTAGCCTAATGCCGTTTTTAGCTAACTTTTCTGAAAATTTAGGAAAGGCAATTTTTTTATTCGGTGTAAATACAACATCCACTTTTGGGTCTGAAAGATAAGTACCTAGAAACTCGGCAACGGACAGATCTGTCCATTGAATTTTTTGTAAATTGAGGCTTACTTTTGCCACCATCGCATTACTTATCTCAGCAGGATGATTTTGTAGCATCAACTCTGCATCTTGATAAATACCATCTAAGCTAATCTGTTCTTGATTTAACTTATCTTGTATAAACCCAAGAAACTCAACGGCTAATTCTTGATTTTTTGGGGCGCGAAAGCCGATTGAGTAGGTCATGCAATCTACTTCACCTTCACTGACTGCAATGCCCCAATGTGCAAGGTGTGGAGGTAAGTAAAGCATGTCGCCAGATTCTAATAACCACTCTTGCGCAGTATCAAAGTTTTTTAATATGCGTAAAGGTGCGCCTTCTATTAAGCTTAAGTCAGTTTGTGTGCTGATTCGCCATAAACGTTTGCCTTGACCTTGGAGTAGGAAGACGTCATAACTGTCAAAATGTGGCCCAACTCCCCCTCCATTAGGTGCGTAACTGACCATTAGATCATCGAGTCTAGCATGTGGAATAAAGTCAAATTGCTGCAATAACTTACTAGCCTCAGGTAAGTAATGGTTAACACTTTGAACCAACAAGGTCCAATTATTCTCTGCCGTTGGTTTTTCGTTTAGACTAGAAAAATTATCTTCGTTAAAAGGTCCGTGATTGGTTTCCCATATTCCTTTTTTGTACTTAACTATTCTTGATTGTACGTCATCCTCGCAAGCTAATCCCGCTAGCTCATCCGGAGTTAATAAACCTTTGAATTCAGGAATTGCTTGTTTAATGAGTAGGGGTTTTTTTTGCCAAAACTCTGCCAAGAATTCTTTAGGTGTAATGCCACCGAGTAGTTGTAAGCGCTGATTTTTATTTTCCATCAGGTTGATTATATCTTCCCTAGCCAATGCGAGGCGAGATAAATTGGTGAAAATGGAATCGATTGCAATGACGTAAACAAGCGTTTTGCAGTAAAATAAAAGTATGGATATCTACTCACTTGCAAGAACTTTTCTATTTCAGCTTGATGCTGAGACTGCTCACGATGTAACCTTACAGAGTTTGAAATTAGCACAAAAGGCGGGAGCGCTTCACTTATACCCAGCCCCAATTGTTTGTCAGCCTAGGCAGGTGATGGGTATTACTTTTCCTAATGCTGTAGGGTTGGCTGCAGGACTAGATAAAAATGGGGCTGCGATCAATGCAATGGCTTCTCTGGGCTTTGGTTTTATTGAAGTAGGTACAGTTACACCAAGACCGCAAAAAGGGAATCCAAAGCCTCGATTATTTAGAGTGCCGCAAGCACAAGGTATTATTAATCGTTTTGGGTTTAATAATTTAGGTGTTGATCACTTAATTGAGAATGTAAAGAGGGCGCAATACAAAGGGATTCTAGGCATTAATATTGGTAAAAACTTTGATACCCCTATGGAAAATGCTGTGGATGATTACTTAGTTTGCATGCAAAAGTCCTATGCGCATGCTACCTATATTACAGTTAATATATCATCACCAAATACCAAGAATTTACGTGACCTACAAGAAAAGTCAGCCTTATCACAATTGCTACTCACGCTAAAAGCGGAGCAGAGTAAATTGGCTAATCAGCATGGCCGTTATGTTCCTATTGCCTTAAAAATAGCCCCAGATTTAACCATTGAGCAAGTCAATGAAATTGGTGATTTGTTGCTAGAGCATCAGTTTGACGGAGTCATTGCGACCAATACGACTTTGTCACGCGATGGTGTGCAAGGGATGGAAAATTCAGAAGAGACAGGCGGTCTATCTGGTGCGCCAGTGCGAGAAAAATCGACTTTAGTTATCCAACAATTGTCGCAGCGTTTACAAGGGGCATTGCCCATTATTGGTGTGGGTGGGATTTTATCTGGCGCGGATGCAGTGGAAAAAATAACATCTGGTGCGAGCTTAGTACAGGTTTATAGCGGCTTGATTTATAAAGGTCCGCAACTCATCCGTGATATATGTAAAGCATTAGGATAAGTGCATTGTTACCGATACTTTATTCTTATCGGCGCTGCCCATTCGCCATTCGAGCGCGTATGGCACTTAAATATGCGGGAGTTACTGCTGAAATTCGTGAAATTAGCTTAAAGTCTAAACCTGCAGAGTTGCTGGCTATTTCGTCTAAAGGCACGGTGCCTGTATTAGTGTGGCAAGATGCATTCTCATCTACATTGCAAATGTTAGATCAAAGTATTGATATTATGTATTGGGCTTTGCAACAACAAGATTTAGATGGGTGGATCATTGCTGAGCCTTTATTGGGTCAGGAATTAATAGCTGAAAATGATACTAGTTTTAAGGCGGCTTTGGATAAGTATAAGTACGCAGTCCGTTTTCCAGAATATTCGTCATTCATTTATAGAGCGCAGGCTGAGATTTTTTTAAACAAGCTAGAATGTTGTCTAGTTTACTCAACCTTTTTAGTATCAGAGCAAATCAGTTTGGCTGATATTGCCATTTTCCCCTTTGTACGACAGTTTGCAGGTGTTGATAAAGATTGGTTTGAGGTGGCACCTTACCCAAACTTAAGGGCTTGGCTAAATAAGCTTGTGTCATCCGATTTGTTTAAAAGCGTCATGAAAAAAATGCAATAAAAAAGGCGCAATCATTGCGCCATTATTTATGCGGTTGCTAAGAATGTTTCAGAAGACTGCTCATCTTGAGTGAAAATAAGTTTGACTTCACTTTTTTCGTCAATATCCACATGGACAGTTCCGCCATTGGCAAGTTTTCCAAACAGCAACTCATCTGCCAAAGCTTTTCGAATAGTATCTTGAATCAACCTTGCCATTGGGCGCGCACCCATCAACGGATCAAATCCTTTTTTACCTAGATAGATTTTTAAGGCATCACTGAAAGTAACTTCAACTTTCTTGTCATGCAATTGATCTTCAAGTTGGATCAGGAACTTATCTACTACACGCAATATAATGTCTTGTGATAATGAGGCAAATGAGACTGTTGCATCGAGACGATTTCGAAACTCAGGTGAGAATAAGCGTTTGATATCCGCCTGCTCATCACCTGCTTGCTTAGCATTAGTAAAACCCATGTTAGATTTGGATAGATTCTCGGCACCAGCATTAGTAGTCATGATGATAGTTACATTTCTAAAATCAGCCTTGCGACCATTGTTATCCGTCAGTGTTCCATGGTCCATGACCTGAAGCAGAATGTTGAAAATATCTGGGTGTGCTTTTTCGATCTCATCCAGCAGCAGTACACAATAAGGATGCTTTGTAATGGCCTCGGTCATCATGCCACCTTGATCAAAACCTACATAGCCTGGTGGTGCACCAATGAGTCTAGATACTGCATGGCGCTCCATGTACTCACTCATGTCAAATCGAATCAACTCTATACCCATGATATAAGCCAGTTGCTTAGCCACTTCGGTTTTACCAACTCCAGTGGGGCCACTAAATAGAAAACTACCTATTGGTTTGTTGGCTTGACCTAAGCCACTACGAGCCATTTTTACAGCGGATGCAAGCGTTTCAATGGCCTTGTCCTGTCCGAAAACGACTGCTTTCAGATCACGCTCTAATGTTTTTAGCGCACTTCGATCGTCGCTTGAAATATTCTTAGGTGGAATGCGTGCAATTTTTGCAACAATATCTTCAATTTCTTTATTACCAATCGTCTTTTTCTGTTTTGATTTAGGCAAGATGCGTTGTGCTGCACCAGCCTCATCAATGACATCAATTGCTTTATCAGGCAAATGCCTGTCATTAATATATTTAGCTGAAAGTTCTGCAGCGGTACTAAGTGCGCTGGCTGTATATTTCACATTATGGTGTGATTCAAAACGTGATTTAAGACCTTTTAAAATTTCTACAGTTTCAGCTACGCTTGGTTCGGCCACATCAATTTTTTGGAAACGGCGTGAAAGTGCGTGATCTTTCTCAAATACACCTCTGTATTCTTGGTAAGTAGTAGCACCTATACATTTTAGTGAGCCATTAGATAAGGCTGGTTTTAGTAAGTTGCTTGCATCCAAAGTGCCACCACTGGCAGAGCCAGCACCAATTAACGTATGAATTTCATCAATAAACAAAATGGCATTTGGATTATCAGCTAGTTGTTTCATTACCGCTTTAAGGCGCTGTTCAAAATCACCGCGATACTTTGTACCTGCAAGGAGAGCACCCATATCAAGAGAATAAATAACGGCATCAGCTAATACGTCTGGAATCTCTTTGTCTACAATACGTCGTGCTAACCCTTCGGCAATTGCTGTTTTACCCACCCCAGCTTCACCAACCAATAAGGGGTTATTTTTGCGACGGCGGCATAACGTTTGCACTACACGTTCTAATTCAGGACCACGTCCAATCAATGGATCAATCTTTCCAGCCAAGACTTGCGTATTTAGGTTGACGGTGTAGTTTTCTAGCGCGCCATTTGCAGGCAGCTCAACTTCGGCCTCTGCATCTGTGCCTTCTGGCTTAGCAGTTTCGGCTAATTTTGAAACGCCATGCGAAATAAAGTTGACGACATCTAAGCGTGTTACGCCTTGTTGGTTTAAGAAAAATACAGCATGAGAGTCCTTTTCGCCAAAAATTGCGACCAATACATTAGCGCCGGTAACCTCTTTTTTACCAGAAGACTGCACGTGTAACATGGCACGTTGGATGACGCGTTGGAAGCCTAATGTAGGTTGCGTATCGACATCGTCTTGACCTATAACGGTCGGCGTGTGTTCTTCAATATATTGAGTAAGTTCTTTGCGCAATATGTCTAGCTTGGCACCACAGGCCCGCAACACTTCAGCTGCAGTTGGATTATCGATCATTGCGAGTAGCAGATGTTCAACTGTAATAAGCTCATGACGCTTTTGCCTAGCATCCATAAACGCCATATGTAAACTTACTTCGAGTTCCTGAGCTATCATTTTATTACCTTATTTTCTGTATATTTGACTTACTTATGTTGCTGTAAAAACGTTTTACGCCAGTTCAATTATGCACTGCAAAGGATGTTGCGCTTCTTGAGCGTGCTTTAATACTTGATGCATTTTTGTTTCTGCAATATCTTGTGGATATAACCCACAGACACCAGCACCCTCTGTATGAACTTTGAGCATAATTTGTGTCGCTTGTTCACGGCTTTTGGAAAAAAAATTTTCTATACAAGCCACAACAAATTCCATTGGCGTGTAATCGTCATTTAAGAGCAATACTTTAAACATGGGGGGCAATTTAGTTTTTGCAACTTCAGGTTTAAGGGCAGTATTGTTATATGTTGGTGTGCTAGCCATGGTGCTTCCTATTTTGAGCCAAACTATAAAAAATTCAAGCCTAATTTGATTGTGGACTTTAAAAATATTGCTTGGTTTATTGCTAGCACCTAATGGTGCGCAATTATACTTAAGGGAAGATTTTGACGCTTTTCACAATGCGGTCTTGAGTCTGAACAATTTCTAGAGTGTGTGTACCAATCTTAAAGCTTGTATTCGCATCTGGAATGTCACCAAAATGTTCTAAAACCAAACCATTTAGTGTACGTGGGCCATCGAGTGGTAAGTGGAGGTTTAATTTTTTATTCAGATCGCGTAGAGAGCTACTGCCATCTACCAGCCAACTGCCATCTGGTTCTTTGCGGTAGCTGCCAAGCCGCGAAGGTGACTGGGTGGTAAAGTCCCCAATTACTTCTTCTAGTATATCTTCTAAAGTAACTAGACCCTTAAATTCTCCATATTCATCTACCACTAAAGCTACGCGCTGTTGATTTTCCTGAAATTGCTGTATCTGTGTAAATAACGGGGTACCTGAAGGGATAAAGTACGGCTCTGTCATGACTTCGCGCAAAGCCTCTTTATCTAAATCGTTATTGTAATGATGTGAACGTAATTGTGTAATGACTTGACGTATATGCAAGATGCCGATAATTTCTTCATGGGCTCCTTGGCGAACTGGAATGCGAGTATGTTGGCTGTTGGAAATATTGTGAAGTATATCTTCTAATGGGGCATCTAAATCGATAGTTTCCACCTGAGTATGGGCAGTCATAATATCGTCGACAGTTATTTTTCCTAAGTCTAATAAGTTAAGTAGGATTGTCCGCTTTTTTTGCGGCATGTAACTTCCCGCTTCACTAACAATAGTGCGCAACTCTTCAGTGCTTACTGAGTGCATGGTTTCTTCAAAATGGACCTTTATGCCTAATGCGCGCACAAAGCCTTTAACGAATAGATTGACGAAAGAAACTACTGGGTTAAATAGCCATAGCAATGGATAAAGCAGATAGCTGCAGGCAAAACCTATCACTTCAGGATAGGCTGCAGCTATGACTTTTGGAGAGATTTCACTAAATACCAAAATAGCAAAAGTGATACTGATCGTGCCTATCATTAATACAAACTTTCCCTCACCGAATAAGTTGACACTAATCACGGCTACTAAGGTGGATGAGGCGGAGATGCAAAGTGTATTGCCTAATAAAATAACCCCTAATAGTTTATCAGGTCGGCTTAATAAAACACTTGCCAGCTTAGCGCCGTGATGACCTTGCTTGGCTAAGTGCTTCATCCGGTATCGGTTTAGGGACATCAAACTAGTTTCAGCTATAGAGAAGAAAGCTGAAAGAAGTAAGAGTAGGGCAAGGATACCCAATTGCCAAAAGGTAGAGATATTATCCAATGGATGTGTTGAAGCCGCTAATCAAAGTAGTCAGTGTATATGGGAGTTGACCTAATAATCAAGGATACTCAACATTAAGGGCACATATGTGCCCTTAATGTTGTTTGCATTCTAGTGATTAAGCTTAATTTTAGGAGATTACTTCGATGCTCTCTTTATTACTAGTTTCTTTTTTTTCTGTATCGCCGATTAAGTTAGCGCGGTTAACACCAAGCCACATAGCGATTGGGCAGGCGACTAGCACTGAAGAGTAGATTCCGAACAAAATCCCGATAGTCAGTGCTAGAGCGAAGTTATGCAGTACTTCTCCGCCAAATAGAAGCATAGAACCCACCATAGTTTGTGTCATAGTATGGGTAATAATGGTGCGCGACATTGTGCGTGTGATTGCATTATCAATGACTTGAACTACGCTCGCTTTACGCATCTTGCGGAAGTTCTCACGCACTCGATCAAACACCACTACCGATTCGTTGACTGAGTAACCTAGGACAGCCAAAATTGCAGCCAATACGGTGAGGTTGAATTCCCATTGAAAGAATGCGAAAAATCCCAGGATAATTACAACGTCATGCATATTGGCAATAATGGCAGCTACGGCAAAGCGCCACTCAAAACGCAACCAAAGATATAGCACGATGCCTACGCACACAAAAAATAATGCCAATCCACCATTCTCGTATAATTCATCACCCACTTGAGCACCTACAGATTCAACGCGTCGCACTTCCGCGGTACTGTCAGCCTTCACTAAAGCAGCTTTTACTTGCTCAGAAAGCTGTGACACAGAGGCACCAGCTTTTACTGGAAGTCGGATGAGTACATCATGACTAGAGCCAAAATTCTGCACGGTGGCTTCTTTTAAACCTATGCCATCTACCGCTTTACGTATTGTTTCTAGATTAGCGGTTTGCGGATAGTTGACCTCCATTACAGTCCCGCCAGTAAAGTCCACGCCAAAATTTAAACCACGGGTGGCTAAAAATACAATGGCTAATAGAAAGGTGACTAATGAAATTGAGGTCGTTAATCGACCATAACTCATAAAGGGAATGTCATTCTTGATTCTAAATAATTCCATGATGTGTACTCTAAATATTCTTAAATAATGTTGAGATAGACGTGGTTTAACTTACGCTTTAAAAATTTGACCTATAGATAGTTTGTTTACTTTGCGACGGTAGCCATAAATCAAGTTTACAAAGGCCCGAGATACAAGTACTGCACTAAACATTGAGGTTAAAATTCCCAGTACATGCACCACAGCAAAGCCTTTTATTGGTCCAGTGCCGAACATGAATAATGCTAATCCAGCAATCAAGGTGGTTACATTGGAATCCAAAATAGTATCAAATGCACGCTCATATCCTGCATGAATGCTGGCTTGTGGCGTATTGCCGTTACGTAGCTCTTCGCGAACGCGCTCGTTAATTAATACATTGGCATCAATAGCCATACCAAGAGCCAACGCAATTGCAGCTAATCCAGGTAAGGTGAGTGTCGCTTGAAGCATTGAGAGGATTGCAACCAGCAGTAATAGATTGATTGCAAGTGCGGCAACGGAAACTACACCAAATGCCATGTAGTACACCATCATCATGACGGCTATTGCCGCAAATCCCCATAGCGTTGAGTGCACGCCACGGTTGATATTGTCCTGACCCATGCTTGGTCCAACAGTTCGCTCTTCAATAATCTCCATTGGAGCTGCTAGTGCACCAGCGCGCAGTAATAATGAAATATCAGTAGCTTCTTGCGTATTGGCCATGCCTGAAATCTGAACACGACCACCGCCAATCTCCTCATTAATCACTGGGGCAGTAATCACTTCCGTACTATTTTTCTCTATAAGCAAAATAGCCATGCGTTTGCCCACATTTTCGCGAGTAACTTGTTGAAATACGCGGGCACCTCGGCCATCTAAGGTTACATTCACAACTGATTGACCAGATTGGCTATTCACGCCAGGACCAGCATCGGTAATGTAATCACCAGTAAGTACCACGTTCTTTTTTACCAAGATTGGTCGACCATCGCGCATTTTATAGGCTTCGTCACTTAGGGGTGCTTGACCTTTATCTGCTTTTTCTAACGTGGCACCATCATTTTTCTCTTCGTCAACCAATCTGATTTCTAAAGTGGCAGTTCGACCTAAAATTTCTTTGGCTTTAGCCGTATCTTGTACACCAGGAAGTTGGACTACTACCCGGTCAGCACCTTGTTGTTGAATAATGGGTTCAGCTACACCTAATTCGTTAATGCGGTTATGAAGTGTTTGTATATTTTGTTTTAAGGCAAAATCCTGAATACGCTTTTGTTCTACAACATTTAGTGAGGCTGAAAGCAATTGATCTGCGCCATCAGTAGATTCGTTAAGTGTGAGATTAGGAAAGTCTTTACTAATAATAGTGCGCGCTTTGAGCATTTCGTCATGAGAGTTAAACCGAATTTGTACTGACTGCCCCTCACGTGTCACCCCAACATAGGAAATACGCTCTTTACGAAGCGCGATTCTAAAGTCACCAACAAAACGTTCTGCAGCTTTATCTAACGCTGCTTTCATATCTACTTGTAGTAAAAAGTGAACGCCACCGCGAAGGTCTAAACCTAGGTACATAGGTTTAGCACCAAGGCTACGTAACCACTCTGGTGAACGTGAGAGCAGATTAAGCGCAACGGTGTAATTTTTACCTAGATTGGCTTGAAGTACATCTTTAGCTTTAATCTGCATATCTGTATTGGCAAAGCGTGCTTTAACTCCACGAAGGTCTAAATAGATGCCGTCATACGCAATATTTTCTTGTTTAAAAATAGCTTCGACTTGACCAAGTAAGGCTGGATCAAGTTTTGTGCTACCTTTGGCAGGAGTGATTTGTACCGCAGGCGATTCACCAAAAAAATTTGGAATGGTATAAATTAGCCCAATCAAAATCATGATAGCAACGAAGATGTTCTTCCATAATGGATAGCGGTTCATATTCAGACTCTGGTCATTAACTGTGTTTGTTTTAAGAAGTTGAGATCTATTAATTAATTAAGCGGAAAATGCTTAACCAATATAGTCATTAGATGCTTTTAATCGTCCCTTTTGGCAAAGCACTTTGTATCGCTTGTCTTTGCACTGCAATTTCTACATTGGCTGCAATTTCAACAGTAACAAAAGTATCACTTACTTTAGTAATTTTTCCAACAATCCCACCGCTTGTAACCACTTCATCACCTGCTTGCAAAGCTGCGATCATGTTGCGTTGCTCTTTAGCTTGCTTCATTTGTGGGCGAATGATCATGAAGAAAAATAAAACAAAAATAACAATAAGGGGTAAGAAACTCATTAAATCATTGCTGGCTAAACCAGTTGCTGCGTATGCATTTGAAATAAACACGATATGACCTCTTTAAAAGTTGACTGAATGGCTAAAAATTAGCTCTGAATTCTAGCACAGACTATAAGTTCTTGCCGATTAGCTGCATTGTTTCTAGTCTATGTTGTTCTCTTCGCTAGCTTGTGTTGATTGTGATCGATTGGCTGTAAATTTTTTCTTGAATGATTCAAATTCTCCTACTTCAATACTACTGCGAATCGCCGCCATCAACTCTTGGTAATAATGCAAATTATGAATAGTGTTTAAGCGAGCGCCCAAGATTTCGCCTACTTTATGCAAATGATGCAAATAAGCGCGACTGAAGTTGCGACATGTATAACAGGTGCAGTCCGCATCCAAAGGTCGGGTGTCGTTCTTATAACCAGCATTCTTAATTTTGATGTCACCATGCTGAGTAAATAACCAGCCATTACGTGCATTACGTGTTGGCATCACACAATCGAACATATCTATGCCTTGACTGACTGCTGCGACCAAGTCTTCTGGTGTGCCCACGCCCATCAAGTAACGCGGTTTATTGCGTGGCATTTGTGGGGCAGTATGCATCAAAATGCGCAACATATCTTCTTTAGGTTCACCTACGGACAGGCCGCCAATGGCATAGCCGTCGAAATCAATCTCGGTTAAGCCGGCCAGTGAGGTATTACGTAAATCCTCAAACATGCCACCTTGAATAATGCCGAATAGCGCATTTTTGTTACCACTATGTGCATCCTTACTGCGGCGTGCCCAGCGCAGTGACAATTGCATGGAATCATTGGCTTCGTTATGGGTTGCTGGGTAGGGTGTGCATTCGTCAAAAATCATGACGATGTCTGAATTCAGTACTTTCTGAATATGCATAGATTCTTCAGGTGTTAAGAAGCAACTATCGCCATTGATCGGTGAGCGAAATTTAACGCCTTCTTCGCTAATTTTACGTAAAGCACCTAAGCTCCATACCTGAAAGCCCCCAGAATCGGTAAGGATTGGGCCATCCCAGCCCATGAACTTGTGCAACCCTCCGTGGGCTGCAATCACATCTAACCCAGGACGTAGCCATAGGTGAAAAGTATTGCCAAGCACGATATGCGCATTGATTTCTTTTAGTTCCAAAGGTGACATGGCTTTGACTGTGCCATAAGTACCCACGGGCATAAAGGCGGGAGTTTGCACATCGCCGTGAATGAGACTGACGGTGCCACGTCGGGCGAGGCCGTCTTGATTATGTAGTGTAAATTGCATAGGATAATGAATATTAGTACAGTTTTTCTAAGCCGCGATATTAACACACTGCTTAAGATCTGCTTTATCGTCACACTTGCATTACTGATGGAGAATTGCACTTTATTAACGGCCCTAACTAGCTGAGCTTTGTTATACTAATACCAAGTAAATATATTGAAATCATAATCATGGCCGAAAAACCTATACGCACTCGCAGTAAAAGCCCACTGTTAGATGGGGGCTTAAAAGAGCGTGGTATTTACCTTTTACCAAATTTATTCACCTCGGCGGCATTGTTTGCAGGTTTTTACGCTATCGTGCAAGCCATGAATGGGCACTTTGAGTTAGCTGCTATTGCTATTTTTATTGCCATGGTGATGGATGGTTTGGACGGTCGTGTTGCACGAATGACCAATACACAAAGCGCATTTGGTGCTGAATATGACAGCTTATCTGACATGGTTTCATTTGGTGTTGCGCCAGCGTTGATACTTTATGTTTGGGCGTTAAAGCCCTTAGGAAAATTAGGTTGGTTAGCGGCTTTCGTTTATTGTGCCTGCGCAGCATTGCGGTTAGCTAGATTTAATACCAAATTAGATGATGTTCACCAAGATAAGCGGTACTTCCAAGGATTACCTAGCCCGGCAGCCGCTGCTTTATTAGCTGGCTTCGTCTGGGTTTCATACGAATATGGCGTTAGTGGGCGCGATATATTTTTTGGAGTACTCCAAATGAAATGGATGGCGTGGGGAATTACTGTTTTTGCCGGTGTTTCTATGGTCAGTGATTTGCGCTATTACAGCGGTAAAGATATTAACTTGAAGAATAGTGTGCCTTTTATTGTGATATTAGGCATTATGCTTGCAATTGTTTTGGTTTCTTATAGTCCGCCAGAAGTGCTTTTTTTCGTGATGACTATGTATGCTTTTTCAGGCTATATCATCTGGATACGTGAACGCTTCAATTAACAAGTAGTGATTATTTATAATAGGCTCGTTGGAAATTCAAACGGTTAAACCCTTGCAGAATTTATAAAAAAACACTATATTTATATCACTATGTCGAATATAACTATATTGAATACTTTTTTTGTTCTAAGCCTCATTGCTAGCGCAATATTTGTGCGTAAAGTACAGGCGTTGCGTAAAGCAAAATTGCCTAACCATAAGCTAGATAACTCTCGATTATTAGCGCTGCGCGCTCGCACTCTGCGCTAGCGCGCCTACACCCCTCAGTTCGAAATTAAGTGCAGCGCGATATTGCCCAGCACAGCTCACCTAGTAATAGGTTGTAGCCAACAGTAGATCTAAATTCTATTAAAAAGAATTTAATCCCACATTAGTGTAGTAAAAATTTAGGTAGTGATCATGAAACAAAACCAAATTATTATTTTTGATACCACATTGCGCGATGGCGAACAAAGCCCAGGGGCTGCAATGACTAAAGAGGAAAAAATCCGAATTGCGCGACAACTTGAGCGCTTGGGTGTGGATGTAATTGAGGCTGGATTTGCTGCAGCCAGCCCTGGAGACTTTGAAGCTATACAAGAAATTGCAAAAATTATTAAAACTGCCACTGTGTGCTCTCTTGCTCGTGCTAGCGAGAATGACGTTCGTCGTGCTGGAGAGGCTATTAAGCCAGCTTTACATGGCCGTATTCATACCTTTATCGCCACCAGTAAAATACATATGGAAAACAAGCTACGCATGACTGAAGACCAAGTGGTCGAGCGGGCGGTGCAGGCGGTTAAATGGGCATTAGAATATACCAATGATGTTGAATTTTCAGCAGAAGATGCAGTGCGCTCAGATATTGATTTTTTGATACGCGTATTTGATGCAGTAATTCAAGCTGGGGCGACCACTATCAATGTGCCCGATACAGTTGGCTATTCAATACCAGCACCTTGGGGCGAGCGAATGCGCGAGTTGATTGCACGTGTTCCTAATGCAGATAAAGTAGTGTGGTCCACCCATTGCCATAATGATTTGGGTATGGCGGTTGCAAATTCCTTGGCTGCAGTGATGGGTGGTGCACGACAAGTGGAATGTACCATTAATGGTTTAGGAGAGCGCGCGGGCAATGCTAGCTTGGAAGAAGTGGTCATGGCGATTAAGACGCGAGCAGATATATTCCATTTAACTACCCGTATTGACGCTACACAAATTGTACCTACTAGCAAATTAGTTTCTACCATTACTGGTTACCCAGTGCAACCGAACAAGGCTGTCGTTGGGGCTAATGCCTTTGCACACGAATCTGGTATTCATCAGGATGGGGTGTTGAAGCATAGAGAAACCTATGAAATTATGCGCGCTGAGGATGTGGGCTGGGGTGCTAACAAATTGACACTAGGAAAACTATCGGGCAGAAATGCTTTCAGAACTCGCTTGAAAGAACTTGGTATAGAGCTTCAAACGGAAGATTTGTTGAATGCTACATTTACTCGTTTTAAAATATTGGCTGATAAAAAGTCTGAGATCTTTGATGAAGACTTGCATGCTTTAGTGAGTGATGAATTTGTGTCTGAAGCACCCGAGCGGTTTAAGCTGGTCTACTTGCAGGTTGCATCGATAACTGGTGAAGTGCCACATGCAATCATTACACTATCTGAACATGGTGTAGAGAATCGTGCAGAGTCTTATGGTGGTGGTCCTGTGGATGCGGCTTTTAAAGCAATTGAGACCATTGTTAACAGTGGCGCAGAGTTACAACTATATTCTGTTAATAACATTACTAGTGGCACGGATGCTCAAGGTGAGGTCACGGTCCGATTGTCTAAGGGTGGACGTATTGTGAATGGTCAGGGGGCAGATACTGACATTGTGGTTGCATCAGTTAAAGCCTACTTGAACGCGCTGAATAAAATACAGTCCAAGTCGGAGCGTGCCCATCCACAAATTTAAATGAAATTGGCTAGCCTCCAGTACTTTGATACTGGTGAAGTGCAATCTGAAACTTTAAGGACGCCATAAATTTTATCTAAACTTTTTGCACGGAATATGGGTATAAAGCGACAACAAGTCCTCGTTATATTGGCACTGGCTAGTACTTACTTTATTTGGGGTTCGACCTATTTAGCTATTCGCTTCGGCATAGAAAGCTTCCCGCCATTTTTGATGGCGGGTATGCGCTTTAGCTTTGCTGGTACAATTTTATACATAGTGATGCGAAGTTTGGGCTCACCAAACCCCACATTAAAACAATGGATAGGTGCTGGTACAGTAGGCTTGTTGCTACCTGCTCTGGGTAATGGGACAGTTTGCTATGTGCAACAAACAGTTTCATCTAGCGTGGCCGCCCTTTCTATTGCAACTGCACCGATCTGGATGGCGATTTTTTCCTCTATAGGCGGTCGTAAGATCACTAATCAAGAGTGGCTGGGAATCGGGGTAGGTTTAATAGGTATCGTAATGCTAAATCTTGGTGGTAGTCTGCGTGGGGATTTAAGTAGTGCGTTATTACTGATTTTGGCTGCTGCTAGCTGGTCCTTTGGTTCTGTGTGGAGTAAGCACTTACCTATGCCGCAAGGGTTGATAGCAAGTGCAGCGCAAATGCTGGTAGGAGGTACAATTCTTATGTTGGTGAGTTCCGTACGTGGGGAAAGTTGGCCGCCAAGTGTCAGCTTAAAGTCTTGGATGGCGCTATTGTTTTTAATCGTGCTTGGATCCTTGGTGGCCTATAGTGCCTATTTGTATTTACTTAAAACGGTTCGCCCGTTAGTAGCGAGTAGTAATACTTTTATTAACCCCAT
>Ga0316225_1002395_pt1 | contig 15651 bp, 24 predicted proteins | sample TBH18015metaG_FD_206010 | JGI IMG/M metagenome (GOLD analysis project Ga0316225, IMG submission 206010) | Freshwater microbial communities from Trout Bog Lake, Wisconsin, USA - TBH18015 | ecosystem: Environmental > Aquatic > Freshwater > Lake > Hypolimnion/Profundal zone | place: USA: Wisconsin... | reverse complement strand
CAAATATTTACTGCAATGAATGGTCTCATCAAAGAACGCATGTCTGCAATTAAAGACACAACTACAAGAAACAAGTACGCAATGGAACTTGTGTCTGAAAAAATTCAGATGCAAAAGCAAAACATTGAAGAAAGCAAGAAGAACAATGAATATGAAATTGTAGGTAGAAAAGAAGAAATACAGACAAATCAGAAACAAGCAGAACAACTTTCAAAAGACATTGAGTTGATTCAAAAGCATATTGATGCATTGAATAAGAAGATTGCAGACCAAGCAACAGTTGAAACAAGAAGCAAGAAGTTACTTCAGCTTGAGGCCAAGATTGAAACCTCAATCAAAAAGGTTGAAAAGGATATTGCTTTCTATCACAACAATGACAACTGTCCAACCTGTAAACAAGTTCTTGATGCTGATTTCAAACAAGAACAAATCAATGAACACTCATCAAAAGTGTTGTTACAAAAAGATGGTTTGGTAGAACTCAATAAAGAATATAGTAAGTTGCAAAACCGTTTGGATGAGATTGTAAAAATCTCCAAGCACATTACGGAACATAACAACGAAATCGTAAAACACAATTCAACCATTTCGGCAATCAACAAGTACATTAAAAAACTTAATGCTGAAATTGATGCATTGTCTAAACAGAAAGATACCTTAACTGAAGACAACCAAAAGTTGAAAGACTTGAAAACAGAATTGTCAACTTTGGTAAAAGAACAAGAAGAACTTTCTGTTGAAAAGCATTATCACGAATACGCCGCATCATTGTTGAAAGACAATGGTATCAAGACAAAGATTATCAAGCAGTATCTACCTATCATCAATAAATTGGTGAATAAGTACTTGAAGGCAATGGACTTCTTTGTCAACTTTAACTTGAATGAGAACTTTGAAGAAACTATCAAGTCACGACACCGTGATGATTTCAGTTATTCTAATTTTTCAGAAGGTGAGAAGATGCGTATTGACTTGGCCTTGTTGTTCACATGGCGACAAATTGCTAAGATGAAAAACTCAACAAATACCAACTTGTTGATTCTGGATGAAGTATTTGATTCCAGTTTGGATGGTGTTGGCACAGATGAATTCTTGAAATTGATTCATGATATGGGCAGTGAAACAAATATTTTTGTTATCAGCCACAAAGGCGACCAACTTTTTGATAAGTTTAGGTCCATTATTAAGTTTAAGAAAGTCAACAATTTTAGCCAATTAGAAAAATAAGTTTAAGTTTGTTTTTTTATAAATATAAAAAATAACTTAGGAGTTTAAATGGCTAGAAAAAAAATGTATGATGATTTACCTGAAAGAAGTCATCCAGATTACATGAAACTTTATGCTGAAAAAAATAAAGAAAAACTTAAACAAAGAGGTGTTGAATATAGAAAGAAACGATTAGAATCCAATCCCAATCACTATGCTGAACATTATGAAAAGTATAAAATAATTTATGCTAAGTGGAGAGAAGAAAATCGTGATGTTGTTTCAGAAAAACAATGGAAATCTAGGGGTATTGTTGACATAACTTATGATAAATTTTTGAGTGAGTTAAAAAAACAAAATGGCAAATGTTTAATCTGTGAAAAAGAAATGACAAAGCCTCAAGTGGACCACGACCACAAAACTGGTAAATACAGGGGCATACTTTGCATACCTTGTAACAATGGATTAGGTGTATATGAACTACACAAAAAGAAATTTGAAAATTATTTGAAAGGTGACTAAATGACTGAAATGAAATTAATTGATGGTGTATTTAAGATTGACACATCGGATGCAATAACAAATATACAACAAACGCCGGCAGAAACTATTGAAACGTTTGATTTGGTTGCACCAGATGATCCAATCCTACGTGAAGTGATGCCGCATTTTGACTTTGAAAATGCAATCATTAACCCAACAGATTTCGCATCTTCTTTGGTAGAAACGTGTAAGAAGAATCATGGTGTTGGATTGTCTGCAAACCAATGTGGTTTTCCATATCGTGTTTTTGTAATGGGTGCCGGAGATAACTTTGTTGCTCATTTTAATCCTGAAGTTACTGAAACTAAAGGTGAAGACCACATGTTGGAAGGTTGTTTATCTTTCCCATTACTAGGTTTGCGTATCACTCGGCCAGCTGAAGTTGTGGTAAAATACCAAGACTTCAATGGTGTTGAACATACCACAACATATGTTGGTCTATCGGCACGTTGTTTCTTGCATGAGCTTGACCATATGAACGGTATAGTGTATACTGATCGTGTGAAACCGTTGGCACTAAAATCTGGTTTGAATAAACGAAACAAGGTTATTAGAAAGATGGCAGAATACCAAGCACTAATGATGAAACAAGCGAAACAACAGAATGGCAAAAACTCCGTTAGAGTACGTTGAGAAACAGTGGACTGAGTGGCAGGAGAACAATCCTGTCCACGAACACATTGATGAAGAACAACTGAAGAAAACACTCATTGAAGACCTAACTTATGCGTCTTCAATGGATGTTAGAGAATACACACTATATCAGAAATGGTGTGAAGTAAAAGAACGTTATCCTGTACAAGATGTCTCCACATTGTGGGGTGATGAAGTGCATATGGTCAACAAAGAACAAGAGAAATTGATTCAAAAAGTCAAGAGTAACTTTTGGGTTCCTAGTTCACCTGATGATTATGAAAAGTTAGAACCTGTTATGCAGTTGCATAACGGTGAATTGGCTGAAACATGGAACGCCATTCGTACATTCTCGTCTACCATGAAGAACAATTCCAACATCGGCCGTAATCTATTTTACACCGTTGTTGATGCACGTTCAGGCAAGTATCTTGGTGTTATTTGTATTTCGTCTGATTTCTTAGATTTGACACCTCGTGATAATGCAATCGGTTGGTCAAGAGATGTTAAGACACAACAAAGTATGATTAACCACACGGCCATCGGTTCTACGATTGTGCCTTTGCAACCACTTGGTTACAACTACATGGGTGGTAAGTTATTGGCTTTGTTATGCCTTGCTGATACGGTTCAAAAAGATTGGAAGGTTCGTTATGGAGACACTCTTGTTGGCGTTACTACAACGTCACTCTACGGAAAGACCAAAGCCAACGGGCTTTCTCAATACGATGGTTTGGAACATTGGCAGAAGATGGGATTTTCTAGTGGGTCTGTTGCTTTTGAGCCTAAGCGCACAACTGCTAACATGGTCTACAAATGGATCAAAGAGAATCACACAAGAAAATACTTCGAATGGTGGGATGCAACCAACACACAAGGACTTCCACTAAAACGTGACCACAAGAATCGTTCGTTGAACTTTGCTTATGGTAAGTTAAAGATTCCAAAGGAGTTGATTCGCACAGAACACCAACGTGGAATTTATTTCTCTCCTTTGTATAACAACACAAACGAATTTCTCCGCAAAGAAATTGGTGACAAAGATTTGGTTAAATCTTTTGATACTTCGGAAGAAACACTCACCAACATTTGGAAAAGTAAGTATGCCAAACCTAGGATTCGGCAACTACAAAAGAAAAACCAGGTATCCTATGAATCTTTATTCTATGATGACCTGATTTATTTGTCCTGGGAAGAAACCAAGGCAAAATACCTACCACAAGTTGGTAGATAATTCAAGTATACCACAAATATGCTTGACAAGTGACATACATAAGTGTATGATGATGATTCTCTCGCAATGAGAGTTTTTTTAAATTATTAGGAGTCTATATTATGAGCAATCTATCCGCAAAAACCCGTATCCTTAACGCCTTGAAGCAAACTGAAGGTTACAATACTTTCACCGTTAAGTCTGCACAACGCCGTTTTGGTATTAAGAACGTTTCTGCACGTATTGATGAACTTCGTCAAGAAGGTCATTGCATCTACACAAACACAAAAACTGTTAACGGTAAGAAAATCAACGTTTATCGTCTTGGTACACCAACTAAAGCTTTGGTTCGCACCGCATTGGCAGCTGGCGCATCTTTGACTGCTTAATTGAGCCTTGGAACCCTTCGGGGTTCCTCTTTTTTTATTAACTTGGAGTTCACATGGAAATTTCAATCAAAACAGAAGAACTAAGAAAGTATAGTATCTTCGTTGCCACCCCAATGTACGGTGGTATGAACCACGGTCTATACATGAAAGCATGTTTGGACTTACAAGGACTCTGTATGCAATATGGCATTCAGGTCAAATTCTCATTCTTGTTCAATGAATCGTTAATCACACGTGCTCGCAACTATTTGGTTGACGAGTTTTTGCATCGTTCCGAATGCACCCACTTGTTGTTCATTGACTCAGATATTAACTTTAATCCACAAGATGTCATCGCAATGTTGGCCTTGGATAAAGATGTTATCGGTGGTCCATATCCTAAGAAAGCAATCAAATGGCGTTCTGCTGTTAGAGCATTGCAAAAGAATCCAAATCTTGATCCTGCTCAACTTGAAAAAGTTGTTGGTGACTTTGTGTTCAATCCAGTTAAGGGTACAGCACAATTTAATGTAACAGAACCTCTAGACGTATTAGAAATTGGTACTGGTTTCATGATGGTCAAACGTGAAGTCTTCTCTAAGATGGAAGAACAATATCCAATGATTCGTTACAAGCCAGACCACGTTGGTCAGGCACACTTTGATGGTTCACGTTACATTCACGCATTCTTTGATACCGTGATTGATACAAAAGATTCCATTACTGGTGGCGGTTCAGACCGTTACTTGTCAGAAGATTATATGTTCTGTCAAATGTGGCGCAAGATGGGTGGACAAATATTCTTGTGTCCATGGATGCGTACTGCACACATTGGTACCTATCACTTCCACGGTGACATGCCAGCAGTAGCAAACTTTGTTGGAGAAATGTAATGACTGATACTGGATATCGCAACAGTGATGATGAAACACCAATCAATGTTCCGGTTGCTGTGTCCACTCAGGTCCAAGAACCTGGTCGCAAATTTGATGGTGGTAAACTAGAATATGGTTTACTGCCACCATTTGCACTAGAAGAAACCGTAAAGGTTCTTACCTTTGGTGCACAAAAATACGAACGTGACAACTGGCAAAAAGTTCCAGATTCTAAACGTAGGTATTTTGATGCACTTCAAAGGCATGTTTGGGCTTGGAAACGTGGCGAACAAGATGATCCAGAATCTGGTATTCATCACTTGGCACATGCTATGTGCTGCTTGATGTTTCTTTATGAACATGATATAATCTATTCTAAGGAAACTTTACATAATGAGGAAAACAAATGAAACTATCAGCTGATACACTTACCGTATTGAAGAACTTCTCTACGATTAACCAAAACCTTGAATTCAAACAAGGTAATAAATTGACAACCATCTCGGCAGGTAAATCTGTCTTGGCACAAGCTCTATTGAAAGATGAATTTCCACAAGACTTTTGTGTGTATGATTTGAACCAATTCTTGTTGGTTCACTCTATGTTCAAAGGTGATGTTGAACTTGAGTTTGATGCTTCAAATGTTACCTTTAAAGGTGGCCGTAGCAAGACCAAGTATCGTATGGCGTCAAAAGACACCATCGTGGTTCCACCAGAAAAAGAAATTAAGTTGAATGACATTGATTATTCTTTCACCTTGTCTGATGCTGATTATGCAGAAATTATGCGTTCTGCCGCAATCCTATCATCACCAAACATTGCATTGAAGTCTGATGGTGAGACTGTTGACCTTGTTGCATATGACGCCAAGGATGATTCACAACACACCAGTTCTATCAAGGTTGGTGATGGTAATGGCAAATCTTTCAATCTTGTTTTCAAGACTGAAAACTTGAAGATGATTCAAGGTACATACGATGTTGAAATCTCATTCAGAGGTTTGGCTAACTTCAAAAACACTAAAGAAGAAATTCAATACTGGATTGCAATCGAATCTAAAGAAAGTACCTTCTAAATATGACTAACCAAGTTCAAACATTATACGGCACTTTTGATGAGAAACAACTTAGGTCTCTCAAAGGTTACATTGAAGAAATTGTGGTGTGCATGTCACGTGCAAAATCAACATCACAATCTATGGCGGACATGGTAAGTCTTGCCCATGACGAATTAAAAATCCCTAAAAAGATTATCAAACGCATGGCTAAGGTTCAATACAACCAGTCTCTGCAAGAAGAAGTTGCAGAATTTAAAGAGTTTGAAGCTCTGTTAGAAAGCATTAAAGATGTTAAGTAAACTATTTGGTCTATTCAAGTCTAAAACTGTAGAAAAACAACCAGAACCACCTTTGGTTCAATTGGGTCCTGAAAAAACAGAAACTACTATTGAATATGAATTGATTGAAACACCAACAACTCAACAACTTGAAGATGCTTTCAAGGAAGAAGAATTGGTTGGTAATCCAATTCCTATGCCAGGAACTATTGGTGTTGCAACCATTCAATTCAGTGAAGAACCAAAGTATGAAAAAGACAATGGTCCTTTGACTGAAGAACAAAAAGAAATGATTATTGAAACCTTTCCGGAATCAGTAAATCCACTTCCTACTCCAAAGAAACGTGCACCACGTAAGACTGCCGCAAAGAAAGTCACTAAAAATGGAAAAAGCAACTCGTAGGTCTTTTGCAAAAACATTAGGCCTTGCTGGCCTACTTGTTGCTGGTGTTGAAGGTTACAAGGAAGTGAAAGAACGTATTGTCTATAAACAAGACGAGATTCCTTCTGAAGAACTACAAAAACAGATTGATACCAAACCTGTGTTGCAACTACGAGCAACATATGGTACACCAAAACCTGTAACACCGTGGAGTCAATACACCATTGTTGGTTTTGGTAAAGAATATGTTGAAGGTACCAGAAAAGAAGTGCAGGTCGATATTGTTCCTGGTCCTGACGGAAAATTGTATGTCAAAGAGCTTGACAAGTGGCGCAAGATTTGATACACTACAAGAATTGAGGTAATCGTATCTCAACCCCCAAGGAATATTAATTTATTCCATTTTTTAATCTAAAGGAGAACTTTATGAAATTTAATGAAGCCGCTGGCAAACTTGCCACGTTGGAATACCGTGTTTACAACTTGCAGGAGTTGGTTGATATTGTTAAGAAAATTGACAATTTCAAAGAGAAAACACTTGATAAATTGCAACCTGCACCAACATACAAAAACTACACCAATCTGGTTAGATTATCGGATTTGAAAGTTGACTGCCGTTATCAGCGTAAGATGCGGTTGCAACACTTGGTTAAAAAGTTAGTCAAACAAAATGGATTTATTGCAGAAGCCGCAGGTCACATTGACGTAGCACAACGTCATAATGTCAAAGGTGAAGAATTGTTTGTTTGGGATGGTTTTCGCCGTGCCTTGATGGCAGCACTTGCAGGTTTAGAATATCTTCCAGCATCAATCTATACACATCCAACTTCTAAGAGCATCAAAGAATGTGTTGCATATGAAGCGAAAATGTTTAAGATTCGGAATGCAGATAGTGAAAAAATGAAACCTGAAGAAATCTTCCGTTCACAGGTTGTTTATGATGATGCTGAAGCTATTAAGTTCTTAAACTTTTTGAAAGAGTGCTGTGTTGATGTTGAAGGTTTAAACCCTGGAAATCCTGAATTGGGTGGTTTCGTTCAAGTACATTCTTCATGGAATAATGGATGGGTTACTGAAGATAACTTAATTCTAAGTTCAAGCATTATCCAAAAAACTTGGAATGATAGTCCAAGTCTTTCTGGTTATTTGTTGTGTGGATTGGGATTGTTTTTAGACGTGAATGAGTACTTAGACAATTCATATGAAATTGAAGAAGTGATTGATAGTTTCGCTGAATATATCAATCTTATCCCACCAAATAAACAAGAATCTTTGATTAAGAATCGTTTGTCTGGTTTAGCAAATCAATCTATTGCATATTCAATTGCATCTAAAGTTATGAAGATGAACAGAAAACATCTTAATGATTTTGTTAGCAACTTGAATCTAGCAAAAGAAGATGTGGAAGTTTTGAACTCCTTATCTTGACAGTGACACAGAGGAGTAGTAAAATACTCCTCTTTTTTTATATTATGAGGTTATTGAATGTCGAATCATATGTTGTGGGTAGAAAAGTATCGTCCTAAAACGATTGAAGATTGTATCCTTCCCGATAGCCTGAAAACAACTTTTCAGGAATATGTTAATAGAAAAGAGATTCCCAATCTCTTATTGTCTGGTTCTGCCGGTGTTGGTAAAACCACAGTTGCAAAGGCTTTGTGTGAAGAAGTCGGTTGTGACTATATCGTAATCAACGGTTCTGATGAGAACGGTGTTGATACTATCCGTGTTAAGATTAAAAACTATGCATCGTCCGTTTCTTTGATGGGTGGTCGTAAGGTTATCATTCTTGATGAGGCAGACTATCTTACACCTAACGCACAAGCGATCCTACGTGCATCCATTGAAGAATTTTCTAACAATTGTTCGTTCATATTCACCTGTAACTTTAAGAATCGGATTATTGATCCTATTCACTCTCGTTGCACTTGCATTGACTTCAAGTTGAATGGTTCTAAAGCCAAGATGGCAACCGCTTTCTTCAAACGTGTTGAAGGTATTCTTACACAAGAAAACATCACATATGAAAAGGATGTGGTTGCTGCCATCATCACCAAACACTTTCCGGACAATCGCCGTATTTTGAATGAACTTCAACGATATGGTGTTTCTGGTAGTATTGACAAGGGTATCCTTGGTTCTGTTGCTGATGTTCAACTGGCTGACCTTATTAAGTCGTTGAAATCTAAAGATTTTGCTGGTGCTCGTAAATGGGTTGCAAACAATTCTGACCAAGATTCTTCTGTTTTATTCAGAAAGATATATGACATAATGAATGATTGTATGAAACCACAATCTATTCCACAAACAGTCTTGACAATATCCAAATATCAATATCAAGCAGCATTTTCCGCAGATAAAGAAATAAATTTTATGGCATTTTTAGTAGAATTAATGGTTGATGTTGAATGGAAATAATGGATCATTATTATAAAAATAACGATCCTTATAAATAAATTTATTATCAACAAAAAAATACTTAAAATGACACCCGAAAGAAAAATCATAGTGGACAGGTATCGTAAAAACAACCAACAACGGTTGAAAGAACGATATAAAAGAACTGCCGAGAAAAAAAATAAATGGTTGTGGTCAAATATTGTGTGTAAATGTTCAGTATGTGGTGAGACTGACGATTGTTGTATGCAATTTCATCATAAAAATCCAGAAAATAAGGTATCAGAAGTGGCTACCTTATTCAAAAGAGTAAATACAGACATGACAAAAACTGTTGATGAAATTATGAAGTGTGTTTTGGTTTGTGCAAATTGTCACTTTAAAATACATGCTGGAAAAATAAATTCCGAAACCTTAAATTTGATCCAGGTCGATAGAGAAAAAATGATAAATTCTTGGGATGGAAAAGGATGTTCCGTGGAAAAATCAAGAATTGGTAATAACCAATATAGTAAAAAGTATGGAGAAAATTGATGCCTGATTTATTCAAAGAAATTATACCATCTATCCTTCAAACCAAGAAGAATGTGTTTGAAAACGAAGAAGATTATAAAGATTATGTTCCTTTTGTTGTGAACCGATCCTTATCTTTCCATCAAGATTGCATATTGTATGTGAATGAATTGAACATGCACAGTCAATTAGATAAAGACCTTCAGTATTCCTTTTATCTAAATACAATCAGACCTATGAAGCGTAAGTTTCAACCATGGCAAAAAGCTGAGGTCTTAAAGGATATAGAATGTGTCAAGCAGTATTTTGGTTACTCCAACGAAAAGGCCAAAGAAGCATTGCGTATTCTTGATGATGAACAAATCGCTGAAATAAAAGCAAAAACAAATAAAGGCGGAGTGAATAATGATAGGAATACAAGACCTAGTTGAGGTTACATTAACAGAAGCAGATGATTTTTTAAAGGTCCGTGAAACTCTAACAAGAATCGGCGTAGCATCTAAGAAAGATAAAACACTTTTTCAATCTTGCCATATTTTACATAAGCAAGGTAAGTATTACATCGTTCATTTTAAAGAATTATTTGCATTGGATGGTAAACCAACCGATTTAACCGAGAATGATTTGTCTCGTAGAAATGCTATTGTTAAGTTGTTACAAGATTGGGGTTTGGTAAAGGTTATCAATGAATCTCAGATTCAAGTTCCTGAACCAATCTTCATTAGCCAAGTCAAGATTATCTCTCACAAAGAGAAACACGAATGGCAATTAGTACCGAAATACAATATAGGATCAAAAAAGAAAGTATAAATATAAGACAGGCCCACCTTAGGGCTGTTTGACGTTCACGGTAAAAGGCGTCCGAGAGATTTCACTACCACTCGTTAGTTGGTCCAGTATAAAGTAAGCTGGAATTAGATACGCCTTCGGGGTATCGCTTTTTATTAACTCGCTTTTTAGGAGAAAAATATGACATATCTAAAAGATGTCTTCGGTAAAGACCTGTTCGGTCAATTCATTGGCTTTGAAGAAACTGTGGACGCTCTACGCAGAGCAACAGAACATACAGCCAAATCAATGGGTTATCCCCCATACAATATCAAACAAGTAAAAGAAAACAAGTACGTCATTGAGATGGCAGTTGCTGGTTTTGCTAAGTCTGATATTGAAATCACAATGGACGGCAACAAACTTATCGTCAAGGGTCTTGCAAAAGATGACGCTGATGATGAACACTTCCTATACAAAGGAATTGCAAACCGTGCTTTTGAACGTGTCTTCACAATCAATGATAAAATTGAAATCAAAGATGCGGAACTAGCCAACGGTATGCTAAAAGTTTGGTTGGAAAACATCGTCAAAACACAGGATGCTATCAAGAAAATTGGTATCAAATCCAAAGATGAATAATTGGTGGCCTGTTACCGATGAGGAATGGGAACGACTGAATTATCCAGAAAAGTTCCGCTAAGTGAACAAGGGGGCTTGACAAGTCCCCTTTTTTGTGATACACTTCTCAACATCATGAAAAAAGTTGAAAACAAACCAATCAAAATGCGTAGCCGATTGAACCCTACGGAGTTCTATTGGACTTATTCGTCTTGGGATCCTAACTTTGTGGATGGTGTGGAATTTCTACCCGTTACAAGATTTGATCCAACGGATAACCGCACAAAACAATTATATTATGTTCGTAAAGATTCCTTAGAGAAAGTGAAAAATGTCTAAATTATATTTGGTTGAAACCATTTCAATGTTTCGTATGCGTTATGTTGTTGAATGTGATGAAGAAGGCCATGCATTGGATGAAGTAACCATGCATAACACTGGTGGTGAAGAACTCAAAGAGTTTTCTCAACAACACCTGGATGAAGTTATTAGTTCAAGCCGTGAAATTTCAAGAATTGAATACCTTGATTTGTTTGATAAAGACAATGAGTATTTGAAGGATTGGAACGAAAGTCAAAAATTACAGTATGTAAATACTGTTGATTACACTAAATAAAAACTCTGGCGTTCGTATAATGGAGAATACACTGGTCTTCTACACCAAGAATATGGGTTCGATTCCTGTACGCCGGACCAAATTAAAGGAAACATTATGTCAGTTACATTGAAAAACTTGGAAAGTGCATTGGCTGGTGAGTCAATGGCACATATTAAGTATCGTTATTTTGCTAAATTGGCACGTGCAGAAGGTTTTGAAGATGTTGCAAAGCATTTTGAAGAAACTGCCGACCAAGAAATCAAACATGCATGGGGTCATTTGGAATTGTTAGTTGGTAAGCCAACCACTAAGGAATGTTTGCAACTTGCTATTGATGGTGAAACATATGAGTTTACTACAATGTATCCTCAGTTTGAAGCCATTGCAGTTGCAGAAGGTAAGACCGAAGCACAGAAAGAAATCCAAGAGCAGATTGCTGAATCTAAAGAACATGCCGCACAATTTGCCGCTGTCTTGGCTAAAGCAGAAAAACGTTTCGCCGCATTGACCAAAGTTGAAAAACGCCATGCAGAAGCATATCAAAAAGTATTGGGAGAACTATAATGAGTGAACGTGTTTATGTTTGTATCGTTTGTGGACACACCTTGTCCGAAGCAGATTATCTAAGTTTGCCTGATTCTGTTACTTGCCCCGAATGTGGTGTAAGTAAAGAAGATTATGTTTTGATGGAATAAGATTAAGCGACTATAGCATAGAGGTAGTGCCAAGAACTCATAATTCTTACGGGGTAGGTTCGAATCCTACTGGTCGCACCATATATTATGAAGCAGAAGTTTATTGATTATTTCATGGATATTGCTGAACGGACTGCACAATTAAGTTCGGCAAAACGTCTTCAGGTTGGTTCTATCATTGTCAAAGATGATAGAATCATTTCCATTGGTTATAATGGTATGCCACCTGGTTGGACTAATGAATGTGAAAACACAATATTTGTATTGAATGAGGAAGTAATAGGTACCGATATGGTATCTTTAGGTTATACACAATCTGAAAATGGTAACTGGTTTAAAACCAAAACCAAATCCGAAGTCATTCATGCCGAGGCAAATGCAATTGCTAAACTTGCTAAATCCAGTGAATCTGGAGATGGTTCCGTTATGTTCCTGACACATGCACCATGTATTGACTGTGCAAAACAAGTATTTACAGCAGGAATTCGTAAGGTTTTATATAAAAACGATTATCGAAGTGATGATGGTGTTGTATTTTTACAACAGTGTGGAATAGAGGTTGACAAGTACTCTAAATAGGTGTATAATGGCTTCTTTTGAAGGAGCATCTATGTCTATTAAGATTGTTGGAAGTCCCGATAAAAACTTTACTCCTTATGTACATAGGGCTGCAAAGTTTTATGCTGATAGTTTATTAACTAAGCAGATGCAAGACTATACTTCAATCGTAATCAAATTCAAAAAAGACATGCAAGTATTTGGTTATGCATATGTTGAAGGTTATAATTCTAGGAATATGCCTAGAGAGTTTCTAATAGAAGTTAATCCAGATATTGGAGTACCAAATATATTAGAAACAATTGCACATGAAATGGTGCATATCAAACAATTTGCTTATGGTCATACAAATGAAACATTAAGTAAATGGCATGATTTAAAGATTGATTCCGATAATATGGATTATTGGGACCATCCTTGGGAAATAGAAGCACACGGTATGGAAAGTGGTTTATTAACTAAGTTTGTTCACAAAGAAAGATTATGGGAAGTATTTTCTGGCTTTAGAAATCCAGAAGAACCATTAAAAAAGAGAAAAATAAATTGGAAAAAACCAATTTCTAAAGATTAAGTTGCATATATAATAGTATATTAAGGAGTTTATTTTGTTTTTCACGTCCAAATCATTGTTAACATGTGAGTATCGCACACCTTTTATTGGTAGCGATAATCAACCATGGGCGCATGTAAACGGGGTTAGTGGAACATAACAGAATAAAATCTAATTAAATTTCACTAAACCTCACAACGAAAGTTCTGAGGTTTTTTTATTTGGTGTTGCGTAAAAACAACACACGGTTGACAAAGACCATCGTGTCTGTTAGAATTCAACCTTGTTCTTTAAAAATTAAGTGTATTCTTTTTTGGCCATTCCGCAAGGAGTGGCCATACTCAAACGCATTAGATATTTTTTAGTGTATTTGAGTATGTTGGGGTGTCGCCTAGAGGCCTAAGGCACTGGTCTTTGAAATCAGTATCATGAGTTCGAATCTCATCTCCCCTGCCAAAAAACAATGGAAGATAATGCAGCTGGGATGGTCCGGCGACTGGCCTTGAAAACCAGGTTCTCAGAAATGGGATGGGGTTCGACTCCTCTGTCTTCCGCCAATTTATAAGGAGGCATTATGCCAAGTGTATTTCTAGTAAGTGACACACACTTTGGTCATACAGGTGTGTGCCGATTCATGCAAAAAGATGGTGTTACAAAACTTAGGCCATGGACTGATCCACAAGAAATGGATGAAGAAATGGTTAAGCGTTGGAACGAACGAGTAAAACCTAAAGACAAAGTTTACCATCTTGGTGACGTTGTTATTAACCGTAAAGCACTAAGCATTATGAGTAGGCTGAACGGCGACAAGGTTCTTATCCGTGGCAACCATGATATCTTTAAGGATGAAGATTATAGACAGCATTTCCGTGAACTACGTGCATATCATGTAATGAACGGAATGATTCTTTCTCATATTCCAATTCATGAAGCAAGTCTTGGTCGTTTCGGTGTTAACATTCATGGTCACACACATTCAAACCGTGTGATGCAAAAAGTTCAATGGGGTAATACCGAGAACTTTGATGAAGTGATAGACACTCGTTACCATTGTGTTTGTGTTGAACAGACCGATTTTGCACCAATTCTATTTGAAGATGTTATGAAACGAATCAAAGAAGAAGGTGGTGAGGTTGGTTTCCGTAATGGAAACGGACCTACAATGTAATTCTTATAAATAACAGTTGATTCAACTGCTAAAGGAATAACATGAATGTAAATGAAAAAGGTGTCAAAGGACTACTTAAAGTAATGGATGACTTACAGGATAAAGGTTATTACACCTTTCCTGCTTTTGATGACCATTCTCCTGTAGATTTAATTGCTTTATCTAAAGAAGGTAAAACATACAGATTACAGGTAAAGTATAGAACTAAAGACCCTAGAAAGAAATCAGAAAAATATGATGTTTATGCATCCAGTGTTGTTGCTGGGAAAAGAATTCCTATCGATAGAACACTGATTGATGGATGGGCAGTTTATCTTTCAGAAAGTGAAAAAGTTGTTTACATTAATGTGAAGTTATTTGAAGGTAAAAATAGTTTAACTATTGATCCTAACAAAGATTACGGAGAGTTGGGTGAGTGGTTATACCAATGACCTGCTAAGTCATCGTTCAGAAATGGGCGCAACGGTTCGAATCCGTTACTCTCCGCCAAGTTGTGTTGCAACTGATTTGAGGAACTCCCGTCCACCTCAATGAGAATGACAAAAAAACGGGGCCAAATTTATGTACGTGTGACCCGAACGGTTAGGGCCCGGATTGCAAATCCGTTTTATGCAGGTTCGATTCCTGTCACGTACTCCAAGTTTGTTGTATTTTTACAACACTGGTTGACAAAGATGTTGGTTGTGTTATAATTCATCCATGAATTGAGAAATCAATCAATTGTTCTTTAAAAAGTTAAGTGTATTTTTATTCCGTTGGACTTCTGGTGAGGTCAGTAGGCTTTCAACTTACGCAGGCGAGTTCGATCCTCGTACGGAATACCATTTGTTTTGCTGATGTAAGCCATGAGGTAAACGTCAACCTTGAGTAACTCTGTCGATAAACGGTAGTGTGGCCACCAATTCCGTTGAGACTTAGCAAATAGTGCGTCAGCAAAACAAATGGTAGTATGCGGGTGTAACTCAGAGGCAGAGTATCTGGCTTTTAACCAGAGAGTCGAGATTTCGAAATTCTCCACCCGTACCAAAAGTTTTTTGCCCCGATGGTGGAATTGGTAGACACGGTGGTCTTAGAAGCCACTGCTTCGGCATCCGAGTTCGAGTCTCGGTTGGGGCACCAATTTAGGTCTGTAAGTGTTCATGGACGCACGTTGGCTTGTCACGCCAAAAGAAGGGGATCGTTACCCCTATAGACCGCCAAATTTACCCGGTTAGTTAAATGGTATAAC
>Ga0316225_1002381_pt1 | contig 15700 bp, 11 predicted proteins | sample TBH18015metaG_FD_206010 | JGI IMG/M metagenome (GOLD analysis project Ga0316225, IMG submission 206010) | Freshwater microbial communities from Trout Bog Lake, Wisconsin, USA - TBH18015 | ecosystem: Environmental > Aquatic > Freshwater > Lake > Hypolimnion/Profundal zone | place: USA: Wisconsin... | reverse complement strand
ATTGTCTTCAATGTCAGCTGCCAGTACATCGCCGCCGTACTCTCGGGCCGCCTGAATGCTGGCAATGCCTGCCACAGTTTGGTCATGCTGCTCCAGCACATGTTTGACGCTGCCGGCCGTGTCGTAGAACGGCATGATTTCTACGCCCTTCAACGCATGCAAATGTTTACGGCACTGTGCCAGTGCTACTGGGTGTGAGATGACCCGACGCAACCCCTCAATAGTGGCCCGCGGCACACCAATCAAATTGTGCCGTATGCGCAACAGCCCCTCGCGTTCAATGGCGGCGTCGTGCGCCAGCAGCAGGTCATAGTGTTCCACCACCGGCCCCGCCAGAGAGTTCTCTATCGGCAGCACTGCTGCATCCACCTTGCGTTCTGCCAAGCACTCAAAGACCTCGGCCGAAAGAGGACAGCTCACAATCTCTACGCCTGCCGGGAAGAACTGCAACGCAGCCTCATGGCTGAAGCTGCCCCGCTCACCCTGTATCGCAATCTTCATATCGCCCAATGTACCAGTGCTCACCCTTCGCAACAAATCTACCGCCGCAGCAGAATGTCCGTTGCTACAAAACCGAAGTACAGCACGGAGACGATGCCGTTCATCGTAAAGAATGCCGCGTCCATCCTCCGCAAGTCGCGCGGCGAGACGATGGAGTGTTCGTAGGCGAGCAGCAGCGCCGCCACTGCGATTCCTGTAGCCGCCACCGGTCCCAACCCGAACAGGTGTTGAACGGAAGCGAGCGCAGCCAGCATCAGTACATGCAGCGCGCGCGCACCCCAGAAAGCCGCGTTTATCCCGAAGGCAGCCGGAACACTGCGCAATCCTTCAGCTCGGTCGTGCTCTACGTCCTGGCACGAATACAACAGGTCGAACCCGGTCACCCACAACAGCACCGCCAGCGTCAGAACTAGGATGCGCGGATCGAGTGAGCCACGCACCGCAATCCACGCCGCCGACGGTGCCATCCCCAGCGACAATCCCAGCACGAGATGCGGCCAGCGTGTCACACGCTTGGCATAGCTGTAGCCCAGCAGCACAACAAGCGCTGGCAGCGAGAGCCACAGGCAAAGACGGTTCAGCATCCCCGCGCAGACGATAAAGACCGTCGCCGCCACTACGATGAATCCCGCCACAAACGCCTTCTCCAGCAGGCCACTGGGCAACGCGCGCATCTTGGTGCGCGGGTTTGTCGCATCCAGTTCAGCATCCGCCAGACGGTTAAAGGCCATCGCTGCCGACCGCGCCGCAACCATGCAAATCACAACCAGCAATAGTACGCGCGGCCGAGGCCAGCCGTTTGCCGCCAGCACCGCACCGGTCAGTGCAAACGGCAGCGCGAAGATGGAGTGCTCCCACTTGATCATCTCCAGCGTCACACGCAACTTTTGCAGTATTCTCCGCATCCAACAAGAGTCTATCAATGCGTGCGCCGCCCGAGCATCCCCATTCTGCGGCACTATAATCAATCCATGGCCTACGTTTCAGTCGAGAAGATTGCCGATGCCGACTTCCCCACCCGCTGGGGACACTTCCGCATCCTCGGTTTCGAGGGCCGCACGTCTGAAAAGGTGGATGGCGCCGTTGTACTCCTTATGGGAGACATCAAGACCGCACCGCCCATCCTTCGCATCCACTCCCAGTGCCTCACCGGAGACGTCTTCCACTCACTGCGCTGCGACTGCCGACAGCAGCTCGAACTAGCCCTGGCCACGATCGCTAATGCCGGTGCGGGCATCCTGCTCTACGAGCAGCAAGAGGGCCGCGGCATCGGCCTGATGGCCAAGCTCCGCGCCTACGAGTTGCAGGATCAAGGACGTGACACCATTCAGGCCAACCTCGACCTCGGCTTTGCGGCCGACCACCGCGAGTACGAGCTTCCAGCCGCCATCCTCCAGCAACTTGGCATCAGCAGCGTGCGCCTCATGACCAACAATCCCGAGAAGGTCGCCGCGATGGAGTCCGCCGGCATCAAAGTGGCCGAGCGCATCTCCGCCGAGGTCGCGCCACAACCCTCGGCCGCGCGCTACCTCAAGACCAAGCGCGAGAAGATGGGCCACCTCATCGGCACAAAGTAAAAGGCCGCCACTTCCGTGACGGCCTTGATAGGACATACAGCTTGGTAATCCGGCCTATTCTGCCGCATCCGGGTCGTGCATCGGCTCATCACCTTCCGCATCCGGCTCTGGCGCTGCCGCAGGTGCAGCCGCCGCACCCTTCACGCGCACGACCGTAATCTTGCTGAACCCCTCCTTGAAGCTCGGTGGGCGCAGGCGCTCTGCCATCTTGCGCATCACTTCTTCGTTGACGTGCACCTCGCGCTTCGAATTGCGCTCGATGCACACCTCCAGCGGCACGTCGAAGAACACAGCCTGCGGCTCATAGCCGAAGCTCTTGGCCATCTTGATCCACTGTCTGCGCTCATGCGGCGATAAATTCGTCGCGTCCACATAGTTCCACGGCATCTTGGCAATCATGCGCGCACGCAGAAGTGAGCGCAGTGTGCTGAAGACCAGCCCTTGATAGCGCTGCTCGGTGATGTCGTCAAACAGTATGGTGCGCAGCATATCGCTGCTCAGCGGCGTCACGCCGCGCCGCTTGAACCATGTCGTCTTGCCGCTGCCCGGCAACCCGATGGCCAGCACCACATACCCACGCGGCTGTTTGGACGCGCTCTCCCCGGCTACGGGTACTGCCTCTGGAAGAGCACCCGAGCTCTCGTCTGGCTGTGTCTCCACCTCCATCCGTGGAGAGGGTGCGCCCTCGGCCGTCTCGTTCTCCGATTCGAACGCAGGCGCTTCGGGAAGTGTTTCCGGATACTCCGGCCGCAGCGGCACCACATCCTGATTGGTGGGAAGTTCCTGTCCAATTTTTCCTGTGGACTCGGATGAATTCGGTCCACGACGACTCTTGCGTTTCATTCTGTCGCGCATCCATTGGCGCATCATTCGCTTTGTAACACACGGTCTTTGCGGCCTGCAATTTTCCTGCTCGCCGCCGCCGTTCCTTTCCTTCTGATTTCCCTACTGTTTCGAAAGGTCCCTGCGGGACGGATTGTTGATCTTCGCTTCTGTGGCCCACAGCCCCGCCGAAGGAGTGCTGATGTAGAAGACCTCCTCGCCGTCGGGCATGGTGTTCCAGCCTTCTTTCATCTTCTCCGGCGCATAGCGTGCCTGCGTCTCCTTCAGGTCGGCGTACTGATAGCCAATCTGCTCAATCTCCGCCTTGGTGACGTGGCCCGGCGCGTAGCGGATCGTGAACCGCCCCTCGCTCGACCCATGAATCAGGTGCGCCACACCGTGCGGAATCTCCTGCATGTCCTTCTCCGTCTTGTACAGCTTCAGGATGCGTTCCGTTCCCGTGTAGCCGTACTTGCGGATGAGCGCGTCCACCTCCGGCTGCTCGCCAAAGCGCTCCAGACCGGGTGCGATGACCAGCAGTTCGCCGCCATCCGCAATCACCATGCGCGTGCGGTAGACGCTCTTGTTGGCCACCCATGTGGAGCGGAACTCGTCGGCCTGCATCACCGCCACCACCTTCTTGATGGGCTTGTCGAAGGTGATGATGTTCTCCTTCTTTGAAAGCCGCGCCGCCTGCAGATAGGTCTCCAGATCGTCGCCCACAAACAGCCCGCAAATCACCAGCTTGAACTGCGCGTCGCGCTTCATCACAATCTGCACGTAGATGTCGGGTAGATGGCTGAGAAAATGTTCCTCGGCGTAGTTGAAGCAGTGGCGCAGCGGCGTCACCAGACAGCCCAGATTGTTCTCGATGCCGTAGACCGCGGCCGCAATATGAGCGGCGCAAATCATCTCCTTGCCGGCGATGCCGATGAAATAGTTCTTGTTGTGGTTGGCAAAGCCCAGCACCTCGTGCGGCACCACGTGGCCCAGATTCACGATGAGGTCCCACTTCTCGTTGACTAGCATCGAGTTCACTTCCACCGGAATCGCCCAGTCGGCCTTGCCCTCGGTGGACTCCTTCACAAGCGACGCAGGTATCTCGCCAATCTTGGTCACCGTGTTGCGCCAGTCGTGCGCGTGGATGCGCTCGTTCGGTATGGAACCGAACATCCACTTGTTCTCCGCCTCGGTGTGCGGCACGTGCTGCCCCAGCGTGGGGATGACATGAATGTCGCAGGCCGGATTTTCGGCCATCAGCAGCTTGTACATCATCTCCGTCAGTTCGCCCACACGGCTGTGCGCGCGGGTCAGATCCGGCGGCAGCAACAGGACGCGGTTGAAAACCTTCTTGCCCAGCCGCTTGTGCGACTCTGCAACAGTACGGGCAACCACCTCATGAATCTGTTCGTCGGTCAGCGCCGGCGCCTCTACGGAAAACCAAGGCATGACTTCCTCCCTTAGGAAACTCCGTCCTTAAGACTAACAAACCCTCCCCAAGGGTTCAGGGTGCTTTCCACACACGTCTCACTCCGTCTATGGAATGCCACTTGCCAAAGTGGTAATATTCTTATCAGGCTGGCATTCTGAGTCCCCCTTTATCGCCCGGCTTCTGCGCAGCGCAGCACATCGTTTCAGGCCTGCCCTGCCCGATATAAATCCCTAGAGGAGTCAGCATCATGGCAGCAGTTAAAGTTGGCATCAACGGTTTTGGCCGCATCGGCCGCAATGTCTTCCGTGCGGCGCTCGGCAACCCCAACATCGAGTTCGTCGCCGTCAACGACCTCACCACCCCCGCAACCCTCGCCCACCTGCTCAAGTACGACTCCATTCTGGGCAACCTCAAGAACGACATCACCTCCGGCGAAGACTTCATCGCCGTCGACGGCAAGAAGATTAAGGTCTTCGCCCAGCGCGACCCCGCCCAGCTCGATTGGGCCTCGGTCGGCGCGCAGGTCGTCGTCGAGTCCACCGGCTTCTTCACCGACGCCGCCAAGGCCAAGGCGCACCTCGGAGCGACCGTCAAGAAGGTCATCATCTCCGCTCCGGCCTCCAACGAGGACATCACCCTCGTGCTCGGCGTCAACGACGACAAGTACGATCCGGCCAAGCACAACGTGGTCTCCAACGCCAGCTGCACCACCAACTGCCTGGCGCCGGTCGTCAAGGTGCTCAACGATACCTTCGGCATCGAGAGCGGCATCATGACCACCATCCACAGCTACACCAACGACCAGGTCATCCTGGACACGCCGCACAAGGACCTGCGTCGCGCCCGCGCCGCTGCCCTCTCCATGATTCCCAGCTCCACCGGTGCCGCCAAGGCCCTCAAGCTGGTCATTCCGGAGATGGCCGGCAAGCTCGACGGCTTTGCCATCCGCGTACCCACACCCAACGTTTCTGTTGTGGACCTCACCTTCGTCGCCAAGAAGCCCATCACCGTGGACGCCATCAACGCCGCCGTCAAGGCTGCGGCCGAAGGGCCACTGAAGGGTATCCTGGGTTACACCTCCGAGGAACTGGTCTCCAGCGACTTCAAGGGCAACCCGCTCAGCTCCATCTTCGACAGCAAGCTCACCAAGGTCGTCGGCTCCACCGGCAAGATCATCAGCTGGTACGACAACGAGTGGGGCTACTCCAACCGCGTCGTGGACCTCATTCAGTTCTTCGTCAAGAAGGGTCTTTAAGATAACTATGAGGAGAGCGGAGGCGCCAATGGCGTCTCCGCTTTTTTCTTGCCCGCTTGTTGATTTCGTCGCACCGTCCCACGAGTAAAATGACCTCAGCCGCATCATTGCGGCAATCTCTAGGAGCCCCATGCCGAAGCTCACCATCCGCGACATCGACCTCACCAACAAGCGCGTCCTCATCCGCGTGGACTTCAACGTGCCTCTCGCCGACGACGGCCAGCAGATCACCGACGACACCCGCATCCGCGAGACGCTGCCCACCATCGAGTACGCCCTGCGCCGCAAGGCCAAGGTCATCCTCTGCTCGCACCTCGGCCGCCCCAAGGGCAAGCCCAACGCTAAGATGAGCCTGCGCCCCGTCGTCGCGCGTCTGCGCGACCTGCTCGACCACATCCTCGGCGAAGACGAGAACGTCGCCTTCTCGCCCGACTGCGTCGGCGAGGTCGCCCTCGAGATGGCCAACGCGCTCGAGCCCGGCCAGACCCTCCTGCTCGAAAATCTCCGCTTCCACGCCGAGGAGGAGGCCAACGACCCCGCCTTCGCCAAGCAACTCGCCGCGCTCTGCGACATCTACGTCAACGACGCCTTTGGCAGCGCGCACCGCGCCCACGCCTCCACCGAGGGCATCACCCACTTCGTCGCCAAGTCCGTCGAAGGTCTGCTGCTCGAAAAGGAAGTCACCTACCTCAGCAAGGCCCTCGTACAGCCCGACAAGCCCTTCGTAGCCATCATCGGCGGCGCCAAGGTCTCCGACAAGATCAAAGTCATCGACAACCTGCTCGATAAAGTCGACGCCCTCATCATCGGCGGCGGCATGGCCTACACCTTCCTCAAGGCCAAGGGGCAAGACGTCGGCAAGTCCCTCGTCGAAATCGACAAGCTGGACATCGCCAAGGCTGCGCTCGACAAGGCCGCCGCCCGTGGCGTCCGCTTCCTGCTCCCCGTGGACCACAAACTCGCCGACAAGTTCGCCGCCGACGCTCACACCCAGATCTTCTCCGGCACCGGCCCCTTCCCCGCCGACTGGATGGCGCTGGACATCGGCCCCAAGTCCATCGAGCTCTTCAAGAGCGAGATTGCCGAGGCCCGCACCATCGTCTGGAACGGCCCCATGGGCGTCTTTGAGATGCCAGCCTTTGCCGCCGGAACCATGCAGATTGCGCAGGCTGTGGCCGACAACCAGGACGCCACCAGCATCGTCGGCGGCGGTGACTCCGTCTCCGCGGTCAAGAAGGCTGGTGTCGCCGACCGTATCACCCATATTTCAACCGGCGGCGGCGCTTCGCTCGAGTTCCTCGAGGGCAAGAAGCTCCCCGGCGTCGAAGCTCTCTCCAACAAGTAACCACTCCGGCCGGGCGGTGTTGCGCGTCACATCCGCGCACCCGCCCCGCGCCTTAAACTGAGGACATCATGCGCAAAAATCTCATCGCTGCCAACTGGAAGATGTACAAGACCTCGGCCGAGGTCGCCGCCTTCACCCGCGAGTTCCTGCCTCTCGTCGCCGCTAACAAGCGCGACGAGATCGTTCTCGCCTCACCCGCCATCTGGCTCAAGGAACTGAACGCCCAACTCGCCGGCTCCAACGTCTCCGCCTCCGCCGAGACCATGGACTTCCACAAGGAGGGCGCCTTCACCGGCGAAATCTCCCCCGTCATGCTCGTGGACGCCGGCATCCGCTACGTCCTCATCGGCCACTCTGAGCGCCGCCAGTACTTCAATGAGACCGACGACTCCGTGAACCAGAAGCTGAAGGCAGCCATCGCCTACAAACTCACTCCCATCGTCTGCATCGGCGAACTGCTCAGCGAGCGCGAGGCCGGCAAGACGGCCGACGTCCTCCGTCGCCAGGTCGCCGGCGCGCTCAAGGATGTCTCTGCCTCCGACGCCGCCACGCTGGTCATCGCCTACGAGCCCGTATGGGCCATCGGCACCGGCAAGACGGCCACGCCCGAGATGGCCGAGGAGGCCCATCAAATCGTCCGCGCCGAGCTAGCCAAGGCCCTCGGCCAGCCCGCCGCAGACGCCACCCGCATCCTCTACGGCGGCAGCGTCAAGCCCGACAACGTGGACTCCCTCATGGCCCAGCCCGACATCGACGGCGCGCTGGTCGGCGGCGCTTCGCTCGACCCCAAGAGCTTCGCCCGCATCGTCAACTATCTCGCCTAACCAACAGTTTCAACCTGCAAAGCAAAGGCCCGGATACTCTCCGGGCCTTGCTCATTTCAACCGCGGTACGGAATCTGGGAATTGCCCCGATGCTCGCTTAAGGAAGTGAGGCCCCCGATGTTCCGGGGGCCCATGCAGTGCGGATTTGAGGAAGGGAATGGTCTTGCAGAGGATTGGATGCCGCCGCCAGTGGGACTGCGAGCTGCGACTTATTGCTGGTTCACTCCATAGGACGCATCTCCTCAAAGAAAGTTGCGGTGACTTTGTGGATTCCTTCCCGCTTCATCCCACCGGCAGGATGTTCAGGAACCTCTGCGGCTGCAACTGCCCTCCCGGGAAGACCACCTCCAGGTTCCGCGCCCCCAGCGTTCGGTAAGCCGCCTCGCCCAATACTGCACGGAAGTCCGTCGTCACCACCAGATCCCGTCCTTCGTTCAGTTGCTCCGGCGCCAAGCCGGGCCACCGCCCGTACACCTTCCCGCCCTTAACATGTCCGCCCAGCACAAACATCGCATTGGCGTGCCCGTGGTCTGTTCCGCCTGTCCCGTTCTGCCGCGCCGTACGCCCAAACTCCGACATCGTCACTAGCGTAATGTGTTCCGCATCCTGCCCCATGTCAGCCCAGAATGCGCCAATTCCATCCGAAAACTCCTTCAACCTGTCCGCGAGCTGTCCCCTCGTATTCCCTTGATTCTGATGGGTATCCCATCCTCCAATATCCGTGAAAGCCGCCTCCACGCCCAGGTTCGCCTTCAGCAGTTGTGCAATCTGCTTCATGCTCTGTCCAAAGGCCGTCGTCGGGTACACCGCACCGTTCTGCGGCTGGTACTGCGCCGGATTGGCGGCCTTCATCATCTTCACCGCCTCGAAGGTCTCATCGCCCGTCCCACGCAACAGCGAGTCCGAACTCTCGTCGTACATCGCCTCGAATGCGTCGTTCAGCCCCGGCGCCGCCTTGCTCTTTCCGCCCACGGCGAAGTCCGCCACGCTACTCACCGCAATCGCCGGCAAGGTCCCCTGCAACGTCCGTGGAACCTGCGTCCCCAGCGCCATGGCGCGGAAGGCCGTATGCTGCCGTTTCGCCGCCAAATCCTCGGCCTGCAGCGCGCGGTTCAGCCAGCCGTCTGTCGTGGCTTTCACATCGGGCGTGCCCGACTCCATGAAGTCCTGCGCGTCAAAGTGCGAGCGCGATATCGACGGCGACCCGGCCGCATGCACAATCGCCAGATGCCCCTGGTCGTACAGCGGCTTGAACGCCGCCAGCGAAGGATGCAGCCCAAAGAAGCCGTTCAGTTCCAGCACCTCCTGCTGCTGAATGGCGATGCTCGTCCTCATCTGGTAGTAGCTCGATTCCTTGTATGGCACCACCATGCTCAACCCATCCACCGCTCCGCGCTGGAAGATGACCACCAGCCGCCGCCCTGTGGCCGCAGCGTTTGTCTGCTCCGCCAGCACTGCCCGCTGCAGGAACGTCGGCACCGCCGACGTTCCCACCAGCGCCATCGCTCCGCCCCGCATAAACGCCCGCCGCGTCACCCGAATCCCGCTCATGTTTCCTCCACTCTTCTACCGCCGTTGGAAGTCCGGCGATCCAATCAACAACCCTGCCATCACGCTCGCCTGCGGATCCGTAGGCGGCGCGTTCGGTCGTATCTGCTGCAACGCCCGCTGCTCGCGCTTCTGTCCCTTGCCTGCTGTCCCCCCGTTGTCCATCCCCGGCACCGTGTCCGGCGATATCTGGAAGCGCGATGCCGCCTGCGCTACTGTCATCGTCTGCGCCTGCTGCATCACGGCGGCCCGCGTCTTGTCGCTGGCCGGGCGATCCAGTATCAGCGCCTCCAGTTGCTGCTCTTTCTGCTGTTGCGAGGCTGCTTCTCCGCTCCCCTCGCGCAGCAGCACCGCCCAGTCCGTCGTCACACCCGGAATTGCGTTCGCCCCCAGCGCCAGCGCAAAGTTCATCCGCGTCACCAGCGCGCTGGTGCTCACCCAGTCCGACGCACGCCAGTAGTAGCCCGTCGGTGGCATGCATCCGTACAACGGCATCCCCAACCGCTCCAGCGTCGCCACCAGCGGCAGCGGAGTCTTCACATCCACTTGCCCCGCCCGTGCCGCGCTCACCACATACTCCAGCGGTGTCTTCACCTTGGCTCGGTACGCGTCCTTCCCCCAGAACTCCGGCGAACTCCACATCGTCCGCAGCACCTCGCGCATGTCGCCCTTGCTGTCCAAAAAGCTCTGCGCCATGCGATCCACCAGCGCCTGCGGCGGGGTGTCACTCACAAACCTCACCGCCAGCTTGCGGCAGATGGACTTCGCCGTCTGCGGGCTGGTGGCCAGCATATGCAACACCTCATACCCTTCGGTCTGTCCATGCTCTGCAATGGTCTTGCCCAGCACTAGCTTCGTTCCCGGCTCATGCCGTCGCTCATCGAACAGGAACCCTCCGCCCTTCATCGGGCGCTCAATCGTCCAGCCCGTAAAGACCTTCGCCACCTCGGTGACGTCCTTCTGCGTATAGCCGCCGTTCACGCCCAGCGTATGCAGTTCCATCAGCTCCCGCGCGTAGTTTTCGTTCAGCCCCTTCGGCGCTCGCGCCACTATTGCCTGCACCTGCGCCTTCGCTTCCGGAGTCTTGGCTCGCTCTGCCATCGCCTGCGCATAACGTCCCGCTCCACCGTTGCGCGCCGCCATCGAGTCCGGCCCGATGCTCTCCCAATTGTCCAGATAGCTCATCATCGCCGTGGACTTCGCCGTCGCCACCAGCAGGTCTTCAAACCTGCCCAGCGCATGCGGCGCAATCACGTCCCGCTCGTAGGCCGTCAACTGATACGGCGTATTCTCGTTCTTCTTGATGTAGATATTGAAGTGATTGAGCCAGAAGTCGGTCATCACCTCCTGCACTTGCGTCTCGCTGTAGATCTCGCGAACCAGCGTCGCCGCCAGCAGGTCATTCACTACCACCGACCGCGGATTCACCAGCGACTCCAGTGTCTCCCGCTGCTCCGGCGTCATACCCTCGACAATCTGCTGCCGATGCACGCCCATCTGCTTGCGCATAGCCAGCAGTTGCTGCGGCGGCGTGTCCAGAATCCGTTGTAGCCGCTCTGTCGGAGCCAGCGCCAGAAGCGCCTGCACCTGCTCCCTCGCACCCGGTCCATCTTCGCTGTCATCCTGAGCCGGCATCATTCCATTCCCGTCGCCATCCTTTGGCGCCGGCACACGATGCTTCTGGCTCTCGCCGTAGAAGTACGTCACATCGGTATAGATGGCACGCTCCGCCGAATCGGTCGGCAACGGCTGCAACCCGTTGTACATCGCCCGTATCATCGGCCCCGTCGGAAACTTCTCCGCCAGCCGCTCTTCGCTCAACTTCAACGCCGGATACTGCGCCAGCCTTGCCTCCAGCGCGCTGTTGTCTATCTTCTCCGGATGCAGTTGCAACTCGAACCACTTGTCCAGCCCCATCTGCCGCACCGCCTCCACATCCCCCGGCCTTGGTCCGTAGCTCATCCGGTTTAACGCATGCAATATCCGCTCATCCCCCTGCAACTGCGTACTTGCCGGAGCCTGCGTCATTCCTGCCATATGCTTATGTCCCAGAGCCTCCAGCCCCAGCGGCTGCACCACCAGTTGCACGCACACCACCCCCGCGATTGCTGCCCGTAAAATGCCTGTCATTCCGCTACCCATTCGCAGCCTCCATACGGCCACCCACAAGCTGTCAAGATACCCCAGCCAAGCGGTACTGTCAGCAGAGACACGACTGCCCCGATCAAGTTGCTCCCCAACCTTCAATTGTCCTGTGAATCAGCTAAAAGGCCGCCAGTTCCACCATCGCATGGTAAAAATCATCCGGCTGCGGCAGAATCACATCCTCCAGCAGCGGCTGATACGCAACAAACGTATCCATGCCGGCCACGCGCCGCACCGGTGCATCCAGCTCGTGAAAGAGTTCTTCGCCGATACGCGCCGCAATCTCCGCACCATACCCCCAGCTGCGCATGTCCTCGTGGGCCACAATGCAGCGGTTGGTCTTCCGCACCGACGCCGCAATCGTCTCCCAGTCGTACGGGCTCAACGTGCGCAGGTCAATCACCTCAGCCTCGATGCCCTTCTCCAGCTTCAACCGTCTGGCCGCCTGCAATGCGCGGGAAACAGTTGCTCCATAAGTGACAAACGTCAGATGCCGCCCCTCGTGCACAATCTTCGCCTTGCCAAACGGAATCATGTACTCAGGCCCCGGATACTCGGCCCGCCCGTGAATCTCGCGGTACAGCCGCTTGTGCTCCAGGAACAGCACCGGATCGTCGCAGCGGATCGCCGTGCGCAGCAACCCGGCCGCGTCCAGCGCGTTCGACGGCATCACCACGCGGATGCCCGGCGTGTGTGTCATGATGCTCTCGCCCGACTGCGAATGGTAGATGGCCCCGCCCGTCAGGTATCCGCCAATCGGGCAGCGAATCACCATCGGGCACGACCACGTCCCGTTCGACCGCCACCGCATCACGGAGACTTCATTGCGCATCTGGTGGAATGCCGGCCAGATGTAGTCGAAAAACTGTATCTCCACTACCGGCTTCAGCCCGCGCACCGCCATGCCAAAGGCGCGCCCCATGATGTTGGCCTCCGCCAGTTGCGTGTTGAAGCACCGGTCGTCGCCGAACTCCGCCTGCAGGCCGTGGGTTAGCTTGAAAACTCCGCCCTTGCCCTTCAGCTTGCCTTCGCGCAACGCCTCCGAGCGCGTTGCGTCGGCCACGTCCTCGCCAAACACCACAATCCGCTCATCGCGCCGCATCTCCTCGTGCAGCGTGTGGTTGATCATGTCGGCCATGGTGTGTTCGGCCCCGTGCTTCGCGGCCAACTCACCCTTGTCAAAGGCCTTCCCCGCCGGGTTCACAACCTCCGAGTACACATGCAGCGGAATGCTCTCCGGCTTGGGCGGCGCAGCGGCCAGTGCAACATCCGTCGCGCGCTGCAACTCCGCGTCCACCTGTTTCTCCAGAGCCGTGATGCCCTCTTCGTCCAGAATCTGCTCCCGCAGCAATCGCATCTGCAAAATGGAAATAGGGTCGCGCAGTGCGTCGGCGTGCCTCTCCTCCTTGGTGCGGTACAGCTTCTCATCGTCCGAAAGCGAATGCGAGTACGGACGGATGACGTGCGCATGCACCAGCGCTGGCCCGCGCCCGCTCCGTGCATACTCCACCGCCTCGCGCATCGCGGCATGGCTCTTCTCCACGTCCGTGCCGTCCACCTCCACAATGTGAAAGTTCGGAAAGCCGATGACTTTGGAGATCTTCCCTCCCGGCGTGTTCACTTCCACCGGCGTGCTGATGGCGTAACCGTTGTCCTGCACCACAATCACCACCGGCAGCTTGGCGTTCGACGCCGCGTTCAGCGCCTCCCAGAACTCGCCCTGACTGGTCGAGCCCTCGCCGATGCCCACATACGTCACCTCGTCGTCGCGGAAGCTCGTCGGATGGTACGCGCGGTAGTCCGAGCCGTCTGCCTTCGGCTGCTCCTTGCACGCCGCATGCTGGCGCAGATAGCGTCCCGCCTCCGCCACCCCCACGCCGTGCAGGCACTGCGTCGCCGTCGCCGACGATGTGTTCACAATATGCAGGTCAGTCCGCGACCAGTGCGAAGGCATCTGCCGTCCGCCGCTGGCAATGTCGCTCGCCGCACCCACCGCCTGCAGCAACTGCTCTTCGGGCGTATTGCCCAGCGCCAGGCACAGCGCACGGTCGCGGTAGTAGGGCACAAACCAGTCGTACCCGGGACGCATCACCATCGCCGCCGCCACCTGAATGGCCTCGTGTCCCGCGCAGGATATCTGGAAGTAGATCTTTTGCTGCCGCTTCAGGACAATCTCGCGGTCGTCCATCCGCCGCGACAGAAACATCAGCCGGTACATGCTCACCAACTGTGCTGGTGTCAGCGGACCACCGGCCTTCGCCGCGTCCATGGCCGCACGGGCCGCGCCGGCAGCCGTCTCGCCCGCCTCCAGCAGCGGATGCACCCGCGCCTCGACTCCGGCCCTGCTCTCTGTCACTGCCGTCTGCTTGGCCATTGCGCCTCGGAGCTTTCCGAAGCTTGATTGTAAATCCTCTACCTGAGGATTGGTACTACCCTCTGTCAATCCATCCCCAGCGCCGCCGTCGCATTCACAATCCCATAGTTCATCGCCGGCGAGCTCACCGCTGTCGCCCGCATCCGCTGCACTACCGTCGCCGCGTCCCACTCCGGATGCGCCGCGCGCAACAACGCCGCCACACCCGCCGCCAGTGGCGCAGACGCGCTCGTCCCCATCGCCTGCACATACGCCTGATGCCCCAGCCCGAAGCAGCCCAAGCTGTGTGCGCCATCCCCCGGCACGCCGTCCTCAGTTCCCCCCAGCCCGCGGCTGCACGCCCCACGCACAAATCCCGTCACGCCCTCGTCCGTCCCCTCTGGATAGCTCCCCCCCGGCGCCGCCACAGCATCCAACAACGCGCCATAGTTCGAGTAGTACGCCAGCGCCGCTGGCCCCGCCACGCAAACGCCCGTCTGCATCTTCGTCTCCGCACAATCCGGATTCGTGGACGCCACCACCGCCAGCACGCCGCGCGCCTGCGCCGGCAACTCCACATACCGCACGTCGCTGTAATCAAAGCCATCGTTCCCCGCCGCTGCCACCATCACGGCTCCCGCCTGCTCCGCCGCGTACGCCGCCTGGTCAAAGCTCGCCTTCAGCCCCGCACCCTCGCCCGTCTGCAAGTCCACCATCACGCCCAGTGCCAGCACAATCACGTCCGCGCGTTCCTCCACCGCATCCGCAATCCCCTCCAGCACCCAGCTCAGCAACCCGTCTGCCTCGCCGGCCTCGCACTGCGCGGCCACGCTTCCCGTCCCGGCCGGCATACGTTGCAACACCTTGATGTTCAGGATGCTCGCCTGCGGAGCCACACCCACCGTCTCGCCCGTCTCCGGCCCTACAGCCGCTGCCGCCAGACTCGCCACCCACGTACCATGCCCCTGTTGGTCCGCCGCCGAACCGTCGTCGCACGCGCTCGCCATCGCCGTCTGGTCCACCTCGCTCTTGTTGAACACCAGGTTCGGCGCAATGTCCGGATGCGTCTCATCCACGCCGCTGTCCAGCACCGCAATCCTCACCCCGCGTCCCATCGTCACATCCCACGGTCCATGCGCAGGCCCGCCCGGAACGCTTGCGCCATACCCGCCCACCTGCTTCACCGCCCACTCCTGCGGTGTCTCCAAGTAATACAGATCCCCTGTCACCACCGGTGCCGCCAGTGTCGCCGGCCGCTCCTGCACCACGCCTCCAATCGGCCGCGCCACCAATCCCTTGCCCCGCACCACGCGGTCGTGCAGAACAGCCTGCACCTCCGGCATCCGGCTCATCCTCGCCGCAAACGCCGCATCCCCCACCGCCACCGCCATCCCCGCCGCCGCATGCCACCGCAGCACACGTCCACCGGCCTTCCTCACATGCTCTCCCGCCGTCTCCGTCGCTGCCGTCCCCGCTTTGTACAGCACAATGTACCGCCCCGCCACCACATCCTCGTCGCCCGTCACCATCCCCGCTGCCGCGGCATGCCCCACCAACCCCCACCACATGCAACCCATCAGCAACCCAACCCATACCATCCTTCTCGCCATCGCAGTAGACGCCCCCTCACGCTCTCGCCTGTGCGTACTGCATCACCGGCTACACGTCCTATCGGCCCACACTGTGCTTGTCCCGTACCCGTTTCCCACCCGTCACAGTACCTTGGTGTACTCACCTTCTTTATGGTCAGATGGAGATATGCTCCTCGCCCCGCAGCCCGGCCTTCAGGACCTTACCTCCTCCGTCCCGCACGACGAGCGCGTCCTCGACATTCTCGAGCGCGACTGGCATCTCGACCTCATCGAGTTCCTCCACCGCGACATGCCCCGCCTCGTCGC
>Ga0316225_1002375_pt1 | contig 15721 bp, 12 predicted proteins | sample TBH18015metaG_FD_206010 | JGI IMG/M metagenome (GOLD analysis project Ga0316225, IMG submission 206010) | Freshwater microbial communities from Trout Bog Lake, Wisconsin, USA - TBH18015 | ecosystem: Environmental > Aquatic > Freshwater > Lake > Hypolimnion/Profundal zone | place: USA: Wisconsin... | reverse complement strand
CGGGGAGTTCTCCCACCCGGAGGCTTTCAAGGGCTTTCCTGCCACCAGAAGCGGTCTTCACCTGGGGCACCCCGGCAGTCTTGAGCATCAAGGTCATCAGGAATCTCACCGATTCCTCGTCGTCCACCAGAAGCACCTTCATGGATTCCAGGGACGCCGAAGACGGTGGAGCAGGCGGGTCTGCGCCCTGTACCGGGGCGGCAATCCGGGGGAACCTAAGCTTCACTGTGGTGCCCAAGCCTGGCTGGCTGGCGATGTCCATGGTGCCGCCGTGCGCCTTGATCGCGCCATAGGTCATGCTCAAGCCCAGACCCGTGCCCTTGCCGACCTCCTTGGTCGTAAAGAACGGTTCCAGCACGTGCGCAAGGACCTCCGGGGTCATGCCCGCGCCGGTGTCCATGACGAATACCTCCACCCAGTCCGCTTCAGGAAGGGTCGTCCCCAAGGTAAGGGTTCCCCCTTCGGGCATGGCGTCCAGGGCGTTGATGCAAAGGTTCACCAAGGCATGGTTGATGCTCCCGGCATTGCCATTGATCCACAAAGGCTCGCCAGCGAACGCTTCGACGATCTTGATGCGCTTGCTGGTGGTGTTTTCCAGGAGGGCGCGCACCTCTCCCAGTGCGGCATGCAGATCAATGGGGGACTGGTTCGAGACGGTGGGCTGGGCAAACTGCACGAGGGACTTCACCATCTCCCGGCCCTGCCGGCAAACCCGGACAATGATCTGATAGGTTTCCAGATCCGAGGGTTCGGCTGTCCGGTGTTCGCGCACGGAGGCTGCGCCCATGATGAGGGTCAGCAGGTGGTTGAAATTGTGGGCCACGCCGGCCACCAGGGTGCCCAGGCTTTCCATCTTCTGGGCCTGTTGGAGCTGGGCTTCAAGGCGGCGCTGCTGTTGCTCCGCCGCCCTGCGTTCGGTGATGTCGCTGGCAAAGCATAGGAATCGCGCAGGGGACAGCCTCACCCCCTGGACCGCACAGAAGCCCGGACTGCCATTCTTGAGCCGGTAGGCGAGCTCTCCGAAGCAACGGCCAGTTTCCAGCAGTTTTTGAAACAGGTTATGGACGAATGCCTGCGCTTCGGGTTGCAGAAGGTCCGGGATGCTCAACCCCAACAGATCCTCTGGGGTGTACCCGGTCAGTTGGGATGCCGCCGGGTTGACGTTCAGTAAACGCCCCTTCTGATCGCATTCCAGAATGCCGATCGGCGACTGTTCTATGTATCTTCGGAATTGAGCTTCGCTCTCCCGCAGCGATTCCTCGGCTTTTTTGCGCAAGGTGATGTCGCGCCCGATGCCCAGCACGCCGAGGATCTCTCCATCGCTTCCGAGGGTCGGGGTCTTGATGGTTTCAAGGAATTCCTGATGCCCATCGCTGGCAAAAGTAATCAATTCCTCGGTAATGACCGGTTTTCCGGCGGCCATCGCCTTCCGGTCGTTCTCCCGGTAGAAGTCGGCCAGTTTACGGTCCACGAAATCGTCATCGGTCTTCCCGATGATGTCGCTCTCCTTGGCGCCGAAGTAACTTTCAAATCGGGAGTTGCAACCCAGGAAAACGCCGCTGGGATCCTTGAGCCAGACCAGGTCGGGCAGTGCGTTCAACAAGGTCCGCAATTGGGCCGCATTGCGGCTCAGGCTGGTGTTATGGAAAAAGTTATTTGCATACCTTGAATGATTGGAGTCCATGGCGCATCCCACGCTTGAAATGGGGCAACTGCACATACCTGATGCCTGATATGCAATGAATTATGCCTTGAAAACTTGACTAGAGCATTCAAGAACACTAATTCATAGGGGTTGAACCTGAGCAATCAAACATAGGTTGCTGATTTTCCCTGTGCCATTTTTTTTATTTTCGCACCCCTAGAATCGATCCTGCATGCTGTGGGCGTAACCCGTCAATTCAACGTAGGCGTCGCCCGCGTCGAGGTTGTCCTGGTCCAGCACCTGGCAGGCGCCCTCCCAGTAGGTGATGGCTGCCCCAAGGCGGGTGCGCAGTTCCTGGTCCGGCACCAGGGGAACCAGGGTCCAGGTTGTGTTCCAGGCCCGCAGGCGCAACGGCAGGGGATAGCGGGCGCCGGAGGGGCCGCGCCAGCTGTCGCCGGTCAGCTGGAAGGCCGTGGTCGTGCGCAGGATGCGCCCTTCGGCGGAAACTTCGGTGAGGGTCGACCAGGGGTCCTGGGCGCCGCCGGCGCCGCGCAGGCGGTAGAGCATCAGGCTGCGGCCGTCGCGCAGCTGGATGCCGGCCCAGTCCCAGCCCACCTGGCCAGGGGACAGCTGGCTGGAGCTGAACTCATGGTCCATCCAGGACGCGCCGTGCAGCGCGGTGTCCTGGCCGGCCCGGCGCAGGCGGCCGGTGCTGGCCAGGCGCGGGAAGGTTAGGTAGTGGCTGGCGGCGGCGGGATCGGCGCCCTTGCGGGTGACGCCGTGCTCGCCGAAGACCACCGGCGGGGTGGCCGGGTCCAGATCCAGTTCCAGGGCCGCGTCGCCCACCGCGAAGCTCAGGTGGATGCGCTGGCGCTCGCCCATGCGCGCGCTCCACCCGCCGTTGCGCAGGTCCAGCCCGGTGGCGGCGGCGGCGGCCGGGATGCCCTCCCGGTTGAGCCGCTCCTCCATCCGGAAGCCGCCTCCGGCCACGTCGGTGAAGGCGGCGTGGGCCAGATGCATCTGGTCGGTGCGCCAGGAGGGACTGCCGGTCCAGCCCGGGGCCGGCAGGGACCGGCGGAAGAAGGTCAGCTGGTAGCCGTAGCGGCGCGCCCCGTCGGCGCTCCAGAGGTGGCCGGTGAAGTACCACCATTCGATGGCGAACTCGGGATGGGCGCCGTGGTCCCGGGGAAACTGGAAGACGTAGCCCGGCCGCGCGGGGCGGAAGGCCGGCTGGGCGGCGACCGGCAGCGCCAGCATGGGCAGGATGAACCAGCGCGGGTTCATGCGGCGCCTTCCTCGGCCTGCCGGTCCGCGCCCAGACGCGAGGCCCAGCGTGCGATGGGCAGCAGCGCGGCCGCGGCGAGCAGCAGGCAGGAAACCATCATGCCGGCCAGGAAGGGCCAGGGCAGGCGGTAGGTCAGGGTCCAGCCGAACGCCTGGGGGTTCAGCACCAGCACCAGGATGCGCGACAGCAGCAGGCCCAGGCCCAGGCCGCCCAGGCACCCGGCCAGGGCGACGCCCAGGCCTTCGCCCAGCAGCACGCCGGTGACGGCGCGGTCGCCGGCGCCCAGGGCCCGGAGGGTCCAGATGTCGCCCCGGCGGGCCAGGGCCAGCCCGACCAGCGACTGGGCCAGTCCGGCCAGGGCCACGGCCAGGCCGATCACTTCCAGGGCGTAGGTGATGGCGAAAGTCTGCCGGAAGATCCGCAGCACCCGTTCGCGCAGGCTGGCGTTGGCCCGGAACTGCAGGCCGGGCCAGCGCCGGCCCAGGCGCCCGGCCACGGCGCCGGCGTCGGCGCCGGGCTTCAGGTAGAGGGCCAGGCTGGCCGAGCGCGGATCCTGGAACCAGGCGAGGAACACCGGGCGGTCCAGGATCAGGCTGCCGCGTTCGTTGCCATAGTCGGCGTAGATCCCCCGGAGGGTCACCGGGTGCGGGCCGCCGTCCCGGGGCAGGTCCAGCTGGTCGCCCACCCGCAGCTGGAACCGGCGGGCGAAACTTTCGCTGGCCACGGCGCCGGGTTGGCCCAGGCCGTCCCGGTGCACCCGGTCCAGCACCTCGGCGCTGGCGCCGCCCTGGATCATGGCCAGGTGGCCGCGGCTGGCCGCGACCGCGAAATCGCCGGTGGCCAGGGTGCTGATCTGGCCCCGGAAGGTGAACGGGATGGTGGTATAGCGGTCCATGGCGGCCACTTCCGGATCGGCGGCCAGGGCGTCGGCATCGGCCGGGGCGATCCGGTGCCGGGCCGCGGCGCCGGTGGAGCCCAGCGGCGCGACGAAGAGGTCGGCCCGCAGGGTGTCGCCGATCCAGTGCTGCACGGTGGTTTCGAAGCTGCGCACCATCACGCCCATGCCCACGGTCATGCCCACGGCCACGGCCAGGGCGGCGGCGGCGAAACCGTGGCGCCCGGTGGGGCGCGCCAGGGGGCGCAGGCTGAGGCGCAGGGCCCAGGGCGCCGAGCGCGGCCGCCCGGGCAGGCCCAGGGCCGGCAGCAGCGCCAGGGTGGCCAGGCTGCCGCCGAACAGCACCAGGGCGGAGCCGGCGTATGCCGGCCAAAGGGTTCCGGGGCGCAGGCCGGGCAGGAACGCCAAGGCCATCCCGGCGGCCAGCAGAACCAGTCCGCCCAGGGCCAGGGGCCGCCAGCGCATGGGCCGCGCCTGGGCGCCCCGGGCCAGCAGTTGCACCGGCGGGGTTTGCGCTGCCCGCCGGGCCGGCAGCCAGGCCGCGATCAGGCAGGTCAGGCTGCCGGCCACCCAGGCGACGGCCGCTTCGCCGCCCCGGAAGGCTGCCTCCCGGGCCGAGGCGGCGCCGTACAGGGCGGCCATGGTGCGGGCCACCCCGCGCACGGCGCCCTGGGCCATGGCCCAGCCCAGCAGGAGCCCCAGCAGACTGCCGAAGGCCCCCAGCAGGGCCGCCTCGCCCAGCACCAGGGCGAGGATGCGGCCCCTGGGGCAGCCCAGGGCCTGGAGCAGGGCCCAGGTCTCGCGCCGGCGGTTGACGCTGGCGTCGAAGCCCTGGAACAGCAGGTAGGCGCCCACCGCCAGGGCCACCAGGGAGAGCACGGTGAGGTTGAGCCGGAACGCGGCGCTCATGGCCCGGGCGCTGCCGGCCCGCTGCTCAGGCGCCTCCATGGCCCAGCCCCGGGGCAGGGCGGCGGCCAGCCGGGCCTGGGCCTGGACGGCGTCCCGGCCCGGCAGCCAGCCGAGGTCGAGCCGGTCCAGCTGGCCCGGGCGGCGGAACAGGCGCTGGGCGGCGGGCAGGTCCATGACCAGGAGGTTGCGCTGCACCGGCGGGCGGGCGGGATCGTCCGGCACCAGGCCGGCCACCCGCAGGGTGACGGGCCGGCCGTCCACCAGGCCGGCAAGCTGGTCGCCGGGGCGCACGGACCGGCCCAGGGCCTGGGACACCAGCACCGCGTCCGGGTCGCGCAGAATCTGGCTGGACCCGCCCGCCGGGCCGCCCAGCCCGACGAGATCGGTGCCGAGCACCTGGAACAGCTCCAGGTCGGCCGCGCGGGAGAAGCTGCCCTCCAGCACCGGGCGGATCCAGGCGTCGCGGCGCAGGCCATCCAGCTGGACCAGGCCGCGCTCGTCCAGGGGACCGAGGGCGGCGCGCACGGTGAGGTCCGCCCCGGTGCCGATGCCCTGGGCGAACCCCTCGAAGCTGGCCACCGCCGCCCGGTTCGCCAGCCGGATGGCCAGGTAGACCGAGACCCCCAGGGCCACGGCGAGGATGGCCAGGAGCGCCCGGCCGGGCTCCAGGGCCAGGGCGCGCCAGACCAGGCGGCGGAACAGGCCGTGGTCGTTGGGGCGCCGGTTCACCGGCCGGCCTCTACCACCCGGCCGTCCTTCAGGTGGATGATCCGGTGGCAGATGGCGGCCGCGGCCGCGGAATGGGTGACCAGCACCAGGGCAGCCCCGGTCCGCTCGGTCAGTTCGGCCAGCAGCGCCAGCACCGTTTCGCCGCTGGCGCTGTCCAGGTTGCCGGTGGGCTCGTCCGCCAGCAGCAGCGCCGGGCCCGCCGCCAGGGCCCGGGCCACGGCAACCCGCTGCATCTCGCCGCCGGACAGTTCCCGCGGCCAGGCTTCGGCCCGCCCGGTGAGGTCCACGGCCCCGAGCAGTTCCGCCACCCGCCGGTCCAGCTTGTCCCTGGGCCAGCCCAGCAGTTGCAGGGGCAGTTCCACGTTCTCCCGGGCGGTCAGGGTGGGGATCAGGTGGAACAGCTGGAACACCGTGCCCAGCTGCTCCCGGCTCAACTGGGCCAGGCGCGCCGGGCCGGCCCCGGCCAGGGCTTCGCCGCGGAACCGCACCTCGCCCGCGTCGGGCCGGTCCAGGCCGCCCAGCAGGTTGAGCAGGGTGGTCTTGCCGCAGCCGGACGGGCCCAGCAGCGCCACCCGTTCGCCGGCGGCCACGGTCAGGTCCACGTCCTTCAGCACCCAGCGGGTGTCGAAACGTCGGCCCACTCCGTGGGCTTCCAGCAGGGACATGGCGCGCACCTCGTTCCCCGAATCTTGCATGAAAAAAAGCCCCGAAGGGCTTCTTTTCTGTGGCGGCCGGGAACGGCCTACTCGACGGAGATGGGGATTTCCGTGGTGTAGTCCAGGGAGATCACTTCCGGCTCCTCGAAGGCGATGCGGCCTTCTTCGACTTCCTTGATGGCCACCTGGGCCCAGAACGAGGCGAGCCTCGGGGCTTCCTGCGGCTGCCCCAGCTTGTTCACGGGGACCTGGACTTCCACTTTCGGGTAAGCTCCGCGTTGCAGCTGCTCGCAACGCTTGCCGGTGATCACCACGAAGCGGTACTTGTTCGCGATTTCTTCCGGGATGTGTACAACAGTGCGTTGGGTCATGGATTGCCCTCGAAGGAAGCAAGTGTATCAAGGAACCCATGGGTTTTCCAGTGTTAGGATTTACCGGGAGGCTCCTTCATGAAAATCCTGGTGGGTATCACCGGTGGCATCGCTGCCTACCGCGGCGCGGAACTGGCCCGCATCCTCGTCAAACGCGGCCACGTGGTGCGCTGCTGCCTGACCGATGCCGGGGCCCGGTTCATCACCCCGCTCACCCTGGCTTCGCTCACCGGGCAGCCGTGCTTCGGCGCCAACCCCGAGAATCATGAATGGCGGCCCAACCCGGTCATCGAGCACGTGGACCTGGCCCGCTGGGCCGACGTGGTGGCGGTGGCGCCGGCCACGGCCGACATCATGGGCAAGACCGCCGGCGGCCTGGCCAACGACCTGCTGTCCACCCTGCTGCTGGCCACCACCGCCAAGGTGCTGTGGGCTCCGGCCATGAACAAGGCCATGTGGGCGCACCCGGCGGTCCAGGCCAATGTGGCCCGGCTGAAGAGCTTCGGCCACACCGTGGTGGAGCCGGCGGAGGGCATGCTGGCCTGCGGCGAGGAAGGGGCGGGACGCCTGGCCGAGCCCTGGGACATCGCCGACGCGGTCGACACCCTGGCCGGGCCGGCCCACCCGGCCCTGGTCGGGCGGGCCATCCTGATCACCGCCGGCCCCACCCAGGAGGACCTGGACCCGGTGCGCACCCTCACCAACCGGTCCTCGGGGGCCATGGGGATCGAGCTGGCCCGGGCCTTCCGCAACGCCGGGGCGAAGGTCAGCCTGGTCCTGGGCGGCGACCGGCCGGCGCCCTGGGGGGTCGCCACCGTGCGGGTGCGCAGCGCCCAGCAGATGCTGGAGGCCAGCCTGGAGCTGTGGCCGGCCCAGGACGGCCTGGTGGCCGCCGCGGCGGTGGCTGACCAGCGGCCGCAGACCTGCGCCACGGAGAAGGTGAAGAAGGGGCCGGGGCTCGAGACCCTGGTGCTGGAACGCACCCCGGACGTGCTGGCCACGCTCTCCGCCAGCCGCGGCGGCCGCCAATGGCTGCTCGGGTTCGCGGCCGAAAGCGAGGCCCACGTGCCCAACGCCACGGCCAAGCTGCACATGAAGCACCTGGACGCGATCCTGGTGAACGACATCGGCTCCGGCAGGGCCTTCGGCCTTCAGGCCAACACCCTGATCCCCATCACCGCCTCGGGCCAGGGCGGGCCGCTGGGGCCCCTGCCCAAGGCCGAACTGGCCCAGGCCGTGGTGCGCTGGTGGGGCGATTGGCTGCAAGGCAAGCAGTAGTTCAAGGAGGGACCCATGATTCTGGAATTGGCAGCCAGCGCCCAGGCCTTCGCCCTGGGGGATCGTTTCCTTGCCGGCCTGGTGGGCGATTTCTCCGATGCGGACTGGCAGGTGTCCGATCCGGTGGGGCACAACCCGCGCTGGCTGGTCGGCCATCTGGCGCTGATGCGCCATCATGTGGCGAACCTGGCGGGGCTGGCGCTGGCGGCGCCGCCCTGGGCGGCCGCGTTCGAGCGGGGCAGCGCCTGCACCGAGGTGCCGGCGGAGCTGGACCCGAGGGACCTGGTCCTGGCCTTCCATGCTGCCCAGGCGGCCTTGGCGGGCCACTGGGAGGCTGTCACCGCCGAGCAGCTGGCCAAGCCCCTGGGCCGGACCTTGCCCGACGGCTCCGACACCGTGGCCGGCGCCCTGCGCTTTCTGGCCTGGCATGAGGCCTATCATCTGGGACAGCTTGGGTTATTCCGAAGGTTGGCGGGCAAGCCCGGCCGCGCCTGATGCCGCGAGGTTCCCGATGATCGGCTGCTAGAAGGCCGGATCCAGCCAGGCGACCGGTTCGCTGGGCACCCCGAGCACGTCGCCGACCCGCAGGGCGGTGGCCACCAGCCAGCCGGGCGGACGGCCGATCTGCTGCAGGTCCAGCTGTAGCGTCTGGCCGGGCTTGGGGAGGTTCGGCCGGCTGCGTTCCATCACCACCTGGCCCCGGGCCAGCACATCGGCGCTCGCCGGCCGGGCGTAGCCCAAAGGCAGGTAGTAGACCCGCACCTTTTCCAGGCCCGCCAGCTTGCCGCCCAGGGCGTCCCGGGCCGGGAGCCGCACTTCCAGGATCCGGTTGGTGACCCAGCGCACAGCGCAGGCCTCCGGGGCGGTGCGCGGCCGGGGTATGGGATCCCCTTTCCGGCCGCAAGCGAGGATCATCAGGCACAATAGCACTGAGATTGTAGACGCGGGTACTAGGTTTGGTAGGCTGTAGGGTCGCACCACTCCATGATGCCCGAATTCGCCTGTGAGGATGCTCGCTATGCCCGTGACCAAACTGCTGATTGCCAACCGGGGCGATATCGCCTGCCGGATCATTCGCACCTGCCGGGAGATGGACATCCCCACGGTGGCGGTCTATTCGGATTCCGACCGCGGCTCCATGCACGTGCGCCTGGCCGTCCTGTCCTACCCGATCGGGCCCACCCCCTCCCGGGAGAGCTACCTGCGGGTGGACAAGCTGATCGAGGTCTGCAAGAAGACCGGCGCGGACGCGATCCACCCGGGCTACGGCTTCCTCAGCGAGGATCCCGAGGCGGTGCGCCGGATCCAGGAGGCCGGGCTCACCTGGGTCGGGCCCAGCGCCGAGGTGCTGGAGCAGATGAACGCCAAGATCACCGCCCGGGAGATCGCCGTCAGCGTCGGCTGCCCGGTGCTGCCGGGCATCCACGAGACCCTGGGCGACGAGGACCTGATGACCGAGGCCAGGAAGCTCGGCTTTCCGCTGATGCTCAAACCGGTGGCGGGCCGGGACGGCAAGGGCATGCGCCTGGTCAAGTCGCCCGGAGAACTGCGCCGGGCCTTGCCCCGGGTCAAGGGCGACGCGCTGTTCTCCTTCTGGGACGAGCGGGTCTACCTGGAGAAGGCGCTGGTGCACGCGCGCCACATCGATATCCAGATCGCCGGGGACAGCCACGGCAACTACGTCTACCTATGGGAGCGGGAGGGCTCGGTGCAGCGCCGCTTCCAGCAGGTGGCCGACGAGGCCCCCTCGGTCTCGGTCAACCCCGAGCTGCGCAAGGCCATGGGCGAAGCCGCGGTGGCCATCGCCCGCAAGGTGGGCTACGTGGGGCTGGGCACGGTGGAGTTCCTCATGGACACCGAGGGGGGCTTCTACTTCCTGGAGATGACCTGCCGGATCCAGGGCGGGCACGCCGTCACCGAATGGATCACCGGCCAGGACCTGATCAAGTGGCAGATCCTGATCGCCCGGGGCGAGAAGCTGCCCCTGGCCCAGGACCAGATCCCCTTCTGGGGCCACGCGATCCAGTGCCGCATCAACGCCGAGGATCCGGACCGGGACTTCGCCCCCAGTTCCGGCAGGATCATGTACCTGCGCACCCCGGCCGGGCACCGGCTGCGCGACGACAACGGCATCTATCCCGGCTGGGACCTGTCGCCCTTCTACGCGCCGCTGCTGTCCAAGCTGTCCACCTGGGGGGCGACCCGGGCCGAGGCCCTGGAGCGCATGCATGCCGCCCTGAGCGAGTACCGGGTGGGCGGGGTGCGCAACAACGTGGCCTTCCACAAGGCCCTGCTCGAGCACAAGCCGTTCCTGAAGGGCGAACTGCACACCGGGATGCTGGAGCATCCCTGGTGGAAGCAGAAGAAGCTGCGCCCCAACCTGAAGTTCGCGGTGGCCGCCGCGCTGTTCGACGAGCTGGAGATGGAAGAGCGCCGCGCCCAGCAGCCCGCCCGGGCCGACGACTGCGATTGCGGGGCCGAGGCCTGGCGCTCCTTCGGCAAGTTCAACCGGTTGTAAGTCACGCCTCCACCCTTTGCACGGACTAAACCATGAAACGCACCCTCGTCATTGCCGATGAAACCCACGAACTGGAAATCCACCGCCGCGGCGGCAAGACCGTCATGGTCTGGGACGGGGAGGAATTCCCGTTCGACATCCTCAAGGTGGAGCCCACCAGCTATTCCATCATCATGAACAACCACTCGGTGGGGGTGAACATCGACCGCACCCGCAACATCGATCCCGACCTGCACGGCTTCCGGGCCAGCCTGTACGACGGCGCCTACGATTTCACCCTGCAGGATCCGCACAAGATCCTCCTGGCCGCGGCCATGGCCCGGGGCAAGGTGGGCGCCTGCGGCCTGGTCTCCGCGCTCATGCCCGGCAAGGTGCTGAAGCTGCTGGTGCAGCCGGGCGAGGTGGTGGAGGAGGGCCAGCCCATCCTGATCCTGGAAGCCATGAAGATGCAGAACGAGTACACCGCGCCCATGGCCGGCACGGTCGGTCAGGTCCACGCGCAGGAGGGGGTGAACGTCGAGATCAATTCGCCCATGATCACCCTGGTGCCGCTCGCCGCGGAATGACCCGCCCCCATGCGGCCGGGAGCTGACAGCGCGAAGCACCGCCTGTTCCGGGCCGCCGGGTTCATGTTGGCGGGACTGCTGCTGGCCGGCGCGGCCGGCGGCCTCTGGCTGAGGCGGGAACTGACCGCCAGCCTGGCCCAGCTGGACGGCGCGCGCGCCCTGCCCGGACTGGGGGCGCCGGCCACCGTCGAGCGGGACGCCCGGGGGGTGCCCACCATCCGCGCCGCCAACCGGCTCGATGTGGCGCGCGCCCTGGGCTTCGTCCACGCCCAGGAGCGGTTCTTCCAGATGGACCTGCAGCGCCGCCTGGCCGCCGGCGAGCTGGCCGAACTGATGGGCCCGCCGGTGCTGAAGGTTGACCGGGAGTACCGGCTGCACCGGTTCCGCGCCGTCGCCCGACGGGTGGTGGCCCAGGCCGGCGCCGACGAGCGGGCCGGGCTGGAGGCCTACGCCGCGGGGGTCAACGCCGGGCTCGCGGCGCTGGGGGCCAGGCCGTTCGAGTATCTGCTGCTGCGCCAGGCGCCGGCGCCGTGGCGGGCGGAGGATTCGGCGCTCTGCCTGCTGGCCATGTTCATCATGCTGCAGGAGGACCCCGGGCACCGGGAGTCGCGCCTGGGCCAGATGCGCGAGGTCCTGCCGGCCCCGTTGTTCGCCTTCCTGGCTCCGGACGGGACCGAATGGGACGCGCCGCTGGCCGGCGCGCCCAGGTCCCAGCCCCCGGTGCCGGGTCCGGAGGTGTGCGATCTGCGCAGGCTGGGCCGTTCGGGTCCGGACGCCGGGGCCTCGGCGCCGGAGGCCTTCCCGGGCAGCAACAGCTGGGCCCTGGCCGGCAGCCGCACCCGGGACGGCCGGGCCATCCTGGCCAACGACATGCACCTGGCCATCTCGGTGCCCAACACCTGGTACCGGGCGTCGCTGGTCTGGCCCGGGGCCACCGTCACCGGGGTCACCCTGCCCGGCATCGGCGCCGTGGCGGTGGGCAGCAACGGCCGGGTGGCCTGGGGCTTCACCAACAGCTACGGGGATTTCCGCGACCTGGTGATCCTGGAGCAGGCCGGATCGGACGGCTACCGGACCCCGGACGGACCGCGCCGGTTCACCCACCTGCAGGAAACCATCAAGGTCCGGGGCGCCGCCGACGACCACCTGGACCTGCTCGAAACCATCTGGGGCCCGGTGGTCGACACCGACGCCAAGGGCCGCAGGCGGGCCCTGCGTTGGGTGGCGCACGACCCCGAGGCGGTGAATTTCGCTTCGCTTGGGCTGGAGACGGCCGGCTCGGTCCAGGCCGCCATGGCGGTGGCGAACCGGGCGGGCATCCCGGCCCAGAACTTCGTCTGCGCCGACGCCGGGGGGCACATCGGCTGGACCATCATGGGGCGGCTGCCGGTGCGGGCCGGCTTCGACGGCCGGGTCCCGGTCTCCTGGGCCGACGGCGCCCGGCGCTGGGCCGGCTGGCTGGCACCCGGGGATTACCCCAGGATCGTCGATCCGCCCTCCGGCCAGATCTGGACCGCCAATGCCCGGGTGGTGGACGGCGCCATGCTCGCGAAGCTGGGCGACGGCGGCTACGACCTGGGCGCGCGGGCCCGGCAGATCCGGGACGACCTGGCCGCCCTGGGCCCGGCCGAAGAGCGCGACATGCTCGCGGTGCAGCTGGACGACCGCGCCCTGTTCCTGGACCGCTGGCAGCAGCTGCTGCTGCGCACCCTGGGCCCGGAAGCGCTGCGCGCCGACCCCCGGCGGGCCGAACTGCGCCGGCTGGCGGAGGCCTGGGGCGGACGCGCCCAGCCGGATTCGGCCGGCTACCGGATCGTGCGCGGCTTCCGCCTGGTGCTGCAGGAACAGGTGTCCGCCAGCTTCGCCCGGGCCTTCGGCGGCCCCGGCGAGCGCCGGTTCATCGTCGGCTTCGCCGGGCAGGGCGAGGGCCCGCTCTGGGCGCTGGTGACCCAGCGGCCGGCAAACCTGCTGGATCCCGCCTTCAAGGACTGGGACCAGCAACTGCTGGCGGCGGTGGACACGACCATCACCCGGCTGACCCGGGACGGCACCCCCCTGGCCCAGTGCACCTGGGGCCGGCTGAATGCGCCGAAGGTCCAGCATCCGCTGTCCAAGGCGCTGCCCTTCCTGTCCCGCTGGCTGGACATGCCGACCCTGCCGGTGCCCGGCGATGCCCAGATGCCGCGGGTGCAGGACCGGGAATTCGGCGCCTCGGAACGGCTGGCGGTCTCCCCCGGCCATGAGGCCGACGGCTACTTCATGATGCCCTGCGGCCAGAGCGGCCACCCGCTGTCGCCCAACTACGGCGACGGGCACCGCGACTGGGTGGCGGGGCGGCCGGGGCCGTTCCTGCCGGGGAACACGGTGCATCGCCTGCTCCTGCTTCCCTAGGCATTGCTACCCGAGGCCGGGCATGCGCTGGGCTATCCGCGATCGCCGTCCGTGAATGTCTACCAGGGCAGCTCGAGCGCCTTGGTCAGGAACGCCGCCAGCGGCGCGTGGCTCCGGCAGATGCCGGTGAAGTGCGCCAGGAAATCCGGAGCGCAGACCTCCTTCTCGGTCAGCGGTGTATAGGTATAGAAATCCTTCAACTTGAGATCCTCGGCAAAGGGGTGGGCGGGATCGAAGCCGGCCGGCACCCGCTTGAGCGCCTCGCCCCCCACCTCGATCCCGCCCGTCTGCAGCGCCTTCCAGGCCCGGGTGTTCGAGACGATCCGTTCCCGGACCTTGCGCAGCGCATCCGCTTCGGGATGCCATAGGCCGGTGCTGGCGAAGCAGCCGCCCGGTTCCAGATGCAGGTAGAAGCCCGGCGAGTGCACGTCCTTGGTGCACAGCCCATGGCGGAACTGGGCTCCCACGTTCAATTTGTAGGGGTCCTTGTTGCCGGAGAACCGGGTGTCCCGGTTGATCCTGAACATGGAGCCGCCCACCGGCCGGGGATCGGCGCGGAAATGCTTGTTGATGCCCGCCAGCGGCTCGGCGAAGGCCAGCACGAAGGCCAGCACCGGGCCCTTCACTTCGGCCTCGTAGCGCTCCTTGTTGGCCTGGAACCATTCCCGGTTGTTGTTGGCCTTCAGGTCGCGCAGGAACTGGAACAGGGACCGGTTGAAAACGGGTTCCGCCATGATGCCTCCTTGATTTCAGCTTAATACCGGAGCGACAGGCAGGTGAGGGCCTCCGAAGGTTTCAGCGTACGCTGATCAGCCCGACCCCGGCCAGGGCCAGCGCCATCCCGGCCCACCGGACGGCGGTGATCCTCTGGGCCAGGAAGAACCGGGCGAGGATCACCGTGGGCGCCGGGGAGAGCGAGACGATGATCACCACCAGGGACAGCAGTCCGGATTGGCAGGCCAGCATGAACATGATGTTGGCCAGCATGTCGGCGCCGCCGGCGACCAGGGTGGGCAGCAGGTCCCCGGGTTCCAGCCGCGGCCTCCGCCTGAGGACGATCATCGCGGTGATGGTCGCCGTGAGCGAAGCGACCCGGGCCGCCACCAGGGGCCAGAGCCCGCTGCCGGCGCCGACCCGGGAGATCGCCGTGAAGAACAGCCCGAACCCCAGCCCGGCGAGGCCGCCGTAGACCAGCGCCGACTGGATGGATCTGCCCTCGTGTTCCCCGCCGCGGGCTTCCCGGGTCAGCATGAGCACCGCCGGCAGGCAGAGGGCCGAGCCGATGATGGCGGTGGTGGAGGGCCGCTCACCCAGCAGCAGGCCGAGCAGGACCGGGATCAGCGCCCCGATCACGGCCGAGGTGGGCGACACGATCGCGACGATGCTCCGGGCGATGCCAGCGTAGAGCATGAACAGGCCCATCGTTCCGACCAGGCCGGCCAGGAAGCCCCAGAGCAGGTCGGCCACCGGCGGCAGCCCCGGCCCACGGGCGGCCACGGCCAGGCCGGCGATGGCGAGGCCCAGCAACTGGGAGACCAGCAGGATCGAAAGCAGTCTGCTCCGCCTGGCCGCGAAGCCGCCGCCGAAATCTGCGATTCCAAAAAAAAGGGCCGAAAGCCCAGCGAGGATGACTGCCATGATCAATATTAACGCGAGTTTCCAGCGACTGAAGGCCCATGGACCGTTTCCCGATCAGCAGCCCAACCTGGATCGAACTGGACCTCCAGGCGGTCACGGACAACTGCGCCCACATCATCCGGGACACCGGCACTCCGCTCATGGCGGTGCTGAAGGGCGACGCCTACGGCCACGGCGCGGTCCAGGCCGGCCGCGCGGCGCTGGCCGGAGGCGCCGCCTGGCTGGGGGTGGCGCGCTACGGCGAGGCGCGGGTCCTGCGCGAAGCCGGCCTCCAGGCGCCGATCCTGGTGCTGGGCATGGTGACCGCCGAGGAGGTGGACCAGGCCATCGCCGCGGGCGTGACCCTGACCCTGCACAGCCGCGCGACCCTCGAGCTGTTCGCCGCCCGGGCCGCCGGGCGGGAGCTCGCCGTCCACCTGAAGCTGGATACCGGGCTGGGGCGGCTGGGCGTGCTCCCCGGCGAGATCGTGGCCTTTGCCCGGGAGGCCGCCCGGGCCGGCCTGCGCGTGGACGGGATGTTCAGCCACCTGGCGGCGGCCGAGCAGGACCACCCGCTCAACGGGCTTCAGCAACGGCGCTTCCGGGAGGCGCTGGGCGGCCTGGAGGCGGCCGGCCTGCGCCCGCGCTGGGCGCACCTGGCCAATTCGGCCGCGGCCTTCCTCCTGCCCGGCGCGCGCCACGACCTGGTGCGGGTGGCCAACGTGGTGCTCGGCCTCCGCATCCGTCCGGATCAGCCGCTGGACCCGAAGTACCGCCCGGCCCTCACCTGGAAGGCCCGGCTCGCCTCGTGCCGGGAACTGCCGGCCGGCTGGGGCGTCGGCTATGGGCAGACCTACGTCA
>Ga0316225_1002333_pt1 | contig 15917 bp, 9 predicted proteins | sample TBH18015metaG_FD_206010 | JGI IMG/M metagenome (GOLD analysis project Ga0316225, IMG submission 206010) | Freshwater microbial communities from Trout Bog Lake, Wisconsin, USA - TBH18015 | ecosystem: Environmental > Aquatic > Freshwater > Lake > Hypolimnion/Profundal zone | place: USA: Wisconsin... | reverse complement strand
CACAACATCGGCATGGGAGCCACCCGGAGCCCAATGCTCGTTCAGCAGGAAGCCCGCGTTACGGCCGAAGAATTGGCTGCCACCGGCATCCGATGGGCCTTTGCTCCGTGCCTGGCCGTGGCGCAGGATGCCCGCTGGGGCCGGACTTACGAGAGCTTTGGCGAGAATCCGGAACTGGCTGAGTTGCTGGGCGGGGCCGCGGTGCGCGGATTCCAGGGAACGTCCTGGGGCAAGCCCGGATCGGTGCTGGCCTGCGCTAAGCACTTCCTGGGGGACGGTGGCACGACCCAGGGCACCGACCAGGGCAACACCGAATGCGACGAGGCCACCTTGCGGAAGATCCATTTGCCGGGCTACCGGGCCGCCATCAAAGCCGGCGTCGGTTCGGTGATGGTTTCCTATAGCAGTTGGAATGGCAAGAAGATGCACGGGAACAAGTACCTTTTGACCGACCTGCTGAAGGGCGAACTGGGTTTTGACGGCTTCCTGATCTCGGATTGGGCGGCTATCGACCAACTCGGCGGCGATTATAAAAAGGACGTCGAGATGGCGGTCAATGCCGGTCTGGACATGGGGATGATTCCCAACGGTCCCGGCGAGAAGAACAGCTATGTGGATTTCATTCGCTGCCTCAAGGAACTCGTGGCTGAGCAACGAATTCCGCAGGCGCGCATCGATGACGCCGTGCGCCGGATTTTGCGCGCGAAGATAAAGCTCGGGCTCCTGGACGAGGACGCGTCGGCCCGACCACCGGAACTTGCCTCGGTCGGCAGTCCGGAGCATCGGGCGGTCGCCCGTGATTGCGTGCGCCATTCATTGGTCTTGCTCAAGAATGCCAACCACGCTTTGCCATTGTCCAAGTCCGTCAAACGCCTGGTGGTGGTGGGAAAAGCCGCTGATGACATCGGCATTCAATGCGGTGGCTGGACCATCGATTGGCAGGGGCGCGCCGGTCCGGTGACTAAGGGCGGGACGACCATCCTGGCCGCAGTCCGTAAGACGGTGTCGGCCGAAACCGCCGTGGCCTACTCAGCGGACGGGGCGGACCTGAACGGAGCCGACGCAATTGTAGTCGTGGTTGGCGAGATGCCCTACGCGGAGATGAAGGGGGACCGTCCGGACTTGCAACTGACCCCCGAAGATCAGCAGCTTATCGCCAAGGTCAAACAAGGGGGTGTGCCCGTGGTGACCATACTCTTCTCGGGTCGTCCGCTGGTGCTCGGCGGGGCACTGGAACAGAGCGACGCCTTCCTGGCCGCCTGGTTGCCCGGCACCGAAGGCCAGGGCGTGGCGGATGTGCTCTTCGGCGATTTCCGACCGACAGGAAAGCTGCCCCGGACCTGGCCCGCGAATGCCGAGCAGGTGGCGAATCCTCCCTCCGCGAAGCAAAGCCCCCTCTTCGCCTATGGCTTCGGTCTGACCTACGGTCCGGGGCGGTCCTCGAAATAGTTCGAATACGAAAACCTTTTCTGACGCCCTCCGCTACCCGGTTCTCGCCATCCTTGCGCACCTTTTCCGCCTTCATGTGCTTGCGCCCCGGACCCGTGCTCAGCCCGGCCAGCCGCGCATGGATGTTGTCCAGCGCCGCCTGCAACGCCTTCGATTTTGTCAACGATTGGTCCAGCCCCGTCAACGTCGCCTTCGACGTTACGTCCAGTCTTGCTGCATCCACTAAGGGTTCCGCCATCCCCCCATTGTAAACCCTGATTCCCGTAGGCTATGGAGTGGGGGTGGACCTAATCCCGCCCCATCACGTGAATTGCCCTAGAAGGTGGGATGATGCGTTTTTGCCTGGATCACCGAACCAGCCAGACTATACTCCTGGCAGTTCGGGTTGATCATGAGGCACTTACAGCTAAACCGGGGTGAGGGTTTCCGGCAACGGAACAACGAACAGGGATTGCGCCGCCCGATGCTCAAGTGCCTGGCATCCAAAATGTTACTCGAATTGGCCTTTCGAGATCACCCAAAATACAACACCGAACCAGCGGTTCGTTTAATCAATAGTTAGCCATGAGCAAGATCAGAACAAGTATTCTATTAGCTGCGGGAGTCATATTGTTTCTTCTCTCCGGTCTTGTACGGTTCGGGGCTGTCAGCCTGCGTCCCGTAAAGGACGCGAGCGGAGCGCAGCTCTATCGGCCAGATGGGCGGATGCTTTTGGAGTCGGACACATGGGGCAACATCAGGATCAACTGGCAGTCAGATCTTTGTTTGCTCCTGAGCGCTGTCGTTTTTCTTTGGTGCCTCGTTAGGTCTGTCCGTTCGCGTTTCGGAGGCTCCCGTGCATCATAGCAGTCAGGCCAGCTTTTGTCGGGCTAACCCGTCGCGGCAGTTGACGCCGGGAGATCGCGCTTGGTATTGCTGGACGTCATCGGCCCGGCGCAACTGCGCTCGGCGTTAAGCGGCAGCTATCTCCATGAGCGAGACACTCATTGCAATTCTCCTGGCCCCCGTGGGCATCGTGGTTTACGGGAGCGGTTTGCTACTCTGGCCGCTCCGGCGGCGGCTCCGACGCAAGCGGGTACGCGGAAAATCACTCGGGTTTGTTTTTCTTGCTCAGCTCCTCGCCTATGCTGCTGTGGCATGCTGCTCCATTTTCATTCACCTCGAACATGTTTACTATTGGTTCATTTTTCTTATCGAACTCAATATCGTGTTTACCATCGCGGCGGTGATTGCGTGGATTCGCGATGCGCGTCACGAGCGCAATTTGGAGGCCGTGCATGCCCCTTAACCACTGGGTGCAGGCGCCGCTGGATGGCGCCTGTCTGTTCTTCCTGAGTCAGCGGCCCGGCACGCCTGACCCAGAACGTTCGGCTGGACTATGAAACCACTCCTCTGGGCCCTGGCTATCCTGTTGGCTCTGCCTTCTGTAATTCGCGCGGCCGACGGGCTCTCGTTGTCAGTGACGAACACGAGGACGGCGAACCAACGACGCTACGTGACGGTTGACGTCCGCATCAGCAAGCGTATGCCACTCACAACGGACCATACGCTGATGGTGGTAGTTGGACCGACCAAGGTAGCAGGTCCAGTTGACGAGTGTGGGCCTCCGCAAAACTTCGCCCTCAAGGGACCAAGTCATGAGATTGGCAAACACCACTTTCGGGTCGAGGTGGCACTGCCGATTGAAAAGGTCTCTGTCAAATTCATGCTGGTGGGTAAGAAGAAGATCCTTTATGAGCACTCCAGCCAGATCTAGATCGCCGAACTACTGGGTGCAGGCGGCGCCGGTTTGCGCGTCCTATCCTTTGCTGAGCCAGCGCCCTGGCGCACCTGACCCCGACCGTTAGTTTAGGAAACCTCTTTATGAATGGCATTTTCACAAATAACATCTTCAGCAATCCTAAGGGGTGGGCAGAAAAGGCAATCGGCTCGCATCTGCGATACCGGCTCATGCAAGCCAAATGCGTCACGATGGCCGGATGCCTCAGTTACGTTCTTTTCCTCTTTTGGAGGGAGACGCGGTTTCCGCTTGTCGTCTATTTCGGCGTTCTTGTCTTCCTGGCACACGGTGTCGTCGAGACCTTCTGTGATCTCAGGGCGCTCCGTTCCTTCGTCGTCGAGGCTCAACTAACCAGGGCACTTCACTCGCCGCCGCGATGACGCCTCTTTTCCACGCTGAGGCCCACTCGCGCGGCGCGAGTGAGCGCCATCGTTAGGTGTGAAATCGAAGTTACTCATTGTTTTGGCTGCTGTGCCCGGGTTGTTCCAATCGAGCGGGCAGTCCCCAGGCGTTTCGGATGCCCCTAAAGGAATTCAGGAGCTATCTGCGCTCATCCAGGCAAAACCCCCGGCGGAAGTGCGCTCTGCGATTGTCGCGCATTTTGGCCCCCCTCAGCGGGACATCGGTTCCGGTATGCGGATCGAGCAATGGGACACCTCCGATGGCGTGCTTACATTCAATCCTGCCCACGGACCGACCTTCTTAGACCGGAAGGCAGATAAGTTGTTCCATCTGCTGAAGACGACAAACCCAGTTAGAACGAACCTTCTCCAGAGCTACGAGATGACCACTTTGCCAGAACCGGGTAGCGGCGGAAGCATGTATTGGCTCGGAGACCTCGAATTCGGCCCCGACATGACCTATCGGTTTGCGGACAGCGGGCAGAGCCATGACCACCGGGGCGGGCAAGGCGCAAACTTTTTCATGCGCCACCCTGTTGGTAGGGTCGCAGTTCGTTATGTCGCCCCGATTTCGCCCGAGACGCTCCTGGAAGCGGTTCCTGATGGGGCAACTATCGCGCATCTCACCTTCACCGCCGGGGACGGGAAAAACCAAGCGACTTTTTCCATTGCGACCTCTGAACGGTCGCGTCGACTTGAGTTCAGAGGCGCCAACCCGCTGACTTTTGCCATGAGTACGTTTTGGAATAGCTATTGGAAATGAGGACCGTCGCGCCGAACAGCCCGACCGCAGCGAACCCCGCGTCTGTAGTCTCATTCGGTGTCGGGCAGCACCGGCGCGGGGTCGCTGGCCCGGAGCGTTAGCCGTGAAGAAACTCCTCGTCCTCGCTATCGTTTGTGCTCTGCTTTTGGCAGTCATCGGCGCGGTCGCATTCTTCCGGCCTCCATCGCTCCACTCGAGTGCTCGACGTGCCTGGAAGGAGAGGAGCATCGCTGACATTGCCTCACGTGTCGCCGCCCCATCATGGCCGATCAATGAGTTCGCACGCCTTAAACCCGTGGGCACGAATGAGCCGAGTGATGATGCCTGTTGGCTAACGGACCAGATCATTCTGACCCGCAAGGGTGAGTGGCTGGCGTATGCCAACAGTTGCCAAAACCAGGACGGGCGCATTGTTGACATTTTTCTGGCGCGCGCGTCGGATGGGCACTGGTATTACTCCACCTATCATTTCTGCGTCGGCATGGTGGTTCTGCGCATGGAAGAACAGCCGGAGGATTTGGCCACATTCGCCAAGACCTACTTTTTGCAGGCGTTTGACGGGCAGTCGGACGATTGCCTCCAGAGGACATGGTCACTGACCACCAGATGAGAACTTCAACGGTTCCCTCAGCTTTTCGAGGTGCCGGTCAAGGTAAAGTTTGCGCGGTCAACCAGCTTCAATCCCCCCGCCTGAATCGTCATCGCGAGTGTAGGTGCCGGTGGCGGCGGGCCGGGGCTTGAGCTCGGACCTCTGGAAGCCGATGGGTTGACCAGGTACTACCGGCGGCGGGACCAAGACCAGCCGGAGCCGGAACAACGCCAGTTTTCGATGAATATTTGACCTTGCGCCGTTCTTTGCTACACTAGCTGTCCTTTATGAAACTATTGATCTGCGATCCTGTTTCGCCGAAGGGGATTGCTCTTTTGCAGCAGCGCCCGGAGTTCGAAGTCGTTGTGTTGCCCAAACGGCTCTCGGAGGCGGAATTGCTTCCCTTGGTGGGGGACGTGGTGGCCCTGGTCGTGCGATCCGAGACCAAGGTTACGCGGAAGATCATTGAGGCGGCGCCCAAGCTCCGCGTGGTGGGGCGCGCTGGCGTGGGGGTGGACAATGTGGATGTCGAGGCCGCTACCCAACATGGGGTGGTCGTCATGAACACGCCCGGGGGTAATACGATTTCCACCGCCGAACTGACGTTTACCATGCTGCTGAGCCTGGCGCGAAAGGTACCGCAGGCGTACGCCTCGATGGCGGCGGGGAAATGGGATCGTAAGCAGTTTCTGGGCAACGAGTTGTATGGAAAGACCTTGGGGGTGCTCGGGTTAGGACGGATTGGGAGCGAGGTGGCCCGGCGCGCCCTGGTTTTCGGCATGCGCGTCTTGGGTTACGACCCCTTCCTGACCGAAGCCCGCGCCAAAGCGATGGGTATCGAGTTGGTGGCCGATTTGGATGACGTGTACCGAGACTCGGATTTTATCACCGTTCACATGCCGGTCACCGAGCAGACACGCGGGATGCTCAACGCGGCAGCTTTCGGGAAGATGAAGCCCAAGGTCTGCCTGGTCAACTGCGCCCGGGGCGAGATCATCGTCGAGAACGACCTGATCGTGGCGCTGGATTCGGGCAAGGTGGCTGCCGCCGCCTTGGACGTTTATGCGGTGGAGCCGCTGCCCGCAGAACATCCTTTCCGCAAACACCCGGCGATCACGCTGACGCCGCATCTGGGGGCCAGCACACACGAGGCCCAGGAAAAGTGCGGGCTGGAGGTGGCTGAGGTTATCGCCGGCTACCTGGTGACCGGTGAGGTTCGCAATGCCGTGAACCTGCCATACCTCGATGCCAAGACCTACGAGCAGGTGCGCCCCTATCTGGTACTGGGCGAAAAGCTGGGCAAACTGATCGCCCAGTTGGCTGCCGTGCAGGTGGACCGCATCTATATCACCTACGGGGGCAAGGCGCAGGAGCTTCCGAACATCGACCCGGTCACCCGCGCCATTTTGCTCGGTTTCCTATCCGGCGCGTCGGTGAGGGATTTGAACAACGTCAATGTGCGCAGCATCGCCTCGACGCTGGGGATAACGGTCCAGGAGAAACGGTCTAACGAACGGGTGACCTTTAACGAATGGCTGCATGTGCAGGCGTTCAAGGGCGAGGAGAAAGTGATCTCCGCGGGCGGGACCTTCTTCGGCTCGCCCGACAACCCGCGCATCGTTCGAGTTTTCAGCCAACCCACGGAGATTGTGCCGTTCGGGGTGGTGTTGCTGCTGCGAAATAAGGACCGGCCGGGTATGGTTGGAACCCTGGGCACGCTCCTCGCTCGGCACCAGGTCAATATCGCCAGCATGAGTCTCAGCCGCGACGCCGTCGGGGGCTATGCCTTGGCCGTGCTCAATTTGGATAGCGTGCCTCCCACCGAGGTGTTGGACGAGATTCAAAAGGACCCGGACATCAGCAATGTCAAAGTGGTCAAATTATAAGTTCTGTTAGCATTCATGCAAATAATTATGGATAAATCAAAAACATCACTCGTCCTCCTGCTGGTCACGTCCGTGCTGGCGGCCCAGGGAGTCCGAGCTCAAACCGCCGCCGCGACGAACGCCACCGCGTCCGCCCCGAAGGCGCCGGCCAAACCAACCGACGTGTTCGGCGATAAAGTGATCGCGAAAGGCACCAACGTCGAAGTCAAACGCAGCCAGTTGGATGAAGAGGTGATCCGCATCAAGGCCAATGCCACCCGGAACGGACAGACGGTCTCCCCCGAGCAGACCACCATGTTGGAGCAGCAGATTTTGGGTCAAGCCATTCTCGTGCAGCTCCTGAATTCTAAATCCACGGACACCGACAAGACCGAAGGCAAGACCCAGGCGGAGAAGAAGCTTCAGGAGGGCAAGACCCAATTCGGTTCGGATGAGGCGCTGGATCGGCAGCTCAAGGCCGCCGGGGTGACCCGTGCGGAATTGTTAAAGCAATGGGCCGAAGCCGCCACCGCCGAAAGCGTGCTCAAGCGCGAACTCAAAGTCAGCGTCACGGACGACGACGTCAAAAAGTTTTACGATGATAATCCCTCGAAGTTCGAACAAGCCGAGACGGTTCGCGCCGCGCACATTCTCATCAAGACGACGGATGCTGCCAATGCCGAATTGAGCCAGGAACAAAAGGATGCGAAGCGCAAGCAGGCCCAGGACATCCTCAAGCGCGCCCGTGCGGGCGAAGATTTCGGCAAGTTGGCCAAGGAGTTTTCGGAAGATCCCGGGTCCAAGGAGAATGGCGGCGAATACACCTTCCCTCGGGGCCAGATGGTCGCCGAATTCGAGACGGCGGCCTTTTCCATGAACACGAACCAGATCAGCGACCTGGTCACCACGAAATTCGGCTATCACATCATCAAGCTGCTCGAAAAAATGCCCGCCAAGAAAACCGAGTTGGCCGCTGTGGGGTCCAGGATAAAGGATTTTCTGACCCAGGAGGCGATCAAGAAACAACTGCCCGATTATTACAAGAAGCTCAGAAAGGACGCGAAGGTCGAAATCCTTGATGAGAAACTGAAACCTCAAGAGGAACCCGAGGGGATGCCGGCTACGGTGGCTCCTTCGACCAACAACGGCAAAGCCGACAAGAAGAAGTAAGCCTCCCTCTTGGGTCGAGTTTGCGCGGCCCGGCCTCACGGCCGGGCCGTTTTGCTGTTTTCGGCGGTTTCGGTAGGTACGCGGGTTCTCACCCCGCCTTGCGTGAGTCAGGGCAGGCCTTTACAGTCACGCCTTAGGATGATCAGATCAGTTGCCAGTCGGAGAATTGAGCCGGGGGTAAAGGGCCTTGTGCTACCCTTTTGGGAGGCGAACTGTCGCTGCCGACTGATCCGCTGTCTGGTTCTCGGGGTCATCGCACTCGTCCTCCTGTCGCGCCCCAAGGCCGCCTCCGGGGCATCTCCCGAAAAACAAAAGTCGCTTGATGAATGGCGCGTGCTAACGTCGCCCGAGGGCCTCCCTCCGCGAGTGTTTGTGAAGGGAGACAAGATCTTGTTCTATTTTCCCACCGCCACGGGGGTCGAGGCATTTAGCGCAAACTGGCATCGCGTGAGGGTTCCGGCGCGGGATTACAAGGTCAACTCCGCCGTGCTCCGATGGGACCGGAAGCTGCCGCGCATGCCGGAAGGTGAGACCGGCTGGCGGCAAGCCACCGTGATAGCGGGCAGCGAGTGGCATCGCCTGGCAACCAATTTGATCGCTGAACTGACTCCGCGCACTCCGGGGCATGGTGTCTATTACCAGGCATTTTTCGCCGATGGGGTTTTCTACCGGGATCCACAAGGGGCGGCGCGCTTCTCCGGGTTGGGCGCGCAACCGAAAGAGGTCATCATCGACCGGCGATTCACCACCGAAGCGACGCTCGATATCCTGGCCGGCCGAATGAGCGAGCACTTGGCCCGCCAGGAGCCGGCGAGCGACCTCTTCTTGTTGATGGCTCCCAACTCTCTGCAGGTCACCCATCCGCTGTTGCTGGATCGGCGGTTGCGCCGTTGCGTGTCCCTTAGCCCCGCGGCACTTTACGACAGCACGGAACGGGGGATCAGTTTAGCGGTGACGGCCCAGGGTCTGCGCGCCCTCCTATTCGAAAGCCATGGCGTCGCCTTGCTCAGAAACCCGATCTCGAGTGCCCTGCGCCTGGCTGACCTGGGACTGGCGACCTTGGCGCGGTTACTCCAATTGCCGGTGCCAATGCCTGCTTCGCAGCCCAAACCGGTCGCCGGTGGTCCGGGGATGAACCTCACCGAATGGGAAAAGTGGCTGGACCATAACACCGGCACGCGGCGGGAGGAGGGTTCCCTCCGCCTGCTGATCGACGGCGACCAGTTTTTCCCAAGGCTACGCCAAGCCATCGAAGGCGCGACCAACTCGATTGACCTTCAAGTGTATATCTTCGATAAGGACGACGTGGGGGTCGATATTGCCGACCGGCTCAAGGCTCGGTCCAAGCAGATTGGAGTCAACGTGATGTTTGACCGGATGGGGAGCATCGCGGCGGGGGTTGTGCCGCCAGCAACCCCCATGCCGGCGGACTTTGTCAGCCCTTCTTCCATGCTCTCCTACTTGAAAGACGGTTCACGAGTGCAGGTGCGGCCAACTCTCAATCCCTGGTTCTCTTCCGATCATTCCAAGATCGTGGTGATTGACGGTTTTCGGGCTTGGATAGGGGGGATGAATCTCGGGCGTGAATATGAGCACGAGTGGCACGATCTGATGATCGAGGTGGAAGGACCGGTGGTGGCTTCCCTCGAGGATGATTTTGGGCGCGAGTGGGCGCACGCCGGGCCCTTCGGAGATTTGGGGTATGTCGCCGCGTTGCTTCGAGGCCCCAAGCCGGGACCTGGCGCCAGGTTCGCGACGAACTCGATCCCCATCCGGCGATTGCCAACCCGCACGGCCTGGAAGCCCTTTTCAGCCTCGGTGATGGCTTCGCTTCGCCAGGCCAGGAACTATATCTACGTGGAAAACCCGTATCTGTTCGACAAACGGGTGATTGGTGGTCTGGTGCAGGCCCGGGCCCGGGGAGTGGATGTGCGCGTGGTCTTGCCGCGAGTCAACGACCTCAAGGGAGGGGGTCGCAGCAACCTCGTCATCGCGAATTATCTCATCGAGCACGGGGTGCGGGTCTATTTCTACCCGGGTATGACCCACGTCAAAGCTCTCCTGGTCGACGGTTGGACCTGCCTGGGCTCAGGCAACCTCAACCACTTGAGCCTGCGAATCAACCACGAGCAAAACCTCGCCTCGTCCGATCCGGGCTTCGCCGCCAAGGTCAAACACGAACTTTTCGACGAGGATTTCGCCCGCTCTTATGAGCTGACTGAGTCGGTGTCAGTAGAATGGATGGACTTTTTGGTCGACCTGATCCTCGAGAATTTCTGAGTTAAGGGATGAGAATCAAACGGTAGAACCGCGCGCTGTCAAACCCGCCAGTCTGCGAACCGTCATCCAGGAAGGAGCAAGTTCCCGTTGGCGAACTGAGCAAGCCCGGCAGGGTGGTCCAGGTTGGCGCCGAGAGCGACGGACTCCACTGGATTTGGAATTGGCTGTTGGTTCCGGCGCTCCATTGCAATTGGATTCCCGCCGGCGTCAATACCGGCAGCCCAATCAAGGTCGGAGTGAGATCACCCCCTGGCGCCGGCCCGTTGAGAACCAGGTAGGTCCGAAACGGTGATGGGAGCGGCGCACAAAACGTGGTCTGGAAGTCGTTGGCCACCAAAGTGTGGGAGAGGGGCACCAGAGTTCCTCCCGCGAGGTTGGTGGCGCCCATCACATGATAGTAGCTGCCAGGCGAGGATAGCCAATTCAGGCACAGGGCCTGACTCGAAACCTGGCAGAATATCAGGCTGATGTTGGTCCCGTACACGGCGAATTCGTCTGCGAGGACCCTCCCGGCAAGGTCTGTCGTATCCACGTTGAACGCCCCCAGATACCAGCGGCCCGGGGCAGGCGGCGGCACTGAGTTGGTGAAGATCAGAATTTGCTCATCGTTTGTTCCAGGATTGGTGCTCGAATACGGGGGATTTCCGGCGGGCGTGGGGAAAGGCAGGCCCCAGTTGGCGTAAAGGTCGGCGTCGGCGGTCAGGTTTTGCAGTTCGAAAACCACCAGGGTCGCGTTGGTGGAAACGTCGTAGGCGAAATAGGCCGGCTGGGAATCGGCCGAGAGATTCAACTCCATCGGTACGCCATCTCGGAGCACCGGAACATCGAAATCCACTTCGAAGCAGCCGGTCACGGGTGCTATGTTCGTGTTGAGCAAGGCCAGATAGTAGCGGGTTCCTGGGATCAACCCCGGCCCGGTGGCGTTGGAGGCCAGAACCGCCGTGCCTCCCGTCGAATGGGAGAACAGGATGAAATCGTCCGCTTGCGGGATCACCTCCGGGGGTTCGGAGGCGTTAAAAACCACGGTCAGCGGGGCGCTGGCAGTGAGCAGCGAATTGGTGGCAAACCTGGCCCAGATGGGGACGTCCACGGTGAAGTACTGAACCTGGCCGGAAGCGATGGTGTTCGTTTGCGGCTGGTGGTGGACCAGCGGAATGGGCGTTGGCACGCTGTCGGCCAGGCGCAGAGCGAGTTGCCACCCAAGGAGGGAAGCACTGCCTCCCAAGGGCCCTGCCCGCGTGTCTTCGATTTCCAGCGTCCACTCTCCCACTGCGCTTTCACCCGTTAACCGGGAGAGTGATTCTTCCGGTAAATAGAAAATGCCGTTGGCGAGGCCTCCGCCCGGGGCGGGGCTGTTCGTCGTAAACGGCGGTACGGCAAACTTGATGGGGGTCACCGTCAGGTTGGTGTCCTCAGTGAAAGTGGTGTAAAGAAAGCCCGGTTGCGTCGCGGTTACGGTGTAGTCCCACGCATCATCGGGGTTGATGTTTCCCCCCTCGTTCATAACGATCGTTACCTCCGTGTCGGCGCCGGGGCCGAAAGCAATGTTCGTCAGCCCACCCAGGCTCACCAAACCGGAGTCGTAAATGAGGGCGTCGTCGTAGTAAACCCGCATGTCGTCGGGCACGGTGTAAAAGTCGTAATTGATCGTGATAGTGCCGGAGGTCTGGCCCGTGTTCAACACATTGGTGTAGGCTGAGGGGCCGCCCGAGGAGGAGACCGGGGTGATGTTGGTTACGATGATATTCTGGCCCATCCCATCGGGAGCAATGCCGCCGCGGTTTTCTGAGAGCAAAACCCGCGTGCCGCTGGGGCTGACCAAGTGCAGCACTAAGTCCGATACCCGGGGATGTGTAATCCGAACCCCCGCCTCAGCCGTCACCACTTTCCGGTCGTCCCCGACCGGCAGGCGGGCGACGGTCACGGCGGCATCCGTGATGCTGATCGCGCCGGTGGAAGTGTAGATCTGGGGGCGTGCCCCGTTCGGATTCAAAAGCAGGCCGGCCCAATTACTCACCGTGACGGCATCCGGGCCCGCGTTCGAGACGGTCAGCGCGTAAAGCCCCGCGTTCAGCGGGGGGGTAACCGTTTTATCGAGGGCCAACCAACCGCCGGAGTTGGTCATAACCGAGCAAAGCTCGGAGAGTCCGGGGCTGGCGCCGACGGGGCAGGCCTGGACTCGCAGGGGCCCGGTTCCGGACCAGAGCGAGACCGCAAAAGAGAGGTTGGTGGCCGCTGGGGGCACGGTGATATAATCGCGACGGCTGGCACCGGGCAAGATCGCGGCGGTGAGACCGCCAAGCAGGTCAGTTTGGGGCTCCAGGCGAATGGCGAGGTTATTGTTGGTGCCCGAAGTTTCTGAAATGGCGTTGACCTCCTCGAGCCTCCATTGGCCGGTGGTTGCCCGGCCGCAAAACACGTTAAGACTGCCGGGACCATCGGTAGGCTGGGTGCCGACGAGGTCGGCTTCGGCACTGTCATCGTACACAAAAGATTGGTCCATGACCGCAGGACCGGGAGTATGACGGTTGAGGACGGTTTGGCCATCGAGATGCCTCAGTGTTCCCACGAGATCGGCCGAGGCTTCGTGAGTGAGCGTGTTGGTGACGATCGCACGGTGCAGCAGCGCGGGTTGGGTTGCCAGTGCGAGAAGGCGGCCGATGCCCGGTTGGCCGTGTTCAGCGGGAGGCAGGAGCCCCGGGGCGGGGAACCCGCGGAGCGTCTCGTTGCCCAGGGAATCCACCTGGCTGAAAGGGACCTGACTCAAGACGGCGGCAAAACCGTACTCGGCGCCCGATCCGGATTCGCACTTCACACCCACATAATAGACACCTGGATTGGCATTAGTGTAGACGATGGTCTCTGTCCCGCCACGGCTGAGGGATTTATCGGCGCGCTCAACCACATCCGGATCCAGGTTGGTCAACCCGGATTCCATGGACACATAAAGGTCGATATCCGCCTCTGCGCGGAGGCCGTTGGAGCCTGAGGCAAGCGACGAGTCCAGTGCCTCGGGGGAAAGGCGGCGGGCCAGGAACGTCATGAACGCGGCATTGGTGGCGCCCGAGTCATTGCTGATGAGGTAAAAATGCCATTGGTTGGTATCGCCGAGGGCTACGGCGCCGTTGATCGCTGGCAGCGCAATCGCGTTGGTCCGGGGACACGGACTGCTGGCCCCGACACGCTGTTGCAGCAGGAAGGCTCCCGAGTCCGGATTGGTGGCGTCAAACTGATTAGTCAAAACGGTCAACTGCGGTCCCGCCCCCTCCGCGATAGGCGAGTCCAGCACCGTCAGACCCCCGGTAGGCTGACTCGCTCCGCTGGCGATCACCAGGGCGTAATCCTGAACCACCGCATTCGTTCGAGACGCTACCGCGTTCATGTTCACTGACCTGCCTACCACCGTGACAGAGTAATGGCTTCCCAGTGGAGGGGCCAAGCAGACGCTCTCGACATTGTTCACACGGTCCGCTTTGGGGGTCGTGAGGGGATCCCAGACGGCGTTCGTCACGCTACCGAGGGGAATGTCATTCCCCCAATAGATCTCGCCCGTATCCAGGTTGGTAACTAACAAATCCAGGTCGTTCACCAGTTTGATGGCCGCAATCGGGTTTCCGGGAGGGTCGGTCCAGACCAAGGTCATTCGCAGTGGGGTGCCCTGCGCGTTCGAGGAAAGTGTCACGTAGCGCGTTTGATTCTCCCCGGTAGCCAGTGCGCTCGAAGCATCCTGGTCGAAGATCAATATTGGTGCGGGGGCCAGGGCGGATCCCAGATTCGTCAGGCCCGCGGGCAGGGTCGAGGGCAAATTAGGCATGCCCCACCCGTGGAGATTCAAGGGGTTCGTAACGCAAAGATCATCGCTCGTCCTGGGGGGACGGGCGCCGTTGATCAACAGCGCCTTCATCAGCGCAGGACTATTGGTCAGGCTCAGCCGTTGCTGGAAGAACTCCTGCATCAAGGCCAAGGTGCCCGCCACACAACCCGCCGCCATACTGGTGCCCGTTTCATAGCGATATCTCTGCGGGGGAGCCGCCAAACCGGCATTCAAGTTACTCAACACCGCGAGAGTATTGCCAGGACTCGCGAAGGCCAGAGCGGCGTTGGTAGGGTTGTAATAGCCGGCCTGATCCCATTCCTGGGAGCGGGCCGAAACGACGAAGACGCCGGGGGCGACTACATCCGGCTTAAACCGTCCAAAATTGCCCTCCACGCCCAGGCCAACATTCCCGCGACTTGAAAACCCGGCAACTCGGTTACTGGCGGAGGTGAGTTGGAGCCAGGGTTGGTTGGTCTGCCAATGACCAGCACCGTTGGTGACCCAACCCCAGACGCTGTTGGTGACCCAGCGGGCCTGCTCGAGCGCTCCCACGGTGATGACGTTCTTAGCGGTGCCTGGGGAGAGTACCGAATCGGGCTCGCCGCCGGTGCCGTCATCATTCCCATTTCCGGTGTTGCCGGCGGCGAATACAAAGAGGACCGGCTGTGACCCTGAAACCTGCGGGCGCGCATCGCGTGTGGCGGCGTCGTAGCTGGCGGCGGCCAGATCATAACCGCCGGCCGAATAGGTCCAACTGTTGTTGGAAACGAACGCATTGGTGGCCGCTGCGGCCTGCTGCAAGTAAGCATCGGTCCCGCCTGACAAGGCAAACAGCCGAGCCGCAGGGGCCATCCCGCGGAATTGTCCACGGGTGGCCGGCATGTCTGAACCAGCGGTATTCGTAAGAGTGACTGACTCCAGTCCGCTCCCGGCGATGACTCCCGCCACATGGGTCCCATGGCCGCTGAGATCCTGCAGACTATTCGGGGAGTCCCCGGTGATTCGCCCCGCTAGGTCAGGATGGGTGGCGTCCACCCCAGTGTCGTTGATGGCCAGCAACACATTTGCCCCCGTCAGCCCAAGGTAGTTGGTCGTGGCAAGCGAGTCCGATGCCACCGTGACGGTGGCGCGAACGAGATCGTTGGCGGGAAGGCGTCGATGAAGAAGTTCAAGCTCCTGAACGGCCGGAAGGCGGGCTAGGTCGGCCAACAGCGACCTCCCCCTGGCCTCGCCAACTGGTGGCGTCCCTAGTTGGAGCACCGGACCGAAAGGAGAAGGCTCCTCAGCCAACACGACCATCCCCAGCTCTGCCAATTCCTGTCGCGCCGCGGCCGAAGGCCCAGGGAAGAGCAGAACTCTCAGATGAGCCTCGGCTGGCAGTGGCGCGCCCTCGACCGCCAACTTCAGGAGATCGGCTTTCAGCTTGTAATAGGGCTGGTATGGGAGAACGGACTGCACGAGCGGGGAAGCCATCAGGTTCTGCGCCGCCCCCTCCGAAGTCCGTACCAGGTAGGCTTGGTTCGGGATGTAGCCCATGATCTCGGCCCCGGTCCTGTTCAAGAGCGTCCGAAAGGCCTGGTTAATGGGGGCTCGGGACTGGACGATATAAGCCCCGGGAGTTCCCCTGGCCTGCAGCGGTGGATCGGGCAGGGGTATCGCCAAGCCGCTGTCAAAACAAGCGTTTTCCAGCAGGATGGCCCTTGGGTTGGCGAGAAGTTGGCCTGGGGAGATGGGGGTGTTGAACAATCGTAACGGAGATGAAGTGGCTCCCTGGTAAAATCTTGGGATCGGGGGAGGTTGCGC
>Ga0316225_1002329_pt1 | contig 15936 bp, 32 predicted proteins | sample TBH18015metaG_FD_206010 | JGI IMG/M metagenome (GOLD analysis project Ga0316225, IMG submission 206010) | Freshwater microbial communities from Trout Bog Lake, Wisconsin, USA - TBH18015 | ecosystem: Environmental > Aquatic > Freshwater > Lake > Hypolimnion/Profundal zone | place: USA: Wisconsin... | reverse complement strand
TTGTCTTGAAAGCACGGCAGTTACTGTTAGTGCGGGCCCGAGTGGTGAAATCGGTAGACACAGCAGATTTAAAATCTGCCGACTCAAAAAAGTCGTGCCGGTTCGATTCCGGCCTCGGGCACCATAATTTCCTTTTTAATTCCCACTAAAAAGAAATAAGTAGTAAATACAAGGGTTTGCAGGTTGCCGTTTCTTCTTGTTTCCATTAAATTGGAAGAAATTAAACAATAGATCCCGCTAAAATCCCGCAAAACATCCCGCATGGCTTACATTAGAAAAACTCTTAAAGGCTATCGAGCCGAGATCGAAATACAAGGTGTACGCAAGAGCGCCTCCTTTGTGACTAAGCGGGAAGCCTTATTGTGGGTCGCTAAAGAAGAAACAGCTATTCGTGAAGATTCTAAAACTGCGCCAGCCCATAAGTACACCTTAAAAGATGCGCTGGTTAAATACCGTGATGAGGTAAGCCCAGACAATGCGGGATCCAGATGGGAGCAAATTCGGATTGATGCGTTTTTAGCTCATCCTGAATGGTTGCCGCTATCCAAGAAGATTGGACTTATTAACCCTACTGACTTTGAAAACTTTTCTAAAGAACGATCTAAGACCGTCAAAGATGGCACTATTTTGCGGGAATTAGGAATGCTCTCAGGCGTGATGGAGACCGCTAGGCTGCGTTGGCAATGGGTCAAGGAAAATCCCGTGCGGGATTCTAAGAAGCCAAAAGAGCCGCCAAGTCGTAAAAGGTTAATTACTAGACCAGAAATTAAAGCAATCTTAAGGGGTCTTGATTACAGCCCTATAGCGCCACACATCAATTCTTTAACTCAATCTATTGCCGTTTGTTTCTTATTGGCTCTGCGTACGGGAATGAGGGCAGGGGATATGACGGGACTGCATTGGAGCAACGTCAAACCCCGCCACCTAGTCATAGAGATCGATAAAATTGGCAGAAGGACGGGAATGGGGCGAGATGTACCCTTGTCTAAAAAAGCCGTTCGCATAGTCAATAAAATGCGTGGTTTTGATAAAGAATCTGTTTTTTCCCTTAAACCGCAAACTTTAGATGCCCGTTTTAGAACCATTCGAGAACGCCAAGGCTTATCAGGGTTTACTTTTCACGATACACGCCATACTGCGGCAACTTGGATGGCTGGTAAATTTAAAAGCAATAAAGACGTAACTGCCCAGCAAGCTATTTTTGATATGTGCAAAATCTTTGGATGGACAGACCCCAAAAGGGCGTTGGAATATTACAATCCAAATCCTGAAGATGTGGCCTCCAGATTAGATTAGCTTGCTAAATAACGTCTAATTTCTGATCCAGTTATACGGCCATCAACAGAACGTATTTTTCCTTCTAAAATTCTTTTAGTTAACGTCTTTGGTGTAATGCCAATTTGTTTTGCAGCATCTTTAAGGTTGTATGAAACTAGGGCGCTTATAGCCTTTTCTGCCCCTGCCTGGGCAGCCGCAAATAACATTGAACTTAATTTTGATTCTTCTATTGTAATCATTTGACATTACCCCGTAATCTTTCTGCGACCAATGTTGCATAGCCAGCAATGTCATGCCATGAATCATCATAATTTGGATCGCCATTAAGAATTCTGGCGATTTTATGAACAATCATGTCTAAAGACTCCATTTGATCTGGGTGCAATTTAGACCAATTAGGAGTGGTTTGCATTACATACTTTAAATTCTGAGAGATCGATGCGTGATCTACAAACTTCCCGTAGCGAGTTCCACGTTCTTCTAAAGTCTTGTTAATGTTAGTCATCATGCGATCCTATGGCGCTTAATACTGGTAATGCCCTCTGGCAATGGGGCTTCTTCTTGAGCGAGAAACTTACTTTCACAATCTCCATTAACTGCTTTTGCATAGTCAATTTCTACTTTTGCAGTATTGATAATTGTTTGACCAACATCACTAATGGCTTTTGCAGTTTCTAGCGCAATCGATCCGTCTTTTAATCCACGCATCGTATCGAATAAATACTGCCTTAATTCTTCAATATTATTTTTGCTCATGTTTTGTTCTCTTATTTATCTGTCTTGTTAATGCGCCCTTTAATTGCAACAAAAGAGCAATTTCTTTTGGATAGCGATGGTATGTATTTCGATCCATTAATTCGTCCCTGGTCAAAAGTTCTAAATTTGATATATCGCAATTTTGTTTATTGCCATCTTTAAATACCAACGCCATACCTTTTGGTGGATATTCACCGTGTTGTTTTTTCCAGTTTTCACGATGGAGCAATCTCCATTGATGCAATCCCTCGGCAATTTTTATTTCTACATATCCATCAACAGATACTCGGGTACTTCCAACTGGCCTATGATTGATTGGTTTTGAACCAGGCTTAAAGCGTGTTTCTATGCCACCAATTTGTAAACCTTTCATACCTTTGTTCCAGGGTTTCACACCTTTTACAAATCTTGAGCAAGCACCTTGTTTCCCATTAGTTCGACCAGAAACAGGAGAATTAAAAAATTCATCAGATTTTTTTAATCCAAGGGAATATGCCTTGTTGTAAATTGACTCAATGACAACGCCAATATCTTTAGCAATAATTTCTGATTTCTCATTTGGGTAACGGTTTCTTAAAATCGCGATTTGTTCATCAGTCCAAATATGTCTTTTGGCCATAAGATTTCGGCTTTTTGTCATGCCGCCATCCCATAAAAAGCCGTCATTAACGGATGCTGTTTAATTTCGGCACGTTTAAAAACTGGCGCTGCGAGAATATTGTTTATATCGCTACTATCGCTTATCGTATAAACAAAATATCTGCTGCCTTTTGATACGTTGACTGATTTGCGTCTATACAAATTGGATTTAGACAAAATATTTCCAGTCGTAGCCGCTTTAAAACCCGCATTTACCAAATCTTTAACTGAGCATGGCTGATTCTTTTCAATAAAGTTAAAAACTTTCTGTTCCATTGGACTCATAAATAACCCTCCCAGTTAAAGTCTGAAACCCAGCTATTTACGATTACCTCAATATCAGACGATGGATCGTTACCCAATCTATCAGCCTCAATTACGGCTTGCCCAACTTCTGCATACAGCCTGGTAAGCGGTTCAAAATATAAATCTTTTCTAATTGGCGATGCGTAAGCGCTTAATTTTTTAAGCTCTTTAATAATTGCGTCAATTCTTAAGATGCGTTCAGAAATATCCATATCAGCCTCTAAAACGGAATATCGTCATCAGACATTGGTGCAGAATATGCTGGTTCTGCCTGGTGATGAACGGCCCCAGCAGATTGCATTTTGTTGCCTAGCATTTGCATAGTTTCTGCAACGATTTCTGTTGAGAATTTTTCGATACCATTCGCATCAGCATATTTACGAGTCTTAAGTTTGCCCTCGATATACACTTGCGACCCTTTGCGTAAATATTGAGCAGCAATCTCTGCCAACTTTCCAAAGAATGCAACACGATGCCATTCTGTTGTTTCTTTTAGTTCGCCAGACTGTTTATCTTTATAACGATCCATTGTTGCAACAGAAATATTGGTTACAGATCCACCGTTACTAAAATCACGCTTTTCTGGATCTTTACCTAGATTTCCTACGATGATTACTTTATTGACTGAGGCCATTATTCAACTTCCTCTTCTTCCGCTAAAGAAGGCGTTGTAGTTGCTGGAATAATTTGACCATTTGCTTGCTCAAGAATTAAATCAATAAGTGGTCGCACCTGGTTATGAGGCATGGTGTCTAATCCAGCTAAAATTTTGTTAACTCCATCCACATCAAGATGAAGTGTGATTGTTTGTGATTCCGACATATTTTTCCTTTAATTAAGTAATGCTTTAATAGATAAAACTTCACTTTGAATGAGATTTAAGAACTCGGCTCTTCTCGCTCGTAGTCTTGAAATCTCATCTAAGTAATCTTTACGGTGCAATCTATGCACGATTAATTGTTTGCCTACTGGAAAATCAGAGCAAAAACTGACGAAATCGAACCACTCTCTGCCCGTGCAATCTAAATGCCCAATAAGCTGCCATTTATAAGACGGGTCAAAGCTGCCACGCTTTAAAGTAGCGTTATGCGTTTTAGCGATTACTGATTTAATTTCTATGCCACCGTCATCTCCAACCAGGCCATCTGGACTATCTCCATAAGTCTCGTGACAAAAAAAACCGCCATTGGTAACTTCTGAAAAGGTGTAATCCTCATACATTTGACGGGCTATTGGTTCTTGTTCATGTCCCCGTTCTGTATGGGTGTTTGAGAATCCGTATTCTGCTTTTCTGCCTGTGATGATTTCCAAAGCAATTTGCAAGGCGTAGTCTTTTGCTGGCTCGCCAAAGGCTTTTCCCTCGTTCGCCATAAAGCATCCAAAGTTTGACGATGTAACTTTTCCACATCTAAGGCGCATCCATTCATCGGTGTTTTGCTCCACGTCATAAAAAATCATTACGCAGCATCCTTTTGAGAACATTGCTCAATAAGTTGCTGTTGATGTTCTTGAGAAATATCCACTTTTGCTAAAACCGCTTTAAGATTTCCATCTCGCAAATAAGCTGATTTGACATTGGCCCAAGCAGGCATATCTGGTGTTATTGTTTTGCGTACTTCTGGAACAATTGAGCTAATCCGTAATCCCTCTACCGTATCTTTGCCAAAACGTACTGAGGGATCGACATAGACCGTAACTTTAAGATTTGCCCAGTCATCAATAAATGGAGTGCCAGCAAGCGTTTTAAGAGCTTTACTGTTACCCGCATTAAGGATCATTGGTTTAAGCGGTTCGCCTTGGCGGATTTCTGATTCAACAAAATAAGCGGTATTAAAACGCTCTTTAGTTTTCTTAGTCTTATCAGCATCCAGGGACACTTTTTTAATAGTTAATACCGTTGGGGCAGTAATGTCTGCTGCGCTTAAGTACGGGCTATTAAAAGCCTTTCTGTAATGAGTTTTCTCGGTCATTACAGCCCAATCAATCTGCGTAAATAATCAGATAGCCCTGGGCGCTCTTTGCTTAATAAAGCGTATTGAATTGCTTGAGCATCACGGGATTGAACTAAGTTAGGAAGAGGGCGCTGGTAATTGTTGCCAATCCAGACTTTGCCGTTAAACAATGGAGGCGTTCTCATTACAGACCTCCCGTAGATACAACATATATACAAAGTGGAACTGTAAAAGCCATAAACCCTAGAAATACACCGTTTGCAATATCACGCATTTTTAGTTCTCCGAAAATGGTGGATTTGATTGGGGGTTTGCCAAGAGCTATCGCACATATGGCTCGTCTTGTTACCGTCACCTAATTCCCAATCATTTCCATATTTAAATCACTTCTTAACCTCTATTGAACCATAGTTAAATCAATAAAACAACCAAAGTTCAATTAAAAGTGAAAATAAGTTCAATTTTTTAAGAAAGTTAAATTTTTAGGCGTAAAAAAACCCGCCAAAGCGGGTTATTGAAGGTGTTTTGTTTTTAAGGGTGATTGTTTTCTAGGCCAATTTGATCGCACATAAGCATTTTTTGATCTTTATTAAGCTGCTTAGACTTGTAATCATTACATTCAGGCCAGGATGATGTGATACCTAACAAATACTCAAGTCTATCGTGAAATATTTTGAAATCATTTGGGTTATTTGCGGCGCTAATAGGGATATTTGATTTAAAACTTTCTGGAATAGGGCTTGGTAAGCCAGTTAGCATTTCTCCATATAAACCAAATTTAACTAGCGCCCCATCTTTTTCTGGTGTTATGTTTACGCTATACCAATCTCTTCCAAAACCAAAAGAAAAAACAGCATAAAAAGTGCTAAACCTAGTGGCAAGAAGGGCGTTTTTTTCTACATCGAACTTCATGTCATCAGGATCTAGCAAAAATAATTGCTTTTGAGATGCCCCTTGAATCTCTAAAACACTTTTATTTTTATAAAATCTTACGGATTCTTTTTCGTTATTAGCTTGTCTTAGATTTAATTCTGAAATACTAAGATTTTGAGATTGAGATGCACACCCCAGCAAAAAGACGGAAATAGCAAAAATAAATAATAATTTTTTTGAATTCATTAAAAATCTTCGCTACACCAGACCTTTAAAACACGCCCAAACACTTCAAAATCCATATCTGGCTTGATAGTCCATCCCTCATAACCTTTGTTCTCTGAGATTGCTCTAATGCCGTCTCCTGGAATGCGTTGCAGCCTTTTGATAAAGCCTTCGTTACCAACCCTAAAGAAATAGATTGCATCAAACTCAACGGTGCTTACGCCTATATCTACTAGCAGGGGATCACCAGAGTTAAACATTGGGCGCATAGAATCCCCAAAACCCGTGACGATTGCTAGATTTTTTACCCCTGAATGTACCTTGACGTTCTTTGATAACCAATCAGGTGACACTCTCCAGCTTTCGATTACTCCAGATTGATCTCTCAAAACTAACCCATTTCCCATAGCGCCAATAGCATCAAATTGTGGAATGGTAATTTCATTCCCATTAGATTCTATAACGCTGCTAGATCTTGATTGAGAATTACCCGCACCAGTAGAAAGCCAATCGGGGTCGACACCAAAATATTTGGCTGCTTTGGAATTATTTATTCTCCCAAAAGATCCGCCATCTCTTACTTTGACAATTGCTTGAAAAGAAACGCCAAGCGCATCAGCCATTTCTTGATTTCCGATTCCATTTTTGTCCATTAAGGGCTTAAGACGATCCCAATACTTAACCATAGTTGTAATCTTATTTTGTTTTAATTGAACTTGGGTTGCATATTTACTTGAACTGTGGTTCAATTAAGCCCATGAATAAGCAAGAAGCAATCAAATTACTTGGTGGATCAATAACTTCAGCAGCAGAAGCTATTGGGATTTCATACCAAGCCGTTTCTAAGTGGCCTGAAGTATTGCCCCCTCGAATTGAGGATAGGGTTATTGCGGCTATATCCAGATTTCCTAAAAATTCAAAAAAATTGGTGACTTTATGAGCGCAAAAGTTGAACTGCGTGGATCTGTTGACGCTTTGATTATTGAAGTAACGGATGCGATTTGCCAAGCCACAGGCCAACACCGACTTGAGGTGCTGGAGCCTGTTTTGTTGGAGTGGGCTAAGAAAGAGATCCATAAGTCTAATTTGGTGGCAAACATCACTAAACACAAGGTACATAGCTCGGAATCGTGATGGAAGGGTGATGGAAAAAGGCTTTGATTAGCTTATTGGGTAGTTGTTGTTGGTTACTTGGCTAGGTTGATCGCCGAAAAGGAGTTTTCCCCAACTCTCTGCCAAGTGTTTTATCTGGGGTTAATTGAACAAGGGGAAGTAAATGAACAAAATTAGTTATTTTGAAAAGTTAAAAGATCCAAGGTGGCAGCGCAAAAGGCTTGAGGCGATGGAGGCTGCTGAATTTACTTGTGAGTTATGCGGAGATTCTGAATCTACCTTGAACGTACATCACAAATCATATTTGAAGGGTAGAGATCCTTGGGAGTATTCGATAGGACAGTTATCTGTTTTATGCGAAAGTTGCCACAAAGATCACCATTCTCAGGAATCCTTTATCAAAGTAATAACATCATTCGTCAGTCCAGAAGATGAATATGAGGCTGGTTCGTTAATTTCGGGTTATTTGGGATTAGACCCAAATATGACTATTTTCAATGATGAAAATGTTGATGATGATGAATATCAAACAACCCCCTCCGCAGATCATGAACTCTATCAGATTGGCATATTAGCGGCTTATTTTTATAAGACATTTAACCCAGATGTCATTCAAAAGTTGTTACTTTTAATTAACGATGATCCTAGGGCGCTTTCCGATTTAGTTCACTCTTATGTAGATCAAAACACATGAGCGTAAAGCTAATGACCGAATGCTGGCGCTCATCTTTACCTTCTGGTCAGAAGATGGTCTTGCTTGCTCTTTGTGACAACGCAAACGACCAAGGTGAGTGCTATCCATCAATTTCAACTATTGCAGAGAAATGCAGTATGAGTGAGAGAAGTGTTTTCTATCATATTTCTACTTTGGAAAATTTAGGAATTTTATGTAAGAAAACACGCAACGGTAGGTCAACCATTTACCATCTTGACCACTGCAAATTCTGCACTACTGCAAATTCTGCACCCCTGCAACCATTGCAGGACACCCCTGCAAAATCTGCACCCCCACCCCTGCAACCATTGCACCACCCCCCTGCAAAATCTGCACCCATAACCATCAATGAACCATCAATAGAACCATCACTTAACCATAAAGCGAAAAGTAAGGCGAATCCGATTACAGAAAAAGACCTTCCTTCTTGGTTATCAAAATCAGATTGGGATGATTTTGTGCAATTTAGAATTTCATTGAAAAAGAAGATGAGCGATTTTGCTGAACGGCTCATGGTTAAAAACCTAATAAAGATTGCTAAAGCTCATTCTCCTGAGATTGCGCTGGATCAAATGCACACATCAATGAGATCAGGATGGGCTGACGTTTACCCACCAAAGCAATCACAAGCGCAAAGTAGGCTAGACAAAGGTAACGAAGCTCTCCATCAACTTACAGGTGGCTTGCTCAGGCCTAAAGCTCCTGCACAGGATTACACAAAATTCGTATCAATCGACATGGAAAACGCAAATGCTAATTTACTCAGAGGCTGATTTCTGCAACCCACATTTCGGCGTGAAATACATATTCTCAAAGATGTCGATTATTTACGGAACGATGTTTAGAACACATTGGGGCGATATGGATAAGCAATCCGTAGTTGACACCTGGGCTGATGTATTGGATCGCTATGCAACTTACCGACCAAGCATGGATTTTGCAATTAAAAATATGGATAGTAAGTTTATTCCATCAGCCATTGCATTTCGTGAGCTATGTACGCAAGGCCCACGAATACCCGATAGGCCACATTCCATCATTACCAAGCAGCCGACACAAGCTGAGATCGCTATAACTCAAAAGCAAAAAGAAGAGGCGCTACTTGCCATCAGACGATTTACTAACTCAATTGGAAGAGCCGCTTAAATGCTCATACTGTGCAATTCACGCTGCAAAGATGGAATCCCAATTCCTCTCATCGGGTTTATATGCTCTGGGGTGTGTGGCTTGCTCTGCCCGTCTGGTGTTATAAGCCAGACCATCAAGACTGCATCAGGAATCGATGTTTGCATCAATTGCCAGAACGAGAAATGCTCCCAGTCGGGATGCGGTAATTGCAGCGCTCAAGGATGCAAACCAGAATGACCAAACAAATCTTTTTTCTTGAACACGACATAGCAAGAAATAACGCTATTGATTGCGTTAAACAAGCCCCAGAAGGTTATTGCGTTGAAGTTAAACCCAAGACAAGAACTATTGAGCAAAACCGCCGTATGTGGGCGATGCTTGGAGATGTTTCTAACCAGGTCAAATGGTATGGAAAAAAACTGACCGCAGAAAATTGGAAAGACATTTTTTCGGCATCACTAAAAAAACAAGATGTCGTGCCAGCAATTGATGGTGGATTTGTTGTTCTTGGTCAATCTACATCAAAAATGACAATTAAAGAAATGACGGATTTGCAAGAACTTATGGCAGCGTTTGGAGCAGAGCATGGCGTGGAGTGGTTAGCGTGAGATCAGTAGAGCTTAATTCGCAAGAGGTTTTATTAGCGCATCAATTAGCCGTAGCTAGAAACAATAGTTGCCGCACTAATGGAATTTCAGATAAACAGATGGGTAAACAAGACCCCATTCAAATCGATTGGGATGGAGCATTAGCTGAACTCGCCTGTGGAAAAGTTCTTAACTGCTATCCCGATTTATCTATTTCTCCAAGAAAAGGTGGGGTTGATCTAATCAGCAAAGGGAAAAGAATTGATGTAAAGGCCACCAGGTACAAAGATGGAAATCTGGCAATTCATATAGATAAATCCCCAGAAGATGTTGATATTTATATTTTGGCTGTAGTAGAAGGAAACATCGTTCACATCAAAGGCTACATTAAATCAATCGATGCCATCAAAACCGAAAATATTAGCGATTTAGGTCACGGGAAAAGTTATGTAATCCCGCAATCACGATTATTGGCCTTATGAAAAAGTGCAAAGTTTGCGGATCGTCATTTGAGGCTTACCGCCCATTGCAAATTGTCTGCTCTGTTCCATGTTCAAAAGCCTGGGCAAGAGTTAAAGCTGAAAAAGAGCAAAAGCAGACAATCAAACTGCTGCATGAAAAAATCAAATCTCATATTGAGTGGAAAAGAGAAGCCCAGACTTCATTCAATGCGTTTATCAGGGCAAGAGATCACCACCTACCGTGTATCTCATGCGGCAATCATAGGCAGTCAAACCACGCTGGACACTACGTTTCAGTAGGTGCTAGTTCATACCTTAGATATAACGAGTTGAATGTCAACAAGCAATGCGCTGCTTGCAATGTCGGATTGCGTGGAAACATCATCAACTACAGAAAAGGCTTAATTCAGAAGATTGGATTAAGCGAGGTTGATCTATTGGAAAACGCTCCTAGGCTTAAAAAATGGTCTATCGATGAGTTGAAAGACATTAAAAAAGAATACGCAGCAAAAGTTCGTCAATTAAAGATCGGCCTGGAATAAATGCAAGAACCAATGACACTTCAAGAAATTGCTAAAGAAATGGGAATGACCCATCAGGCAATTACCAATATTTTAAATAATGCAATGAGAAAAGTTAGGCAAAAGCTGGCATCAAAACGAATTTATGAATACACGGATATCTCTATTGGTGAAATTTTCCAATTTGCAGAAGATCACGCCATTCATCAGGATAAATACAAATGACTCTTGAGAGCTATCAATACGGCGATCCCGCCAAATGGTTAGAACGTAAACAAGAGCGTGAGCAATACCAAACCCAGAGATCAGGAAGGCAGCAGTGTGATGGATGCCAATTCAAGGCAAAGGTTTGGGGGGTTGAATACTGTGTAGAGGATCACACAAAAGCAGGGAAGGCAAATATGGTGCGGTGTAATTACTTCAAAGAGGCAACAAATGTCTAAATGGTCGCAATTAGGTTACAACTATAGAGCGCAACTCGATAACTGGATTATCTGGACACGCAAAGACACGGGTAAGCCAGCAGGCTATGAATCGTTTATGAGCAAACTATTCAAATCAGCCCGTTCTGGTGATGGTGACGATACTGCGCCAGTAGATCCTATTCGTATCGTATGTGAGATCGATGCGCTGCATTTTGATATGTTGGTAATGACACTTAGCCCACATCAAAGGGAGATATTTAAGATTGAGTTCTTAGACATCAAACGTAAGCCACACGGATTTAGATACGTTAGATGGGCAGATATGAACCGCAAATACTCTCTTATTGGGATGACTCGTTCAACCTATGAAAGAAGGCTTACCACGATAGAGCAAGACCTAAAGCGCAGGGGTGATCTGGTATGAACGCAAATGAACTTATTGAAAATGCTAGAAAAATTGTAGGGAAGCCATTAGGCGAATTAAGAGCATTTCAATTGTTGCCACAAATTCAATTATCTGCCGATATGCTATGCCAGCTACAAGCTGAAATAGAGGCGTTGAAAGCTGAAAACAAATTCTTTAAAGACTTGATGGGTGATGTTGAGATACTAAGAAAGGCACAAGAGAATGTCTAATAAGTTCTACCGCATTAAAGAGATATGTATTAATCTGGGAATCACATATCGCACCTTACGTTGCAAGATAGAGAAGGGAGTATTGCCACCGCTTGAATATCCTAATCCCATTAATTCTAGGGTAGCTGGTTACTCACACGATACATATCAAGCAATCATTCGGATGCTATCAATTATGTCTAATGTATCTAATGTATCTAATCTATCTAATGACGTGAACAAAATAGACGTATAAAGTGGCTCTATATCTATAACGTGGAACAACTATCCACCAAGAATTTAACTGCTTAATCAATGGCACTCAGACCACACTATCCTTGCAGGCAATACGGATGCAAGGCTTTAGTTAGCCCACCAGGGTTCTGTGAGGCGCATAAGAAACAACGGACAGGATGGTTCAAAACATCCACCCAAACACAGACCGAACGTGGTTATGGTTGGGCATGGTTCAAGTTACGCAATAGCATCATGATGAGAGACGGCGGACTATGCCAGGTATGTATGGCATCTAAACGAGTCACCAAAGCAACAGAGGTCGATCACATAACACCCAAAAGTAGGGGTGGATTGGATGACCCAGGCAACTTGCAGGCTATATGCAAGCGCTGCCATCAAATAAAGACACAGCTAGACAAAGGCTGAGGTAGCGACCGTCAAAGGTGGGTAGGGGGTCGCAATCTCTGTTGGCTTTTGCCACATAACCGACGGTTTTCTCTTTTTTTTGCAATGTCAAAATGAACATAGGGGGGTAGTGTTGTCTAATCCAGCAGATAAGGTCGAGAAACGGTCAGTTTCTTCATTAATTCCTTACGCAAGAAACTCCAGAACGCATAGCGAGGCACAAGTTGCCCAGATCGCTGCGTCTGTAAAAGAGTGGGGTTGGACTATCCCAGTATTGATTGACGAGACGGGCCAGATTATCGCTGGTCATGGTCGCATCCAAGCAGCCCGTTTACTTGGGCTTGAAGAAGTGCCAGTAATGGTTGCAGAAGGCTGGACAGATGCTCAAAAACGGGCTTATGTGCTTGCTGATAACAAGCTGGCTATGAATGCTGGCTGGGATGAAGAGCTTTTATCTCTGGAATTAAAAGACTTAAAAGATTTAGGTTCTGATCTTTCACTCATTGGTTTTGATGAGGATGAGCTTGCGGAAATTATGGCGGATAACACCCCAACCGAAGGCTTAACGGATGAAGATGATGTCCCTGAGTTGCCAACAATTCCAACATCCAAAGAGGGTGATGTTTGGATTCTTGGCAGCCATCGCCTTATGTGCGGTGATTCAACTAGCATTGATTCAGTAGACGTTCTGATGGATGGTCAAAAAGCTGATATGGTTTTCACAGACCCTCCGTATGGAGTTGATTATGAGGGAATTCATAACGATTCTAGGTCTGGATTAGAGGATCTTTTAAGATCAGTATTTGCAAATTACATAGCGGTGTCAAAATCTGGTGCGTCAATTTATTGTTTTCATTCAGATCGATGCGCCGATGTATTTCATAAAGTATTTAGAGAGTTTTTTCATTTCAGCTCAATGATTATTTGGGCAAAAAATAGCTTAACACTTTCACAAACAGATTATCAAAGTCAGCATGAGCCATGCTTGTACGGCTGGATGGATAACGGATCACATTCTTGGTATTCAGACAGAAAACAAACTTCAGTATGGAAGTTTGATAAAGAGAGAGTTGTTGGACACACAACACCAAAGCCAGTAGGTTTGGTAGAAAAAGCAATTACAAACAGCAGTAAAGGTGGAGATACCATCCTCGATTTATTTGGCGGGTCTGGAAGCACTTTAATTGCATCTGAAATCATGAAAAGATCGGCTCGAATTATGGAGCTTGATCCAAAATACTGCGATGTCATAGTGACTCGCTGGGAAGAATTCACGGGGAAAGAAGCCGTGCTTGAAAGCAATGGCTTAACCTTTAAAGAGAATAAAAATGGCAGGCAGAAAACCGAAGCCAACGCAGCTTAAACTAATTCAAGGTACTGCAAGGGCAGACCGAACAAATACAAGAGAACCAGCACCATCTGGAAATTTAGACGTTGCTCCAGAATGGATGACGGACAGTCAGAAAGAAGGCTGGGACTATGCGATTAAGAATGCTCCTAAAGGACTTCTTAAATACTTAGACAAATCTGCTTTATCTGTTTGGGTAGCAGCAGAAGATTTGCATAAACAAGCCCTGCAAGGCGTTGCTAAGCATGGGATGCTTACTAAAGCACCTAATACTGGATTGCCAATTCAATCACCTTATTTGCCAATCGTAAATAAGCAAGCTGCAATTATGTTGAAAGCTGCCAGCGAATTAGGCTTTACTCCTACTTCTAGATCAAGAATTGTGATCGCAGAGGAAGCTGTAGGCGATGACCCTTGGGCGAGATTAGCCGCAGCGATATGAGTCGGGATTACCTAGCGATTGCGGATCAATATTGCCGTGACGTTATTGCAAACAAAATATCGGCAAATAAATACGTTAAAAGTGCTTGTAAGCGCCAGATTGAAGATTTAAAACGCTGGAAAAAGAAATCTAGCCTATATCAATTCGATAAAGAACGGGCAATCAAAGCCTGTAAATTTATTGAATTGTTACCCCATATTAAGGGGCCACTAGCTAATCAGCCAATTGAGTTAGCGCCTTGGCAAGTATTTATCCTAACCACCATCTTTGGATGGATTGGTAAAGACGGTAAACGGCGGTTTAGGCGGGTTTATATTGAAGTTCCAAGGGGTAATGGCAAGTCTGCTCTTTCCTCTGGTGTAGGGCTTTATATGCTCGCAGCAGATGGCGAAGGTGGCGCAGAGGTTTACTCTTTAGCTACTACTCGTGACCAGGCTAGGATTGTCTTTGGTGATGCTCAACAAATGGCCCGTAAAACGGCTGGTTTGCGGAGTCACTTTGGCGTAGAAGTTCTTGCTCACAATATCAACGTGCAGCGTACCGCATCAAAGTTTGAGGCTTTAAGCGCAGAGGGGTCAACCCTTGACGGTTTAAATATTCACTTTGGTTGCATTGATGAGCTACACGCTCACAAAACCCGTGCCGTGTATGACGTTGTAGAAACGGGTACTGGAAAACGAGATCAATCACTCTTATGGGTGATTACAACGGCTGGCTCTAATCGATCTGGCATTTGTTATGAGGCTCGTACCTTTGTTACAAAGTTACTCGATCAAATCTTTGAAGATGAATCCCAGTTCGGGATAGTCTATGGATTAGATGAGGGTGACGATTGGACAACTGAGGAAGCTCTTATAAAAGCAAACCCAAATTGGGGTGTTTCTGTAAGACCTGAAGTCGTTTTGCCTTTGCAACAAAAGGCAATGCAACTCCCATCAGCGACAAATAACTTTAAAACCAAGCATTTGAACGAATGGGTCAATGCTGACGTTGCCTGGATGGATATGCAATCTTGGGATAAGTGCGGTAATCCAGCTTTATCGATTGATGATTTTGCTGGTCAGCCCTGTTATATCGGCCTTGACCTTGCAAGCAAAACGGATATTGCGGCGCTTGTTGCGCTGTTTCCAACTCCAGATGGAAAGTTTGCGGCTTTCGGAAAGTATTACTTGCCAGAAGATACGATCTTTGATGGCAGAAACAGTCAGTATCAAGGCTGGCAGCAAACAGGCCGCATCCTTGCAACTCCAGGTGCGGTGATTGACTACGAATACATTGAAAACGATTTAGTCGATCTTTGCACTCGATTTGAAGTAAAAGAAATTCCGTATGACCCCTGGCAGGCAACTCAGCTTGCTACTCGCATGGTCGATAAGGGTCTGCCTATGGTGGAAATCAGGGCTTCTGTTCAGAATTTCTCTGAACCAATGAAAAATCTTGAGGCTTTAACGCTTCAAGGCAAGTTATTACACGATGGCGATCCAGTTTTAACGTGGATGGTTAGCAATGTCGTGGCTCATTTAGATGCCAAGGACAATATCTATCCCCGTAAGGAACGCCCAGAAAACAAAATTGACGGCGTAGTTGCTCTCATCATGGCGCTTAATAGAGCGCAAATTAACGCAGGCGAAGGCCCAAGCGTATATGAAGAGCGTGGCGTTTTAATGCTGTAAGGATAAATATGGGCATTCTCCAGAAAATTACTGACGCTGTTCAGCGTAAGAACGCTGGCCCAGATTGGGGAACGCTTGAGCGCTATATCGCCTGGGCTTTTGGCGGCGGTGCATCATCTTCTGGAATAGTAGTAAACCCACAAACTGCATTGCAGGCATCAACTGTCTATGCTTGCGTTCAAGTTTTGGCGCAATCAATTGCGATGTTGCCTTGCATTTTGTATCAAAAGAATAAAG
>Ga0316225_1002284_pt1 | contig 16189 bp, 15 predicted proteins | sample TBH18015metaG_FD_206010 | JGI IMG/M metagenome (GOLD analysis project Ga0316225, IMG submission 206010) | Freshwater microbial communities from Trout Bog Lake, Wisconsin, USA - TBH18015 | ecosystem: Environmental > Aquatic > Freshwater > Lake > Hypolimnion/Profundal zone | place: USA: Wisconsin... | reverse complement strand
CAAAGTAAAGATGGTTATCTTTTAAGTTTAGCTTTACATCCAGATGATATGCCAGATCATCTAATTAAAGACTTTGTAGGCGCTCGTTACATGGTTGTAATGGTTCGGATTGGCGATGACGAACAACCCATTAAACAGGTACGCAAATCTGATCCAGCAGTAGCTATGGCTGGATTAGTATGCAGAGACTCAATGTTTTGGGAATATGTTTGTATTCGTGATGAAGAGATCATTACTTCTGAGGCCGAGTGCTCTGAGTGGATGAAGATGTATTTTGATATTGATTCTAGGGCTGACTTCAAGACCAATACCGAAGCTAGAGAAAAGTTTATTAAATTTAAGGAAGAATTTGAGCAATGGAAAAAGTAGAGAAAAGGATGATTCCGTATAGCGTATATCTTCCACGGGAGTATCACGAAAAGATTAGTTCGTTTGCCGAAAAGAGACAAGCGTCCTCAATTATCCGTGATGCTATTTGTATGATTCTTGATGGTGGAGATCAATACAAAGCTGGATATAACAAGGGTATACGAGATGCCATTAAAGCTGTCAGCAAGATCGCTGAGACAAAACTGATTGCATACAAAGGCCGTTACATGGATACGATTGTATTGGATCAATTAGAGCAATTGGAGCTATGATGAATGAAGAAGACTTAAGAGATTGTTTTGCTATGTTTAGCATGGTAGGTTTAGTTATGGCTTATAAAGATAATCATCCTGAATCAGAGTTGGCAAATCGAGCATATATCATTGCCGATGCTCTTTTAGAAGCAAGAAAGCCAGCTGAAGAAGGAATTGTTGCCATTAAGAAAAGGATTAAAAAATGAAACGTAGATCCTTCCTAAAGGTATTAGGAGTCGGAGTCGGCTTCATAATGATGCCAGAGTTGGCATTACAGGCTTCTAATACTGGAATCAAAAACTGTGCCGATTTAACGGCTGCAATGGAAACCATGTTTAATTGCAAAATGGGGGAACCTAGAGCCTTTATGGAGTTTACGCTTGATCAGGCCTCAAAGTTCTTTACACCAGCAGCTTATGCCGTGGCTTTGCAAAATACAGGATTAGTTAATAAAAAAGAAGAAGAAACTATTTTGCAAATTTATAAAAAAGGAAGCAAAGGATATATTGATGCTATGAAAGAAATAACGCCCAAAGATGGCATTATTCGTGTTCATTATCAAACATTTGCTTATGCAATTGAAGGAGGATCTGCTGCTGAAGCTGAAGAAAAACTAGCAAATCATTTTTACGAACACTTTAAAAAGTTAGATGAAAACGATAAAAAAATGCTGGCATGGCGTTTAAAACCAGAGTTCACATCGGATGAGGTTACAAGATATGGTGATACTTGGATGACCTATGAAGAAATTGAAGATCGTACAGATTTGTCAAAAGATTACATCAAAGTTAAGGGTACTGAAACAAAACATAATTTGCGTCAGTGGGCATACACAGTTCCAAGGGGTAGAGAAACAGATCCTCCGATCATGACCCCTGAAGGAGTTGAATATGACTTTGATACTGGAGCTTTGAGGTATGTGGATTCTAAAACAATGCTACACAAAATGCGTATGCGATTAGTGATGCCAGAGATGACATTTGAAGTTGCTAATTTAATTAAACCAGAAGGCGTTCCGGTAGCTAAATTACAGGATAAATCATGACAAAAAAGAAGAAAGTTGAAGAAAAAGTTGTAGCTCGCTCACCCCATGAGCTACTATATATTGCTAGGGATTTACATACCCGATATCTTAGGGGATTGATTACCTCAAAAATATTCAAAGAGGAAATGACAAACCTCAATATTGCAGGTAATATCCTGAGCAGATCAGATGAATTTGATCAGTACCCTGAAATTAAAGAATCACTTATACAACTTGCTTCAATTGCCACGGAAATAAAATGAAAGAACCCATCCCTTTTGCTGGTCATATCACAATTAATGACTTTTCACGTGCAGATATATGCCAGTGGGCAGAAGAGGCTGGGTTTTCTACCTTTGATATTAGAAATAATGTCCAAAGATTAGAAAAATTTGCTCGTTTGGTGGAGTTTTTTACTATGGATAGGGTAGAACAATGACTTGGAATCTTCGGGTTGTAGATCAGTCTGAGGATGGTGAAGATTTCCTAGAAGTATGCGAAGTCTACTATGACGAAATTGGTATTCCAATGGGGTATTGCAAGGCTGCTATGTCTGGAGAAACCATAGAAGATATACAGCAATACTTAATGTGGGCTTTAGCGGCCTTAGATCAACCAGTATTGAGTTTTGATATCAGCAAAACAGGCCACTAATGAGTAGCTGGCTAATTGTACTTACGGGGTTAATTTATGCTTATATCGCATTTGACCAGTATATCAAGGGTAATTCTGGAATGGCTGTCACATACTTTGGATATGCTCTTGGCAATGTTGGGCTGTATATGATGGCAAAGTAATAAAAAGTTTCCCGAACGGGAAAAATTGATGAAAAAGTGTGCAAAAATAAAAAAATATTCCCGAACGGGGTATTTTGTAAGAAAAAGTATTAACACGCAAAATGTTAATCAGAAAAAAAGTATGTTAAATGACTCATTAATAAGGCTTTATATATATATACGGACTGCTTATTGAGTCATTAACTTTACAATCACCTGTCAACAATTGTGTAGTTAATTACACATTTTTAATACAAAACGTCAACAAAACTGTTCATATGCATACTTTTTGTCAATAACTATACATATAGGTATCAATATGTATACGTAATTAGTACCTTTAGGTATGAATTACTATACCGTTTTTTCTAGTAATTGATAAATCTTAATTGGCTCGCTAGAGTACAAATCTACATCACAAGCACCCTTTACAGCTTCTTCTGCTGATAGGCCATGCCTAAGCAATGCTTCAGCTGCCATAGCACCACTTCCAATGGCAATAAAGGTATCTGTCTTTTCCCAGTCTAGGGAGTTATCACAGTTATAAAGGCCGTCTTTCCTAAGCCAAATAAAACTGTTGTTATTTTGCAACTTAGGTTTACGTTTTAGTTTGTTTTTCAGGTAATGCAGGACTTTTTCAATATCCGATTGGTGACCAGCACCAGCAAACCATTCGCCATCTATCTCAAATACTTTGTCATGGTGGTACTTAATACCTACATCGTCATCAGAGTACTGACTATCTGCCACTAGGATTTTTTTGCGCCAATCGCCAACAATGGTAGTCATATCGGTAATATCTCCCCACGGAACTCTACTTCCGATTCTCCGCAAACCATAATTAGTTCCGGCATAAGCATTCTACCCTCTGCAAATGACAGCATAACAAATCCGGAACGCCAGTCTTTAGGGCTATCCTCACAGTACTCGAAGGTCTCGCTCATAGGATCAGCTAAACAGCCGGTCTGAATCCCCCAATAGGTTCCTTGATAATTCGAGATTGGAGAGGCACAGAGGACGTGCGTATGACCCGTAATGATGTTCGTGTTTCCCGCCGCCATAAGATTGCTGTAACCCGCTGTACGGCCTCCCTTGAACCTATGTTTTACTACAGTCTCTTCACCGATCCAGAAGCTCCAGCAGGTCTCCCAATGAGGGAAGTGATATTTAAGGGAAAACCCGTCCACTCCAGAATACTCAGGAACCTTATTGACCAGCCATGATTCATACCTCATATCATGGTTTCCGAGTGTCCAGATTAGCCTACATCCAGCTGGACGTACCTTCTCAATCTGCTCTAAATGCCATTTACAGGCCTCTAATTCCTCTAAAACGGTTGGTTTGGCATCATAATTGATTGAGGGGAATCTACTGAGAACCTGTCCATCAAAGGCATCTCCGTTGCAAATAATGACTTCTGGCTTGAATTTCTTGATAAACTTGATTAAAGCTTTAAATGCCGTGGTAGTGGTATCGGTAAAATGAGCATCTGAAAAGACAATTACTCGTTTAACCTTGTCAACGTCTATGCCTCTACGAACGTTATGAGCTGCTTGCTCTACCTTTTTAATTGGCTTCTTTTCATCTCTTTGAGAGTTATGGGTAGGCAATTCAATGTTATAACGAATTTCAAGGTTTCGTCTTCGAGCCATAGCGCTTCTAGAATTCATGCCTAATTTCTTAGCAACTAGAGCGGGGCTACCCAATTCTTTCCAAACTCTGATAAACTCTTGATCCAAATTCGTATCATGTTTGCTACTTTTATTAAACTTATTCATTTTTATCCTTGATCCTTATGTTCCGTGCTATCGTAGGTTAGTAATGTTTCACTTTAATGTAACTTCACGAATCATATAACAAAATTGTATAGAAACAAACAACTCCTTGAAATCATTAGACAATCTCCATGCCAAGCGTGTGGTCGATCTGACGGCACAGTTGTGGCTAAATGAAACAATGATACTATCAGATGCAGCTAAAGTATTAAACATTAGCAAATCTACTGCATCAAGATGGTTCAAAGAAGGAAAAATAGAAAAATATAATGAATAGTAAAAATTTAACAAAAGCAGATAAAGAACATTTTTTAAAAGTGAAAATGCTACCTTGTGGCGTATGCGGTCAATCAGGTCCAAGTGATGCACACCATATTAAGCAAGGGTTACATTATCTTTCTATTCCTTTATGTAAAGATTGCCATCAAGGTGGGTTTAATGGAATTCATGGACAAGCTCGCATCTGGTCAGTATTAAAAAAAGATGAAATGTCAGTTTTAAATGACACAATTAAAATTTTAATGAGCCGCCCATAGAAAAACCGTTGGGTGGCTCTTCGACTCTGACCTATTAACTATTGCAAAGCGTTAACTCTTTCGTTAAACCTAGTCATAATTGCCTGTTTGCGATCATCTAACGTACGAATTTGCTCATCAGTTCTACCTTGTTTTTCCCATTGTCTCTTTTGCTTGTTAAGCAACGCAATTTGATTTGATGCATTGTTGGCTTGTTGCCACAAACGAGCTTCTGGGTTGTTTTGCATATACTCATTTACATTTTCTTTACGCTCTCTCATACCTTTAATGGTAGCTTCATGCTCTGCCATCTTGGTAATATTGTCGTAAAAGTGTTGCGAATTAGCAGCAGGTGAATTGATATCCCCATAGAAACGTCCAGCTAACGGAATATCGTAAGAAGCTAATTGATCAGTATTGCCAGTAGAAACAGCTGTACCAACCTTACCAATCTTCATGATTTCACGTCCTACGCCACCAGTTCCTTGTCCAACCAAATAATCTAATTGATCTGCTGTAGGACTCAAGAATCCTTTTACATCTTCTGTTCCACCAGTAATGTAATTGATAGCTTCAGCTATTTTTTTATTGATTGTTGTAGATCTATCGCTAGAACGGCTTAAACCTGTGCTAGGCTCATTAGGTCTATCTTGTCTAGAAATAGGTCTTCCGAATGCGTCTTTATTCGTAGCAAGCCCCACTACTGGATCTAAGATAGTGGGTGAAATGGTTTGCAATGATAAATCACTACCGCCCAATGGGTTAAATGCATCAGAAATAACAGCAGCCATATTTCCAGCATGCTTAGTAAAGTCACCATGTAATCCTGTTTCCACAGCAATACGTCCAATATTAGGAAGGAAGTGAAGCCCTAATGGATAAGGGATAGCAATATACTTTCCATCTGGAGTAGGAATAATAAAGTTACGAGACTTTACAAACTCAGGAGGATCATCTGGTCCAAATCCTGCCATAGCCATCATACCTGCTTGCATAGCGCCCAATCCAACACCACCAAGCATAATCTTTTTACCAGCAGGGCCAGATAGCGTCTGAGTCATACGGGCTACACCTTGAGCCGATGCATTAAAGAAAGCAAAGTAATTATTAATTACTTGACCATAAGCACCTTTGCGATCAAAGTTAACTGTTAGTTCCTTAGCAATTCTAGCGGAATGCTCTGGTGATAATCCTTTATCTCTAGCTGCTTTAAATGCAGATAATCGAATAGCATTTTCAACTGAATCATTAAAGTCTGATAAACCATCAAAGAATGCACGAGCAGCTTTTTTAGCTGGATTGCTATGCATTGCATCAATCTTCTCATCAATAATGTTTTTTTGATCTGTACGTCTTTTTAATTGCTCACGATACAAAGTTTGACCACCATTATCTCTAAACTCTAAATACGATTTAGCCCATGCATTATCTGGTAATGGTTGGCCTGATCTTTCATGTCGCATAACTTGCCATACAGCTTGCATAGCTGGCTTGATACCACCAGCAACTTTAGACTGTTGACCTTTAAGTTCAGTGCTAGATAAGTTAGCCATTGCAGAACCAAAGTCACGTGTAAAGTTCAATGCACCGAATACTGGATTCCATTGCGTATTGACTTTAGCCATCCATTGCGTAGCTTTACCAATTTGCTTACCAATCAATCCAATTGTAGGAGTATCTAAATTACGGAATGCCCTAGCCATATTCATGGAGGCCGTATTCTTTGGATTAAAGAATATGAAACGATCTTGCCCGTTAATACGAATAGGCAATACATTATCACCATAACGCTTTAATGGATTCGTTCTGTATTCAACATGCTCTAAGCCAGTAGCAGTATCTTTTACCAATCTACGCTCTTGAGGCTCTTTCATTAAACCTACGATGTCATTCCCGTTTAATCCCATCTCATTAAGTTCACGAGCCAACAACTCTGGATTCTTAATAGCATCAGGATTAACTGCTTTCCATACTTCTGGGTTTGGTGCTTTAATAGCTAGTCCATATAAAGAATGGTCTACTTCCATCTTGGCAGCAATTTCTAAAGCACGTTCATGTTGACCAATGACATTGTTGATGATGTCCGTTACTTCTCTTTCGGAACCCATTGCACGTTTGCCAAATGAACCGCTGACACCCATTCCCTTACCAGAAGACGATAATGGAAACTGAGCTTCATCTTGGACACGTTGTAATGGAACATAATCTTTATATGTTTCATTCCACTTATCAATAGTTGCTTGAGTTTCTTGCCCTGAAGACACCAATAATTTTTGTGTAAGATGCTTAATATCATCAATGTCTTTGGCAACCGACTCAAGAGCAGCTTTCTTTTTGCCTTCTAGTTTAGATAAATATTCTCTGGCATCATCAGTATGAATTCCAGATGCTCTATCTTTTAATGGATAAGGAATAACAGTGCCATCTTCCTGAACAATGTCAGGATTGATCTTATTCATCTGATTATTGCGCTCTTCAGCATGACGATTATGCAGATAATCACTAACCTCTTTTGAAGTTAATCCTAGCTGATCCATCTTTTTAGCTAATGGAGCAATATATTTTTCTTCAAATACACGAGCAGAGTTGGAATATTTACTGGTGTATAAAGCTAACTTAGCATATGGATTAAAACGTTCAGCAATCTCCGTGCCACTCTTTTTAATGGCAGCCATTGTACGTTTTAAGTCAATATATCTATCTTGAGACTTACGAATAAACTCAGTTAAATGACTAACTGTTGGAGTTTCAAAAGTTGCACCTGTTTCTTTTGGTAAGGCATTGACATCAACACCCGGAAATTCTTTAGCATATCGTGCTTGGTTGTAACGATCCATAGCGCTAAGTACATTCTTTTCGCTAATTGGAGCTTTTTCTTCTTCTACTTTAGATTTATTAAATAATAATCTTTGATCTTCTGAGGCAATTGGTTTTAATTCTTTTGTTGTAGGAGGTTCTAAATCAAGTTTAGAAACTTGACTATCCATGTATTGTTTAAAGGTTTCAGTAGGTAAATACCCTGAATTCTTAGCACGGTTATAAAAGTTCTTTAATGCTTTGCCTAACTTGCTAAAGAATTTTTCAACAATAGTCAATGGCTTTTCTTGTGTTGTAGCCCATTTAGAAGTTTGATCTGCATACCATTCTTCAAAAGTTCTCCAATAATTATCTATGCCAGCCATATGGCGAGCTTCTAATCCTTCTGGAACTTGCGTGGTTTTTGCTTGTTTTCTTGCACGTAATGATTGAACAATATCTTTTGCAAAAGTTTTACCTGTAATAGTTTTAGCCCATTTTTGATGTTCTTTTTGTAAAGCTGCCTTTACATTGTCAGGAGCAGAAAAATAAGATTGCTCCATATGAGCATGTCCTAACTCATGCGCTAACACTTCCAGTGTTTTCGCTGTACTAGGATATTGTTGAAACGCAACAACTCTATTTCCATCTTTTAATGTTTTTGTAAATCCACCTTCTTCTCTTGAGGCTGATGCGCCACCAATCGCTCGATGAGGTCCTGTAAATTGATCTTTAATTGAAGCGGCATGCTCCAAAGATGTGAAATAAATTTTTTGTTTAATTCCCAGTAAATTTTTCCATTGCTCTGCAACTTTTTGCATACCTTCTGGAATATCTGGAGAAAATTGAACATCTTTTTCAAACTTTAAATAAGGAGCTTTCTCATGCTTTAGTTGTGCTTCTTCTTCTAATTTTTTTCTAGCAGAAAGCATTTTTTCGCTTTCTTTTGGAGTAAAGCCAAACTTTTTAAAACCAGCATCTCCAAACTGGGATACATCATTTTGATAAACTGCACCATCTTTATATGGTACATATATTACTTCACCAGTTTTTGCACCATAAGTACGAATCAAACCTAAATCACCATCTTGCCATGCGACATCGGAATCTTTAATAAACTTATTGGCAGATTGTTTAGCCTTGTCAATTTGCTCTTGAGTGCCTTGAACATTATCTCTTGAAAAATCAAATGGAATATCATCGTCTTGTCCAATAAGACGTTGTTGACCAGTTAATGACTCTTCAGGTGTTTGTCCAAGTTGGAAATTATCTTTTTGCTCTTCGCTGCGTCTAGCAATTTCTGCACGATCTTTTTCTGCTTGTGCATCCATAGCAGCTTGAGTTTCTGCATCCTCTTGTGCTTTTTTAGCAGCAGCTTCTTGATCCATGCGAGCTTGAGATTCTGCTGGAGTTTCTGCCTGTAATCCAAACTCTTTTTGAGCTTGTAATTTAGCCTCTAACTCTTGAATGCGACTATCAACTGCATGATATCTGGCTTGTTGATCTATGTTATTAGGAGTTGGAACACGCTCTCCATTTAATGCAGCATTGATATGCTCCCTCATAGACTCAACACCACCAACACCTTCTGTTAATTGATGTGGTGATAATAAGCCATTTTCCTGAGCCATTAATGTTAAATCATCTAATCCATGACCATTGTCACGAATATATGGATGTGGCAAACTTTTTTCATAATCAAGATCAGACTTCTCTTTAGAATGAATTCCAACCTTATTTAGCCATTGACTAAAATCATCTGGCTCTTTTTCAATTTTATTTCGAGCATGATATAACTCTAATAGCTCTAACGTATCATCTGTTGGGTTTTGAACAACTTTATCATTCAAAACTTTCTGACGTTTTTTACCATTCTCATCTTGGTAAATAACATGGTCTTTGCCATTAATTTTTTTTACATCACCTTGTACAGTTTTGATTTCACCATTATCTCCCATGAAAGAAAAGATATCTTTCATTGGCTCTGGAGTAACTGGCTCTACAGGTTTTAATGGCTCGACAACAGGAGGCTCAACAGGAGCGTTTGGTGCCACTGCAGGTTCTACAGGCTCTATAGGCTTAATAGGTGTACCAATAGCTTCTCCAGCTTTAGGTATTTCATTAAGTGCAGCTTGTGTATCTTGAGAAGCAGAAGGAGGGGCAACTGTAGGCTCTACAGGAGCTTCTGTAGCTGATGGTGGAACTTCTGGAGCTACGGCCTCTCCGGGTCTACGGAAAGCATTTAAAGTAGCTCTTGTAGCGGCACTAGCAGGTATTTCACCAATATGGGTTAATCCTCTGCCAATACCAGTTTCTTTTTGTCCTAAAGCGCCACCTAAAGCCGCAATACCTAATTTGGTGTAATCCATAGGCTCTTCACCTACAGCTTGCTGACCAGCCTCCATACCGGCTCCAACGCCAGCATTAATTACGGAGTTTGCAATTGCGGCAGATTTTTCAGCCGCTAACTTTTGTGCAGCCTCTTCTGCTAATCCTTTTCCACTACGCAATAATGCACCGGATGGACGGAATGCTAAAAGATTGGGAGCCAATTCACCAGCCATAGATGCATATGGATGTTCTTTGGCTTCTTTTGCTGCTGTAGCTGTATCTATTCCTAAGGCTTTAGCAAATTCTGGATGTGCATTTAAGAATTCTTCTTGTGCGGCAGAAGCTGCAGCAGAGGCACCAAAGCCACCAGCTAAACCACCACCGATAATACCTACTGGACCAGCTGCAGCGCCAACAGTAGCTCCACCAGCGCCACCAATAATACCAGCTGCTGCAGGTAAAGCACCACGCAAAGCACCGTGGCCTAATGCTGCTAATGTAGAAGTTTCTGGTTCTTGCTCTCTTGCATGATATTCACGGATCATAGCTGCAATTTCACGAGCATCATCCACTTCACCTGCTGCATCTGCCTTTTCAAGGGCAGAATACATTTGTTCTAAATCAGCCATTTCCAGCCTTATTGATTATATTTGTCTAATAATGCTTGTCTGTCAGGTGTTACAACCGGATTTGTTGGTGCAGATCCGCTAACTATTCCTTTTAATCTATCAAAAAAACCCGGTTGAACTGGTTTAGTTGGATCCATAATTGGATTCAATTTTACAGCTACATCTGGTTCTACGCCATATTGTTTTGCAACGGCTTGTTGTATTCTTTGAATGTTAGCTTGATACTGAGCATAACGTTCTGGAGTCAATGTACCTTGTTTTTGTTCTTCGGTCATTAATCTATTTTGTTCTGCAATTTGTGGATGACGAGAAATAGCTGCAGAATATTTATTATTTGCAATTTCTTTAGGATCAAACTTTTCAGTTTTCAATGCTAATTCTCTTTCTTTTAATGCACGATTAGCAGCTGCATTTTCAGCTGCAACTTTATTAATTTGATGACGATATAAAGCTATATTTTCTTCTTTATTTAATGCAGCCTCTTGAGCAGCACGTTGTTTAGCAGCCTGTTGTGCATAAGCAACACCTTCTAAGCCACCAGAAGCAATATCACCTAATGCAGTATGTACTTTACCGGGAGCTATTTCACCAGAAGACTTCAGAATGCCAAGTCCTGCAGCCATCAAAGCCATATACTTATCTTCAGCTTTTTGATTTTTAAGATCTTCATGGCTTTGAGCAAAGTTGTCCATATATTTTTCCCAAGCAGTTTTTTCTTTAGGAGCAGCTGGTGTAGTATCTGTTGGTGCAATTGGTGTTGTTAATTGCGTAATTCCTTCAGAAGCTACAGCAGGAGTACTTGGGGTAACGGCAGCGGTTGCTGGAGCAGCAGCTGGTGTTGCAGGTGCAATAGGTTTCATACCAATTTGAGGTCCATTATATTCAGGACCATTTTCTATTGGATATTGCGTTGCAGCAGCTGCAGCATTTTGACGAGCAGCTACGTTGCGCTGACTAATAGTAGAAGGCAAAATAGAGTTAATGCCACTAGCAATATCATTTTGCGATGGAAGATGACGGCTGATAGCATCCATTAAGGAAATGGGAGTACCACGAGTCTTGGATTGATCCCATGAACGTGTATCTTTTACACCAAAGTTTTCGGCATCTGGAGTAGTTGGATTAGTTGCATCATAAGCAGCCAATAATGCATTGCCTTGAGCAGCTTGTGGAGGGGCATCAACTAAACTACCATCTGTACCATCATAATAAGCCATCCCACCAGCAGCCAAAGATACAATGCCACCTTCAGCCATATTCATACCTTGAATATAGCCTCTAGTTTCTTTTGGAAGTTGAGATGGATCAGCACCTTGAGCTAACCATTTATCTACGTTCTTTGATCCCCAGTTATAAGCTGCAGCAGCGTGTACAGGGTTTTGATATTTGTTCAACAAAGCTGTTGCAAGTTCTTTACCAACACGATTGTATTCTTCAGGAGTAACATCTTTAGCAGGTTTAATGCCAAATCCGGGATCACTAGCAGTAGCTGGCATAACTTGCATAGCAAATTTAGCTCCAGCAGAAGAAGTTAATGGTTTACCCTTATCATCGTAATTGCGACCACCACTTTCTTTTCTAACAATGTGGCTTAATAATGCATCAATAGAAGGAGGTTTAATCCCTTTTTCTACATTTGGTGTTTTATTAACATAAGCAGGTTCATGAGCTTCTGTTGGCTCTTCACTTTGATTCATCATCATTGTGGCGTAATCTTGATCTTGCTGATCTTGCATCTCTTGTTGCTGATCTGCATAATCTTCATCTACATCACCACCAGCCGCATAAGCAATACCACCGCCACTCATACCTTGCAAATTAGATTGTGCTGCATCAATACCTTTTTGGCCTTCTGATTGAGCAGCCTGTGCAAGAATCTGTTCAGCAATAGGTGGCTTTTGTTGCTGACCTTGTGCACTAGCTTGAGCCATCTGTTGTTGTTTCATCTTATCTTGAATAAGAGGAATGCCAACATATGCAGGTAACGTACCGTCTTGAATTGCCTTTTGCAATGTAGGCACATCGTAGTTTTGCGCTGCCGACATACGGCTCATTAAGCTACCGATCATGATTAACCTTTCATTACATTGTAGAGGCTTAGACCGACTAAACCACCTTCAGAATACTTTGCAGTTTTTTTCTTTGCCTTAATTACGCCTCCCTTTTTATTTCCAGTGGGATTTGTAGTAGCAGGTGTACCAGTATTGATTACAGTAGTTGGTGAATTATTCATTGCACCATAAGCGCCTAAACCAGTTAAACCTAAACCAGTAATCTGTCCAAAAGTTGTAGGAGCAGGTGCTTGCTGTGTTGTGGTTACATCAGTAATAGGCTTGCCAGTCAACAATGCATTCAATTGGTTCAATTGAGTCATTGGGTATGCTTGTGCAGTTTGGTAGTTCTGCATTGCTTGGTTGATGACGTTCTGCTGGTTCTGCTGTTGTTGTGTACCGTATGTATTCTGTAGTCCAGCGATACCTTGTTGAGCAGCAAGACTTTGTGTGCCAATGTTGGCTAAAGTATTTGCTTGTGTACCAGCTAAACCATATCCAGCTTGTTCACCCTGAACGCCAGCTAAACCAGCATTAGCACCGGCAATACCAAGTTGACCAGCTTGTTGAGCACCTTGCAATCCCTGTGATGTTCCTGCTAAACCAAGTTGACCTGCTTGCTGTGCTGCTGTTAATCCCTGACCATAACCTGTTTGTGCTTGTGCATTACCAGCCAATGCAGCTTGATTAGCAGCATTCATTTCTTGCTGTGCATTTGTAAATGCAGTGTTGTATCCTTGAGCAATAGCTTGTTGAGCTGCTAAGTTACCAGTTTGTTGTGTCAACGAGTTAGCCAATGCTTCACGTGATCCGCCAAAAGCGCCACTAGAAGTAGCAGCACCCTGCTCTGCTGCACTATTAATACCTGTTTGTTGGTTTAATAATTGCAGTTGTGGGTTTAATGAATTTTGTACATACGGATTCATGTAAGCTGATAATGAACCCGGATTGGTTGCTTGTTGGCCTAATGATTGACCAATAGCTGCACCTTGTTGTCCTTGTCCAATTGCGCCTTGTCCATACATGTTAGATAGACCAGCAGCTTGTTGACCAGTTTGAGCGCCAGCAGCACCGTACATATTAGACAAGCCAGCATTCTGCATACCGGACATTGCACCCATTTGACCGTACTGACCAGCAGTGCCAGCTGATTGCAGTGCATTAATACCAGCAGTTCCAGCTAAATTACTAGCTTGATTGTATTGACCGGGAACTTGCATATTTGCAGCAGTATTAAATGATTGCTGTTGTAATGGATTAAATCCAGCTACAGAAGCTTGTGCTGCAGCTTGAGCAGCTGGTGACATGCCAGCACCGTTCTGACCATAAGCTGTGTAAGGGTTAATACCAGTAATTGTAGGAGCACCGGTAGATGGCGCTACTGCTGGAATTCCAGTTCCCGGGACTAGGTTGCCTTGATCGTCATATTGAGCTGGTACTGCAGGAGTTCCGGGAGTAGTAGCACCGGGAGTCATATTAAATACTTGCTGCTGCGCTGCACCAAGAATAGAACTTACATATGGAGAAGCCCAAGGAGAGATATTGGAATACTGATTAGCTTGAGTAGCTGTGCCACCACCACTAGGTCCTCCACCGCCTCCACCATAAATGCGACCACCGCCTACTTTTTTAACCGTAACGGAATCGCCTAGGGTTTCACCTAATGCGTATAGTTCTCTTCTTGAATAACTTCTCATATTACATATTCCTTGCGTAAACGCCATGATATTTATCTCTTGCTTCAATGGCAACTAATTCAGCCAATGCTAAATCTTTAAAAGACCCAAAATATTTGTTTTTTCCATTTACAGCAAGTTGAACCATCCAATTTTTATTATTTTTATGCCAAACAACACTTTTAATTCCAGATGTATTATGAGATGGCAATTTTCTATTCAAACCATTTTGTGATTTTGTTACTTCTCTTAAATTTTCAATTCTATTATCAGCTTTATTTCCATTTATATGATCTATTTCTTTTGGAAAATACCCATAAAACATCATAAAAATTAAGCGATGCGCTGCATATATAGATCTATCAACGCCTATATGAATGTATCCTGTGTTTGCAACTCGACCAGCTTGCTCTCCGGGATTAACGGTTTTGCGTTTAATTTTCCAAAATAAATTGCCATCTTTGTAATCAAAGAGTGTATGCAAATAATCTTTTGTTAATTCTTTTTTCACAATTTAACCTCTACAATTCTGTAGCGTTCTTCAAACCCATATCTATGCCATAACCTAGCAATAGACTCTCTAGCAGCACCCTGAACTTTAGTGGCTCCAAGCTGCTTAAATATCTGTACCATCTGTGCATACGTATCACGGCTAGAAATTAATCTACCGCCAATGAACGTAATAAATGCAATTCTATCGTTCGGCATATTCATAAAAGTAACAGTTGCCGCACCATGTATTACACCCTGCTCATCTACTGCCACCAACAACATCCACTGCCCATTGCAAACAAAAGCTTTAGTCTGCTCCAACGTATAATCGTCACCACCGTATTTTAGGGCTTCGGCTATGTATTTTTCAACAATAGGCCAGATTTGAGCGCAATAATTTACGTGGACGTGTTCAACTATCATGTTGGTAGATATTTATCTGCCTTAATTTGTTTGCCTTGCTTAGAATTACCAGTTCTTGCTTTTCTGACTCGATCCATCATTTGATACAATTTTTTAGCTCCTGCATCTGCAGAGCCATTACCTAATTCTTTTACTTTTTCTGGATGTACTAAGGCCTCACCATTAGCTACACGAGCTGGTTGTTTACCATCAATTGTAGTCGGAATACTGTCACTCATACCATCTCCATCACCCATAATTGGATGTGCACCTAGATGTTTGTGCAGTGCATCTAAACCTGCATCAGTTGATCCATTACCAAAATGACTTACTACATCAGCAGGCATAACAAAGGAACCTTCCTTGAGGCTTGTAATGCCACCATGAGCCATTTTAGTTCCGGGCTGTGATACTCCTAAAGCCTGAGTAGTTTGAGATACCTCTTGTGGAGTAACGCCATACTGAGACATTAATTGCTGAACTTGTGATGGTAACTGTGCTTGCTGTTGTAAATCAGCTGGCATAACATCAGTTGGAGTAGCAACACCACCTGTAGCATATCCCCATTGTGACGCACGATTAGGAGCATAGTTAGCCCCCATTTGCGTACCAAGACCCATAGAAGCTGCAGAAGTTGGGTTATATGGTGTCAAATAGTTTGGCTTCATAGCTCCAGATTTTTGTAAAGCTAATAACGTAGCAATTCCAGCTCCACCTAATAATCCTTTTTGAGCCAAATTCATGCCATTTGGGTTATACATGGAAGAATTTGGATTATTTGTTGCTGCATTCCAAGCCTGTGTATACCAAGGCTGGGCTGTAGCTTGTTGTGGATTTGTCAATGCAGCTGCTTGAGTGGGTGTTAATCCTTGAGTTTGAGCTGACCATTCTTGAGGAGTCATGTTGGCAAAATCACCGCTTGTTGGCTGCGAGTACGGACTAGTCCATCCTTGCTGTTGATTCATTTGTGAAATTTGGTCTATGCCATTCATACCAGTATCTAATGCAGTACCAGTAGCTTCTCCCAATCCACTACCCATTCCACCTACGGCAGAAGAAAACAACCCAGAATCCATACCGGCAGCAGGAATAAATGCAC
>Ga0316225_1002276_pt1 | contig 16224 bp, 2 predicted proteins | sample TBH18015metaG_FD_206010 | JGI IMG/M metagenome (GOLD analysis project Ga0316225, IMG submission 206010) | Freshwater microbial communities from Trout Bog Lake, Wisconsin, USA - TBH18015 | ecosystem: Environmental > Aquatic > Freshwater > Lake > Hypolimnion/Profundal zone | place: USA: Wisconsin... | reverse complement strand
TGGATCAAGGGCACGATTTATTTTTAATGATGTTTAAAAAATTGAAAAAATATTTACAAACTCTCACGATCGAGGGATATGTTTGCTTGAGAAATTTCATTAAATTCTCTAATACTTCAATGAAATACCAATTTTGATAAGACACATTACGCCTTCTCCGCAGTTAAAAGCCGCTAAGTTATTAGCGGCTTTAGCCGTTGCTGGTCTTGCTCAGCAAGCCTTTGCAGCCGCACCTGCACCGAATGCGTTGCCCACGGGTGGTAAGGTAGTTGCTGGTTCAGCGGCCATTACGCAGGCAGGTAATACGATGAACATTAATCAGTCTAGTCAAAGGGCTGTGATTAATTGGAATAGTTTTGATGTGGGTTCGCAGGCAACAGTGAACTTCAATCAACCAAACTCTCAAGCTGCAACCCTCAATTACGTCAATAGCGCATCTAAATCGATGATTAATGGCGCAGTCAATGCCAATGGTCAGGTGATTTTTGTGAATAACAACGGCGTAGTCTTTGGTAAGGGTGCAGAGGTGAACGTCGGTGGCATGGTTGCCACCACAATGAATACTTCAGCCCAAGAATTTATGGATGGCAAAGCTGTCCAGACTTATGAGGGTGGTGCTACTGGTAAAGTGATTAACAAAGGTCATATCACCGGAAATAATATTAATAGCTACATCGCATTAATGGCTCCTCAAGTAAAAAATACTGGAGTAATTACTGCAACGATGGGTGGTGATAATGCAATTGCATTGGTTGCCGGTCAAAAAGTGACTTTGAAATTCTCAGGCAGTCAATTTGTGAGTGTTTCAGTAGATGCTTCAGTGGTAAATGCATTAATTTCAAATAAATTATTGATTAATGCAGGTAATGGCCAAGTGATTATCGGTGCAAATGCTGCTCAAAACTTAATGGGTTCACTCATTAAAAATACTGGAACAGTATCTGCTAACGGAATTAATACTTCTGGCGGAAAAATTACATTAACTGCAGATAATATTGAGCAATCTGGAACAGTAGAGGCCAATTCTGTTAATTCAAATGGTGGTCATGTTAACTTTGCAGCTAATAATATTAATTTGGCAAGCGGTTCTAAGACAACTGCAACAGGCGCTACCGGCGGTGGCAATATTACCGTTGGTGTAAACGTTCAAAATGCGGCCTCAAATATTCAAGCTGCAGTACAAAATAATCAATTAGCAAGCACTGTTTCAATCCAAGCAAACGCGATTATCGATGCTTCTGCAACCCAAAACGGTAACGGCGGAAACATCAGCGTTTGGTCACAAATCAAGACCTTCGTAGCTGGAAGCTTGTTTGCAAAGGGTGGGGCGCAAGGCGGTAATGGCGGCTTTATCGAAACTAGTTCTAAAGGTAGCGTTGTTCTTGCTGCTACAACGCAGGTTGATACGAGTGCACCAAAAGGCAAGACAGGCACATGGACTATAGATCCTGTAGCCCTCATTGTTGATAGCACCTCTGCATCAGTCATTAGCAATGCTCTGAATACCACTAGCGTCACGCTAGATGCTACAGGCAATAGTTGCGCATTTGGTGCTTGCACACAAAGCCAAACACCATTGATTCAGATCTTGGCTGATATCTACTCTGGCAATACAAACACCGCATTGAACCTCATTGCAACGGGTGGACAGATTGATATCAATGCGAACGTAACATCAGGGCAGGTCTATGCAGTTGCACAAGCTATCAATGTTAATGGTTCTATCAATACAAACGGTGGATCAAATTCCAATATTTATTTAGCTGGTGCGATTATTAATATTCTCGGCAATATTAATTCCAACGGCGGCAGTAATAACAGCAATCCAAATAACACCAATTCAAGCAATTTAAATTCTGTAAATACTACTACTGCAAATAATCGCCGCAATGGTCAAAATGGTTTAAATGCAGACCAAAATATTTATACAAGTAATGGTGGATTAATTAATATCCTTGCAACAGGCGATATTACTGTTGGTGCAAATAGTTATATTTCAGCAAATGGTATCAATGGCGGAACAATCAATATTATTTCTACAGCTGGAGCAATGACTATTAACGGTATCGTTGATTCCATTGGTAAGGGATTAAATAGCGTAGGTAGTGGCGGCAATATTGCGATTGTTGGTAAAACCCAAACCGATATCATTGCAGCCCTGATTAGCTCTGAAGGATTAAGCCAAGGTGGCGTGATTAATTTAGGTCAAGTCAATAACTTGGGCAATGGCACCATCCTCGCGCCGCCTGCAACTGCGCCCCCAGCACTTAGCAACTTTGTAAATTCAGCAGTCGTAGCAGCAGTAGATTCAAATAACAGCATCACTAGCAACAACATCAATCTTGATATCCAGACTGGTATCAATGCACCAAACGGCAACATCGTCGTATTCGGTGACCAAATCTCTGTAAACAATTCAAATCTTTCAGCAGTCAATGGCACTATCGCTATTGGTCGTGAGGGGTATTCAACTGGCGCATTGGCCGGTCTGACTGCAGTAAGTAATTCGACTTTGATTGCCAATAAGGTAGAAACCTCTGGATCTTTGTTAGGGACAAATGTACTATCTGTTAGCGCCTCTGAGTGGTTGCTTGACCCAAATAACGTCACCATTACTTCAACAGCAACCACTGGTGGCACATTGCCTAACTACACTGCAGCTCTAGCAGCATCTAATGTAAATACAAATGATATTCAAAATGCAATTAACGTCGGTACGAGCGTCACAATTTTGGCTAGTGGCACGATTACTCAGTCAGCCCCGTTGGTATTTGCCGTAACAATCCCTAATTATTTACCAACATTAACTTTAAATAACAGCTCTGGTGCAATTCAAAATATAACGCTTGCAGCAATTACTGATAACACCACTTCATCAGGATCAAAAGTTAATTTATCTGTAATTTCAAATGGTGGCGCAATCGCTGTAGGGGGCGCAGTAAATGTAAAAGGCGCTATTTCTTTAGATAATACTTATGCTGGAGCAACAACGAATGCGGGGGCAACAACTTCAGCAACCGGTGCTGTTTATGTCAGTGGATCCTTAACTGCTGGTACCGGCATAACTATAAAAGCAATTGCAGGAACAGCTGGACTTGGCCTTAATGATTCGGCAAGCACCCAAACAATTACTTCAACAACTGGCAATATTGCCATTACGGTAAATACAACTACTGGTGCTGGCGTATCTTATACAAGCGCTATTAATGCTCAAGCTGGGTCAGTAACAATCAATGGCACAACAACTACGGGTGCTGCAGTAAGCGCCACTGGATTAATTACAGGTAACTCCATTACAGTTAGCGGCACTGAAACAGGTGCAACTGCAGTAGCTGTGCCAGTGACATTGGGCGCAATGACTATTAATGCTGCCGGGGGTACTAACGGTAATATTTCAGTAAGCAGTTCAAATGCTGTCAGCACGGTAGGTACCACAAGGGTGGGTACTAATTTTCTAAATACTGTGGTTGGCCTAGGAATTAGTCAAACTGGCCTAATAACTGATAACGCCATTGGCGGTAATATTACCTTTTTATCAACTAATAGCATAAAACAAGCTGGTGCTATTACGATGGTAGCTAACACATCTGGAACGACTTCAAATGTAAGCTATGACACAACTTCCGGCAACTTTATGTCCTGGATTCAGGCTGGATCCTTAACCGTTGCAAGCGGATCGCCAGCAGGTGCAGTTAATTACATTGCAAAATCAGCTGGTGCAGCAATTACAGTTGGATCTATTGCTGGTGGGCCAGTGGCACCAACTTTTGGATCTATTTCAGTACCTGGCACAGTAACTTTGGATAACACCTATGCTGTTGGTGGGAATAGTTCGGGATACATTACCTCAAGTAATGCGGGCACTTTAGCGACGGATTTATTTGAAGGCAATGCCGGGGTTTGGAGTTGGGGTGTTGCTGCAGGTGCCATTACAGCAAGTACTGTTACTTTAAATGGTGTTAATAGTGCCCCTGCCTACAATGCAGCTTATCTCTGGCCTTCAGCAGGCGTTTATATTGGGGGGGCAATCACTGCTACTGACAATATCAATGTTAGTGGAATAGCCAAAAACACTAAAGCTTCTGCTGCAACATATACCAATGGTATCTATTTGGGTAAGGGAAATTTAACCTCCAGCGCTGGTAATATCATCATGACTGGTTTGGTGGATGCTACAACTGCAACATCACTTCTTGGGGTTGGAATTAACCTGAGCAATAGCCAATCATCAAGCGTAACAGCCGCAACAAATACGTCCTATACACTTTCAGCAAATCAAATTACATTAAATGGTACGGCAAACAATACGGTTGCAGGCGCAACAGCAAGCGGATCGGGAGTAACATCGATCGCAGAGCTTTCTGCAGTTAGCGGTGTAAGTATTACTGGTACAAGTAACTTGAGTTTAACAACCGGAGCGTCCGGCGCAGTCTCTGCAACTGGCTTGATCACAGATACGGTTTCTGGCGGCGTTACTATTACATCTACCGGCAATACAGCTGTCGGCGCAATTACTGATTCTGGAACAGGCGACATTAGTATTACTGGTGGATATGGTGTGGCTGCCGGTACAACCACTAACGGTGCTATTACCGCAGTTGGTGCATTGACCAATACAGGTGGTGGTGTCATTAGTTTATCTACCTCGCAACCTCAGTCCGTAAGCGGTACAGCAAGCACCACAACTGACTTTGTTGCAGCAGCGGCTGGGATTACCAGTACCAATGCTTCTGTTGCAGCAAACGTCTCTTACAGTAATGTGGGTGGTGTGATGAGTGCACCTAATGCGAATACAGTATATAGCGTGAACTACCGTGTTGCAGCTACTCTGCCAACTATTACAATTAACCTATCGCATAATTACAATTGGGCTTATGGGACTGCATACAATAACACCACTCCTAACCAAGGTGGAACTGACTATTTAACGAGTGCCACCAATACAACCGTAAGCGTTAATAGTTCTGGCGGTGGTTTTGGTATTAAGATTCCTACCTCTGCGGAAGCGCTGGCCTCCCTGAGATTCGCTAGTAACATTGGTGGCAATTCCAATGCCGTGCAAGCTGCGACTTCACTTGTAGGTAGCACTAAGATTGTTTCTACATATGGGTATACGGTAAATACCACTGCCGGTACCTATACAATTACCAAGGCAATTTTAACAATCACCGGTACACAGCTTTCCTCCACTTATGATGGAGTTAGTAGCTATGAAGCTTTGGCTGCTGCCGGTTTTAGAACTTCAGGCTTGGTAACTTCGATTGGGGGGGTAGCAACAGGTGATGCAGTGACTGGGGTCACCCACGTTATCAAGCAAGGAACAACCACATTAAGTAATTCAGCAATTGCACAAGCATGCGCTACTGCAAATTGCTATACAGATACAGTGAGCGTTGCTCAAGGATCTGGCCTCTCAAATTACACAATTAATTATGTCAGCGGCACTTTTAATGTAAGTAAAGCTAACTTAGTCCTTGCAACAGTCGATAGCTCAGTAGTCTACAACGGCACAAGTTCCTATATTGGTTATGGTGATTTAAGCTACAGCAAAACTACTTTATTAGGCGCTGACACCATTACATCAATTGCCCATAATATTAAGACGGGTAGCACCATTGGCTCGGGAACGGCTGTAGTTTTAACGGCCTTGGGTCAAGCTGGCACCTACAACGATAGTTTAAGTACAGCGGTGGGTACATCAGCAGGTGTGGCAAATAATTTAGCAACTAACTACAACATTAGCTATGTGCCTGGCGTCTTTACCATTGCCAAGGCACCGCTAACTGTAGCCGTGGTCGACAATAATGTTACTTTTAATGGAACAAGTACCTATTCTGGTTATGGAAACGTTAGCCTAAGAGCTACAGGATTAGTTGGCGGTGATGCGTCGAACGCTATTACTGCAACCCATAACATTCAAGTAGGCTCAAGCACGGGAGCTGCTGTAACTTCAAGCTCAATTGGGCAGGCTGGAACGTACTACGATAGTTTGAGTGCTGCTACGGGTACTTCTGGTGGTATTGCTAACAATCTGGCAAATAATTACGCCATTACTTACACTCCAGGTACTTTTACGATCGCTAAAGCCCCATTAACCATTACTGTTGTTGATAACAACGTAACGTATAACGGAGTCAGCGCCTATAACGGTTACGGCGATTTAAGCTACAGTGTTAGTGGTTTGGTTGGCGGAAATACGATTGCAGCTGGAAGTCTTACTCACAATATTTTGACCGGTTCTACTATTGGCTCTGGGGCCTCTGTATCCACAGGAGTCGGACAAGCAGGGGCCTACAACGATACGATTAGTGGCGGTGTGATCAGTGGCGGTAATGCTAACTATGCAATTACTTATGTGCCGGGCACATTCACGATTGCAAAAGCGCCGCTCACAATCGCTGGTAATACAGCCAATACCGTTTATAACGGTAGTGCTCAAGCTAATAACACCTACACAGCAAGCGGAATTCTGGGTGCAGATAGCGTTGTTTCGGTTACCGGCGGTGCGACGGGAACTAATGCTGGAACCTATACAGGCGCTTTATCTTCCGCTGTAGGCAATGGCCTATCAAACTACACAATTACTTATGGCACAGATACCCTGGTAGTTGCTAAGGCTGCATTAACTATTACAGCAAATAACAACGGTAAGTTGCAAGGCCAAACTGATCCTACTTTATCAGCATCGGTTGCTGGTTTTGTGGGTACGGATACCGCAACTTCTACAGGCTTAACCTATACAGTAACTCGTGCTTCAGGTGAAACTGGCGGCAATAACTATGCAATTACAGCAGCAAACGCGCCGGCATTAACAAATTACACTGTCACCTACGTGCCCGGTGTATTTACCATTAGCGGCGGCTATGTTGCGCAAATCATTCTAAATAATGCTTCTACGGTGTATGGCTCTGCTGGAGTTGCTACCGTATCAAGTGTTGCGTATTTAGATAGCAATAACAATATAGTCAAAACACTGACTCCAGTTGCAGGCCAAACTGGTGTCTATACCGATGGTAGCGGCGGTTCGATTACGATCACGCCAGCTACAACCGTTGTAAATACAACCAGTGTAGGTTCTTATCAAAATGCAATTACAGCAACAACTAATGGTACGGCTACAGCTAATGGCGACTTTACCTCTGTCAAAATCATCACTGCTAATGCAACCGTTACACCGGCCCCATTAACTATTACAGGCACCAGCGTGTCGAATGTATACACTGGTGTAGTTCAAACAAACAGTGCCTATGCTGTTTCAGGTTTGAAGAATTCAGACACAGTAAGTTCAGTACAGGGCATTGCAACAGGCATCAATGTAGGCAGCTATGCACAAACCCTGAGTGGTGCAGTTGGTACGGGTTTATCTAACTACAATATTAGTTATAACAATGGCTCGCTGACCATAACCCCAGCGGCTTTAACTGTTGCCGGGGTAAATAATTCACTGACCTATAACGGAGCTGCACGAACAAATAGTGGGGCTGTTGTTACTGGACTCTTGGGAAGTGATACGGTTGCAATTAGTGGTTACGGTAGTGGCACAACAGTTGGGACCTATGCAGATAATTTAGTAGCCACAGCAGGTCCTGGCACAAGTCTTTCAAACTATAACGTTAGCTATACCAATGGTGGTTTAACGATTACTAAGGCTAACCTGACTATTACCGGCGCAACAACTAGTCACGCATACACAGGCGCTACTCAAAATAATACATATACGGCTAGCGGTTTATTTAGTCCTGATACTGTCACTTCAGTAGCAGGCCTAGCTTCCGGTAAAAATGTTGGTTCTTATAGTGATTCTCTATCTAGTGCAGCCGGTACAGGTCTGGCTAACTACAACATTTCCTACACCAACGGCTCATTAACGATTACGCCAGCTAGCCTGACAATTACCGGTGTTAATACCAGTACCGTATATAACGGTGCAACCCAAACTAATGCAACGACCTTTACAACTAGTGGTTTATTAGGTTCAGATACGGTTACTTCAGTAACAGGTCAGGGTAGTGGTAAACACGTCGGTACGTATGCCGATGTCCTCACCAATGCTCAAGGTACTGGCTTATCAAACTACACCATTGCATATGTAAACCGGGCTTTGACCATTACCCCTTACATCATTGGGCCCAATGGGGCTGCTAATAGCCCGTCTTTAGTAGCCACGGCTAATGACAGGGTGTATGACACTACTACTGCAGCAACAGGCGCCATTAATGCAGCAAACTTATTCCCTGGTGATAGTTTATCGATTACCTATGGCAGTGCTAGCTTTGCCAATGCCAATGTAGGCACCGCGAAGACAGTGAGCTTTAGTGGCGTTGCTATTGGCGGGGCATCTGCTAGCGACTATCAGCTAGCCACTACTGGTATTACAGCAACAGCCAATATCACACCAGCACCATTAACGATTACTGGTAGCACAACTACTAGTGTTTATAGTGGATCTGCACAAACCAACTCCACAGCATTCACTACTAGTGGGTTGTTAGGATCTGATACTGTTACTTCAGTTACAGGGCAGGCAAATGGTTTGCATGCAGCTTCTACGCCCTATAGCGATAATCTCTCGGGTGCCCAAGGTAGTGGTTTATCAAATTACGCTATCAATTATGTCAATGGCAGTATGACCATTACACAAGCTAACTTAAGTATTGTTGGCGCAAATATCAGTACAGCCTATAACGCAACAACACAGACAAATTCTTTGCCAACGGTAACCGGTCTCTTGGGTAGTGATGCACTATCAACGACTGGGCGCGCTGGTGGGTATAACGCAGGAACTTACAGCGATAATTTAAGTTATGCCTTTACCTCGGGCAATGCTAGCGACTATAAGATCACTACTTCTAATGGCTCCTTAACGATTACCCCGGCAATCATTACGGTTAGTGGCATTACTGCTAATAACAAGGTATATGACGCAACTACGGCAGCTACCTTGAATGTTGGTACTATTTCGTTTAGTGGTGTATTACCTGCCGATCAAAATAGTGTATCTATCAATACTGGAAATTTAGTTGGCAACTTTGTTGATAAAAATGTGGGTACAACTAAGACTGTCAATATTTCTGGTGTGGCAATTCTAGGAACTGCCAGCTCAAATTATCAGCTCTCTGGCGGTTTAAATGTCACCACTACTGCCAACATTACGCCAGCAACCATTACGATTACTGGGACATCAGCATCGACTACCTATGATGCAGCAACTCAATCATTAGCTACACCAACTGTCAGTGGGATTATTGCGGGTGATAACGTAACTGTTGCCGGTGGCGCATCAGGGGTAAGCGTTGGAACATATAACGCAAGCTACACCAAATCTGGTGTAGATGCTGGAAACTATGTGATCACATCAAATAATCCTAGCCTAACTATCACCAAGGCTAGCTTGGTAATTGCTGCCAACAATGAGCAAAAATTTATTACTCTGTCAGATCCAACCTTTACTAATACTGTAAGTGGTTTATTGGGTAGTGATACCTTGTCCTCGGTAGCTGGTACTGTTAACAACACTCGCGTGGCAGGTGAAACGCCAGGACCCTACACAATCACACCGAGTGGTAATGCAACATCGACAAATTACACAATTACTTATTTGCCGGGGACTTTAACAATCAGTCCTGCTGGTACAGCCGTTATTACGATGAATAATGCAACTACTACTTATGGAAGTGCTACCAGCTTCTCTAGTAGTAACGGTAATGTAGTGTCAGTTCAGTATGCGACCCCCTCTGGAAATACCGTACTGGTACACACTCTGACATCAAGCGATGGTGGTGGCACATGGTCTGATGGTCTGGGTGGGAGTATTACGGTCAATCCGAGCATTACTGGAGCGCCGATCACCTCACACGTTGGTTTGTACCAAAATGCTGTAACAGCTACTAATTCAGGCCTTACTAACTCACAAGGGAACTTTAGCTCTGTTCAGGTTATTAATGCCAATCTAACTATTACGCCAGCACCGCTGACTATCACTGGTGCGACTACTAATAACTTGGTATACAACGCCAATACCCAAACTAATGCTGCAGCAAGTGTTGTTGGTCTTAAAAATGGCGATACTTTTACAGTTACTGGTTTGGCTTCAGGTATTAATGCCGGCGGACCTTATAGTGATGCTTTAACTGCTGCCGCTAACGGGACAACTCAATCATCTGACTATGCAATTACCTATGTGAATGGGTCAATGACCATTACTAAGGCGAGTGCTAGCTTGATTGGGGCGAATAACGTTGTTACCTATAACGGCACATCGCAAACTAATACAGGTGCTGTATTTGTGGGTTTGCAGGGTAATGATGCTGCAAGTATTGGCGTATCTGGCTACGCAACTGGAACGTTGGCCTCTGCTACACCATATTCTGAATCATTATCTGCAACGGGTACATTAGCTAGCAACTATAACTTTACGGTTACTAATGGCAGCTTGACGATCAATAAGGCAGCATTAGTAATTTCTGGCACTAATGTCTCCTCTATCTACAGCGGTGCCACTCAGACGAATGCCAACTATTCAGTGTCAGGTTTGCTTGGAACGGACGCTGTAACTGGTGTAACTGGCTCTGCTAGCGGTTTACATGCTGGTAGCTACACGGGCACACTTTCAAATGCAGTTGGTAGTGGTTTAACAAATTACAGCATCAGCTATAACCCAGCAAGCTTGACGATTTCTCCATACGCTGGAGCGGTAGTCATCACTGGCAATAGCTCTACAACGACCTATACAGCAGCTACACAATCCGTGAGTGGCTATACCTCTACAGGCCTTCTCGGAGTTGATGCTATTACCCCATCAAATCTAGCGGGCATCTTTGCCTCTGGCGCCAGCGCAACAAACGTAGGTAGCTATACCAATACGCCAAGTGGTAGTAATAGCGACTATTCCAACATCACTTTTATTAATGGCTCATTAAATATCACTCCAGCTACTTTGACAGTAACTGGCGCTACTGCTACAGCCGTATATAACGGTACTACCCAATCAAATACTTACAATGTTTCTGGATTCTTAGGTGGTGATACAGCAATAACTACAGCATTGGCAGTTTCTGGCTCATCAACTGGTGTGCACGTTGGTGTCTATACAGATAACTTAAATACATCGATTGGCTCACCAAACTACACTTTGGTAAATGTCAATGGCTCACTCACCATAACGCCATATACCGGAGCGGTAGTGGTTACGGGTAATAGTAGTAACGTAACTTACACGGCTAGTGCTCAAAGTGTAAGTGGCTACAGTATTACCGGTTTAGTAGGTGCCGATGCTGCATCTCCAACTTCATTAGCAGGTATCACGGCTTCGGGCGCGAGTAGAACGAACGTTGGCTCTTACGTGAATACTGTAGGCGGTAGTAATAGTGATTACTCTAACGTCACATTTGTAAATGGGTCCTTGAATATCGCTAAAGCGAATCTGACAGTTAATGGTGATAGCACTACAAATGTTTATAGTGGGGCAGTGCAGACTAATACCTATTCTGTAACTGGTTTGCTGGGCTCTGACACAACAACTTCTGTCGGGTTATCCGTCTCAGGTGGGGCAAGTAATTTAAATGTGGGTAGCTATACGGATGCATTGGCCGCTTCAGTTAGCTCTGGTAACTACAACGTTATTACTCATAATGGCACGCTGACAATCACCCCGGCTCCCTTGACTATTACCGCTAATAACCAAGGTTCATTCGTAACCCAGACGCCAAACTCAAACTCAAGTAGCTCTTTAATTACCTATGCTGTAGTTGGTCTATTGGGGAACGATTCTGTTATTGCTAGCACGAGCGCTAATGTTGCAGCTATTTCGAGTGCAAATCCAAGTCCAGCCGCCTTAACGTCTTCAAGCTCTGCCGGAACTTATGTTGCTAATGTATATGGAGCAACTGGCACAGGATTATCAAACTACAGCATTAGTTATGTGCCTGGTATCTACAGCATAATTCCAGCTGGACAGCTGAAGATCATCACTCAAGGTGCCGTGACCACCTATGGAACAACGGCAACATATTCTAATTTAGTGGCTGCTTATCTTGCACCAAATGGAAGCACCATCACTAGCTTCCCATTAACAGCTTCAACAGTTAATGGCGTCACCACATACAACGGTACTGATGGTGCTGGAACTACAGTAAGCTTTGCTCTCAATCCGGTCAATGCTGCTACAAGTGGCTCAGGCAATATTAAGGTTGGCGACTACGGCTTGTCGACTGTCAATGCTGCCGGTGTTAATAGCTTACATTTAACCGGTAGCAATATCACCAATGCGAGTGCTGTTGTTACAGGCGACTTGTTGGTTAACCCATTGCCTGTAACTCTCGCCGCAGCTTCTAATACTGTTGTTTATAACGGCGCAAATCAAACTCTAGCTGCTGCTACAGCAAGCCCTGTAATTTTTGCTGGTGATAATGTGCTGGTATCGGGCTTAGCCTCAGGGAAAGCTGTTGGTGTTTACAGCTCTCAATTATCGACAGCAGGATCGGATGCGGCTAACTATCAATTCTCCTACACCAACGGCTCATTAACGATTACGCCAGCTAGCCTGACAATTACCGGTGTTAATACCAGTACCGTATATAACGGTGCAACCCAAACTAATGCAACGACCTTTACAACTAGTGGTTTATTAGGTTCAGATACGGTTACTTCAGTAACAGGTCAGGGTAGTGGTAAACACGTCGGTACGTATGCCGATGTCCTCACCAATGCTCAAGGTACTGGCTTATCAAACTACACCATTGCATATGTAAACCGGGCTTTGACCATTACCCCTTACATCATTGGGCCCAATGGGGCTGCTAATAGCCCGTCTTTAGTAGCCACGGCTAATGACAGGGTGTATGACACTACTACTGCAGCAACAGGCGCCATTAATGCAGCAAACTTATTCCCTGGTGATAGTTTATCGATTACCTATGGCAGTGCTAGCTTTGCCAATGCCAATGTAGGCACCGCGAAGACAGTGAGCTTTAGTGGCGTTGCTATTGGCGGGGCATCTGCTAGCGACTATCAGCTAGCCACTACTGGTATTACAGCAACAGCCAATATCACACCAGCACCATTAACGATTACTGGTAGCACAACTACTAGTGTTTATAGTGGATCTGCACAAACCAACTCCACAGCATTCACTACTAGTGGGTTGTTAGGATCTGATACTGTTACTTCAGTTACAGGGCAGGCAAATGGTTTGCATGCAGCTTCTACGCCCTATAGCGATAATCTCTCGGGTGCCCAAGGTAGTGGTTTATCAAATTACGGCATTACTTACATAAACGGTAGCCTCAAAATTACCCCTTACATAATTGATCCATCAAGTAACAACCCGAATGCGCCAGGCATAGTGACGGCAGCTAATAACAAGGTCTACGACACCACTACTGCTGCTACTGGAGTGTTAACAGCAAGAAACTTATTGGGATCAGATGTACTTACTATCAGTTACGGAACTGCAAGCTTTGGTGACGCTAATGTTGCTAACAATAAGACGGTAACCTTTAATGGCATTACATTGGGTGGACCAAGTGCTGGTGACTATGGCGTATTAGCAAATACACCTGCCGTTGCGCCAGCGAATATCACACCTGCTAGCTTGAAGATCTATGCCGATAATCAAGCCTCCTTTATTACTCAGCCAATTAAGGCTGTTACATATACCGTTATCGGTCTATTAGGCACTGATTCTGTAACGAATGCCACTACAGGTTCTGCGACTGCGGCTATTGGCGGATCAACCCTTACTAGTGCTACTGGTGCGGGTACTTATGTATCTACTGTCGGAAATGCAATCGGATCCGGTTTATCGAACTATGCCATTACCTATGTGCCAGGTAAATATACGATAGTTCCTGCGGGTCAGTTATTGATAACAACTGATGGTGTATTGACTCCTTATGCTACACCTGGTCATTTAGCCACAAGCCCTATCGCCTCTTACGAGATTGCCACTACAGTTAATGGCGTCACAACCTATACCGTAATTAGCAATTTAGTAACTACGAGCTCAGGATCAAATGCCTATAGTTTCTCTGATGGGGCAGGGACAACTATTGGAATGACATTGGTCCCAGTTACTACCGCTTCAAATCTAAGCGGATCTGGGAATATTAATGTCGGTAGCTATGGCCTTACTGCGACCAATGTCACTGTGCAGGGTAATGCCAACATTACCAACCCATCTCCCGTAATTACAGGTAATTACACTGTTACCCCATTGCCGGTGACTGTTTCTGCTGCACCATTAACACTCATGTACAACGGAGCCGCTCAGTCTTTGGCTGCTTATACCGCTTCACCGTCGCTGGTTGCTAATGATAATGTTGTGATTAGCGGCAATGCTAGAGGTAAAAATGTTGCTGTGTACCACACTAATTTAACTGCGACAGGAGTAGACGCAAGCAACTATCAATTTACCTATATCAATGCTGCTTTGACAATTACCCCATACATCATTGACCCTAATGCTGGACCTAATTCAGGCAATCCAGCAATAGTTGCAAGCGCAAATAGTAGGGTATACAACACAAACACTTTAGCCACAGGCGTTCTGTCTATAGCTAACCTATTCCCCGGTGATTCCGTGGGTGCAGGCTATGCCTCAGCAAACTTTGCGGGACCAAATGTAGGACAAAATATCACAGTTAATTTTGGTGGCGTTTACTTAACCGGACCAGATGCAGGCAACTATGCAATTGGTACATCTTCCCCGATAACCGCAAGAGCAAACATTACACCTGCGCCATTAACAATTAGTGGATTATTCGCTCACAGCAAGGTTTTTGATGGAAATGCAAATGCTGTAATTAGCGGCACTCCATATGCTGTTGGCTTATTAGGCAGTGATACAACCATCATTTTTGGAAACGTTACTTCTGGATTGTTTATCACTTCCAGTGGCGGTACTAAAATTCCGGTGACTGTTGATCTGGCAAGGTTTTTGCGCCTTAGCAACTCAAATTACTATATTGCTGACGTTACCTTCCCATTAATAGCTGACATTACGTCTCCACCACAGACTATCAATAACATGGCCGTCATTCAGCAACAGGTTACCCAAGAAATTGTTGAAGATCGTCCGACCGATCGCATTAAAAAGGGTGAATTGATCTACGTGCGGGATAAAGATAACTTACCAGAGTACCTGCAGGCCATTGAAGTGCCATCATCAGGTGCATTCAAGTTCCCAGTGCCCGATCAAATCATTCAAGACTTGATTAATCTATCAGGTGAGAATGTGCCTTCAGCTAAACAGGCTGGTAGTTATAAGTTATTGTTGCTGCCACAGGGAGGCCGATTGGTTGTTACCCTGCCTGATGGCGCAGCATTGCCAAAAGGCATTAAATACGATGCGGCAAGTAAGAGCTTCACAGTGCCCAAGCTTGGCGAAGTGACATTGCCATTGTCTGTAAAAGTGACCTTAATGCGTGGTAATAAGGTATTAAGTCGGAAGATTATGGTGCTTACTAAGTAACTGCCATAAAGGGCTTAGATGGATTTATTAAATTCTCCTAAGCATTTTAGGGCGCTGGGCAGGCAGCTCAAAGAAGCGCGTGAATCACAAGGTCATAATCTGGCTATCCTTGCCGGCCAATGCAATCTCTCTGTAGTACAGCTAACGGCAATAGAGCGGGGCGATACTCTTGCATTTGCCCGCTCACAATCCAGTCTTCTGGTGGCATTACAGGCTTATGCAAGGGTATTAGGCGTCAGTCTTGATGGTATTGAGCAAAACTTAGATGACGAAATTCAGATACCTGAATTTCTGAAAAAGAAAGATCGCCCTTAAATTGATGCCACCCTAAGGAGGGGTCAAGATTTGCTGTTTTTACTGGGTAATTCTGGCGCGGCTACGCAAGTCTTTGACAGTATCAACTAAGTATTGCTGAACAAATGCTTGGCGCAATTGCGGTTTAGATTCTTCAAATCCCGGCAGTTTGTAGGTGCGCTTATCGTCTAGCTTAAGAATGGCCCAACCACCCTGTACTTGAATAGGGGTGCCGTAAATAGACCCTTTATTCAGCTTGGAAACTAATTGCTGCAACTCAGGGCTTAATTGACCCGGGTAAAGCCATCCCAGCTGCCCTCCATTGCTCTTTGCGCCGTCAGCAATAGAGTATTGCTGAGCCAACTTACCAAAAAGCTCGCCTTTATTAACGCGGCTTATGAGATCTAAAGCATCAGTTTCATTGGCGACAATGATTTGGCTGACACGGTACTGATAGCCAG
>Ga0316225_1002235_pt1 | contig 16444 bp, 12 predicted proteins | sample TBH18015metaG_FD_206010 | JGI IMG/M metagenome (GOLD analysis project Ga0316225, IMG submission 206010) | Freshwater microbial communities from Trout Bog Lake, Wisconsin, USA - TBH18015 | ecosystem: Environmental > Aquatic > Freshwater > Lake > Hypolimnion/Profundal zone | place: USA: Wisconsin... | reverse complement strand
GAAGATCGATCCGGCCGGGCTCAAGCTCGACAGCTCCGAGGAGTCCCGGCACGCCGTCTGGAAGACGCTTCGAACCTTGCTCGAGGAACTGTGACCCTGATTCAGCCGTGGGAACAGGAGGAAACGACGGACAGGACGCGATGCAAAGAGGGTGCGGGGCCGGTCAACCCTTTTCCAAAAAAGGTAAATCGTGCTCGTGGCGCTGACCGGACCATCCACCGTCAAGCCCACGCCGCTGGTGACGAAGCGCGCGCTACCGCCAATGGTCCCGAAATCGCCGCTGACGCTGTTGGTGTGCGCGAATTGGTTTGCAGGCGTAGAACCGTAGATGGTCGCCCCGCCGCCCACTTCCCGCAGCACCAGGATCGGCTCCGTTCGCCAGGATGGGCTGGCGGGTCGTCAGGCCTCGCCAGGGACCGCGGAATCGTCGGTCCGAGGGAGGTGTTCGCGCGCTTCGGGTTGGTCGGGATTGACTTGGTCCGCCGGGGCGGTCCAGAGGACGGTGAGGGGCTCGGCACTGGCCAGGACTTCGGACACGCTGAGCACGACGGCGCCAAACTCGCTCAAGCGGTCCAGCACCTCGGTTAGCGTGGCGTCGGGCACCCCGAACTTCGCGCGGTAGCCATCGCTGAGGATGAAGACGAACCGCTCACGCGCATCCAAGCCCACCGCCAGGAGGCGGATGCCGATGCCCTCCAGGGTGTACTGCTGGGGCCCAAGAAAGACGATCTCGTTGTAGAAGCGCACCATCTGGCCTTCAGTGCGAAAGCCCAATCCGCGCCTTTGGGTGAGAAAAACCCCTTTGAAGGCCGGATGATCGAAATCATCCACTTCGCCCAACGCAATGTACCAACAAGCAGCCGGACCGAACTTCCCCTCGGAGGAGTTGCCAAACCGCTCCGCCAGCCGGTAATAGACCAGGCTGGCAAAAAAATCGTGGCGCACGGCCGGTTGGTCCAGGATTCCGCGCAACCAAAGGTTCGGGGTGGGTTTGGGATGTGCCCCGGCCCGCGACGTGCGCGAAGCGGACGCAGGTGTTGGCCGTGTCCCGGGTTGCACGGTCGCCGGCCCGATCAACGGCGGCGACGACCCGCCAGATAGCTTAGGCTGGGTGGGCTCGATCACGGGTCGGGGGGCGTCCGGCAAAGGATGAGCCTTGGCTGGACTTGCCGCCACGGGCGCCGCGGGGGCCTGGGGCCGAGGGGGTTCGCCGACAGTGGGTGCCGGATGGCCCGCTTGGGCGGGTGGCACCGCCGCGGCATGGCGGTTAATCGCCGGGTGGTTGAACACGGCGGTCAATTCATGCGGGCTGAGTCGGGTAAAATACAACGACTGGCTCAGGTCGATGGTCTTGGGAATCCCATCCTCATCTTGCAGGTTAAGCGTGGTCTCGGGACAGACCCGGAGATGCTGTTCACCGCCGTCAGCGGTCTTTTGTTTGAAGGTGAGGTAGGGCGGGGTAAGCCTCACCATGAGCCCCGGCTGCAACAGACCGCAGTGGATCGGGTCTTGCAGCAATTCCAAGGCCTCATCGCTCAAATGGTAACGGTGCACGCCGAGCACGCCCGCCACGTGCGCACGGAACTGGAGATCGAAACCCGTCGGTGACGCCGGATTCAACAAGACGGAGATTTCGTTGGCCCCGATGGCTCCGCTCACCGGCGCAAAGCGTTCGTTGAGGACTTGCTCGAGCCGGGTGGCATCGTTGCGGCCCTTTTCAAAACTGAACAACTCGTCATCCAGTTCCACCCAATCGTGCAGGACGCCCGCCGCCAGCTTATGGATCTTCTTCATCAAGCCTTGCTGGCACAGGCTGTTGAATCCGGCAGGCGCCAAGCCGATGGTTGCCAGGGTCTCCTTGCCGCGCAGGCAGTGAATGTGGACCTGGCCTCGCTTGTCAACTTCAACGTGATAGCGTATGTGAGTGTCCGTGGGCGCCGCCGGCGCCGTAGGCACCGCCCAACTCTGGCGGGGCTTGCCTCGATCTTGCTCAAGGGCCAACCATTCGGCGAATAGCCGCTCGAGCTGGTCGCAGCCGGCTGGGTCGCTCGTGGCGATCCTCTTGCCAGTCAGTCGGATATGGTCGACGCCCACCTCGAGGCCAGGCGGATCTCCGGGCAGCCAGCCGCGGGCAGTCCACTTGAAATGGTCCAGTTGGGTCCAGATCTTGAAGGGCAACAGCTCGATGGTTTCTTCCCCGACGCTCAGAGCGAATACCTCGAACTCGGTCTGCTTGCCGGCTACGAGCGAAAAGACGCGGTGTTTGGCAACGCGGATCCCGCGCGGTTTTTCGGCAGTATTAAGGCCTTGGGATGGGGCGGCGGCGGTTCCACGTGCAGGGGAGTCGGCCGATGAAGGCTGAATTGGTCGGCCAAGTTGGCCGCCTGCACCCGGCGGGCTGCCCGTTGCTATCGCGTCTGGCCTGTTCATAAAGACGGAACCTGAGCGTTGATCGAGATCAGTGCTTGCTGATTTGAACCTAATCGTGCCTTTGGCACTTGGCAAGCGGTTTCCGGTGCCTGGCCCAGACGCGTGTTTCGCGATCAGAGTCCATTTCGGACCCTCGAAAAACAAAAACGCCACCGACGTTGAGGCCGGTGGCGCCTTGTTCAATAGCAATTATCGTCCTGCTATGTGCTGCGGTAAAGCCGCAGCGCTACTGCCTAAACTCCTGGCGCAGAGCGAGGACCGCCTACAGCGAAAAGAAAAAGGAGCAGGCTGGAGGCCAGCCTGCTCCTGGGGTTTCGTTCTTCTCAATGCGAATCAGGGGGGACTACCGCTTCACTTGTCGGCGAACCCAACCGAGGCCGACCAGGCCCATGCCGAGGAGCATCGCGGTCACACCGCCATCCGGCAACGTCAGAAAGTTTTGGTCATACTGCTCGCCGTTGTAAGTGTTCAGCGGGTAACCACTCGCATCCCACCCTCCGGAGGTGACCATGACTTGGACAGGGTAAGCCCCAGCGTTGGGAGCGGTAGGATCGGTGAGCCCGGTGGTGAGCGAAAGGAACTTATCGGAGCCTGGTGCCGAGCCCTCATTCTGAAGGAACCACAGGGTTTCTTGCAAGAGTCGCGCGTCGGCTTGCCGTCCGTTGTAGTCGCCGTATGCGTGGCTTGAGGTATTGGCGTAGTCATATCCCGTTAGTTTGCCAGTGGCAAATTCATAGTACAGGTATGCCACCCCTTTGGTTAGATACCCACGTCCCCCCTCCGGGGGGGCAGGCGGCATCGTGTTCTGAGAGAGGTAAACACCCATCGTGGCACCCGGGGCAAAATAGATGTCGGTTTCTATGCAAAACGTCTGGAAGCTACCGCCCCATGCGGCCAACGGACTGTAGCTGCCTATCGGATCCCAACCGTGGGGAGTGGCCTGAAACTCCCCGTCTCCGGCCGAATAAGCTGACCATCCCACTGTCACCGTCGCACCGAAACTCGCCATCGCAGGCAGCAAGCTACCGGCCAGAGCAAGAACCATTCTTTTTTTCATTGTTGTATTTTGGTTAAGCACTCATGTTACTGGGAATTCCCATTAGAACCCAGTACCTCACCTACAGCAATATGTGTGCCACACAGATTTATTGGTTTTTTTAACACCTATTAGAACCGAATACAGACACCTAAATTACTTTCAATAAACTGGTTGCAATAAGTTCTTGCTGATCCTCCGAGGCGAAGGCGTCTGATTAGGAACTGTAAACTCCACCGACGGTTCCCGCGCTCTACTTGTCTGTTGTCCGACACAAGTTGTTTATTCATAATGTGCTACGACTGAATTCAGACGTTGTCGGTGATTCTTACGCTTCAGCAGGCCTCGCCGATCGCATCGACTCAGATTCCCGGCAGGTTGGACCGCCTCAGGCAGGGCAATGCCAGAGCGAGGGGACGCACGACACGGTTCCGACTACGGGGGAAAGCGGCAGTTCGCGGTTATTCCGGCTCGACCGCGCTACGGCCTCGATCCGGCCTCTGTATGCCCAACTTCTCCATCAGCTCATACAAAGTCGGCCGGCTGATCCCCAGATCGGCGGCGGCCGGGGCAATTCTACCCGCATGTTTGCGGAGCACCTGGTTGATCAGCTCCCGTTCCGCAGTTTCACGGGCCTGCTTCAAACTGCCTGGCAGCGGCGCCGATATGGTGGTGGATAGCTCCAGATCTTCCGTGGTCAGGCGCTTGCCCTCAGCCATGATCACGGCCCGTTTGACCCGGTTTTCGAGTTCTCGGACGTTGCCCGGCCAGGAGTGCGAGCTCATAACCTTAACCGCCACCGGATCAAAGACCAGGTTGTCTCGACCGCTCGCAAGGGCATTGCGATGGAGGAATTCCTGGGCCAGGAGGAGAACATCGCCTTCCCGTTCCCGGAGTGGGGGCAAACGGATGACCACGACGGCGAGGCGGTAGTACAAGTCCTCCCTGAACCGCCCTTCACTTAGGCCGCGTTTGAGATCGGAGTTGGTGGCGGCGATCACCCGCGTGTCGACCTCGATCGCCTGCCGGCCACCGACTCGTTCGATGGTTTGTTCCTGGAGGAAACGGAGGAGCTTGACCTGGAGGGCGAGCGAGAGTTCGCCAATCTCGTCGAGGAAAAGCGTTCCCCCGGCAGCGGCCTCGATCCGCCCCTTGCGCTGGGCGTGCGCGCCGGTAAAGGACCCTTTTTCATGCCCGAACAGTTCGCTTTCCAGAAGTGTCTCCGGGATCGCGCTGCAATTGATGACAATAAACGGACCATTTCTCCTTGGACTTGACCGGTGGATGGCCAAGGCGGCGCGCTCTTTGCCGGTCCCGCTTTCTCCCAGGATAAGGACGGGGGCGTCGGTGGTGGCAACTCTTCGGATCGCATTGAACACAGCCTGCATTTGGGGGCTGGTGCCGAGCATGCCTTCGAAGGGCTCTGTCCGGAGTTGTTCGTGCAACTGGCGATACTCCCGTTCGAGGCGGGCGAAGTCGAAGGTGCGTTTGAGAATGATCCGCAGATCATCCAGCTCCAAAGGCTTGGTCAGGAAATCATGGGCGCCGGCGCCGATGGCTTTAAGGGCTACCTCTTTTTCGCCCTGTCCGGTGGCGATAATAACCTTCACCAGGCTGTTTTCCGCCAGTATCTCGGAGAGGGTAGCCAATCCCTCCTCGGGGCTCGCTGGCGAGGGCGGGAGGCCGAGGTCGAGAAGCACCACCAGTGGTTTGCGGTTTCTGAAGGCCTCCAGAGCGCTAGGCCGATCACAAGCCACCATCACTTCGTAATCCTGGACCAGGGCCCACCTCAATTGGGTGCGAATCTCTTCGTCGTCATCGACCACCAGCAATTCCGGTTTCATTTGGGTTTTGGTAAACTAATAAAGGACTGTCAGCAGCCCTGCGGCAGCCAGACGCGAAAGGTAGTGCCATGGCCTTGGGCGCTTTCGACCTCGATGCGCCCTCGATGGGCCTCCACGATCAATTTGCAGTGGAACATCCCGATGCCAATGCCGTTCTTTTTGGTGGTTTGAAAGGGCCGAAACAGTTTCTCCTGGATAAACTCGGGCGTCATGCCGCAGCCGGTGTCGGCGACCTCCAGAATAGCCCACCCATCGTGCTGGTTCGTGCCGATGTGAATCCGCCCGCTGGAACCCACAGCTTCCCGGGCGTTGAGTACCAGGTTCGTCACGACTTTCTGGATCTGCGCCGGATCCAGGCACAGCTTAGGCACTGGGCGAAGCTCTTTGATCGCCTCGATGCCAAGCGTTTGCTCCTGCCCCTTTAACGATTCAGTGACCAGTTCATTCAAATCGCTCTCCACCGGATGAAGCACCAATTCCTGCCGCAGGAGATTCAAACGACTGATCAGGTCATTGAGATGCCCCACCGTCTTGGAGATCCCGCGCAACGCGTCCTCGCGAAAGCCTGGGTCATCGAAGTGCACCGGGAGGTTCTGCAACATCAATGAAAGGGTCGAGGCGGTATTCTTGAGGTCATGGACAAAAAAGGCGGACATAGCCTGGAAGGCCTCCAACTGCTTGGCCTGGGACAATCGGTGGGTCAGACGGAGGTTCAACAGGCTGGTGGCCGCCTGGTCGCTCACCGATTTGAGCAGATCCAAGTCCTGGACTGAAAAGGGGGCTCCGCCGACACGGTCGCCAAGCGTCATCAGGCCTATGAGTTCATTCCCGACGCGCAACGGGACCGCGAACCGGTCGCCCCCGTTGGGAAACTGATTGGGATGGCAGCGCCGCACCGCCGAGACCCAAACCTCCCTCGATGTGTCAAGGTTCATCGGATCGGCCTGGCCGACTAAAGACGCGACGACCTGCCGCGCCTCGTCCGCGTCCAGGTGGAGCAACCTCGCCTTCTCGGGGGAAACGGACGTGGAGGCCGCGAACGCGAGCCCCTCCCGGTTCTCGCTGGCCAGCCAGACCGTGACCGATTGGGCCTGGAATAACTCCGACGCCAACCGGGCCACTGCGACGGTCAGGTCTCCTTGCTCGACACAGCGAGCCGTCCGGTCCGCGAAGGTCCTCCAGACCGTACGGTAATCATAGAACGGTCTCTGAAAATGGCGGCTGACAAACTCCCGGGTGCGCCACCGTGCCCGCTCGGAGAGCAGCATCACGGCCAACAAGACTACAGCGACGAGGACCAGGAAGGCGCGGAACTGAAACCCAGAAGGTCCCCCCAGGAAAGTGACCAATCGGGCCAGCACTCCGACAATGAACAAGTAGAGGCCCGCCAGGATGAGCGTGAACGAGCTCTGGAGTACGGATTGTGAAGGATAGACTTCCACCTTGAAATGGCCGGTACGCCAAAGGGAACGGAGGATCAGCAGGCTAGCCACTATCAGGGCGGCGGAATTCAGCGACTGGAGGGCGAGATCCACCGCCCGGAAAAGGAGGACCTGGCTGCTGGTATAGGCACGGACGGCGAACAGCATTCCCAGGCCGAGAATCATGAACTTGATGCGCCAGCGCATGGTGCCGACTGACGCCCGGAAGGTGCGCTCGAGGTTCATCAGCACCAGCACGATACTCAGCAGAAAGAGGAGATTCACGCTCAACGCGAGCGGCCCCAACCGAAACACCGAGTCGGAGGCCGGCCTCGGCTGGACCACCTGGAGCACGAGGTGCTCGCGAAAACAAACCACCAAACCAACCGGAATCAGAAGGGCGAGGGCGAGCAGCCAACGCCAATGGGCCAGCAACCCCCCACGACCGCCGCGCGCGTAGCTCATGCTGAAGCCGATCCATGGTCCCGGCAAGGCTGCCAGGGCGACGAGACTCCACTCCTGCCAAGAACGCTTCTGTTCCGGCATCACCGCGTCAGCCGCCAGACCAGTACAGAGGCACTCCAGGGCCAAGAGGGACATGCCGGCCAGAAACAACCCGTAGGGGACGGACCGACGCTCAGACGCGGCGAGTGCCAAAGTGACCACCACCGCACAGGAAGCGCCGAGGAAGGAAAGGACAACTGCGATCTCCATTTGAAACCGGTGTTAGAGGAAACGCGACGACTCGCAACGTTGGGGCAAGCCCAACGAAGAACCCAAGACGAGCATCCTGCCCCTCGAGTCCCTCTCCGCCGAGCGGGAACGGCCGGCGACGGAAAGGAAAAGATCAGGCTGGGGGCCAGCCTGATCCCGGTGCGATCGGATTTCAAACCAGAATGTCTGCGTCACAGCTTGACCTGGCATCGAACCGAGCCGAACCCGAGCATGCCCGCGCCGAGGAGCAAACCGACCGTTACCGTAATCGATGTCTTCTTCATCTCACGCCTCTAGGGGAAACTATCCCTACGCTATTGGCAGAGGATAAGCGTTTTTCGTGCCAGCCATTGAATAACGGCTTATGGACTCGTGCAACTGGATTATTCCCAGATGGTTATGAAGTGTTCGGCCCCCTGGACGGGCTCGAGAATGCCTGAGGGTTATGTAAAGTCTGTCGACACTGTAAAACAGAGCGACGATCTTCGAACCGCAAACCAAGAAGAGGAAGGAGAGAGGAGTGAGGAGAGCGAAGGAAGGAACAGGACGGCCTACCTCGAGATCCGGCGGCGAACCCTACCGAAGATGAGCACGCCTATGCCGAGCAGAACTGTGGTCGTTCCGCCCTCGGAAACGGGAATCGCTGGGGCCCCCCCGCTTGGAGGAGGCGGGGATTGGCCCATCACAACAACGGGGTAATGTGTGCCACCCGGACCATCACCACACCCGAGATAGGGCGACTCCCACCAACGCCAGTACAGATTCGCCCGAGGAGCCCCAGGCAAAGCGACGATGTTCCCCAGCGTATAGAGTCGCCCCTCCGCCCGGACCATGTCGGCTGACTTGCCTCCGAAGGAATTCCAAGCAATTCCTGGGGCTACGTCCGGACCACCCATTGGCGCGGCCGCAACGGCCAGTGCCGCTGCTCCCATGAAAACGAGGTGGAGGAGGATCTTCTTCATCGGTTTGTCCTTGTTTGGGGCTAAGGCGAAAACCAAGCCAGTTTCAGGCGCAGCCTGAAGTTCGGGAACTCCATTCGACACCCGTAACTGTTCAGGTCGCTTTCACAGACGTCGTCCGCAGGGACGCGGATGAAGGCATCTGGGTGGTCCGAAAGGCAAGAGCCTCGCGGATGAGGGCACCCGCGCTGCTATGAGCAACCTGAACCGTTACCGGCACACAAAACGGAACATCACAGAGGCGCGAGGGCGACTTCTTCGCTTGCCCGCGAACCCAACGGAGGCCGGCCATGCCCGTGCCGAGGAGCAATACGGTCATTCCCCCGTCCGAGACACCGGCCAGGAAACTCTATTTCAGATCCGTGAGCGCCTTGCGGGCCTCGGTGGCGAGATTGGCCGGGATATTGAGCGCCAGGGCGCGCTGGAGGGACTGCTTGCTTTGGGCGGTCTGCTTGAGCCGATACTGCGCCATCCCGAGATAACCGAGGGCTTCTCCATCGCTCTCCGCTTTACGGGCGCTCTCGGAAAGCAATTGGGCGGAGCGCGAATAATCGCCCTGGCGATAGGCCAGGATGCCCAGAGCCCGGGCCAGGCGCGCGTCGGCTGGGAAGGACTCGCGAGCCTTGACCGCCAAGGGGTAAGCCTTCGCGTCATCCCCGAGGTGCTCAGCATACAAAAGGGCGAGGTTCCTGGTGGCGGGGGCAAACAACGGGTATCGAGCCAGGATACGGTCATACAGGGGCGCTGCTTCTTTGAACTTCCCGTGCTGTTCGTTGATGAGAGCGGAGAGGAACAGGGCCGGAACATAGGCGGGCTCGGCCACCAAGGTCTTTTCGAGGTCGGCGATAGTCTGTTCGGGCGGAGTGGCATTATCCGAGGCGGCGACCATCGCCAGAAAGCGTTTGGCCTCGGAGGCGCCGGTGAAGGTCGGGGCCAGGGCGGGGGTTTGCATGGCGGCCTTGGCCTCGGTGACCCGTCCGAGGCTGTAATACGCCCAGGCGAGATCATAGAGAACGACGGGATCTTTGGGGAGTTTGCGGGCCGTCTCCTCCAGCAGACTGGCCGCCCACTTATGGTCGCCGGTTTGATAGACCAACCGGCCCAGGAGATGCGACGTCCGCGCGTCCTCCGGCGCAAGGCGGTGCGCCTCCTTTGCCAACTCGATAGCCTTGCGAGGATCATTGAGGTGGTTGGCGTAGAGATCCGCCAAGCGCGCCATGCCGGAGACGTTCCTTGGGTTGGTCTTGAGGGCCGTCTCGTAAATGCCCGCCGCCTGGTCAAAGGCCCCGTCCCGCTCCAATAGGGCGGCCAATCGCCCAGCGGCCACCGGGTCATTGGGGCTTTCGCTCAGTCGCTTGCGCAGTTCCGCACTTTGGGCGGGGTTAGCGGTCTTGACGTCAAACGACAGGATGGCGAGGCGCCGGCCGGCTTCTGCCTTGCCGGGGAAGTCCTTGTTCCCCTGAACGGCAGCCTGGAAGGCCACGCGGGCGGGATCTTCCTCGCCGAGCATGTAGTGGGCCATGCCGAGGTGAAACTGGACCTCCGGATCGGCAGCGAGCTTGGCGGCGCCTTCCTGGATCAGGGCCAGCGCGCGGCCATAGTCGCCGCGCTGGTAGAGAGCCCACCCGAAGGTGTCGGCCACGGCAGGCTCGTTGGGCAACAACTGGCGCGCCTTCTCGGCCAACGTGTAGGCCTTGTCCGGTTGGTGCAGCGGCTCGGAATACAGGTAGGCCAGGTTGTTCAGGGCGGGAGTGTAATTAGGATTGAGGGCGAGCAGCTTTTCGTAGGCATCCCGCGCGGCCGGAAACTCCTTGAGCGCTTCGTGGATGACGCCGATTTGCATCAGGGCGGCGAGGTCGTTGGTCTTGGCCAGCAGGCCGTTGAGCCGGTCGAGCGCCAGTTGCTGCTGGTTGGAGGCGACATAGAGTTGTGCCAGGAGCAGGGTGGGGGCGCGTTGCGTGGGGTCAAGTTCGAGGGCCTTGAGGAGGTCCTGCTCGGCTCGCTCGACGTGTGGCATGGCGGCGGGCACATCGGCAAAGCGCAACGCGGGCGCGGCGGAACCACCCTGTTTGGCCTTGGCGAGATTCACCAACTCCGTAGCCTGGGCCACCTCGATGCCGGCGTTAAGCATCCAGGGTTCGGCCGCCTTCGGGGCCTTGGCCATCTGCTGCTTCACCCGCTCAGCCGCGCGCGCGAACTGCTTCTCGGTGACATCCAGATTCACCATCTGTTCGAAGGCGGGGAGATACTCGGGAGAAAGTTCCAGGGCTTTTTCGAAGGCCTGGCGGGCATCGGCGGTCCGGCCTTGGCGCTCCAACAGCATGCCCAGCAGGAGGGGGACCTGAGGTTCCTTGGGAAAGGCCTTCATCATCTGGCGGTAAACCGCCGCCGCGTCCTCCGGGTGATTCTGGGCGAGATAGGCGTTGGCGAGCAGCGTATAGGCGCGGGGAATCTGGGACGACTGTTTCAACAGTTTTGTCAACGAGATCACCGCTGGGCCCGAGTTGCCCTGGCGGAGGTTGAGTTCAGCCTGCAGGAGAATGGCATCAACATAGTTGGAATTGATGAGCAACGCGCGGTTGAGCTTGGCGCCCGCCTTGACTGGCTCCTTGTTTACGAGGTGCGCCACCGCGAGGCGGTACTGGACCTGGGGATCACGGTCGTAGATCTTGGCGAGGCGTTCATAGTGGGAGATGGCGTTGGTGGTGTCACCTTTCTCCAGTGACAGGTTCCCGCGCAGCATGAGCGCCTCATAGTTCATCGGGTCGCGGGCGAGGATGGTGGTTACCAGGCCGACACACTCCTCGGTCTTGGCATTGGCAGACGCCAGTTGTGCAAGGACCACCCAGGCGGGCACGTAATCCGGCGCCTTGCGGGTAGTTTCTTCGAGCAGGCGTTTCCCCTCCTCCGCCGCGCCACTCACGACCTTCATCTCCGCGTACCTCAACCGGAGCGGCGACCGAAGCGGCGCCAGCTCGACGGCCCGTTTCAGGGTGGGTTCGGCTTGGGCCAGGTTGGTCCGCGCCAGGTACAGGCTTCCCAGCGCCATGAGGGCTTCGCTGGACTTAGCGTCGGCCGCCACGGCGGCCTTGAATTCCACCTCGGCCCGGGTCAAGTCCTGCTGGAGGACGGCCAGGATCCCCAGGACCAGGTGAGAGCTGGCCCGGTTGCGGGCGGCGGCGGGGAGTTGTTCAATCCGTTGGGTGATCTCCCGGACCTGATTGGTGGTGGCCACGCGGGCCAGCAACAACAGGGCTTCTTCGTTTTGCGGCTGTTTCTGGAGCACTTGAAGCGCCGCCTCGCGAGCCTGCTGGGGTTGGTGAGTGGAGAGGTAGAGCAGGCCCAGCTTGACGCGCACATCCAGGTTCGCTGGTTCGAGCTCGGCGGCCTTCTGCAAGTAACCCAGGGCTTGCGGCAGACGTCCCTCGGCGTAGTAAACAAAACCCAACTGGCGGATGGCCACCGGGTTCTGGCCGACCGACTTGAGCACGGACAAATATTCAATCTCCGCTTTGTCATATCGCTCGGCCTGGAAGTCGCGGTCAGCGCGCGCCAGGTAGCGGCTGACCTTGGCTTGCTTGGAACAACCGGAAAGGCCGAGAAGGACGATCAACAACCAGGGTGCCAAGTACTTGGCCTGAATGGGTCTCCTGCCAAAGACCAGGCCGCGATCCGGGGAGGGTGCTGAAGACGATAAGTGCATAGGCTTGATTCGTTGCTGGATGGTTATTCGGTGGCGCTGTGCTGTCGCGCTCTTGGCGGCCTCTCGGACCGGCGGAGCATCCACAACAGCAGGAAGAAGGGGATCAGCGATAAGGCGAAAAAGAGCGGGCCCCCATGATGGTGAATCGGAGAATTGATCATGTCCGGACTGACATGGACGCAAAGCTGGCCTAGGGTGACAATGCGCACGCCATTCCGAAGCAGTGCCAGCGGGATCACCGCCAGAGTCAGCGCTCCCCGGCGCCAAACCGACTTCAGGAAGAGATGCCCCGCCAGCAGGCTGGTGATGAACAGCACCAGGCTGGAGTGAATGCCGCTGCATTGCGGGGCAACTTCGAGCGAAAACCCGGGCAGATGGAACTCCATGCCATCCCGTAACATCGGCATCCCGGACAGCCGGAAGAGCAGATCCGCGGCGTCCGCCGAGCCGTGCTGGAAGAACGTCTCGATGCCTTGTCGGAGGGCCGTGGGAAACGGGATGGTGAAAACCAGGAAGGCGGCCGGGAAGGCCAACTGGCGGAGCGTACGGGTACCCAGGAAAGCGAAACCGACGGCGGCGAGCAGGCAGAGGAAGGAGAGCACCATGAGCGCCAGGTAGTCCTCCCTGGTCGGCCGCCAGCCCGAGTGAACGGCTGACCAGTACCCCGCCAATACTCCGAGCCCCGCAACCAGCGGTAGAACCGCCGACCATCGCGCGGGAGCGGAGTTCAGCGCCAGGTCACGGCGACTCGTCCGGATGAGATAGGCGCTGATGAATGGGATCAGTAGCACATGAGAATAGAGATCATTGTGGAGGGCAAACCTAACGAGGTCGTACAGCGGCCTGGCAAAGGCTGCCGCCAGAACCACCGTCAAAACCACAAAGCCTTTAACCCGACGACGAGTCGCGGGGTCCACCACCCTCCCCGAAATGGCCGGCGGCGGCAGGGTCGCCCCGATCCGGTCGGCCGAGGCTGGAGCCGATTTAAGTTCCTCCATCATAGTCCTCATCAAAAACGGTAACTGATCTCCAACCCGACCTGGGTACTCGAATAGGTATAGCCCTGGAAGCTCGATGACTGTTGGCTGGCCTGGTAGAAGAGGGCGGTGGCGCCACGGTTCCGGAACGGCGCGCTCAGCCGGACGGACCAGGTGGCGCCTTTGTCCTCGCGACTCGTGCTGGCCGCGGACGTGGTCGCCTCGTAGCTCGTGACCCGGTACCCGCCGGTGAGATCCAGGGAGAGTTTTCCCAGCAACCGCTGGTGCAAGTGAGCGGTAATACTGGTGGAGGTGGTCATCTGGCTCTGGAAATAGGCGGGGCTGATGGTGCGGTTGGCGTCCAGCGAAACCGCGGTCACGTCGAAGGGCTGATACACCAAGGATACACCGAAGATCGGAGTGATCGCGCTGGGCTGGTTGCCATCGAGAAACTGGCGGTCCTCCCCTCCCCCGCTCGCCACGAGGGCCAACTTGTCGGTGGCCTTCCAGGTGACCCGCCCCTGTAGTTGTTCGGAGGCCACTGCCGATTGGCTACCCAACTCGGTGTAGCCTCCTCCCAGACCGAGGGCGAGACCGAGCCGGGGCCAAACCTGGTAGTTCAGCCAATCCAGGCTGGACCAATCGCGAGAATCCTGGAGGTTCGAGGCGGTGAGGTTTTGCGTCAGAAACCGGAAGTTCTGGTTCAGGCCCAACTCCAGCGAGAGCTTTTGATTGAACTGGTAGCCGAGGTTGAGAGCCGTGGCATAGGTCTCCGTGCTGGTCTGGGTCCCGGTTTCGACCATCGGTTGATCGGTCGAATCGTAGCTTTGAGACAAACCGAGCGTCCAGTCCTGGTAGGTCGTTCCACCCTTGAGCGATACGGATTGATCCATCACGTCCCGGAACAGGCTGCTGGAGTAGAGGTGGAAGGACGGCGTGTAATCCAAGACCCAGTGCGGGCCTAACTCGAAGACCAGTCCCGGATAGATTTCGTTGATGGCGGTAGTCGTGTTCACACCGGTACGGGCGGGAATACCGTCCCCGTAGAGGAATCGGTAGGTCAGGTTGGGACGGAAATTGACCGGACCCAATTGCAACAGCGGCTCCGGTGGCGGGGTCGCGGCGCTCCCCAGCAAATCTCCAGCGTGGAGTTGGCCGGTCCGCGTGGCTGCCAAGGTGGGATCAGCCACTTGAAAATCCATCGGCGGCGGCGCCACAACCCCCTGGGCCACAGCCCCGGCCACAAAGACGAAGGAACCGAGGGCCGTGCAACCGTAGCCGATGGTAGGGGATAGCTTTAGGGGCATAACGTTAGTGAGTAACGGGCAGCGCGGTGCGAGGCGAGCGGAGATTCGGATTTGCCGGCGCGAACGAACACAAGCCCAGGTAACGGTTCAGGTTGCTCATAGGAACGCGGATGCCCTCATCCGCGAGACTCTTGCCTTTCAGCCCACCCGGATGCCTCATCCGCGCCCCGGCGGACGACGTCTGTGAAAACGGCCTGAACAGTTACAAACCAAACAGGCCACCCGGGCAAACGGCCCGGGCTCCCCAGCACGCTCCACAGAAGGTCCCATTGCCGGAAGTCTGAGTGCTGCTCCTTAGCTTTGCTTATCTCAGAGGTGGACGAACCGGTCTGCTACCGGGTTCCCCGCCCGACCAAGCGGAAGCAGCACGGGATCAGAATGGCTCGCTGGGGGTGACGCAGGTCGCCACTCTTTAAGCGCCGCAGCCAGCGCCTCCTTCACAGGCCGGATCTTGATGCCCAGGCTCAAGAGTTTTGAGACGTCGAGGATGCAACTCGACCTCGGGGCCAAGGCACCCTGAGTATAGAATTCTTCCTCATCGGCCCAATACTCGAAATGGCGGTCCAGCTTGAGGAACCGTTGGATCATCTCCACCACCTCTCGGGTCGTGACCGCTCCCGGGTTGGTGACATTGTAGATCCCGAACGGAGCGTGTTGTTCCCAAAGGTCCAGGCACGCCCTCACGCAGTCATCGACATGCGAGAGCGAGGTCACATGGTCATAGATCCTCGCGTAACTTTGGAGCTTGGAGAGCAGGTTGCACGGCTCATCAACCTCACCAAAAGGAATCCGAGGACGCCAAATATAGCCGGCACCGAGGGACTGCAGCGACTCCTCCGCGAGCGCCTTGGTCCCCGCGTAGAAACCACAGGGTCCTTTCTGGAAGGTGAAATTCGGCGGATCAAGTTCTGTGAAGCCCAAGAACCGCTCGGGATGAGTGTCATAAAGCTCCCGGATTTCCGGTTGGTTGAGATCCCTCACGATGCGCACGCGGCCGGCTTCGATCACGCGCGCGCCGGAATAGATGCCGCCCGACGATACGTGCGCCCAAGGCGTGTTCGTCGCCAGGCAGACCCGTGCCACGATTTGCGGCAGAATGGTATTGGCTTGGAACGTGCGCGTGGGCTCGTGTTCACACTCGTCCACATTGGGCCTTCCGGAATAACCGGCGGCGTTGATGACAAGCTGAGGGGTGGTTTTCCGCACGTATTGGAGCAGCAAGCTCATCTGCCCATAGTCGAAGGCGCGGCGGACCAAGGGAATGAACACATACCCGCGCCTTCGCAACTCGCGGGCGAATGCTCGACCCAGGTATCCCGACGCACCTAAGAGAAGAATCATGACAAACAACCGTCCGCAGGGCAGAGCAGCATCAAACGTGCCGGATGAGAATCTCATTCGCCACTAAAATCCCAACCAATTATGCCACAATTACTTGCACTCGACCGGATCCCCTGGGCCCCCTGCCTCGCCGAACGCCGCACTGTAAGCTTCTCCGGCACTCCCCGGGGCGGTTCGTCCGTAACTTGCTGGCTTCATGTGACTTAGAACATATGTCGGTGCTGTTCTCAAACCCGACAGGTGTCGACTCGGGGGAAGTTAACCTCAAACACGGCCGCTAATTGACTTTGTGGTCCTCGGGGCCGGGCTCGAACAGCACGCGCGCATAAAGATACGCGAGGCCTTCGCACAGTGTCTCGGTAAAGCCATCAGCGTTGGCCCACCACTCACTGGAGTCGTACGTCTCATCGGGGTGGGCAATAATGCCGACCCGGATACTGGCCCCGATCGCTTTCCGAAAGAGCAAGCGGCTGCGGCGGGCATGGGCACCGAACGAATAGACGTTCACGCCATGGACCGTGTTGCTCGCGCCCTGCAGCCAATGCTTGACCGCGAGACCGGAAGAATAAGTGCGGTCCCGCACCGCTCCGCGGTCCGGCGGGGCGGCTACGATCCGGTTGGTGTCGAAACCCATGGCGACCAGCGTGGCCACGGTGATCTCCGCCCAGGTTTTGTAACGCTCAACGCTCCACCATTCCGACGCCTCGCCGCC
>Ga0316225_1002225_pt1 | contig 16504 bp, 11 predicted proteins | sample TBH18015metaG_FD_206010 | JGI IMG/M metagenome (GOLD analysis project Ga0316225, IMG submission 206010) | Freshwater microbial communities from Trout Bog Lake, Wisconsin, USA - TBH18015 | ecosystem: Environmental > Aquatic > Freshwater > Lake > Hypolimnion/Profundal zone | place: USA: Wisconsin... | reverse complement strand
TGTACATGCCGTGGAACTCGTTTTCCAGCGCCATTGCCGGCACCGCGGTCGCCGCGGTAAGTGCGCCTACTGCTGCAACTGCCAGTATCGTCGTTTTGAAGCTCATTTGTTTACCTCCTGGGTTGATGTTCAGCTACGATTGAATTGCAATACCCGGATTCATTGTCCGCAAGCGACGGTACGGACAAAGTTCCCGCCTGGAAAAAAGGCCCTCACCCCCCACCTGGATCCAGCCGTTGGGGGAATTGAGAGCCTCGTTTGTTAAGCCTTAGGGAAAACAAGCTCCAGCAATTGTAAACCTCCTGCTTCAAGACGGCCAGGCCTCCCGTCAATTGAGTGAGATTTATCATTAGCAAATTGATGTTATATAAAACTTTCCCTACTATATAATTTTACAAACAAAAGTCAACAGAAAAAACGGGGTTAACCCAACTGTAACCTAACACCTCGCGCCGCGGCCGACCGTTATTGGCAGATTTCGGTCAGCACGCCGCCGCTGCTTTTCGGGTGGATGAAGGCGATCCGCGCCCCGTGGGCGCCGTCGCGCGGCACCGCATCGATCATCCTGGTGCCGGAGGCGACCAGCTTGGCGATGGCGGCCTCGATGTCGGGCACGCTGTAGGCGACGTGGTGCACCCCGGGTCCGCTCTTCTCCAGGAACTTCGCGACCGGGCTGTCGGGCGAGGTCGGCTCCAGCAGTTCGATCTTGGACTCGCCAATGGCGAGGAACGCGACCTTCACTTTCTGGCTGGGGACTTCCTCGGTGCCTTTGAATGTCATGCCGAGGGAGTCACGGTAGAACGGCAAGGCCTCTTCGATGGAATTGACCGCTATACCAATGTGGTTTATCTTTGTCAGCATGCGTGAGACCTTTTTAACGCTCCGGGCGCTGTGCCTGGAAATAATAAAGCAGAAATTGTTAAATGCAAGCAGTCATGCGTTTTTTTTGTGAACCACGCTCACTTTCCTGAAAGCGGCAGCCGCCCGCGGTTCTGTAACAGGCCGCGGGGTCACGAAGCACAAAGGTAAAATGAACTCCAACGACCGGCCGGGGCGCCGCCGGAATTCGGGGGCGGCGCGCTGCCGCCCCCGTCCGGCCACTGTTTCCACTGCCGCGTGACTGTCTGCCGCGGGGCTCACCTTGCGCCGCGCGGCCCCGTCCCGCAAGCTGCCGCTAGAGCACGACCGTTTCGCGGTGGATGCCGAAAACGCCGCGCAGCACGTTGGCGATCTCGCCGAGCGTGGCATAGCTCTTCACCGCGGCGAGGATGAACGGCATCAGGTTGTCGGTCCCCCGGGCCGCCCCCTCCAGGGCCTCCAGCGTGGCGGCGACCTGCTCGCCGTCCCGTCCTCCCTTCACCCGGGCGAGCGCCTGCTTCTGGTTCACCTCGACCTCTTCCTTGACGCGCAAGAGTCCCTGGGGCGCCCCCTCCTCGACGGTGAACTTGTTCACCCCGACGATGATCAGCTCGTCCTTCTCGATGGCGCGCTGGTAGGCGTAGGCGGAGTCCTGGATCTCCTTTTGCTGGAAGCCCCGGGAGATCGCCTCGACGGCTCCGCCCAAGGCGTCGATGCGCGCGATGTAGGCGAGGGCCTGCTCCTCGATCTGGTCGGTGAGCGACTCCACCAGGAAGCTGCCGGCCAGCGGGTCGACCGAGTCGGCGACGCCGGACTCGTAGGCGATCACCTGCTGGGTCCTGAGCGCGATGCGCACCGACGCTTCCGTGGGGAGCGCCAGGGCCTCGTCGCGCGAGTTGGTGTGCAGCGACTGGGTCCCCCCCATGACGGCGGCGAGCGCCTGCAGGGTGACGCGCATGATGTTGTTGTCCGGCTGCTGGGCGGTCAGGGTGCACCCCGCGGTCTGGGTGTGGAAGCGCAGCATCAGCGAGCGCGGGTCCTTGGCGCAGAAGCGGTCGCGCATGATGCGGGCCCACATGCGGCGCGCGGCCCGGAACTTGGCGACCTCCTCGAAGAGGTCGTTGTGGGCGTTGAAGAAGAAGGCGAGCCTCGGTGCGAACTCGTCCACCTCGAGCCCAGCCTTGATGGCCGCCTCGACGTAGGCGATGCCGTCGGCCAGGGTGAAGGCGACCTCCTGCACCGCGGAGGAGCCCGCCTCGCGGATGTGGTAGCCGGAGATGGAGATGGTGTTCCACTTGGGCACCGAGTCCTTGCAGTAGGCGAAGATGTCGGTGATGATCCGCATCGACTCCTTGGGGGGGTAGATGTAGGTGCCGCGCGCCATGTACTCCTTCAGGATGTCGTTTTGGATGGTGCCGGAGATCTGGTCGGCGGAGACCCCCTGCTTCTCGGCGACCGCGATGTACATGGCCAGGAGGATCGCCGCGGTGGAGTTGATGGTCATGGAGGTGGAGACCTTGTCCAGCGGAATGCCGTCGAAGAGGATCTCCATGTCGGCCAGCGAGTCGATGGCGACCCCCACCTTGCCGACCTCGCCCCGGCTCATGGAGGCGTCGGAGTCGTACCCCATCTGGGTCGGCAGGTCGAAGGCGATGGAGAGGCCGGTCTGCCCCGCGGAGAGCAGGTACTTGTAGCGCTCGTTCGATTCCGCCGCGTTGCCGAAGCCGGCGTACTGACGCATGGTCCAGAAGCGGCCGCGGTACATGGTGGGCTGCACGCCGCGGGTGTAGGGGAACTGCCCGGGGAAGCCGAGCTCCTCCTGGTACCCGGGGTACTCGAATTCCGGGCTATAGCAGCGCTCAAGCTCGATGTCCGAGCTGTTGCGAAAGGAGCTCTTGCGCTCCGGAGCCTTGGCGATGCTCTTCTCTGCGGATTGCTGCCATGCCTGTTTCATTTCGGATATGCTCATGATGTTCTCCTGGCGCTCTTTGTGTAATGGCGAAGCTCACGATGCTGAACAAGGTCTTATTCCAACGGGGCGTCTCTGGCAAGTAAAATTTTTTTCGCCCGGCGGCTGACGGGCGAAAATAAAACGGGTGGATTTTTTGTTCTATTTTTAGAATACCGGTCTATAATGGAAAAGTCAACAATACTGGGGTCTTGCGGCGATGGCGCGCTCCGTCCTGGAATTTGGCTGTTTTATTTTGGATCCGTATCTAAAATGACGATCTGATGGGCAAAACGGGAATAAAGCCTAAGATGCTGTTTTGTAAGCTTTTATTGCAAATTTTTTGCTTGATATAAACAGGCGTCGCCTCTATATTCTCAAACAACAAGTTCACGTTCTAGCCCGAGAGGCTTAAAAGGAGAGTTTCATGCAATGCCCCGTCTGCAAGAATCACGAGCACCAAGGTATGGATTTACGTTCCAGCGGCTTCAACGAGGGTCTCGTTGAGTGCGCCATCTGCGGCACGACCTGGTCCGTCAGTCACGGTGTCATGGCCATTGTCAAGGATCCCCATGCCGATTCCTTCCTTGAGGCGCTCTCTGAGTCTGTCGAAGGGGACAACTTCTGTTTTGCCGCCGCCTGAGGGCGGCTTCCAGATGAGCGACCCCGGCTGGCCGAGCCGGGGCCGGTCGGTACGGCGAGGGCTCCAGATGGTGAATCTGGAGCCCTTTTTGCGTTTACCGGAGGGTGCCGAGCCGCGGACGGCTCAGAGCACGACCTTCAGGTAGTTGGAGGTGATGGTCCGTTTTTCCTTCTCCAGCGCGTTGACGTCGACCTCGACGAACACCTCGTCCGGGGTGACCTTGAAGAGCGGCTGCCCCTTGGAGACGATGGTGCCGTCGGCGGAGGTCATCAGGATCTTGTCGACGGTCCCGGAGAACGGGGCGTAGACCTTGTTGAACATCTTCATGACCTCGACGATGTAGAGCGGCTGCCCCTTCTCGAAGTGCATCCCCTCGTGGACGAAGGGGGGCATGCCCGGCGCTTCCTGCCCGTAGTACATGCCGCCGCACACCGCGACGACCTCGTCCACCTTGCTGGCCGGCGGCGGCACCAGGAGCTTCTTCATGCGCGCCTGCAGCTCAGGGTCGGTCAGGTACTCGGGGATGGTGATCTCCAGGTCCTCCTCGACCTTGAGGTCCCAGAACTTGGTGTCCTCGCCGATCTGGAACAGGATGCCGAGCAGCTCGAGGCCCGCCTCGTAGCCGAAGTGCGAGGAGCGGATCTGCTCCCAGGTCGCGGCGTCGAAGCCGCCCTGGGGCTCGTCGTGCTGCAGGAGCTCGTTCAGGATGAAGTACTCGTCGCGGGCCAGGCCGAAATGCTCGCGCAGGCTGCGGGAGAAGCGGAGCGCCGCCTGCAGCAGGTCGTTGTCGTGGTTCCAGATCATCTCGGCGGCCGGCTTGTGGGCCCGGTACTGCATGTGCAGGTACTCGTAGGTCTCGTTGAGCACCCCGACCGGGTTCCGCAGCCAGACGACCTTGCCCCCCTCGATCCGGAAGTTCTTGGTGTTCATGCTGAGCCAGCCGGACAGCAGGTGCGGGTCGCCCAGCAGCCGCTCGATGGGACGGATGATCAGGGTCCCCTTGCGGTCCAGGAGGGTGGACATGTTCTTCATCTCTTTGGCCTGGGTCTCGGGCTGCCCCTCGAACAGGTCGGAGATCAGCTTGGCGTAGTGCTTCTTCATCTGCAGGAAGGCGTAGACCGGGTCGACCTTGTTGGCGACCTCCTTCAGGGTCCCGACCAGCGTCAGGTAGGGGACCACGAAGCGGGTGGTCGGCTTGGCCATGACGTTCCTGCCCAAAAACCAGTTCACCAGGCCGTAGTGGAACTCCAGGTTGGTGGCGAGGTCGCTCCCCCTGAGCGTGGCGGCGCAGATGACGTCGGCCATCCGCTCGTAGCTGTCCAGCCGGTCCTCGCCCTTGGTGAGCAGCAGGGCGATGTTGGAGTCGTAGGCGCCGGCCACCTTGTACTTGATGAAGAGCCCGGTGTCCGGGTTCACCATGCTGATCCCCTGGTCGTCGCGGATCTCGCCGTCGATCGGCTTGGACCAGTAGCGGATCATGCCGCCGGCGTGCGGCGAGAGGGAGGCGTCGGTCGCGTTCAGGCGCGCCTCGACGGCGGCGTTGAAGCGCACCACGCGCTCGGGCCTGGGGAGCCGCTTCTTGTGCTGCGCCAGGAGCGCCATGACCTCGACCAGGCTCTCCACCACGAAGAAGTCGTTGGCGTTCTCCGGGTTGGCGAACTTGAGCGCGTAGCAGAGCTCGGTGACCCGGTGCTCCACCTGGATCCTGGTGTTCACCTCCATGAAGTAGTGGCGGTCGCGGTCCACGATGCACTCGAAGGTGGAGGCGGAGTCGAGGCCGACGGCGATGCCGAAGCGCTCGCTTTCCTCTTCCATGCGGCCGAGCACCTTGAGGTCGCTTTCCAGCGCCTTCACCTCGGCGGGCTTCCCGGCCTCCTTGGCGCGGGCGATCGCGACTTCCAGCCCCTCCTTGGTGACCGAGACCTCCAGGAGCTTCTGCTCGTGCATCTGCAGGGAGCAGTCGCGCCCGCCCAGTGCCACGCACCACTCCCCGTTGCCGATCAGCTGGATCTCGTTGTGCCGGGTCTGCTCGATGTTGAGCTCGACCAGGATGTTCTTGTTGTCGCCCACCCCGTTCGCCTTCACCTCGTTCAGGATCTCGCGCACCAGGGTGGGGGCCTCGGCGGCCTCCTTGGCGATGGCCGCGTCGTCGGCGTCCTTCATGGTCAAGAGCGCCGCGCCCAGCAGGCGCTGCCCCTTGCCGCCGCCGCCGCCGATCGCCTTCAGGCGGACCCGGCTCTGCGGGTACTTCTTCAGCATGGCGGCGACCTCGATCTGCACCTGGGCGCAGAGCTCCTCGATGGAGAAGAGGTCGATCCCCTTGCTGTAGGAGGCGTACAGGATGTGGTCGGCGAGCGCCTCCAGGGTGAGCTCGGCGTTGCCAAGCAGCGCCGGGTCGCACTCCAGGCCGTCGGAGCTCGCCAGGGCCAGGAGCTTCTCGCGGGAGGGGTGCTTCCGGACCAGGGCGCGCGCGGTGACGTTGTCGATCCCCGGGGTGACCGAGACGTTCACCGAGAGCGCGGTCCGCTTCGCCTCGTCCTTCTTGCCGGCGCCCGCCTGGGTCGCGGAGCAGGGGCCGATGAACTTGAGCCCCGCCTTCTCGATGGCCGCCACGAACTCGTCGTCCTCGGCCATGAAGCCGTACCCCGCGAAGATGGAGTCGTAGCCGTTGTCCAGGGCGATGCGGATGATCTGGTGGATGCGCTCGACGCGCTCCTCCTTGCTGGCGCCGGTGTAGTCGGGCACCCGGTGCACGCGCTTGGAGTCGGTCAGGGTCCGCAGCTCGGGCGCCAGGGCGTTGGGGTACACGATGGAGTCCTTCTCGGAGAGCAGGATCCCGAAGTGGGTGATCCCCATCTCGGCGTAGACGTCCATGGCCTCCTTGCGGATCGGCCCGCGGCAGACGATGAGCGGCTTGAGGTCGACGCAGGAAAAAGAAGCGACCCACGGGGACGCCGAGCCGGCGAGCCGGCGGTCCTTGTGGATCAGCGGATTGTGCGAATAGTTATCAGAAGTCTGTGCCATCGGTCTCTATCTCCAATTCCATAAATTCATAGGTTCAGGTTGAGGTAAAGGTTGAGGCAGGGCGTTTTCTTGACCGTGCCCACAACCTTGACCCGTTTTTCCTAGTGGAACTCGCGCTGCACGGCCTGCATCGGGCCGGCCTTGTAGTGGCGCAGGAAGAAGTTCAGGTTCTCGCCGAGCACCTTCCTGAGGTCGGTCGGCATGACCAGTGAGGAGATGGAGCCGAGGCTCAGGGCCTCCTTCGGGTTCATCAGCTCTTTTTCGTAGCGCGTGTTCAAGAGCGCCTCCTCCGCCTTCAACCAGTCGGCGGCTTCCTTCTCGGCGTCGAGCTTGGCGCTCTCCGGCTTGACCCCGGCGTCGATGCGCTCCTGGGTGCCGCTCTTCACCCGCTGGATGACGGCGTTCCTGAGCTTCCTCAGCTCGTCCTTGTAGACGAACTCCTTGCCGGCGGGGCCCATGACGGCCAGGCGGGTGGTGGGGAGCGCGAGCACCAGGTCGGCGCCGGTCGGGTAGTTGTTGTAGGAGGCGTAGGCGCCGCCGTAGGCGTTCCTGAGGATCAACAGGATGCGCGGCGTCCTGATGTCGACGATGGAGTCGAGCATGGCGCGGCCGGCCTGCACGATGCCGCGGGACTCCTGCTCGCGGCCCGGCAGGAAGCCGGTGGTGTCTTCCATGAAGATCATCGGGATGTTGTAGATGTTGCAGAAGCGGTTGAACCGGGCGATCTTGTAGGCGGCGTCGCAGTCGATCTGCCCCGAGTCGACGGCGGAGTTGTTGGCGACGAAGCCGACCACGTTGCCGCCCAGGCGCCCGAAGGCGGTCACCACGTTGCGGGCGCGGTCGCGCTGCATCTCGAAGTAGTCGCCGTGGTCGCAGATCTGCTGGATGATGATGGAGACGTCGAACGGCGTGTTGAAGCCGGTCGGCGAGTTGAACGCCTTCTTGAGGAGCGTGTTGATCTCCCAGGTCTTGCGGTCCAGGGGGTCCGTGGTCTCCTGGTAGCGCGCCATGACGGAGTTGTTGTCCGGCAGGTAGTTCAGCAGCTGGATGGCGGAGCGCAGGGCGCCCACCTCGTCCTCGACGGTCAGGTCGGCGACGCCGGACTGGCCGTGCACCTTCGGTCCGCCCAGATCCTCCGGGGTGACGTCCTCGCCGAGCACGCTCTTGACGACCCCGGGGCCGGTCAGGCCGAAGAAGGTGTCGTTGGGCTGGATCACGAAGCTCCCCTGGCGCGGCAGGTAGGAGCCGCCGCCGGCGTTGAAGCCGAACATGCACATGATGCTCGGCACGACGCCGGAGATCTTCCTGAGCGCGGTGAAGGCCTCGGCGTAGCCGTCCAGGCCGCCGACCCCGGCCGGCACGAAGGCGCCCGCGGAGTCGTTCATGCCGATGACGGGGATCCCCTTCTCGCCCGCCATGTAGAAGAGGCGGGCCAGCTTGTTGCCGTTGGTCGCGTCCATGGAGCCGGCGCGCACCGTGAAGTCGTGGCCGTAGATCGCGACGTCGCGGCCGTGGATGTTCAGGATGCCGGTCACCAGGGAGGCGCCGTCCAGGTTCTTGCCCCAGTTCTGGAACAGGATGTTGGGCTCCTCCTCGGTGAGGACGCGGATCCTTTCCCAGACGGTCATGCGCTTCTTGAAGTGCTGCTTCTCGATCTGGTCGATGCTGACCGACTTGATGGGGCGCTGGATCAGGTCGTGTCCCGCCTGCATCGCCTCCTCGTAGCCTCCCGTGGCGCGGGAGATCTCGCCGGGGATGTTGAATTCGACCTTCTCGGCCGCGTCAAAGGGATTTTTCAGCGAGGGCTTCATGACTTTATTGGACATTTCGGGCATCCTTCCGGTAGTTGAGATTTTTCAGCCGAGACTGTCGTGCGGTGCTGCTCATTGCAATCCTCCCGTGGTGTTGTATTGAAAAAGCCGATTCACTCTGAATTCTTTCAGTCTCCCTCTCGGGGTGCTTCCCGGGCGCCGGCAACTCCTGCCGTGACGGTGGCGGTCGGGAGGACGCTCTTGATGTGTGACCTGCGGACGGTCCGCCGACTGGTGGAGCAAAGGCCAGACCGATTCGCTGCCAGCGGAACAAAATCCCGCCTCTGGTGCCCGGCGAGCGGGCTTTGCGGTGCTATCAAATGCTGCGCGAAGCAGGAAGGGTTATACCGTGGTGGAGAGAGCGTGCGACTGTAGAACCGGGACTGAGGCCGCGGGCCTCGTGCTTCCGTTACGCCGTTTCAGTCAGGCAGGATTACTCGGGGCGCACGAATCTATCGGTCCAGACCTGGCCCGCTTCATTGCCTGCCGGTGCAATACCAAAGAACTGACGTTCTATTGGTAATTTCACCTAACGTTCATAAGGTTTTGCTTGGCAAATGTCAATAAGAAAAACAGTGTATACGTTGGAACGCGCAGGATTACCGGCGCTTGTCGGGGAGGGCTTTTTTCGGGAAACTGCTGCTGACAGGGGGGGACCCTGTCAGCGTTTGATTTTGCCGGCCAGAAGTTCCACGGTATGCAATACCCTCGTTTTATCGCCGGCCTGTTTCAGCCCGTCGGAGAGCTGCATGATGCAGCCGGGGCAGCCGGTGACGACGGCGTCCGCGCCCGTCGCCACGATCGCCGCGCTTTTTCCCGCGTTGATCTTGAGCGAGCTTTCGTAGTGGTACACGTTGAAGGTGCCGCCCAGTCCGCAGCAGCGGTCGGCCCCCTCCATCTCCACCAGGCTTATCCCGGGGGTTCCCTTCAGCAGGGCGCGCGGCTCCTTGGTGATCCCGGCGGTGCGGTGGTGGCAGGGGTCGTGGTAGGTGACCTTGAGCGCCGCGCCGTTACCGGTCTCTTCCGGGTCGAGGCCGAGCTTCTGCAGCAGGACCGCTGCGTCGACCGTCTTGTCGGCCAGGGCCTGCAGCCGGGCCTTCAGCTCGGGGTTCCTCTTGCCGATCACCAGCGGGTAGAGCTTGTGCAGGGCGCCGCCGCAGGTGGCGCAGGCGGTCATGACGTAGTCGGCCTGGTGCGCTTCCAGGGCCTTCAGGTTTGCCTCGGCCAGCTCGCGCACCGTGTCGAGGTCGCCCCCCGACATGCCGGGGAGGCCGCAGCACTGCTGATCCTTCGGGATGATGACGGTGCACCCCAGGTGCCTGAAGAGCTCCAGGGTCGCCTCGCCGATCCCGGTGTAGACGAAGTTGGTCATGCAGCCGGTGAAGAAGACGACCCGGGGTTTCCCCGGTTCCCCCTCGATGACCTCCGGGTAGCGGCTCAGGAACGGCTTGGCGGCGATCTGCGGGATGTGGCGGCTGTTGCCCAGAAACGGCATCGGGAAGCGGAGCCTGAGGCCGGAGGTGGCCGGGACCTTCCGGAAGAAGAGCGGTCCGAGGATCGAGGCGGCGAAGGCGCCCATCTTCATCATCTTGCGGTTCTTGATGACCTGCCCCACCGCCTTGTGGAAGGTGGTGAGGCCGCGTCGTTGGGCGAGCGCCTCGCGCGCCGCGATGACGATCTCGTCGGTGGGGACCTGGTTCGGGCACTTGTCCACGCAGGAGCCGCAGAGCAGGCACTTGGACATGGCGGCGTAGGTGCCGTCGTCCAGCGCGATGTCGCCCTTCATGATGTGCTGGGCGAGGGCGATCTTGCCGCGGGCGACCGCGGGTTCCCGCTCGAAGGCGGTGAAGGCGGGGCAGTTGGCGCGGCAGGCGCCGCACTTGACGCACTTCTTCATGTCGGCTTCGACGCGCTTCAGGGGATCTACTATAAGCTTTTTGGTCATCTATACCCTCTATGAGGCGTTGAGTAGTTACGTCGTCGAGTCGTTAAGTCGGAAAAACCGTATTAAAGGACTCTTTCACTCGACTACCAAACAACTCAATAATTCAACGACTTACTCGACGACTCAACGACTCAACGACTTAACGACTCGACGACTTAACGACTCAACGACTCAACGACTCGACGACTCGACGACTTAACGACTCGACGACTCAACGACTCAACGACTCAACGACTTAACGACTTAACGACTTAACGACTTAACGACTCGACGGTTCCTTCAGTTCTCCAGCGGCAGCATCTTCCCGGGGTTGAGGATGTTCTTCGGGTCGAGGGCGCGCTTGATGGCGCGCATGGCGGCGATCTGGTCGGCCGAGAGCTCCATCGGGATGAACGGCTGCTTTGCGAGGCCGACGCCGTGCTCGCCGGACATGGTCCCCCCCAGGTCGAGCGCCGCCTGGAACACCTCCTTGATCGCCTCGTGCGCCTTCTCCGTCTGGCCGGGGACCGACTTGTCGATCATGATGTTGACGTGGATGTTGCCGTCGCCGGCATGGCCGAAGTTGACGATCGGGATGTCGTAGCGCTGCTGGATCTGCTCGATGCGCCGGATCACGTCCGGCACCCGGCTCCTGGGGACCACGATGTCCTCGTTGAACTTGTCCGGGTTCACGTCGCGCAGGCTTGGAGAGACCAGGCGGCGCACCCGCCAGAGCTCCTCGCTCTCCGCCGCGTCCTTGGCGACCCGGAACTGCACCAGGCCGAGCGGCTTGATCAGCTCGTGGATCTGGCCGGCCTGCTTCTCGATCAGGTCGCGGTCGCCGTCCACCTCGATCAAGAGCACGGCCCTCCCCTCGGCGGGGAGCCCCAGGTTGAAGCGGCGGTCGACGCAGGTGAGCGTGGCGTGGTCCATGAACTCCAGGGTGGTCGGGATGATCTTACCCTTGATGATGGTGGAAACCGCCCGGGCCGCGCCGTCGATGGAGTCGAACACCGTCAGGATGGTCTTCTTGGCGTCGGGGTAGGGGAGCAGCTTGAAGATGATCTTGGTGATGACGCCGAGCGTCCCCTCGGAGCCGCAGATCAGCTTGGTCAGGTCGTAGCCGACCACCCCCTTCACCGTCTCGCCGCCGGTGCGGATCATCTCGCCGGTGGGGAGCACGACTTCCAGTCCCATGACGAAGTCCTTGGTGACCCCGTACTTGACGGCGCGCGGGCCGCCGGCGCACTCGGCGACGTTGCCCCCCAGGGTGGAGAACTTCAGGGAGGCAGGGTCGGGCGGGTAGAAGAGCCCGAGCTTCTCCACGGCGATCTGGAAGGTTTCCGTCACCACCCCGGGTTCCACCTCGGCGACCAGGTTGTCCGTGTCGATCCTGAGGATCCGGTTCATCCGGGTGGTCACCAGCACGACCCCGCCCCCCTTGGGGAGCGAGCCGCCGGTGAAGCCGCTGCCGGCGCCCCTGGGGAAGACCGGGAACCCCTCGCGGTTGGCGAGCGCCAGGATCTGGGACACCTGGGCGCCCCCGTCCGGATGCACGACGCAGTCGGGGAGGAATTCCATCTGGGTGGCGTCGTAGCCGTAGCAGATCATGTCCTGCACCTCGGTGGCCACGTTCTCCTTGCCGACGATCTCTCTCAACTTGTCCAATATGGCTGCATCAAGCATGTAGTATTCCTTTCGCTGTCATAACAATATTTGTCAGCAATCACCGGTTGAGATGGAACGTTTGGGACCTGTAGGGGCGAATCATCATTCGCCCATCCCCTCCGTCCGCGTTTTTCCCTCACCAGGAGACGGTCGGACTAGTTTGCACTCCCAAAATAAAAATGACAAGGCTTGATTGAGTGACTCGACCGGTGCAGGCCTGCAGATGCCGTATACCCTGGAACTCCCTGGCCCCTAGTCCCTGCCTCTAGCCTCTAGCCCCTGCCTCCAGCACCGGCAGCACCGTCCCCCCCTCCGGGATCAGGTAGGCCGTGAATCCCTCAGGCAGCAGGGGGAGCGCCAGGTCGAGCGCCTGCTGGGGTGTCCGGGCCGGGATCATCCCCATGGTTTGCACCTCGTCCGGGGGGAGCTGCGAGACCAGCACGATCCGGAAACGCTGGGCCTTCTCCTTCACGCTCCAGGCGGTCTGCCCGTTGATCTCGTAGCGCTTCCTGAGCGCCGACTCCAGCTCGCCGCAGCCGGGATAGCTGAACCAGTTGAAGAAGGTGGCGTTGCCGTATCCGTCGCGGCACTCCGCCAGCAGGACCATCACCCCGCCCGGCTTGAGCGCCCGGCTGGCGTATTCCATCGACTTGTGGGTCTGGATCAGGTTGATGTCCTTGGGATAGCCGCCGCAGGAGACGACGACCAGGTCCGCCTTTTCGGGGATCGGGTAGCTGAAGGCACGCGCGTAAAAGCGGCACCCGTCCAGGTGCGCCTCGCGCCAGTCGCCCGCGAAGGCGGCCAGGATCCGTTTGTCCGGAGCCAGCACGGTGTTGAGTATGAAGTCGGGCGCCCGCATGGCGCAGGCCTCCAGCATCGCCTCGTGCACCGGGTTTCCCTCCAGGTTCCCCGCGACCGCCCTGGGGTCCTTGCCGCTCCCCTCGCCGGCGTTCAAGAGGGCGAAATGGCTCGCCATGCAGCTCCTGCGGCTGGAGACGCCCGGCAGCAGGCTCTTTCTCCCGCCGCCGAAGCCGGCGAAATAGTGGAAGGTCACCGCGCCGGTCAGGATCAGCCGGTCCGCCTCGGCGACGCTTCGGTTCACTTCGACCGGGATGCCGCGGGAGGTGTCCCCGAGGTAGACCAGGGAGCCTGTGGCGTCGCAGTCGTGGTCGCAGACCCGGATCCTGCCGTAGAGCTCTCCGACGATCTTCTTGTGCTCGGCTTCCGTCTGCTTGCGGTGGATGCCGAGCGCCACGACGATCTCGATGTCCCGGTCCCTGACGCCGGCCCGGTTCAGCCTCTCCACCAGGAGCGGCAGGTAGAGCTCGCTGCCGGTCGGCCGGGTGATGTCGGAGGTGACGATCACGACCTTCTCGCCGGGGCGAAACCCGGAGATAGCCCTCGCGCAGCCGTCCAGGGCGCCCGCGACCAGCGCGCCCGGGGTGCCGGCCGGCTCGCCGGTCAGGGGGCGGATGGTCGCAAGCACGCGCTCCGGTGCGAGCTGCAGGGGGTAGCTGGTCTCACCGCATTTGAGATCGATCATGCGCGATATGATACCCATTCGGTTCTGGAAGCGCAACTATTTAGACCAAATGCGCGCCTGCGCCAAAATAGATTGACAAATTGGGGCGTTTCCGATAACAATCACCCGTTTCTGAGTCTTAAATAACCGAAAAGCACGCCTTGTTTAAGGCATATCCAAATAGGAGGATTTTGAATGGAACAGTATGCAGTAGTCTTCGCCCTGGCCTGCGCCGCGGCAGCAGTGGCCTACGGTATCATCCAGGCCCAGTGGATCCTGGGGCTTCCCCAGGGCAACGACCGGATGCGGCAGATCGCGGCGGCCATCCAGGAAGGGGCAGGGGCCTACATGAAACGCCAGTACACCATCATCGCCGCGGTCGGCGTGGTGATGTTCGTGGCGCTCTTCGCGACGCTGGGGTGGAAAACCGCCGTCGGATTCGCGGTCGGCGCGCTCTTCTCCGGCCTCACCGGCTTCATCGGGATGTTCGTCTCGGTCCGCGCCAACGTGAGGACCACCGAGGCCGCCAAGTCCGGCATCCACAAGGCCCTGAACGTCGCCTTCAAGGGCGGCGCCATCACCGGCATGCTGGTGGTCGGTCTCGGCCTGCTCGGCGTTGCCGGCTACTACATGGTGCTCCAGCAGCTCATGCCGGGCGCACCCACCAAGGACATCGTGAGCCAGTTGGTGGGCCTTGGTTTCGGCGGCTCGCTGATCTCCATCTTCGCCCGTCTGGGCGGCGGCATCTTCACCAAGGGCGCTGACGTCGGCGCCGACCTGGTCGGCAAGGTAGAGGCCGGCATCCCCGAGGACGACCCCAGGAACCCGGCCGTCATCGCGGACAACGTGGGCGACAACGTGGGCGACTGCGCGGGCATGGCAGCCGACCTCTTCGAGACCTACGCCGTCACCCTGATCGCCGCCATGCTGCTGGGCGCCATCACCTTCGTTAACACCCCCGGCGCGGTCAGCTACCCGCTGATCCTGGGCGGCATCTCCATCATCGCCTCCATCATCGGCACCTACTTCGTGAAGCTGGGGAGCTCCGGCAACATCATGGGGGCGCTCTACAAGGGGCTCATCGTCTCCGGCGTCATCGCCTGCATCGCCTTCTACTTCGTGACCGTGACCATGTTCCCGCAGGGGCTCTCCAACGCCGCCGGCATGAACTTCTCCGCCATGAACGTCTTCATCTCCGCCATCGTCGGTCTGGTCGTCACCGGCGCCATCTTCTGGATCACCGAGTACTACACCTCCACCGAGTACGGCCCGGTCAAGCACATCGCCCAGGCCTCCACCACCGGTCACGGCACCAACGTCATCGCCGGTCTCGGCATCTCCATGAAGTCCACCGCCGCTCCGGTGCTGGTGATCTCCGCGGGGATCATCGTCGCCTTCCAGTGCGCGGGAGTCTACGGCATCGCCATCGCGGCGGTCTCCATGCTCTCCCTGACCGGCATCGTCGTTGCCATGGACGCCTACGGCCCGATCACCGACAACGCCGGCGGCATCGCCGAGATGGCCGAGCTGGACGAATCCGTCCGTGCAGTCACCGACCCGCTCGACGCGGTCGGCAACACCACCAAGGCCGTCACCAAGGGGTACGCCATCGGGAGCGCGGGACTCGCCGCCATCATCCTGTTCACCTCCTACGTCCAGGAGCTGACCATCGCCGACAAGACCTTCTCGCTCTCCAACCCCTACGTCATCGTCGGCCTCTTCATCGGCGGGATGCTCCCCTACTACTTCGCGGCGCTCTGCATGGAAGCCGTAGGCAAGGCGGGCGGCGCCGTCGTCGACGAAGTCCGTCGCCAGTTCCGCACCATCAAGGGGATCATGGAAGGCACCGGCAAGCCCGACTACGCGGCCTGCGTCGACATCGTCACCAAGACCGCCCTGAAGGAAATGGTCATCCCCGGCCTCATCCCGATCCTGGTACCGATCCTGGTCGGCTTCACCCTGGGTCCCGTGGCACTGGGCGGCGTCATCGTCGGCTCCATCGTCACCGGCATCTTCGTGGCAATCTCCATGACGACCGGTGGCGGCGCCTGGGACAACGCCAAGAAGTACATCGAAGACGGCTTCCACGGCGGCAAGGGTAGCGACGCCCACAAGGCGGCGGTAACCGGCGACACCGTCGGCGACCCCTACAAGGACACCGCGGGTCCCGCAGTCAACCCGATGATCAAGATCATCAACATCGTCTCCCTGCTCATCGTGCCGCTTTTGAACAAGATGGGGTAGGTTGAGGGTTTGACGGCAAACCTAGGTGGATAACAAATAGGGCGTCCCGGTTTTCGGGGCGCCCTTTTTACAGCATCTAGCATGTGAGATCCTGTAATGCAGTAAGAATGATAAAAACCGGCCTTACTACCCCTCCGAGCTAAAGCCGTCGGTAGACTTCACGACGATGGCGGACATAGTGGATGATTACTGTGGAGTGGGCCAGGTCGAGTTCGTAGATTACGCGGTAGTCGCCTATTCGGTGCCCCCAAGTTCGCTCAGTGCCGGTAGGTTTTCTTGTCGGGCGGGATGCAAGCGGTGTCAGCCAGTTGTTCGATGGATGCGAAAAACTGGCGTACTACTGAGAGTGGGAGTTTACGTAGGTCCTTTTCAACCGACGGGTTTAGCAGAATTTCAAACTTAGGCATAATCTTTCATGCGCTGTTTGAATTCCGTCAGAGACATCGGAGGTTCATCACGGCGCTCAGCAATAGCACTCAGGTCATGCAAATCTTCCAGCAGACGCTGGTATTCGCGAATCGGCAAGATGATGGCCTTTTTCCTTCCGCTTGGGCTGGTAATGTAATTTGCCTCGACAGTTCGCATGGAACACCCTCATGTGCTGGGAAAAAATAAGAGGACCGGGGTTGACTGGCGCTAAGCGTACCATAGTTAAATCGTTACAGTCAAACCGAAGGGGTAGCACCTTTGTTCCAGGTGAACGCGAGGTCAGTCCATAACGAGTTCTTGTGTCCTTCGTGGTAACATACCTAAGCAGTTCACTACTGTCCGGTTAATTCTCGAATAATTTCAGCTGGTCCCCGCCGAGGGGATCTGGATTTCGCTTAAGAGCTTCAGCAACCATGGCTGAAATAGGTTTTTT
>Ga0316225_1002224_pt1 | contig 16510 bp, 7 predicted proteins | sample TBH18015metaG_FD_206010 | JGI IMG/M metagenome (GOLD analysis project Ga0316225, IMG submission 206010) | Freshwater microbial communities from Trout Bog Lake, Wisconsin, USA - TBH18015 | ecosystem: Environmental > Aquatic > Freshwater > Lake > Hypolimnion/Profundal zone | place: USA: Wisconsin... | reverse complement strand
ACCATTACCGCAGCGGTTTCTTGTCCACCGTGCGAATCCGGGTGAACCCCTGGTTGCGAAAATGCAGCGCCAGGTTCCCCGCTATGAATCCCCCGCCACCGGTGATCACAATGAGATCGTCCTTCTTCAGCTTCGGGTCTTTTTCAACTATTCGTTTTGTTTCCATGAGTGTATTATTTCCGAGCATACTATCACAAGCCCGCTCCCGGGCAACCGCTCATTCCATTTCCCCTTCGCCAGAGCTTGTTCCCGCCCGCCGCGTCCCCTATGATGCCCGCGATGTTTTCGCGAATTCAGTCCGTTCATTTTGTGGGCATCTGCGGCACGGCGATGGCGTCGGCCGCGGTGGCCATGCACGAAAAAGGCGTCAAAGTCACCGGGTCCGACACCAATGTGTACCCGCCCATGTCCACCTTCCTGGCGGAGCGCAAGATCGAGGTCATGTCGGGCTTCGCCGAGCAAAACCTGGCCCATAAGCCGGACCTGGTGGTGATCGGCAACGCCATCTCGCGGGGCAACCCCGAGGCCGAATATGTGCTGGACCACAAGCTCCGCTATTGCTCCCTCCCCGAGCTGCTCAAGGAGTTCTTCATCCGCGGCAAACGCTCGCTCGTGGTCAGCGGCACTCACGGCAAGACGACCACCACCGCCCTCCTCACCTGGGTCTTCGAGCATAACGGCTACCAGCCCAGCTTCCTCATCGGCGGCATTCCCAACAACCTCGGCCAGGGCGCGCGGTTCACCGAGAGCGAGTGGTTCATCATCGAGGGCGACGAATACGACACCGCCTTCTTCGACAAGCGCAGCAAATTCGTCCACTACCTCCCCGAGGTCGCCATCATCAACAACCTCGAATTCGACCACGCCGACATCTTCCCCGACCTGGCCGCCATCCAGACCTCCTTCCGCCATTTCATCCGCCTCGTCCCCCGCAACGGCCTCCTCCTGGCCAACGGCGAGGATGCCAACCTCGCACCCCTCCTCCAGGTCACCCATTGCCCCGTCAAGCGCTTCGGCCTGGGCGACGGCAATGCCGTTCAAGCCTTCAACATCCGCTACGGCCCCACCGCCACCGAGTTCGAAATCCCCAGCTTCAAGTTCCACCTCAACCTCATCGGCGAAATGAACGTCCGCAACGCCCTGGCCGTCATCGGCTGCGCCAAGCATTGCGGCCTCAAAAACCATCAGATCCAGGCCGCCTTCGACACCTTCAAGGGCGTCAAACGCCGCCTGGAACTCCGCGGCATCGCCGGCGGGGTCAGCGTCATCGACGATTTCGGCCATCACCCCACCGCTATCCGCGAAACCCTCGGCGCCTTGCGCCTCCGCTACCCCCAGCAGAAACTCTGGGCCGTCTTTGAGCCCCGCAGCAACACCACCCGACGCAACGTCTTCCAGACCGAGTTGGCGGACTCCTTCGCCGAGGCCGACGCCGTCGTCGTCGCACAGGTGGCCCGCCTCGACTTGCTCGCTCCCGACGAGCGCCTCGATCCGCAGCGCCTCATTCGTGACCTCCAGGCCTCCGGGAAATCGGCCGCCTACCTGCCGGACGCGGATGCCATCGTGGACCACATCTCCAAGAACTGCCAGGGCGGCGAGGTGGTGGTCGTCTTCAGCAACGGCGGCTTCGGCAACATTCACGCCAAGCTCCTCGACCGCTTGGGCCGACGCTGATCACTTTGCCGAGCGCCTCACCCAGAAGCTGCGAAAGCACTGCTGTCGCGGGTCGGCGATCTCCCGGGCCACCACCCCGTCCCTCAGCCGGCTCCCATCATCGCTCAGAATCTGAAACTCTCGTAAACCCTTGTCGGGGTAAATGATGATCGCCTCCGGTTGGTAGTCGTTGAGATGCTTCACCGAGAGCGGCTTGGGATCCGACCCCGGTCCGTCCCAGAGATAAAGCTGGAAGGGCCCGCCCCCGTGCCATGACCCGGCGATGATCAGGTAGCTCTCGCCCCACAGCGCCATGTCACGGATGCCAAGCCCGCCCAGGTCCAGCCGAATGGCCGGACCAAACCGCGGCCGGCTCCCCTGCACCACCTCATTCGGGTTCAGCAGCGGGATCAGCAGCGCCTTCCCCTGCGGCACCGGGTTGCGAAACCCGATCAGCAGGTGCCCTTCCGGCGTGGCCGACAGCCCCTCGATGTTCACCGCGCCCTGCTCCTTCGGCGCCTTCCCCGCCCCCGCCGCAAACCCAAACGCATCGAAGCGCGCATCCAGGATCAACTCGTCCAGCAACGTCGTGCACGGCTTGCCAACCGCCTCGAGCGCCACCTCGTCGCCCGTCACCCGGATATCGGTCGCGAAGAATCGGTGGCGATTGGACCGCTCCTTGCCATTCTTGTTCCGGCCATGCGATCCGATCCAAAACGCCCGATCCCCAATCCGCGCCCCCGCCTCCAAATCCGCCTCCCTCGAGTTGCCTTGGCGCTCCACCTCCAGGAAGGCGTCAAAATCAAACTCCCGAAGCGGCAGTCCGCCCCGATCTCCGCAGTAGAGCCGGATCGTGTTATTCTCATCGTCAGCCACCAGGAACCGGTTGGTATCCACCGCGACCGACCCCGAGGCATTGCAGGCGCCGAAGTAGAGCAAGGGACGGGTGATCGTCCCCTTGGCGCCCTGCGCGGAGCAGGGAAGCCCTGCCAGCAGCCCTGCCAAACCCAAACCCCAAAGCCAGCCCCGGCAGCGGCGGGCGGCGATCCCCACCCCCGAATTCCCGGTTGCCACCACCCGGACCGTGGAGACCTCGGCCGGCGCCGTCCGGTCGCCCACCAACCCCGATGGCAGCGTTATCTGCCAGAACCAAAACTCGTTGCTCATAACTCGGAACCGGGCCGCGCGCGCCCCGGTCATCGCCGGGCATCATTCCCGCGGGCCCGAAGGCCCCATGGTTGACTCCGTAGGCCGCGCTTTCAAGGGTAATCCCTCGTTTCCACGAGCTTGATCCATCGGCTGGCTTCAGGCATAAAAGTCCTCGCATGAACGAACCCCTGCTCACCGCCATCGAGTTGGCGCTCTCCGGACGCTGGGATGAAGCCCATTGCCTCGTGCAGCAGGATGAGACCGATACCGCCGCCTGGATCCATGCCGTGCTGCACAAGATCGAAGGCGACCTCGGCAACAGCCGGTACTGGTACCGCCGGGCGGGCAAACTGGATCACCTGGCCGACGACCCCCAGCAGGAATTGGCACAGATCCGGCAGGCTCTCTGACTCGGTCTTATCCCCCGATGCGTCACGCCGCTGGATGACGAACGAAAACCGCGCCACGGACTCCGCACTCCTCCGCACTCCTCCGCTTGCCAGGTGGCCGGTGGGAAACTATCCTGCTTCCATGATGCCGGAAACATCTGCGAAGCCCTCCGATCAGCGGCCTGAGGCAACGCTCGGACAGTCCCAGGCGCCCGTGGGCGATGGCGCCGGTCGCCAGGCTTGGCTCGAACAGGCAGATGGTTCACGCGTGGCGATCCAGGGCAACTGTTCCCTGGGGCGAGCGCCCAAGAACCAGGTCGTCCTGGCCGATGAGCGCGTGTCCCGCCGTCACGCTATCATTCACGCGCAGAGCGAGGGCGAATTCTGGCTGGTGGACCTAGGCAGCGGCAATGGCACCTTCATCAATGGGCGACGCGTGGGCCAACCGAAACGCCTCAGCGATGGCGACACTATTCAAATGGGCGCATTCCAAGCCGTGTTCCGGCTCAGTGGGGGGGCCCAGGATCCTTCGACGGCCACGCTCGCGCCGAAACAGACGCAGGTGGACTCGAAGACCAGCCCCTGCTGGCTCCTGCTGACGGACATTGAAGGCTCATCCCGTTTAAGCCAACACCTGGATCCGGGGATACTGGCGGCGATGATCGGTCGCTGGCTGGCCCGGAGCAAGGAGGCCATCGAACACGAAGGAGGCGTGATCAACAAGTATTTGGGCGACGGTCTCTTGGCCTACTGGCCGGAGACCCAAGTGGAACCTACGGGCATCGTCGCGGCACTGGGGTTATTGGGCCAGTTGCAGGCCGAGGGCGAGCCGCCGTTCCGGGTCGTGCTGCATTACGGCGAGGTCGTGATGGGAGGCATGGCCTCATTGGGCGAGGAGAGCCTCTTCGGGCGGGAGGTGAATTTTGTTTTCCGCATGGAGCGGCTGGCGGCCACGCTCCGGCAGCCTCGACTCTTGAGCGATGCGGCCGCGCGGCAGCTCGGGGGAGGGCTCGCCACCAAATCCATCGGCACCCACCCTATCCCCGGCTTTGAAGGCGAACACCCGTTTCGGAGCTTCTAAGCGTTCGGTGCCGGGAGAGCTGGATTCGGCGGGGAGTTGGCGCAGGGGATCGCACGAGCAACCACCCACCGACCCCCAGTCGTCAGCCGATCCATCCCTTCGGCTCCGGCACCAATGCTTGCAAGTCGTGGTAGAGTATGCGGGCGTCCTGGTAGCGGTCCTCGGGTTTCGACTCGCAGGCCTTGAGGATGATCCGTTTCAGCCCCCGCATGCACGGGTCGACCGCGTGGATGGCCTCGGTGGGCAGATCGGGGAACCTCGCCGGATCCAACCCCATGCTGGCTTCATAAAGCACCTTGCCCAAACTGTAGAGGTCGGCAGCCGGCGAGCCCGGCCCCTCGGGCGCAATGTATCCGACAGTGCCCAGGTAGGTGGTATGCGGAGCGGCGGCACTGATTTGGGTCACCAATCCGACATCCGCGAATTTGGCTTTGCCGTGAACAAAGATGATGTTGGAGGGTTTGATATCCCGGTGGATGAGCTGGTGCTGGTGCAGAAACTCCAAGGCGGAGCTCAGTTCCAGCCCGAGCAGGAGGCAGGCCGCGGGCTGCAGCCGACCCTGCTGGTGGATCATTCGGCTCAGTGTCTTGGGGACATAGGCGGCAGGCACGATCGTCTGGCCGGTGGCCTCGTCATCCCCCAGTTCCATGATGTAAAAGAAATAGCCGGCGGGGTCATTGCGACCCACATGGAGGATGTGAACGAAGCCCGGGTGCATCCGTGAGATAGGGGTAAAGTGGTGGATGCCCTGAAACTCGCGCTCGAACGGGGTGGCGCTGGTGAAGGATTCCCGGAGGACAAACTTCACGGCGTGGTAGCTGCCAATCACGTCCTGAGCCAGCCATACCTGTCCGTAGGCGCCACTCCCGATACACTTGAGCAGTGAGTGATCCGGCACGCTGGGCGGGAGCCCTGCGGGGGCAGGTCCCGCCGAGGCCTCAGCCCGGAGCGGCAGCGATGGTGGCGGGGCTGCTACGACCGTGGGGAGTTGGCCCATCTGGTTCGATTCTCCCGCCGTGGCCGCCGGCCGGTCCGGGGACTGAGGGACGGCGAGCTTCCGCTCCTCACCCACGGGTCGCCGGAGGAAAGCCAGCACCGACCAACTGAGCGCCAGCGGAAGCTGGACCGCCACCACGACCATCCAGGGAAACCAACGGTGCGCCAGGAACATGCCAGCGGACGCCCCGACGCAAACGCACACCGCCAGGCCCCCCGCCGTGATGAAGGCGATGTGCGGCCGGAGTCCGGACAGCAGCAGGCCGGCCACGCTCCCCAGTGCCACGATCAGCACGGCAGTCGCCATGGCGGGCAGACTCTCGAGCCAGGTCCCGCCGACGAGATTCAAGAACATCACCAACTGAATGACGCCGCCGGGCTTCCGTAGTCCTCCGAAGCGCCGGAAGGGGGTGGGGAATTCATCCCCCGGTTCGACCGGCAGTTTGATGAGCGGCCCTTTGCCGACGAACACGACTTTGTTGGAAAAATAACCAATCGGCTGCGTCAAGGCCTCGCAGAAAGGGATCTGGCGCAGTTGGTCGAGTGAGGACGGGTAGTTCATCCACCGCCGGGTGCCGAGGCGGCCGGCGTCATCCGGCAGCCGCCCTCCAGCCAAGGCCGCCGCCCTCCAGGCTAAACTCGGCAACCGATCAAACCCTGGATGGATCTCCCGAATCACCCCGTCCTCTTTGTCCGAGCAGGCCACCACCACGCCCAACCCAGCGGCGGCATCTTTGAATTCATTCCGCGGGTAAATGGGTTCCCCGCCGCCCAGTTCGAACCCAGAGTAACTCCGGTAGCTGGCCGACAACACGGTGCGACCGTTGCGCCGGATGGCGGCCGCAAAAGCGCGATCCTTAGCCGCCGGCCCGGCATCGGAAAACCAAAGGTCAAAGACCACCAACTTGACGCCATCGCGGGTCAACTGATCGAGCAACTTCGTGTAAAGATCCCGGTCCCACAGCTCCTGGTACGGTTGCTTCAATACCCGGTATGAGATCTCGTCGAGCTGAACGTAAACCACGTTCTGCAACGGTGCCGCGGGGGCGGCCAAGAATGGAAGGTCGAAGCTCAGACGTTCCAACCAAGCGGCCACCGGATCCACCCAGAGGGCCAGGAACCCGACCGCAGCGGTGGCGGCCGCACACCACAGGCCAGTGCTCCAGCGCCCGGGAATTGTCCCCCGAGCTCTCATGATTCGTTAACTCGCGGAGTCATCGGCGCGTGCAGGTTTCAGAGGCACTCTAGGGCAAACAAGGCCCATCTAGAAGGAAAATCCCAGGCTGACTGTCAGGGTGCGCTGGCGCGGAAGTTCAGCCATCAAATTCAGTGGATTTAACTGGTAGTCCTGCCCGGCAAGGTTCAACAAGGCCAAGCGCAGATCCGCCTGACGCCGACAAAACCGGTAGCCGGCAAAGACGTTGGCTTGCCAGAAACTGCCTCCGGCCAGGAGTGAGTCGCCGCCGCCATTTTCTTGCCAGGTCCAGAGGCCTTCGGCGCCGCAATAGAAACCCGAGGAATCGTTGAGCAGCGCATACAAGCGCACCTGCTGCAGAGTCGCCTCCGGACGAGTGTGCAACGAAAAGCCCTGCCCCAGGGAGGTGGTGGCTGGAATGCCCGGGTAGCTGATGTCCAGCAGGGCGCGGCTCAGGCCATAGCTGGCCCCCACCGACAGACGCCGGCCGAGCAACTGGTTCAGTGTGACCCGCAACGAACGCTCCTCGTAATCGAGGGTCTGCCGCACCGTGGTCGGCAGGTACCCTTGGCTGGGGCCGGAACCGACGAAAAACCCCTCCGCCCCCAGGTCCCGGCTGCCCTGCGAGCGTAGCATTTCCGCCGTCACCCCGAGGTAGGTCCGCGAGGGAAGTTGCTGCTCCCACTGGAGGCCAAAGGTCTCGAAGTTCGGGGCGTTCACCGAGCCGACCACGCCCTCAGGCATGATACTCCGGAACGCCTGGTTGAACCCGGCCACCTGAGAAGGTTCCAGACGGAAGCTCTGATCAAAGCTAACCCCGCCCAAGGAGCGCGTGTAAGCAAAGCGAAACACGGTATCTCGGACGGGCGTCCACACCACCCCGGCCTTTGGCCCGATTTGGTCCTTGGTTTCCTCCTGGTTCGAGATGGGCGCAAATCGGAAATCCGCCGGGTATCGCTCCCAATCATAGGCCAGTCCGCCCACCAGGAGCAACGACGGGAGGATGCGCCAGTGTTCGTAACCATAGGCGGTGGCGCGTTGGAGACCGGTTTCGACACTTTGGTCGAGAGGATGCTGGGCATCGATTGGGGTTCCCCGCGGGTAAGTTCTGCCGTTGGTGAGGAGGTTCTGCGTGTTAAGTTCCCCCGCCTGGTAGCGCCCCCCCAAGACGAGCGAGTGCTCGCCAGCCTCCACAATCTGCTGAAGCTCCGCCGTATAAATCTCCTGGTGACTCCGATAATTCTGGTCGTAGAGCGCTTGAGTGGCGTAGGCCAGGCGGCCGCTGCGCGACTCGAGGTAGAGGGTGCCGGCGTTGGCATCCGTTTGAGCCAGCGTATCATCCAACCGTCCTGCTAATACCAGCGTGTGAACGCCCGGGGCCCACTCATGATGGTAGCCCAGCAGCGCGAGCGGCTCCTGCCGCTCGATCACGTGCAGGCTCGGATCGGCCCAGGCCGGGTTGTAGTAGGGAGCCAGGTCTCCAGCCTCAGCATCGTAGTACACCATCTGGAAGAAGAAGCTATCCTGCGGGGATACCTCCTGCTTCAGCCGAAGTGACAGTGTCAGTTGTTCCTGTTCGTTGTTCGCGCGGGTTCCGTTCTGCGAACGGTAGGTCTCCTCCAAGGCGTAAGCGGATTTATCGGCTTCCCCATGCTGGACCGCGCTCTGCACCCAGTCGCCGGAGCTGGAGTATTCCGTCCAGGAGGTTAAGCCCAGCCGGTTCCGCTCGAAAAGCTGCCCGTATTCCTGTTGACCAACCAGGGGGGAGAGGATCGCCGCCTGGGCCGGAGCGAGCAAGTTCCCCACCAGATATTCGGTGAGCCAGGGGGTCTCGTACCGCAGGCTCACCTGGCCCGGGTCCCGCAGGGCGTTGTAGCTGTCCGCGAGAAAGAGGTGAGCGGAATAGCTGGCGTAATCGCTTTCAACCGCTTTGGTGGCTGTGCGCGTCGCGACCTCCTCCAGGCCCGCATCCTGGTAAACCCGCGCGAGGTTAGCGCCGCGCACTGCGCGATCCTCATCCAGAAGCAGGCGGGACCGGAACAGGCTGCGGTTGGTATTCAACCCCACCGATTCCTCCAGGCCCGCGATGGCTTCGTTGATGCGGTTCTCTTGGGCTAACAAGAGCGACGAGTAGAGCCAGGCGGTCGGATCCCGCGGATCGAGGAGTTTGGCCAACTCAAACTCCTGGTGGGCGCGCCCGGTGATCCAACTGGCGGCTAGGGCCTTGCCGAGGTAGCTATGCACCACCGCCCGTTGCGGCTCCAGCGACACGGCCACCAGGAGGTCCTGTCGGCCCGCCTCCATCTCCCCCTGCCGAATGCGGCACAAGCCGCGCCCAAACCAACCGTCCGGAGACGAACCATCCAGCGCAATCGCTTCATCAAAGCACCGCCGTGACACGACCGTCCGGCCAGCCGCCGCCAGCAGGAAACCTTCGAGCGATTTGGCTTGAACGTTGCGAGGGGCCAGGCTTTGAGCTTGTGCCAGAGCGTCCCCCGCGGCCGCCAGGTGGCGGAAGCAGAACTCGAGTTCCGCCACTCGAGCCCAACCAAAGGCAAACCGCCGCGATCGCCCCACGGCCTCCCGAGCCGCCGCCAATGCTTCCGCGAGCCGACCTTCGGCTTGCAGTCGGTAGGATTCGGCCAGCCACTCGGAGGCGGAAGCGGGCCTCGCGCTCGCGGTCCTGGTGCGGGGCTGGGCCTTGACCACGGCGATGAGTTCCGTCAACGCCCGATTCAACGAGCCCTCCCTGGCCGCGTCTTCCCCGCTGAGCGAGAGCCCTCGACGCAGACGTTCGGACTGCTCCACCTGGCCGCAGCCCAGCAAGAGGGCGGCACGGTAAATCGCCTCCGCACTGGAAGTGGGATCGTTGGGGGTGGGGACGCAGGCGAGCGCCGCTGCCACCTCACCCGCCCGGTAAGCTCCGAGCGATTCTCCCAACCGGGACTCCTCGGCTGCCGTGAGGGCTAATTCGTCGGGATCCAGAACCGCCGGGTAGTAAAGGCACCACTGGATGAGATCCGAGGCGGGACGCATCACGGCGCGCTGCGGACGCTCACCGGGTGGGACCAGGCCAGCTTGGCCGGACCCCAGTGCCAGTTCTCCGCTCGCGCTCTGTAATAGCACCTCCCCGTCCAGAACGCTCAACGCCCACGTCCCATCTGCCCCCACCTCTAGATGAAACTCCGTGCCGCGCACCGCCGCCACCGTGGTTTGGTTCCGTAACTCAAAATCCGCGGCTCGGTCGCGGTGCAGGAAAAAGAAGAGACCGCGGAGCGGATTCAAACTCACGCGCGCGCGCCCGTTTGGCACCGACAGACTGGCCTCGGCGCCCACCGACATCGTAGTCCCGTCGGACAAACGGACCACGGCCCGCGAATGGTGGTCCGTTCTGAGCCGATCGCCCGCATACAACAACTGGTTGGTGTGGGCTGGGTCCCATACCCCGTCCCGCCTGGAGATGTCGACCTTTCCGGAGAAGCTGAGCAGTTTAATGGTGGAATCGGATCCTGGGGCCGCAAGCAGGAGGCCCGGCAGGGCGACCCGGATCGCCAGCAAACCGGCCAGCCAGAGGCCCAACCGTCGAGGTACTCGCCACCTACCGAAACCCCGCCCGGATGAGGAATCCCGGGCGACGAAGGGCGACGTCGCGGGAGCTAAGCCCCCCCCCGCGTGGTCTGGCCCATGAGCACGCCTTTCCAGGGCCGGCAGCCGTCGGTGGTGGTTCATATTGGGTCTGCGGTTAGCCATCGTTATCCCGTTTGGCCCGCCTCGACAAGCACATTTTGGCATGCGGCCCGCCGTCGCCAGTGGCGTGGCCCGTGAGTGGCCGAGTCAGCGGCCCAGCGCAACCAGTCGCCTCGGCAACCGACGGTCCTGGATTCACCCGCAAAAACGCTGGAGCCGCGCCAACGGTTTAGCGTGCGTTTTCGCTTGCACGAGCCTTCGTTTTGTGGTTTCTCGAAACCGAAACCGTTTGTGTGTTTGGCACGCGAAATGAAAAAACATGGAACTGGGGTCCGGGGTCCTCTCACGTCGTCGGAACAGGTTTTCAGGGGCGCCTCAACCGGCGCGTGTTTCAAGCCCGCAAAAGCTCATGACCCAGAACCCTCAGGAAACCCATGATGCGAAACCCATCTGACGAAGCACACCTTACCAATGAACCTGGATGCGCTGGAGTCCGGCGGAGTTGGCCGCCGCCAACCTCAGGCGCTGCTCCGGGCCGCGAGAATCGGGGCGACGGTCACCGGCCAGGTGCGCAAAGAGAAAACCACCCCATGGGCGCGCGCGTGGGGAGGATCATGGCCGTGCTGCTCGGTCTGGGCGTGGTCAGCCAGGCAAACGCCCAGTCGACTAATTTTTACTATCCGCAGCCGATGGCCGCGGTCGAGCAGGCGCAGGCGGCCCTGAATGACATTCTCTCCACCAATGTGTTTAGCGGGGCGGCGAGTTGGGTGACCAATTGGGATTGGCGCGACATCGCGGAATTCATCCCGCCGCAACCGGGGGAGTGGCCGCAACACCCTGGCGCCGTGCGCATCCACCCGCTTTACCTGACCATGGACCGGGTGTTCCGCTCGTGGGACATTCCCACCAATGGCGTGCCGGTGCTGCACATTGAGTTTAGACCGTGGAACGACACTTACCTGGCGGTGTTTGTGAACGACCAGCGGGTTTGGGAGGTGGCGGTCGTCGGCGGCTGGCAGCAGGTGAACCTGGATCTGCGCCCGTGGGCTGGCCAGACAGCTCAGATCGGGCTGGTCCATACGATGGGCGGTCCGGGCAGCCCGTGGAGTTTTGAGCATCTCTGGCTCGACCAGGTTGGCCTCTTGGTGTTGCCGGCGCCTCCGGCAGACTTGCTCTCCCTGGCGCCGCTGCCCGATACCCAAACTAACGGATGGTGGCAACCGTGGACTTTCAACAACAACGGCACGGTGCAGGTCTATGAACCGGATGGACTCCCGGTCTCCACGTTAATGGACGGCAAGACCTACGTTGTTTCCACCGGCCCGCCAGCACCCGATATACCCTATCTCATCTCGCGCCAGATGGACCTCCCCGACCGCAATGCCTTACTGCGGTTGGTAGGCCGCGGCGACGATGATTTCGTTTATAAACTCTTTGTGGACGACACCTTGCTCGCGTCGAACGTGGTCGGCTGTGTCGGCTGGACGACGAATCTATTCGACCTGACACCCTGGGGCGGGACCAACCGAACGGTACGACTCGAACATTGGGCGGGCGGAAGAAACCTCTGGAATTTCGAGGGCGGCCATTGGGCCGACCTGACCGTGGCAGAGGTGCTCCCGCCGGTCATTATCCAAGACCCGGCCGGCCCAAGAGTTCATGCGAGCGAGACCCTGGAACTGACGGTGAGGGCGTTGGGACAGCAGCCGTTGACTTATCAATGGCGGTTTAACGGGCGCGACCTTGCCGGAGCAACAAATTCCACACTCAGTCTCCCCAACTTCCAGGCGGCGAACGAAGGCGCCTATTCGGTCCTGGTGACCAACGCGTACGGAACGGCGCTCAGCGCGGAGACCCTGCCTGACTTGGTGCTAGGGTTTGCGGACCCGAATTTGGAAGCGGCCATTCGCGACGCCTTAGCCAGACCGGTCGGCGAGGTTACCGTCGGCGACCTGCACGGCCTGGACAGCTTTTCCGCGCCGGAGCGGGGAATTACCAACATTACCGAACTGCGGTGGGCTACTCACATAACCGCCTTGAACTTGTACGGCAATCAGATCGCTGACGTGGCTTCGCTAGCCGGTGTAACCAACCTGACCTGGTTGGACTTGGGCTGGAACCAAGTGACAAACGCTCAAGTAGTCGCAGGGATGACCCAATTGACCGGGCTGAGCCTCGAGGGGAACCAGTTCGTCGATATCTCACCCGTGGCGGGCCTCGTGGGGTTGACCTGGTTGAGCTTGTATTCCACCAGCTTGCAGGACCTGGCTCCGTTAACCAGATTGACTAACCTGACGCGGTTGTATTTGGGTGATAATCAAATAGCGAACGTGCAAGCGCTCGCGGGGATGACGCAATTGGTCGAGTTGAGCCTCGGTGGGAACCAACTCGTCGATGCGTCTCCGCTGGCGGGTCTTGGGTGGTTGACCTTACTGGATCTGGGTTCCAATCGATTGCGTGACCTAGAGCCCTTGGCCGGATTGACCAACCTGGTGTCGTTGTACTTGAGTGGGAACCAAGTAACGAACGCACAACCGCTCGCAAGTATGAAGCAATTGACCGGCCTGAATCTCGACGGGAACCAGCTCGACGATGTCTCGCCGCTGGCAGGGCTGGTGCGTTTGTCTTCCTTGTACCTGTACAACAACCGCATACACGACCTGGAGCCGTTAGCCGGATTGACTAACCTGACTTCGTTGGATCTCGGCTGGAACCAGGTGACCAATGCTCAGGCACTGGCGGGGATGACCCTCTTGACCGGACTGAACCTCGAGGGGAACCAACTCGTGGATGCCTCGCCCTTGGCGCATCTCGTGGGGTTGACTTCCTTGAGCCTATACTTCAACAGCGTCCACGACCTGGGGCCACTCGCCGGAATGACTAACTTGACTTCGTTGGACCTCGGTTGGAATCAGGCGACCAACGACCAAGCGCTCGCGGGGATGACGCAATTGACCACACTGAATCTGGAGGGGAACCGGCTCGTGGATGCCTCGGCGCTGGCGGGTCTCGTGGGGTTGACTTCCTTGAGCCTATACTTCAATAGCGTCCACGACCTGGGGCCGCTCGCCGGAATGACCAACTTGACTTCGTTGAGTCTCGGTTGGAATCAGGCGACCAACGACCAAGCGCTCGCGGGGATGACGCAATTGACCACACTGAATCTGGAGGGGAACCGGTGCGTCGATATCTCGCCGCTGGCGGGTCTCGTGCGGTTGACCTGGTTGAGCCTGTACTTCAACAGTGTACAGGATGTGGGGCCCTTGGCCGGATTGACTAACTTGACGGAGTTGTCCCTGGGCAACAATCTCCTTACGAACATCGCCCCGCTCGCCGGACTGCCTCGGTTGACCCACGTGGACGTGGCATCAAACTACCTAGACGTCAGCCCCGGCTCAGCCGCCCTGGGCGTGATTGACGCCTGGTTAGCGCGCGAGGTGGTGGTGGATTACGGGAACGAAGGCCAGGCCCTGCCACCCACGACCACGACCCCGCCGCGGGACCAGACCTCCTTCGTCGGCGCGAACGTCAGCTTCAGCGTCGAGGCTTCCGGAGCGGCGACGTTGACGTATCAATGGCGGAAGGATGGGGTGAGCCTGGCCGGGGCGACGTTGATGTCATATACGCTGGCTCGCGTGCAATTTCCCGACGCGGGCACCTATGATGTGGTGGTCAGCAACCCCTGGGGCAGCGTGACGAGCACGCCGCCCGCGGTGCTCACCGTGATGCCTTTGACGTGGGAGTTTTCCGGGACCCCGGGTGCGGGCATAGAGGTGGGGTTAACCGACGTTTGGTCCCGGGGACCCAATGAGGCTTACGCTTTGGGGGAGAGGCAGCGGTCGCACCGGGTCGACATTCCGGACGCCTATCTCTACCGCTGGGACGGATCAAGCTGGAGCCCACTGGCTAGTTTCCCCGGACACCATGCGGGGCGGGTTTTTGGTACCGGCACGAGCGAATTATGGGTGATCCTGAGCCGCTGCACTCTGGGTCCCGGCGCAGGTTGCGGCAACGACCAAGGCGGCAAAGTGTATTGGTCCGGCGACCAGGGCGCGAGTTGGACTGAGCAAGCCCTGCCGGCCGAAATCGCCGGACAGGAGTTTCGATCGCTGGGTGGGACCTCCGCCAATGTGCAGGTCCTAGTTCAAGGAGGAACCATCGTGCGCTTCGACGGGTCCGCTTGGAGCACGGTTTTCCGTGACCCCGTGGAATCGGTCAACGCGCTGGCGTTCGTGGGGCCAAGCGAGGGATATTACGTTACCTGCTGGGGCTGGGGAGGGTGGAGCGGCAGCGCGTGGCAGTTTGCCGGGCGACAATTCGATTTCTGCGAGGTGACCGCGACCTGGGCGATACGCGATTCGAGCGGCGCGCTGCAGTGGTATGCGGTGGGCAATAACAACCAGGCCAACGGCGTGCGGGTCTGGGAGTTCGACCCCGGGCTGCAGTCTTTTGGGGGGAAGACCAATTTCCTGTTTGGAGATGGCGACGGAGCTGGGTTGGGCACCGCCACTGCCATTTGGGGCTCGGCCGCTGATGATGTGTACGTGGCGGGCGAGTTGGCCAGTGTGGCCGGCGGAACTCGATCCGGACGGGTCTATCATTTCGACGGGGCCGCCTGGAGTCGGATCACTACTTTTGGGGAGATCCCGCCGGCGCGAGCAGTACACGGGACAGCACGCAACGATGCCTGGGTGGCGCTGAGCGATGGGCGGCTGTTGCATCTGAACAGCGGGGTCGGGGTGAGCCAAGCGCCCATGATTACCATGCCGCCGGTGGATCAACACGTCGTGCTGGGCGACCCGGGCAGGGTCGAGGTGGCGGTACGGGGCACGCCACCGTTGAGTTATCAATGGTTTTTCAATGACACCAATTCGATCACCGGAGCCACCGGACCGGCGCTGAGGCTGTCGGCGACACAAACGAACGACGCGGGGAGCTACCGGGTCGTCATCACCAACCTGTTCGGGGCGGTGACCAGCGACCCGGTGGCGCTCGACTTGATTGTGCCGCCAGACATTCTGGCCCAACCGCAGGGGACCCAGTTGCTAGCAGGCGCGAGCCTGGACTTGAGTGTGACCGCCAGCGGCGCCACGGACTACCAATGGCGCAAGAACGGGGCGGACATTATCGGGGCGACCAATGCGTTTTTCACGATTCCCAGCGCGCAAATCGCCGATGGGGGTAGCTACACGGTGGTGGTGGCCAACGATGCCGGCGCGAAACTCAGCGCCATCGCCCAAGTCATCGTCGCCCAGTGGGTGGTCCCACCCGGGGTAGCGGACATGTTTGCCGACCGGATAAGCCTGGTCTTGACCGGAGGCCCGTCGCTCTTTACGAACTCCGCCTCGGGATTCAGTACCAACGCAACCAAGGAGCCGCTGGAACCCGACCACGCCTACCGTTTGGGCGGACGTTCGGTATGGTTCCATTGGCAGGCGCCGGCCACCGGCATCGCCCGGTTCGACACTTACGGCAGCACGTTTGATACGCTCCTTGCGATCTACACCGGGAACCAGGTCAGCGCGCTGACCCAGGTGGCGGCGAACGACGACGATGCGAGCAATGATCCCAACCTGGCCACCAATCGGTTCTTCGCCAGCCACGTGCAATTCAATGCGAAGGTAGGAACAGACTATGCCCTGGCGGTGGACGGATTTGCGGGTGCGGGCGGGTACTTTGTATTGAACGGCCAATTCGAAGTCACCACCCATCTCCTGCCGGAGATCGTGCTTCAGCCAGCAAGTCAGGTAGTCCGACCGGGAGACCCCGTCACCCTCAGCGTCAACGCACAGAGCCTCGGGACGCCGCTGAGCTACCAATGGTACCAAAATGGCGTGCCGGTGGGCGGTCAACAGGGATCGTTCCTGACGCGGACCAACGTGGGAGTTGTGGACGTGGGCGAGTATTCGGTGCGGGTGACGGATGCCGTCAGCGGGCGGTATGCGGACAGTGAAAAGGCGCTCTTGGAGATTAGCAGTGACCCGGCACAAGGGGTACTGCTCCAGGACAAGCTGGACACCTTGTCGCGCGTTGGGCCGTTGCCGCCGACGGGCAACTCCAAGCCGCGGCCGAAGGACCTGGTGACCACGATCGGAGACTCCGGCAACTTCTACTATTCGGTGGGCGCAGGAACGGTGGGCTTGCATGTGGGCAACAATGTGCATGCCACCACGGATCAGGGCGAAGGCAACCCCGGAAACCTGATTGGGCACGCCTCCCTGTGGCTATACTTCACCACCACCAACGCGGGCGTGTTGGAAGTGGACACGCGCGGCAGTCTGATCGGAAACCTGTTTGCACTCTATGATTATGGGCCTCTGGTGAATTTGGACAACTTGGCCAATCATTTGTTGGGGTGGG